>VFQN01001171.1_pt1 | contig 45232 bp, 81 predicted proteins | sample 3512371 | NCBI WGS metagenome assembly VFQN01 (sample SAMN10412370, study PRJNA504923) | tailings metagenome | isolation source: Replicate 2 from Balatoc abandoned mine | place: Philippines: Itogon, Benguet | collected 2017-08-28
AATGGGTTGGGCTGGGTTTATCTTTTATACGCCTCATCATCGACCTCGTCGATCTGCAGACTTCGTCTGTCGTCCTACCGCCTAACCCCCCTCGCCCCCCCTCGTCCACCATGTCGTACTCTCCTCCCAGATCCCGCCCCCCTGCCATCGTTCCAGCACTCCCTTTCAATCCTCCGTACACCCGCCCTGTCCCCCCGTTCCCCTCGTGCCCGCCCCACCTCGTCCACCATGGCGTAATCGGGCTCCTCGTCGTCGTCGTACTCCTCCATCGCCTTGACGTACTCGGCCATTTCAGGACTGTACGGCAGCACGAGTCGCACAGGGTGCCGTAGACAGCTCAGTACGGCAAGCGCGCAGCAGGCGCTTCATGCGAGCTCACGGCACCGCCGTCCGGCACGAGCAGCGGCCGCCAGCCCACACACCCACACACTCCACACAGTGTTCATCAGCCCAGTCCTACCACCCAACCGGCAGCTTGCAGCCTCAGCGTGCCCTGATCACCGCTAACCGTTAGTAACCGCCCATGCCAGTTGCTTCGCCCGCTCCTAGAACCTTCTTTACGACGTGCTGTTCCTGCCCAGAACCTGCATCGCTTGCCGGCGTGCGGGTAATGTACCCGCACCCCAAATCCCGCCACCCCAGCCTGCCCCACTACACACCCGCTGATCCACAAACACCATACTTTCTTGCACCCCTGCTAGTAATCCCGCCCCTCCCTCCCCTCCCTCCCCTTTCACGTCGCACCTCTCCTCCAGCTGCTGCGCGGCCGCCTCCTCCGCCTCCGCCTCCGCCCTGGCCTCCTCCTCCCTCTCCACGCTCAGCTGCAGCTGGTACTGCATGTTGAGGATGGAGGGAGGCAGGGAAGCGCGCCGCTCCTGGGGGGTGCAAGGGGTTAGGCGGTGGGGAGACAGACGAAGACTGTAAGTCGGTGGGGTACTAGGGGGTGACACATCGCTCACCGTGGTGGGTGAAGTCCATGGGAGCTGGGAGGGCCGGTTACAGGGGACATCTGGGCCTGGCGGACACGTGCCACGTGGCGGCGCCACCCCCGACCCTCCCCGACACCCTTTCACCCATTACTGCCGCTCCTCCTTTTCCCCACCCCAACACACCAGCCACACTACGTATCACGTGCTTGCCTTCGTGCTACCCCGCCATCCATCCGTCTCCTTCCCCCCCACCCCGCGGCGCGCGCTGTGGGAGCTGGAGCAGCAGGCAGACCGCTACCTCAGTGTATCGAAATACTATTACCGTACTGCTACTATTGCTACTACCACTTCATCCTCGCGTTATTAATACTTTGTCCCCCCTCGCCCTCCCCCTCGCCTCCCCACGCTGCCCCACCTTCGCCAGCTTGACCAGCTCCTTCTTGCCCGCCGCGCCCGCCGGCACGCCCGCCACGTCCACGCCGCCCGCCGTCAGCTCCGTACGCAGCTCGTGCATGGACATCCTGGCGGGCGGGATGAACAGCCCGTCCTCCGAAACCACGCAGCCGCCCATGCCCAGCACCACGCCGTCAACCTCGCGACGGGAGCTCTGCACAGATCAACAGTGGAAAATCGTCATTCATGGTCGTGAAGCATATTGCCAATGATAGATGGGGCAAGGGGGCGGCTGATGTAGGTTACCGCACAGCAAGCATCAGATGTCCAGCTTGGGCGCGTGCGCAGGGCGTGGGATCAAGGCATATGCGGCGCAACAGCACACGCCTAGCTCAAAACGCTCAGCCCCCCTCCCGTGCCCCTTGCGCGCCTTGTCCCTGCCCATGCACCGCCCGCTCCCCCTCCACCCCCTTGCCCCCATCCCCACGGCCCCAAACAACAACGCATCTCCCCTCACCCCCACTTCGTCTGTCGTCCTAGCGCCAAATCCCCACACCCCCACCCACCATCTCTTCGCCCGTCGTCCTGCCGCCTAACCCCGCCCCCACCCCCACCCCCACCCACCATCTCCGCGTCCCGCATGAACGCCGCCACGCTGGCCCGCTGCCCCCTCCGCTGCCGCATCACGCCCAGGTGCGCCGCCACCCACGCCGTCAGCGCGCTGCGCCCGCCCGCCGCAGGGTCGGGCAGCGGCGCCGCCGCCGAGGCCGGCAGCGTCACGCTCATGCGCGCGTCCGTGAAGGAGGGCGTCTCGGAGCAGTCGCGCAGGATGCGCGCCGCGTCGTACGGCCGGTCCGCCAGCAGCAGGCCGGCTGCGGGCGGGGTGAGGGGAAAAAAGTACTAGCGGTTAGGGGGCTTGAAGGAGGGGCCCAAGGGGCGGCTTGTGCCGGCTGCTGGGCGGAGGCGAATGCCGATTCGGCAGGGCAAGCCAGCAGCAGGCCGGCTGTTGCAGGGTGGGGGAGGGAGGCGCAGGGGAGGTTTGCACGCGCGCGTATGTCATGGCCCTCATCCACAAGCCCTGCATGTCGCCTGCCAGGAGGCTGCCTGCAGTAGCAGTAGCAGTAGCACCTGCCGCCCCCCGCGTGGCGGAGCTTCCGTTTTCCTCCTCTCCACTACAGCAGCTTGACCGGTACGGCGTCGTTGCTGCTCGGCTGCGTGCCAGGCCTGGTCCTCCGCCTCCCAGCCCATCTACTCAGCCGCACAAGAACGACACAGACTCCCGTTAATCTGGCGCAAGACGCACCAGTTACAATTATAACTACAACAATAATCTACTACCACTACGGAACCACTCACTGACGAGCCTGCCCAGGTACTTCTTGCGCAGCAGCGCGGGGTTGCCCCCGGCACGTGTCATGGTCTCGTAGGCCCCCATGGCGCCGTCGTGGTCGCCCACCACCGCGTAGGCCTCCGTCATGGCGGCGTGGGTCTCCCTGCACAAGGGGGGAGGGGCGGGGAGATGTGGGTTAGGCGTAAAAAGCGGAGTCGGTAAGGCGGTAGGATGGCAGATGCAGTCTGTGTAATTCAGCCACTGATGATCACGAGGACAGGAATTTAGACCCTAACACGACCCAGTACATGGGTTGGGTAACCACACAGCAGCAACCCTAAGCAAGGACCGGGGGGGGGGGGGTTGGGCTTTCAGCAGCATACGAAGGACACTTCAGCGTTCGAGGGTCCTCGCTCGGTTCCTGGCCGGCTCGGTTCCTGGCCGGCTCGGTTCCTGGCCGGCTCGGTTCCTGGCCGGCTACCAGCACCAGCTGGCCTAACATTACAACCCGCCCCCGTGTCCCGTGGACGCCCTGCCAACACGACGGTACCGACGCAGGTCAAATAGCAACCATCACCCCGCCCCACCTGCTGGGCCTCAGCCCCCGCGCCACCATCTCCTCCTTGACCGCCGTCACGGCCACCTCCACCTCCTCCGCGCTCATGGCCACCCGCCCGCCCTTCATCCCCTCCACCACGCCCTCCTCCCCGGGCGCCGCCACCGGCTGCAGCGCCGAGACCAGGCCCTTCAGTAACGCGTTGTACGACGACACGGTGGGCGGCGCGAAGCGGGGATCGGCGGCCACAGCTGCGAGCATGGCACGTGCCGCGGGCAGGCTGCCACGTGCCGCCTCCATGCGCAGCAGGGGGTCGTAGTGGTCGGGCGACACGGTGAGGCCGGCGTCCAGCAGCCGCTGCATCTCCGCCTGGGCCTCGGTCTGGAAAAGGGGGTGAAGGTGGGGTGGAGGGCTGTTGCTCCTGCAGGATCGCAACCCCTGTTTGCCCTTGATGCCCGCTCGCCACTGCGCATCTCGCCCTCTCCCTGGGCCCACACCCCGACACAGGCACTCCACCCAAGACACGCGCCACGGTATCCTAATACACCCGCACCTGCAGCCCCTGCTTGCACAGCTGCTCGATGACCAGCGCCGCCAGCTTCTCGTCAGGCTGCAGCCCGGCGGCGTAGCCCTCGGACACAACCTGATGGGGTGAGGGGACGGTGAGGGTGGGGCTTAGCGTCAGTGCAGTAGCTCCGTGGGTATGTGTACAATAAGATGGCGATTACGGGGCAAGGGATGGAAAAACAAGGGAAGGGACGATCTTCACAGGGCCACGCAGGGTCGCCGGCACGCCTGGCCACCACGTCTGACCAAGCCGCCAAGACCTCACGGCCCACTGTCCATTTGGGTCGCTTACGCACTGCACAGACGGCCAAACCAAACCCGCTCACACGTCGCCCCTTCACCTCGTAGTCCCACGGCCCCCAGTCCGCGCCAGACCGTCTTGCTCCTCCTGCTCCCCTTGTAACCACACCCTCAGCCCCTCCTACTCCCCTGCTCCCCACCTGCATGGCCAGCGCGCTGTACCTCAGCCTGAACAGCTCCTTGGCCAGGAACGTGAAGCCCAGCTGCGGGCTGGCACCCGCATCCTGCTGCGCCACCCACAGCTCCAGCGCGCCCACCAGGTCGGGGCCCGCCTTGCCGTTGCAGCTCAGCGCCGCGTGCATCATGGCCACGTACGTCTCGGGGATCCACTCGATGCCTGCACATGGAGGGGCGTGTGGCACATGGAGGGGGGAGCCGGAGGGGTGACGGGCGTGCAGGGAGGGTCGGGTCGGGTCCTGGGGTAGGGTGCATGCGAGCTGGGCAGCGAGGAACGTCGGGCGCGAGGGCTGCCCCTGCACCCCCCACCGCTCACCGCGCTTACTGCAGGCAAACAAAAGCCTCCGTCCGCAATTGCCCGCCCACCCCTCGTGCCTGTCACCCTGCCCCGAACGCACCGAACGTCTCCGCCGCCTCCTGCGCCAGCTTCCTGGCCCCCCTGCCGTCCCCGATGGTGATGTAGCTGTACGCCCACACGTGCACGGCGCGCGGGCCCGGGGTCAGCCCCGCGTCGATCATGGAGTCGATGATGCGCGCGCACTCGTTGAACAGGCCGCGCGCGGAGGCGGTCAGCAGCGCGCGGTGGAAGTTGAGGCGGCGCGGGTCGTCCTCCCCAGAGTCCCCCATGGCGGCGCGCTTGGCCTCCTCCTCGGCAGCAGCGCGGGCCTTAAACTCCTCCAGCACCTGGGTATGTTATGAACACCGCGCGCGCGTGTTACAGGTGTTCAATGCAATGCCTGTCCTGTGCTGTGCGGGGTGTCCATGACTTAGGAGCACTGTGCAGTGTGCAGAGTGCGCTGTTGGGGATGTAAGGGGTAAGCGCGGCTTGTATACAAGGCCCTGCGGCGGCGTGACAGCTGCTCCATGCAAGAGTCTCGGAGCTGGGGTTGTCGAGGCGACACCGGGCCATCTACAGTACCGCCCCTCCCCGGCGGCCCCCGCAGCCCCTGTCCCCGCACCAGGCCCTACCCTAGGGTTACCCATGCCCACACAATAACACACGTAACCCACAAGCCCTCCCTGCCTCCTCACCTCCAGGTTGACCTGCTGGCTCTCCAGCAGGTCCCGCGCCTCCTCCTGCGCCTTCTCCTTGCGGCTCTTGCGCCCGCGCTTGGGCTTCTCGGCGGGGGCGCCGGACTCTGCACGTGATTCATGCACGTGCATAAATAGCATCAGTCAAAGGTGCAGCACGGATTGTGTTGTTGTGCAGCGACACACTTGCGTGTGGGTCCGGGTGCCCAGCCAGTTGCGTAGCAGAGGCTGCGGGGTGGCTGCTGCCGGGCGGGGCGTCGTGCGGATGGGACAGGCATCGCAGGAATGAATTTTGAATCTGACAGCTGATAGATGTGGTGCATGTGCGAGAAAGGCAGCAGCAAGCGGGGGGGGGGGGCGCCAGCCGCTGCCTGCGGAACCCTGGGTCCGTAAGGGCTCCTGACCACCACGCGCCATAACCCCACCGCCCCACCGCACCGTCGACAGCCTCGGGTGCAGCATCCTCAGGCGGCTTTTGCTGGTCCTTTCGTGCTGCAAGCAATTGAGCAGTGGTGGGGGCTAAGTTATGCCCCATTCCTCTCGAATTGCCTCCCGTCGCGGCTGTTGACATGGCTTTTGCGGTTGCCGCTGCTGCAGCTGCGTGAACACTTACGTCGACCACGCTTTGCAAATACGACTGTATCTCTAGACCCTGGGAATGGTAGAAGTGTTGTCCCAGGCCTCAGCCAGTGTAGAGGCAATGGTTCGCGCAGCCGACCGCCGCAACGAAGACCGTGAGAGGCCGGGAGCCTCATAGGCCCCCGGAATTGCAAAGAGAACATTCCTAGAGGCCAATTGGTTGGGACGGCATGTAACGAGGCTACTAGGCAAGTCGCGGTCCACTAGCGGTCGCCGTCAACAAGAGGACTGGCGCAGCACAGAAGAAAACACGGTGTGTTGCAGCCTCCTGGGCACAAGTTGCAATTAAGTTACTGCCATGCGGTCGTGTATTGCCATTCCGCTTTCCGGGCATGCGCCCTGCACTTCATGGCTGGCCTTACCGCTTGTCGGCCAGTCTTCCCACACGGTAATTGATGGGAACACAGCATACGGCTGGGCGGGGGCACTTGTCGATATCAGCCGATAGCGACGTTGTAAGCCAGCCCCGTGGGTCCGTGGCCGATTAGGGGACTCCCTTGCTCCAACCGTGCCTGACAAGGGCAGTGACCGGCGCTTGTCGTGGCTTGGAACAAAGGCAATAATTATTACAACGTTGTGTGGACATAAACAAGTGGAAACACTTGTCACGTTCTGTAACGCTGGGTTACCAGCCGCTCAATAGCCGACCCGCAGCATGCACCCAGGCAGGGCAGCTGGAGCAGCATGCCCCCCTGCTCCCAGCATTCCGCAGACGGTAGTGACACGGCCTGATTCCAAAACGCGGCAGCCATAAGAAGCAGATTACATGTGCCCGGAACAGCCTGGCTGCTACAGCCCGCGCCGCCATACCGTTCGGCACATGCGCACACCAAAAGCCCTTGAAACGGTCAACCGCATGCTGTCAAGCTGCTCCCTACCCACCCTCAAGAGCTCCATCTGCCACCCCCCCTTCTTTCACCTACGCCCAGCTACCAGATAACGCCCTCCATCGCACCCCGCTCTCGCGCTCCGGTCCCTTCGCACCTCTCACGCTCAAGCACCTCGCCTGCACCACTCGTCAAACCCTCCCCCGTTCCCCTCCTCTCTGTCCCCCAAAGCCACTGCCCCACACCCTCTCGCTCCCTTCCCCCTCTCACGCCAGCCCCAGCACCCTCCGTATCTGGCCCACCAGCACGGTCCTGCTGCCGCCCGCCGCCGCCCGCCCCGCCCGCCACAGCATGGCCTCCTCGTCCCGCGCCACACGCCCCAGCAGCTCCAGCAGCCGGTCGTGCACCACGGACGCCTGCAGCAGCACCACGCAGCAGCGGCACGTGGACACGCCCACTCAATCACGTCCACATATCCGTGCACAGAAGCAGCAAATCCGTCAAGCCGCACGGAACGCACGCCCCAATGCAACAACTCGTAACCGGGGTAGGCACTGAGACGTGAGAGCAAGGGGCGGCAAGCCGCTGTACGCCGTGCCACTATCGCCACGCCCTACCGCTGCCCCCACACCCCGCGTGTGCCGGCCCCCACCTGCAGCGCGGCGCTGCTTTTGACCGCGCGCTGCGTCTCCCTGGCGGCCGCCACGCGCTGCTGCCGCTCCGAAGCCAGCAGCCCCACCAGCGTGTCGTACATGGACAGGTACTGCTCCTCGGCGCGCCTGCGGAAGCGATTTCCTCGTGCTTGTCATTATACCGGTATGCTGATAATGGTTCACAAAGCTTCCTTGTACAGGTGTAGCCCATGGGCTATGCCAGTATCTGGACGGCTCAGGGGGCGAGCTCATGCCGTACGCACCGCATCGCCGACGCCGCGTGTGGGAACCTGCCTCCCCGCCCCGCCTCCTTGGCCATTCGCCGCTCCTCCAGCAGCCGCTCCTTCTCGCCCTGCAGCAGCCACGTAGGTAGGACAGGGCATGACAACAGTTCGCCCATGACCAACGCACCTCGCTTGCGACAGTGTTGCACTGGCACAGAAAGCACGGAATAGCAGTCATATGTGCGATCTCACGCTCGGAACGATTGGTATCTAACCGAGAGTAGCGTCTAACGGCCTTCGAGCACCCCATGCCTGGGCATTTACGCCACCGAATCACACACCGCCCGGCCGGCCCCTGCCCGCCTGCAGGACCTCCAGGAAGGCGTCCCTCAGCGCCAGCTCCGCCCTCAGCGCCTGCCGCATGTGCACGCCGCGCTGCTGGCTGCGCCACTGCTCCGCCAGCCGCTCCAGCCGCAGCTGCTCCACGCGCCGGCCGTGCTCCTGCACGCACACCACGCAGCAAAGCCACTGCACTCGACCCATATCGCAAACCCATGTTGCACACACCCCGCCCAGGCCTCGCCCGTTCACCGGCACTCTCCCTTGGCTGCCTGCACCATGCAACAGCTCACAGTGCTGCCCCCCTGGCCTTGGTCCACACCCGTGCTCAGTGGCCTCTCATGCACAAGCGCAACCCATACCACCCACGCCCCAGGCCTCTCCCTGGCCCACCTCGGACTGCTCCCGCAGCCTGTCCGCCGTCAGTCGCATGGCACCGTCCCTGCGGCCGCGCGCCTTCGCCAGGCGCTCCAGCAGCTGCCGCCGGGCCGCGGCCCGCGCCGCCTCCTCCGCCAATGCCTGCCGCTGCGTGCGGGTGCGCGTAGCTCGGTCCTTGGGGTCCTCATGCGCCAGCCTGGGATTTACAGATGAAGATGCATGAAAGCTCCGTAAGGAGCCAAGCATTTAACCCCATGTCGCACTGGCGGCCCTGTGGATTGCTAGCAAGTCTTGCGGGCTCAAGGCGTGCATTGAGCCATCTGATGACGTCAGCTTCTTGGAGAGCGACACCGGCAGGGTCATCCAACCAGCCCGACAGCGGCTCGCGCAGCCCTCACCCGTACACATAGCGCAGCTTGGCGGCCAGGTCGGCCGTGAGCTGCAGCCCCGCCGCCCGGCCCCCGGTCCGCGCCCAGGTGCCCTGGTCGCTAAGCCACACGTCCTGCTCCGTGTCGCGCTCCCACAAGCTCCCCTCCTCCCAGGACACGTCGTCGCCGCCCGGGCCCAGCCCCTGCTCCGCCTCCTCCGCCACCACGTGTGCCGGCGCCAGGGTGGCGGTGTAGCTGGCCGCGGTGCGCTGCATGAGCGTCCTGGCCTGCCGGCCGGCAGCGAGCCCGGGGCGGATACTGCTCCCCGGCAGCACCCTGCACACCGGGACATGGCCAGGTTTGGGGTAACGGACCATGGCCAAGATTGCGGATACGGGAGCACCCACCGGCGACCGGAGACCAACTAGGGCTGCCGGTTCAGGATGTTCGCCAATCACTTATAGGCCAATACTTGCAGCAGGAGTGTGCAGTCAGAAATGGAGGACCGCTGTTGCTCGTCCTGGCCGGCGCCACGCTGCCACCCACCTGAGCGCCGGCCGGATGCCAGCACCAGCTGACCGTGCCTGCGCCGACAGCGCTGCCACTCCCGCCGTCCTCCTGCCTCCTGTCCCCTGCTGCCGCCGTGCACCCGTAGTGCTTCCACCCCTGCCCAGCCGCCGCTCGCTGCGTTCCGTCCCCTCCGACCCGACCTCACTGCTGCGGGTGCTGGTTGCCCCAGACCCAGCCCCCAGGCGCCTGCGAGCCTCCTTGAAGAACGCCTTCTGCTGCCTGTCCGTGCCCGTCACATGAGCCCGGGCGCTCTTGGCGCGGCGCCCCGACCGGGCCCCGCCTGCAGACTGCTCTGAGCGCTCCTGCAGCTCCTGCAGCGTCGCATCCGCCTCGGACATGGCCCGCTCCAGCAGGGTGCCCGTGCTCTCCGACACGCCCGAGGCCGGGCCGGACCCTGGCGCACTGCTGCCCGAGCGGTAGCCACGCGGATGGAACTGCTGCCCCAGCTCATCATCTGGGTGTGCTGCGCCCGCGGCAGTGGCCTCTGTGCGCCCCCGCTCTGTGTTCACAACGGGTATGCTGATGCAGCTGCTGGACCCGCCGTGGCTGCCACCGCGGCCCCCGGCATCCCCTTCGTGTGCCCGGCCCTGCACGCGCCCAGCTGCGTCCTGCACAGCCGGGCGCCTCACGCCGGCTCCCTCCTCCCCCGGTGCATCTGCAGGCAAACAACACAACAGCAACGAGTATTCTAGCCTTTGCCACGCCTGGCTCAGCACGCGTGTGAGTACCCCTTGATCACCCGTAGCTAAGAAGGGCTGCAGCACGGAGGTCAGACGCTGGTGTCCCAGACTCCCACACCCTGCACCACCACAACACATGCTGACGTGCTCAGGCGCACCACTGCACTGCAACCAAGCACCACCCCATTTTGACGTACCCAGCAGCGGCTGCCCCTGCCCCAGGGCGTCCAGCAGCTCCAGCAGGTTGGCGATGTCCTCCACCTGCCCCTCAACACACCGCCTGCCGTCGATGTGGGACAGGTCTGTCTCCAGCAGCAACGACAGCGCCTCCACCTGCATTACGGTGCGGTGTGTGTGTTAACGAGTTGCCAAGCGGCCCAGGCCCGCTGGCGCCTGCTGGCACCAGCTCAGCCTGGGGTAGGTGTACGTAAGATTCAGGACATAGCGGACAGTGGGCTTTGCTGCCTTGTGGACTTACCACCTGGATGATGTTGTAGGCTCGTTCTGCGGCTGTGGACGGCTGCCGTATCACGCTGGGGATACGTTTCCGCAGGAAGCCCTCCAAGGCAGCCACGAACAACGAGGTGCTGTGCAAGGGACCAGAAGCCGTAAGCGCAGGTGTTGCAACATCTTATGGCAAATGCAGCCAAGAGAAGTTGCACGCACCTTGAGCACACCACGAGGACTTCATCCAGCGTTGCCACGCGTGCCACCAGTCCTGCCCGCACCAGGACTCGGTTGCATAGCGCCACCAGCTCTTCGGCCGCAAGGATTTCGTCAGTGTTCATTTTTGTGCCAATAAGAGATGGTCATATCGCGCGTGCCGTCTTGCGCTCCATTTGCACGCAGAGTCAAAGCTGTCCAGTCAAAGTCACCGCACTACTTGTTGCCGCTGTGTGACGACATTGACATATGTAAAGATATCAGATGTATTACCCTTTTTGGGTAGGAGCTGGCCCTGTGGGCCGCAATGAGAAGCGATTCATAATGCAACCGTTTCCGAAGCCACATCGAGCGCAGGGTGCGAGGACAATGAGCCAATGCTTTGGGACTACAATATTGCATGCAATTTACATGCCCGCATGCTACAGAAAGGAGCAAGCCCTGGCATAGCAGGCAAAACAACTAAACACACTCCTCCATCTGGGTTACCAAAATGACAAATATGTATAAGCATTCATTCAATTTAGCACCATCGAAGTAAGGACATGACCACCGTCGGGGCAGCAGCGTCTGTGGCGCCAGGCGCAGACGCTGCACGCCCCACCACATCGGGCAACGCCCAAGCCAAAAAGCAAGTTGTCATTGTATAGCTGCAGCCATGGATTGGAGCCTTCTTAATGTCCACCCGCGGCATGCCACATAGCTCCTCCGCCCACGCTTTCACACGTAGATGCCTGGAGGACTTTGTCACACGGCTGGAGGCGACAGTGAAAAAGAGGATGCGGGTGAAGGTCGGCACTATGCAAACCGTGGACTGGGTGAGTGCATCGTACCCCCTGAACTCCCCTGGCGTACCTACCCCCTGGGCTGGCGCCACCGCCCCAAGGCCACAACCACTAGAGCAACTAGCACCCCAGTTACAGGGACATGCCACATGACACGGGACGTACCTGATGTCCTGCAGGCCATGCGTAAGGCCACTTGCGTACACGTAGCACGTTATCTGGGCCCGTGCTCAGGGAGCCGAGCGCGACAACCCCACCCAAACCCACCTCCCAGTCCCGACCGCGCGCCCTGCCCTGTCCTGCCCTGCCCTGTCCTGCCCTGCCCTACCCTGCCCAGACCAAGCTGTCCATACTGCTCGCCGGCGTGCCTGCCTACAAGTCCCGGCCGCCCATCCTGCCCAGCAGCCGCACATGGCGCACGGACCTGGCGGTGGAGATGAAGCCGGAGACTGTGGGTGACGGGCGCCGAACAGGGGGTGCACTTGGTGGCAGGGTTAGTGGAGGATGGGCTACACGCGCCGGCTAAAAGGCAGACCGTGGCAGGACAGGAACGGAGGGAATAGACCGTTGAATGGCTGCAATGGCTGGTGATTTGCTGCCTTCGAGCCGCTCGCTGGGGTTGGATGCGCCCAGGAACCGCGGGTTGAACCTGCCGTGCAGCGCGCCATGAGGAACGCCACACAGCAGGCCTGGACGGGTTGAAGCAGTCAGTATGGGTACAGTGTCAGCTGGGAAGAATGAGAATGCCAAACGTCCAAGCTGCTGGGGTGTCCTGCCTCGTACCGTCCTACAGCCTCATGAACGCCGCACTCAGTAAAGTCCGTGCATACACTGAGGCAACGCATTGCTGCCCTCGAACTTCCACTTCTTGCTCCCCGCAGAAGCAGCTGCTGCGCGACGTGTTCATCCGCTACTGCGGCTGGGGCGACTCGCAGAACTTCATGTTCATCAGCCGGCAGCAGTTCATCCGCTTCGCGCGCGACATGGGCATGTGCACGGCGGGCGTGGAGGAGGTGGACGCGCTGGGGCTGAGCGGCCTGTTCGACAAGGTGCGGGAGCAGCGGGCAGGCCTGTGGCCCAGTCTGAGGCGAGCGCGGGGGTGGCGGCTGGACACAAGGACGCGCAAGCTCCCTCAAAGACCAACGTTGTATGCTCTTTTGCCCCGAAGGCGGCTCCCGCTGCCCGCTGCGCCTGCCACACAGTCCCCACTTCCTCCTCGCACTGGAGCATGTCCTGTTCAAGCCCCCTTGCTCCCATTATGCTCATCACGCCCGCCTGCCCGCCCGGCTTGCGCCTCCGCCCCTCCAGATCCTGCTGGGTTCTCTGGACCCCGGCGCCGCCTCCCGCCTGGCCATGAGTGACTTCGTGCTGGCCGTCACAGGCCTGGGCACACGGCTGTGCCCCGCGCCCACCGTGCAGGAGGCGTTTGAGGCCGTGGTGGGTAGGGCCTGGGGGAGGGCTGGGTTGATCACCCGGTGCCATCGGGCGGAGGAGGGGCAGCCAACACGCAACGCACAGCGACGGACCGCACCAGGCATGAAGAGGGGGGGGTCCCGACGGCATATCCTTGCGACAGCACAAACTGCAGCAGGCTGCGTGACTCCGACATGCCTCGAATCGTTACATCCTGACGAAGCCAGGGGTAAGCATACCGTGCTGGTGTTTTGGCCGTGTCTAAGACGCCAAGCCGTGGGTTGCGTATGCCGTGCTGCCGGCACGCACGTACAGGTGGCCAAGTACGTGCTTCCGCGGCTGTCGCTGCCGTTGCCTGAGCCCGACCCCGTGGAGGCGGCGCTGCTGCACATGGACCTGGTGACCACGGTGGAGAAGCTAAGGACCAAGATGCAGGTGGGGCGGGAGGGCACACGGGTAGGGCCGGGTACAAAGCGGTTTGTGTCGACATCAAAAACAGCAAGTACTAGGGTGGTGAGGGGCGCATGACTGAGCTGCAGGTGGAGCAGAAAGGGCCGGGAAGGCGCTCTGGCGAGGGGCAGGGTTGCCAGGGTGATGCGGGATGTATGGGTTGAGGACCACAGGAGGACTAGGCTGCAGGTGCGGCGGGAGGTGCGGGAGGGGACCAGGGTAAGATTGGGTGTGTGAGGGATGAGCTGCCGATGAGTTCCTGTACGGATACTTTCAGAGTAAGGACCCGGCCGGTAGGGGATTACGCTGCCGCAGTCGAAAGACTTCTAGCCTCCGATAGCGAAATTGGCTAAGCATCAAGCACTATTGGGCAACAACCATGCAGCACAAGCGTCGTATGCTTGCTTGGTCGCGCAGAGGCCATGCACGCTACGCCACACGCCCCTGCAGCTGGCGCATGATCGACTTGCGCCCACTTGGATGTGACGCCACAGTGCTATACCGTTTGCAGGTGTTGTGGGACGCATACATGGTGCAGCAGACAGCAGCTGAGGGAGGGGCAGGTGCTGGCGCAGGGGGCGGCAGCGGTGGCGGCACGGCCAGCGGCATGGCGGCAGCGGATGGCAAGGTAGGCGGAAGGACGCTTTGGGCAAGGGGACAGGGTTATGGCCAACTGGGTATACGCCATAGAGAATACAGACTGAGGACGGCAAGGTAGGTGGGCAGGCGCTGTGGTCAAGGGGACAGGATTCAGGCCGACTGGGCGTATACCGTAGAGAGGACAGACGGCGGAAAGGCAGGTACCCCGCTGGGAAATGGACAACAAGATGTGCAATAAGGGTCACGGACCGGGCGTGCGACCAGTACACGTGGGGAGGCTTGATACCATGCATTAGTATACGGGAACCAACTAGCTCAAACACTGCTTCTGCCTGTTCAATAACAGGAATAGGCAGTCTAACTCTCCTTCTATTTGCGCCCCACCCCGGCCCACAGCCGCCGCAACCGCCCCACAGCGACTGGGCGGCGGCCCCCGCCGCCACCAACGGCGGAGCCCACGCCTCACCCGCCACCTTTGCCGCTGCAGCGTCTTTCGCCTCCAGCGCCGGGACCGCCGCCGCCGCCGCTGCCTCGGCGGCCGCCGCCAACGGCGCCGCCGCCAACCCCCACGCCGCCACCATGACCCTAGCCACCTTCCTGCGCTTCTGCTCCGACTTCGACATCACGGTCAGCCTCTTGTCCAAGATCCAGCTCATACAGACCTTCAAGCGCTCGCGGTATGGCTCTGCGGCGGACGTCATCGACTCCAACCCGCACACCAGCGTGCGGCTCACCTTCCCAGGTGCGTTTCGCGTTGCATTTACAGGACTACGCACGCGCCACCCTTCGCCTGCTGCAACACAGTTCCGACAGGCGAAAATGCACTGCTCCACACTGCTCCACCCGCTTCTAGTGGCCCCTCCCAGCCGGCCAGGATCCCTTGATACCATCTGACAACCGCAACGCCGCAACAGGATGCAAACAGATGTTGTACTGTATATCCCGCTGCCCGCCAACGCCTCCGCTGTGCAGAGTGGCTGTGCCGCCTAATCCCAGCCTAATCCCCGCCTCATAAACGCATGTCTTATAATCTATCTATGTATGTGGTCCAATATGAAAACTGCAGAGTGGCTTGACTGCCTGGCGCGCTGCTCGCTTCTGGCCTTCGACTACCAGCCTCCCCCCGTGCACGTGCCCACGCTGGACTTCAAGGCCGCCTACCACACCGCCGCCAAGCAGCTGTGGCTGCGCGACGCGGCGGCGGGCGGCGGCGGCGGCAGCGGGCGGCTGTTCGGCGACGATGACGAGGAGGAGGAGCTGCAGATGCCTGCGGCGGTCAACGAGGCCATGGGGAACGAGGACAGGCCGCACTACGACGAGGTGGGGTGGCGGGACGGGTGGGTGAGTGAGCAGGCCAAGGGACGGGGTGCTGTGGCGCACAAACACACCGTGCCATGGAGCGACAGCGACCACAGTCACCGACTTGCCGCTCTCCCACCTTGCCCTGCCTCGCCACACCCTGCCTGCTACTCCTGCATGCCTGTATCTGTATCAGGCTCTTGTTGCCTCATCCCGCACCGCATCCGCTACACACCGTGCCATGGAGGGGCGGAGTTGCCGCAAGCATCATCCCCATGGACTGGCTTGCTAGGCTGCAACATGGCGACAGCGTTTCCGAAATGCTTTGTGCCTTCTACCTGTCGGGTGCCTCGCAGACCTTCAGCCGAGCCCCCAGCGCGTGGCGGCCGTCGGCTGCTGGCGGGGGGGATTCGCCCGGTCCGGGGCGTGCGGGTGGCGGCGGGGAGGGGCCCTACGGCCGCGAGCGGCTCATCAGCCACGCGGTGTCCATCGCGCAGGGCCGCACGCGGAGGCAGGACCCGGAGGCAAACGCCGAGATGATGCTAATACACGCCGAGCCCAGCACCATGATGCAGGTGGCCGGGGTGGAAGGCCCGCGGGATGGGGGCTGGCGGGAAGCAGAGATATAAGGCACGACGGATGGGCCGTGACTCTGGTGCAGCACTGGGCAGGTGTGTGCTAGCGGCACACGTGTTCTGCTGCTGCCCTCAAGCCGTGCAAGCATGACTGCACCTGCTGTACGGTACCTCGCTCCGACACCGCCGAGGCCTGGGCGGGCAGCTGCGCATGGGGTGGTCGCGCTGCACCGAAACCCACGCCCCTGGTGCTAACCCCTGTCCTGCCGTGCGTTCTCCCAAGGCATGACCTGAGATCTGGCCCTGCCCTCCTGGCGTCATCCCAGCAAACTTGACCCGTTACGCAGCTGCGACATACGGTAATACATTGAACGTGTCGCCTGAACGCCCGGCCCCCGGCCTGGTGCCCTCCTGCCTCCCCCCAGGACCCCAACAAGCCGCTGCACCTGCAGCCCTTCACGTGCGACTGGGTGGGGCGGCCGGGCCTCACGCTCAGCGAGACGGGCCGCCTGCAGCAGCGCTCCACAGACCCCTGGATGGCGGCAGGGATATACCACACGCAGGTGGGGATGTACCCGTCTGCAGCTGTCACTCCCTCGAAGCCTGCACCGAGGACCGTTTACCACCCCCTAGCTTTCCTGTATCCGACAACACTCGCACGCTTGACAGCGCGCCACCTCCTTGTGTCCCCTATACCTGCGCGCATCGCCACTCCGGGACAGCACGTGACGTTTCTGCTTATGCTAAGATAACTCACTGTGGGCGCGCATGCGGGTATGCACGCGCAGGCGGGCGTGGACCCCGCCTACGAGCAGCGCGGCGCGGACATGGCTGCGGCGCGACTGGTGCGCGATCAGCACATGGAGGCGCTCAAGCTGCACTACCAGGTGGGGCAGGGGAGGAGGGTCGGCGTGTGTGGGGAAAGGGGGGGGCGCGGCGGGAAAGTTCCACTACCAGGTGGGCAAGTGGGAGCAGGGGTGGTTAGTGCCGGGTGCTCGCTAGCACTCTGGGGCCGATGAACATGGGACGCCACGGCTGTGATAGTACACTCGGGAACAGTCAGCTGCCCGCAGTTGGTCAGTCTATTGGCCCTGACGGCAGGGGACTTGTCCTAGCTCTGGCGGGGGCCCAGGACCACGCCCACGTCACCTGCAGCGTGCACGCCGTCCGCCCTACACCACCTCTCCACCATCACCGCTGCTCGCTGCGCCGTTGATCCCCGGGCGCCCCTTCCCGCCCTCACTCGCCAGGCCGCCCGGCGCGAGGCCATCCGCGACACCACCCGCCAGGCTGCCGCCCGGCGTCAGGATCTGGAGCTGGTGGCGGGGCAGACCATCGCACGCGTCATGGGGGCGACAGCAGCAGCAGCCAGGGGAGGGTCCCCCTGCGGCTCGCCGGCAGGGACCAGGATCGCCAAGGCTGGTCGCAGCCCAGGGGTGGGGCCGGGGTCTGGGGGGCACGGCACGGGGCGGGTGCGGAACGTTGGGTTGAGGAGTGGGACAGGCTCGCCGGCGCCGAGTGGATGGGAGGGGGCTGGGGAGCAGGGGGTGTCGGAGCAGCCCTGCCGGCGAGCCAGCAGTGCTGGGTCGGCGGGTCGGCCGGTGGGAGGCGACACGCATGCCTCGGCGGCCGCGGGCCAGAACGGTAGCGTGAGCGGGGGCATCGTGTGGGGGCTGGAGGAGGTTGCGAGCCGGACGGGGGGAAGGGTGGGCGGCGCGGCTGCACGGAGAGGAGGGCCGGGGAGGGGAGGCGGGGGTGGTGGCATGGGGGGGACGGGGGCGGGGGCGGTGGGTGCCCGCAGCCGCACGCTGGTTGAGGAGCTGCAGGACGTGTTGGACTTCGAGTCCAGGCTGCCGCACGCCACGGTGGCGGGGCACGGGGCCATCCGGTTCGGGTGATGAGGCGGCCGGCGTGCGGCGTCTCGTGGTGGTGCTGGCCTGGCGAGGGGCCCGCTTGTGGGTGCTTGACTGCTTGCACCTTGTAGAGCGGCAGGCGTGTGCGCACGCGTGCAGGTGCAGGGGTGCGCTGAACGGCGGCAGCAGCGCCGACGACTTGGCGTGGCGCCGTGTGGCGTTGTGGCATGGCGGGGTTCGTGGGTACTATGCCTGAAGGGGTAGCAGTGGAGGGTGCCTAAAGGCTGTACGGAGTCCGTTTGTGGTCCTGCCTGGGCTGACGGCCTGGCGCTGTGGCCGTGCCATGGCTCGGGTGCCACCTACTGATGTCACCTAGTACCACATTTGTTAGTCTTGGTGGTCCGCCTCTCGTCCCGACGGGCGCTTGGGTAGCACCACTGGCCAGGGTGGGATACAGCTGCACGCTTGCAGCTGTTGCATCAGATTCACCGTTTACCGTGGCGCCGCTGCCTCCACGCAACTGCTGAGCGCCTGTGCCGTTTGAGGTCGTCCTAGCCGCAACACGCTTTGCCGCGCGCATAGGACGCACGGGACAAGGGAACTGTGGCAGGCACTGGACATGGAACTTGTGCCAGCTGTGCGCTGCGTGCACCAAGTGTGAGGCTCCTGAACGCCTTCACAGATTGCATATGAATAGTGCCGCGGCTGTAAACCTCAAAGCTACGCGATGGGCTATGTCATCGCTGTGTACCGGCTCGAGGATGTCCCGAACACCAGGTCGTAGCTCGGCACGGCTTGCCGCTCCGCGCAGGGCAACCAGCAAAACACTAATGCCATAAGATGCCATGAGCCCAGCTCAGCAAAGCGCGTGCGCGACTGCGCTGTGAACCACTTTTCGTTGTGCTGCGTGCGCGGTCATATCGACTGCCTCCAACGGCGGCTCTAACGAAAGCGCAAATCCGATGGCACGTGGGACCTGCGCACAGCGCGATACCGCCATGCGCTGTAACAGGCGCTTAGGGTATACGCATGTGACGGCTTTTGCATCCTCTATTGCTTACATGTGCGAGGGCGGTGAGGCGGTGCAGTAGGGCGAACGGTGAACCCTCGAGGTGAACCCTCGAGGTGGTAAGCCACAGCCTACTCCAAGCCGGGTGCTCCAAACCGCATCCCACGCAGCCCAACTTCGTACGGTGGCTCGGGGCCTTTCAGCTGGGCAATGCCCTGTGCAACGAATGCACCTTCGGGCTTCGGTGCCACGCACGCTGGGCAGCACTGGGCGGGGCCCCAGTCTGACCCTAACCACCGTTGGAACCTCTGTCCTGGCCATGTGCCAAGCCACGCACCTAGCATGGCTTTGCCTATAATAGGTACAGGGTTTTAGCTGTCGTATCGCTATTATGGATAGTCGGTAATGTGACCCTCTGACGTGGTCCTGCGTGGTCTCTCCCCTGCTGCAGTGCTGCTGCACTTTGTTGTGCAAGGCCTTCGACATGGGCCAGGACGACTATTTTTTCAGGTTGTGCTTATTCTGTTCTATCGGTTGACATGAACATCATCGTCGGTGAGTGCAGCCTGAACCAGTCGTTGTTCGGTGGGTCTGCCTCTCGGTGTCGTTGATAGTGGGCTTACCTCGCCTCAATCTAGGAAATCGTACGTGAGTAAGGAATGTTTGTTACAGTTGCCATTGGTTGAAAGCAAGTAACTAATGTGGATTGGAGGGGCCCGCCGTACAGCCGGAGGTTCGTCTCTCCACAATTCTCAAACAGAGGGAGTTTTGCGAGCATTGTTCACGATACCCCGAGTAAGCAGCGGGTGTGTCTCACTTCCTTCCCTGCTGTCCTGCTTTCAGCAGTGCCTGGCTGTTAACCAACGCCCTGACAAAGCCAGCGCTCTCGAAGCAAACGCCCAACACACTCGCTTCTCCGACATACTGCTCACATTAAATACTTCAGCGCCTCGCCAGTACTGCAGCACCCGTCTCCCTTATTGTAGCGCTTTGTCCGGGGCTCGGCGACAACATTCAGCTGCAGCCGACTCAAGAGCGGTTCTCCCTAGCCCGACGAAATGGGCGCGGTGAAAGAGACACCTTTTGCGTCTCACGCGACTACGGTATGCGTCGATGTCGACCCGTCGGAGCTGCGACCAGAGGACCGCCAACGCGGGCAGGCCGACGGGGGGCGTAGCAGCAACCGACGCACATCATTTGGGCTAAACAGTGTCATCAACGCAGCACGGCGGTCATTTGAGTTGCGGGCTTCGAACAACAAAGAAGAGGTCAGTTGCCCATGTCGGTGGTTCTGAAGGGCTGCGGTGACGCGACCGCGACCGCGCGCGCTGAAGCTGGCCTCACTGCTAAAACAACTGTTGCACAACACATACATTCATGTTGACGATATTGTTACTTTGTTGCCAACGGCTGTGCTCGCCAAGGCCTTCGGGCTGTACAAGCCCTAACAGACACGTGTCTCAATCCGTTCTCACGACGCAGGCCATGAGCCCGAACGGCCTTCCGCCAACCATGAAGCGTTACTACACGCAAGTAAGGACTGGCGCAGGGCTTGATGCCGGGGCACCCTGACCAGCTGTCTGTGCACAGCAGGGTAGCTTCGGTGCTGCCCTCGTGCATATTAGTATGGTAGTTCTTGCTCATGTTCATCCCCGCATGGTTGGAGGTTCAGACCTTCACGGCACTTTCACGGCATTGCTCTGCACCCACAGGCGCTGTGGGTCGACCATGAAGAGGGCCTGCACGTGGCCGAGTAAGTTGTGCGAGTGGCGGTGGTGTGCATCCCGTTAGCCGCTGTGCCCGCACGTAGCTCTTGCACCCACGGCGCGCCCAGTCCGTCTCCGGACGGTGAAGAGCCGGCAGCAGCATTGCTGCCTCAACACCCATGAAGGCAGTTCAGTACAAAATGGTAGCTCGGGGCCACGCCTGATGCCTTTGCATGGGCGGCCAGGACTGTGCCAGTACGCGCAGCAAGTGTAACACGTGTGCACCCTCCCTGCGCCACCACGTGTGCACCCTCCCGGCACCCTGCCACGGCTGCAGGGCGCCGCCACCGGGACTCGCCGAGGCCCCCATCCCTCCAGAGAGCGAGGAGGACGAGCACGAGTACGTGGAGCACGTGGACCTCAAGGTACGGCAAGGCATGCCCGTACAGTACGGCGTCGGTGCCGTACTGGTGCCATCGCTGTGAGAGCGGCGTTGCTGGCTGCTGGGGGCAATGGTCATGGAGTTTCAAAAGAGGCGGAGAGCACTGTCTGCTACTGTACCGCTTACTTGCGGAACAGACGTCATAGACACTGGCAGGGAAACAAGGTTCTGACTGAGCTGGGACTGCTGCTGCTGCTGCCGTCCCCGCAGGCCATCAGCCTTGCGGGCCTGCGCGAGTTCGTCAAGACCAACAACATCCCGCCCACCATGACCACACAGCAGGTAGGTGTGCACGCTGCATTGTCAATCGACCAGCCACAGCACCACACAGGGCCTTCTTCTCCTGGAAACGTCCAGGGGACGCCCCTGGTGCGCAGCACCGCCACGGCGCCGTGCCCAACCCTGGATCGCAGGCCGTACTCCATGTACAGCATGGGAAAGCCGCATCCCGCGCATGTATGCGTACGACGCACTGTACAGCCCAGCCACACACGCCGTACCTCGTTGTCACACGCAGATGCAACACCCCACTGCCCACTCCCACGTCTCTCCATAACCCAACGACCCATAGCCCCACACGCTAACCCACACCACCGCCTGCACTTTCGTCTCCCCCCATGACACAGGTGGTACGCAAGTACATTATCCCCGCCACCAGCGGCGTCCGCGGCGGCTGCGCCATGGCCGACACATTGGCTCTGGCCCGCCACGTGCTGCCCCCCCTGGACTCCCCTGGCGCGGCGGCCGCCCGTAAGGCGCTGGGCGGCACCAGCGGCATGCCGCCGTACACCCGCATGGCGCGCGCCCGCCCCATCACAGGGCTAAAACGGCGGGCGCCGTACTACTATGTCGTACACGCGTGGAGCAGGCCGTTTCTCGAGACGGTCAACATGCTGGAGGCGCACTTCTCGGGGTGGGTTGGTGGATGAATGGCTCAACAGGATGGCTGGGGCAGCCACCGGCACGGGGGTGAGGTGGAGCTGGCAGCTGGGGCTGAGATCTGCAGCAGGAGGATGTGATGGCACTTCCAGGGAGCAACAGTGCTGGTGGCTGCGCAAAGCTCCGCGTCAACACCGTCTCGCTCCTGGGTGTTGCTGCCCCCGCAGGCGGCCTGCCGAGCTCACCTACGTGTGGCTAGACATCTTCGCCGTCCCACAGAACAACCCCGACCACAGCGGCTTCATCCAGGAGGTGCGTACAGCACACTACTGTACGGTGCCGGGAACTGGGTGGGCGGATTGCCGACTCCCATGATCGCACGTCAGCTAGCCCGCACGGCACACCCTTGTCTTCAGCCTGCCGATAGCTGCAACACTTGCTGAGAGCTACACCTGCCTGCAACACGCGCCCGCGCCCTGGTGAGGTTGCAGCACTTCCGTCCTTACCCACTTCCCATTCCCCTTCGGCCTGCAGATCCAGCGCGCCATCTGGTACGGCACCAGCACGCTGGCCTGCCTGGACGTCGGCGGCACCATCCTCACCCGCCTGTGGTGCATCTACGAGATGTTCTACACCCTCATCTGCAAGCAGTGCGCGCACGTGAGTCCAGCCGCCCCAACCCATCACAACACCGCGGAGGAGCTGCGCGCAACACGCAGCACGCACCTTGACAACGCAAGGCCTCCAGGGCCCAAACACGGCAGTGCGTGACGTCAGTGCACACCCACCCAGACCCACGTGTGCCGGGGTATTCTGACCTCTTGCGCTCGCCCGCCTTCCCGCGTTCGCTTCCCCGCAGGCGCTGGTGGCCCTGACGCCCTCCCCGCTGAGCGGGCCGCAGCGCGTGGCGCTGTACAAGGTGGTGGACGCCGAGCGGGCGCGCTGCAGCGTCAAGGAGGACCGCAAGAAGCTCAACGAGTGCGTGCAGGGGTACACGCGGTGAGTGGGGCCGGGGGTCTGGGTGTTGGTAGCTTCTTTGTTGTGGGCAAAAAGGGAAAGCTGGGGACAGGCCCGGAAGTGCGTGCAGGGGGTACACGCGGTGAGTGCAGGGGAGCGACGGGAATGCAGAAGGGGGCAGGAGGCTCGCAGCTTTGCTGGTTTGGTATGGGGAAGCGGCGCACAGCCCATGCGTGCTGTACCAAGTTGCTGACGGGGCGCTGTGTTCTGTACTGCATTCCGTGCTGTGCTGCAGGCGGGGCATGCCCGCCATCACCAACTACCTGCGCAGCGGGCTGCTGCTGCCGCCCTACGACTTCGCCTCCATCCACCTCACGGTGAGTACGGTAACCGACCAAGCAGCCCACATGAGCGCGCGTTCTGGCGCTGGTGACACGCTTTGCACAGTCATCCTGCTGCTGGACGACCTCCCAAGCAGCACCGCAAACCCCTTGTGCCCCAACACTATGCCCGCCCCGTGCCCCCGTATCTTACCCCCAGTTCACGGAGACCAAGGCCAAGTTCGGCTGCTTCGGCTGCCAGCCGCCGCCGCCCGCCCCCAGCGCGCCGCTACCAAGCAGCTCCTCTCTGCAGTCGCAGGCGTCCCTGCCCACGGCGCCCTCTGCGCCGCTGTCCGACTCGGCGCTGTCGCCCCCCTCCGGCAAGGCAGCTGCAGGGCCAGGGGCGCACCGCTCGCTGCGGCTGGTCATGGGCGCATGCAACATCCCGCACCCAGCCAAGGTACGGGCCGGTACAATGGCAACCACCGTTCTCCGCGCCTCCCTGTGGCCACTGGAGCTATTCGCCCCCTCATCCAGCCTTCCTCTGCCGCCACCGAGTACCTTTTGCCTATCTTTCGCCTCCCAGTCGTCCCTTTCCTCGTCTACCCTCCCTGACCGCCATCCAGTTACTCTGGGACACAGGGCACGCAGCTCACCTTACCTCCCCTACAACGCTTCGCCAGGGCGCTCCGCCGAACTGCCCCGCTTAGACGCGTCCCATAGGCCGCCGCTCGCTGAAATGCCCCACCGCTTCCCCTTTGTTTTGTGTGCATAGACCAAACGCGGCGGTGAGGACGCCTACTTCCTGTCGCACGGGGGCCACGGCCGCGGGGCGCTGGGCGTGGCGGACGGCGTGGGCAGCTGGAGCTGCGAGGGCAACGGGGGCAACGTGGTGGACCCCGCGCTCTACTCCAGAGACCTCATGCGCGCGGCCGCGCAGGTCATCGAGGCGTCGCGAGGGAAAATAGGTAAGGCCCGACCGCACGTTGCGCCCCGATTGCCTTGCCACGCCACCACGTGACCCGGCACCAACCCTCTGCCCGAACCAGCTGCTGTAATCAAGTACAAAATGCCTTACAAGTGGCTAACGGCTGTGTCCTGACCTCGCGTTCCGTGACCCCTGCAGACGCGCGCATGGCGCTGGCGGACGCGCACCTGGCCGTGAAGCATGCCGGCAGCTGCACCGCCATCCTGGGCGTCATGTCCCCGGACGACGGCTGCCTCAAGGTGCGGGCCTTAACACACATCACATGACTGCACTCATTCAACACTACCTTACTCACATGACAGCCAGGGCCTATTCGCCGACAAGCGAAGACAAGACTCCCTGTGCCTAGTGCTAAAGCAAAGGGCGCTCGCATCTTGCCAGGGTCTTCCATTGTCCCACCAGATTCCGCTCCGCTGCCCCCACTGTTGCCTCCCCACCCCCCAGATGGTCAACATGGGCGACAGCGGCATGCGGCTCATCCGCGACGGCCGCGTGGCCATGGCCACACGCACGCAGAGCCACGCGCACAACCTGCCGTACCAGCTGGCCTGCCCCGACGAGCCCGTGTGCGACACGGACAGCACCGTGCAGGTGCGGCGGTGCCTTGGTGTAGTTGTGCGCGGACCTGTGCTACATCGGCGGCGTGCCACTGCACTTGTTGAACGTGTGCGTTGCCCAGATTACGATATTGATGAGGCTCCTGGACTGCTCTGTAAGGCTCGTGCTGCTGTTGCACCAACTTCCTTTCAGGGCGACGTGTACAGCGTGCGGCTGGAGCCAGGGGACATCGTCATCATGGCCACAGACGGCCTGTACGACAACGTGTGGCCGGAGGACATGCTGGACATCGTCAACAAGGTGCGTATACCGTGCTTTGTTTGGAGAAGTCCCCAACGCGTACATTGCAGCAAGCGGCCGCTGCCCTTCACGCCTCCTGCTTGCATCCTGCTGCTCGCATACCAAAGCGTCTTGTGGTCCTCTGCTGCCCGGTTCCGCACAACAGGCCGTCGCCAACGCTGCGCTCAACGCCAGCATGTCCGTCGGCGGGCCGGGCACCCCCTCACCCCAAAACTCCGCCGACCCGCACGGCGTGGCCGGGCTGAACGGAGCTGGCAGCAGCAGCAGCGAAAGCCCCAAGGTGCCCGTCGGGGACGCGCGGGGCGTGGTGACGGTGAGCGCTCCCAGCGGGGGATCCTCGGACGCTTCGACGTCCCCCGCGGACAGCGAGACCACCACCACCACAACCACCACTGCCACCACGCACAGCAAGGGCATGGAGGATGAGGATGAGAAGAAGATCGGCAAGCACGCGCCCGTGGCTGGAGACGCCGGCGAGGTGGGTTGACCGGGCTTCGGCAGCTGTCTACCCAAGTTCTGTTGTACAGCAGTACAGTGCCGTGTTAGACCCGGACTCAGCCTGTGCGTCCACACGCCGGCAAGCTCTCCTGTACCTAGCTGTTACGGTTTGATGACCTGCTGGTGCACGTGCATCGTCCTGGCCCTGCAGGTGGTGCGCGCGGACGCCAGCTCGCAGCCCGTGCCGCCCTCCATCCTGTCCTCCCGCGCCGGCCGCCTGGCGCGCACGCTGGCGCGCACCGCAGCCGCCAACATGCTGAGGCGGGACGTGCGCACGCCCTTCGCCGTGGAGCTGGCACAGCAGCCCACGGTAAGACACACGAGCTAGCCCTCAGCCCACACTCTCGCCTCTACCTGCCGCGAATCGGGCGCTTGCCTCTTCGCCTAAGCACATGCTCGTGCAATGGCCTTGACACCGCCTGACCCGCCGCTAATCCAACCGGCCCTTGACCTTGTTAACCCACACAGACGCCCGCCGAGTTCCGTGCTAACCCACGCGGCGGCAAGCCGGACGATGTGACGGTGGTGGTGGCCATGGTTGTGGAGGTGCTGGACGAGGCCGCACTCAAGGCGCTGGTCGCCTCCGCCGCCTCCTCGCAAGCGGGCCCCACCACCAACCAGCTCTTCGCCACCATCTCCCGCCTGTCCTCCATGCCTTCCGGGAAGCTGCAAAGCAGGCACAACTCGGGTACGTTGTGAGGAGGAGCTGAGGGGAGAGGAGGAGGGAGTGGTGCAGGAGGGTGCGGAGCGTGTATGTGTGGGGTGCTGGGTCGGGAACACAGGCTGGTCGTTGATGCGGCACTTGGGGTGCAATAATCAGGGATGTATTGCTTGTTCGATTGCTGCAAAATAAAAGGTTGACGGTGTGCGGTGCGGTTTTTCAGGTGCTGGTGTGAGGAGCTAGGAAAGGTGCATGCGGGTACTGAGGCATGCGTGGGGTCCGGGTCGGAGCGGACCTGCTATCATTGGCCACTGGTTCTGGTGTGGGAGTCCCGCAAGTAAGCCAGCAGCTGCGTGTGGCCGTGCCCAGTGTTGTTGTAAAGATAATCAAGGTAGTGTGGAGCAAGCAGCATGCTGCCAGAAGCGCGAGACCTGGTACATAGGGGACTGCTGCTGATCCGAGCCATGCAGGGTTTGGTGTTGGGGATGCCACGGAGCACACCAGCTGGTTTCCGAAGCGAGTCGTGTCATGCGTATAGGGGGGTGCTGTGTCGCTCTACGTTGCTACCCGCATGTGGAAGGCCGCCTGAAGGCGGTAGCTGCTTACCGTATTCCACAGGGACGGGGCTGCGTACGGCCTGTGCAGTTTGCGCTGTGAGGGCCAGCCCGAGGGCGTGCGTGCGTGTACGGCTGGATGGCATTCTCGGATTTCTCGCGCGGACGCCCTTCGTTCCGCGCTGCAGTGAGGTCGTCTTCCGTGCCGTTCAGGTTCCGTTCGTGTTGATGTTATGTTCCGTCGTGGCATGTAGCACACTGCGCGAGCCCGACGCTGTACGGGCCCTATACCACTGTACAAGAATGAATTCAAGCACTGGTGCATACGTGGCTGAGGCCGTGGGTCACGACGTTCGTCGTATAAAGTTGATGTTCGTGGTTGAGTTGTTGCCAACGAAAGGCAAGTGTAGTGAAGGCACCTGCCTGCTCTTCATGGACTTGGCACTTGCTGCACTAGGCATAGCAGTGTTTCTTGCGTCTGATGGTATGTTGCGCACCGGTGGCGTTGCTTGAGTGGGACGAGCTGCCCAAGGATCAGACCCAATTCCGGGACAGGGAGCGGCGTGCCTAAAGAAGCCTGGGTTGTGCCACACCGAGCACTCAGGCAGTCAAGTGGTATGGAAGGTGACTGAGGGTAGCAGTAGAACTACTCGGTGTATGACGTGAGCTTAGATATGCTGCCGTGGTACGATCTCGACAACGAACGGTGCATGTGCGACAAGGGTACACCTAAAGCTCCTGATGATCTGAAATCATGGCCGCAGATAGAGCCGCACGGCGGCGCTGTTGGCGTAGGTTGTGGGTATGCTGCCTGTGCGCAGTGGATGGGTGCTCGACGACATTACGGTGTGCCGTGGGCCAATAATCAAGCGGGGCTGTGCACCTGCCTTCACATGCACTGCAGCATGGCGCGGCATTCCTTGCGCTAAACGTGTTGGTTGTTGCTACGGGTTCTGTATGTATTACGTAGGCACGTGGCTACCGGTATCCGGCCGTCATGAGTTGCCAAACGGTGCGCCGCTGGCTTCTTTCGAACGCCATCGACGTCCCGCTGTACTGTAATGACGCAACCCAGATTTGCAGCGGTTGCAGACCGACATCCACAATCTGCTTGCTTCCAGAAGGCACCCTGCTTTCCTCAGCACATTACTGTAGACCCACGGCTGTCAACCCAAACCCTCACTGAAACCTGTGGCAAGAGGGCCCCGCGGTTCCGCAACGCTGGTCACCACGACTCGCTTCCATGACGACGTGTACACGTACGAGGAGACGGCGGGCCATGCCGGAAGTACATTAAAAAAGCAGCGCCCACGAGCTGTCGCCCTGTCACACTGTCGCCCTCCAGTTATCGTGTCCCCTACACGTGTCCCGGTGAACTGCCCTGGCATTCGTGCTAAGCTATTGGCCTTCGTACGAACATACGACCGAAAATGTCTAGATGTGTCCTCTAACGAAACACTAACACTCGTCAATAGGGTGGGGGTGGGCGCCAAGCACCTGCACCGCTCCAGCAGCCTTCTGTTATGTGCACACGGCACACCCGACCTCCCAGTGGCCACGGTGGGCCCTTACGGGCCATGGCATAGCAAGCTATCAGTAAGTGAGCCTGTCCACGACCAAGTCATTACACTCGGTGGCCACGACCTACGCCCATACGCTCGGTTTAAGTCCATGCGGCGGCCAAACTGCAACGGAAAGACAGACGCCCCAAACCCCTGCGCATGCCCAACACCCAAGCCAACCACTGCCCAAAAGGCTTGCGCCAAAACCTTGTCGCGCCGCCCACCACCTGCACCTTGATGCTCTCTGAGCCTACGTGCCACCCTCAGCGGGCCGCCCAGCTTTTTGTTTTCTCCCACTTCGGCGTGCAGCAGCGGGCCTCCCACCGCCACCGTTTAGTTCCGTCGTCGCCGAGGCCTCTCCGCCATGTGCTGCAGCTTCTTCGAGAGTCGCTGCGGCGGCTGCGTTCGCCGTCCCGTCGGTAAGCTCCAGGCCTAGGTCATGATGGGAGGCCTGGTGGGTTGTGCTGAGCCCCCGTTCCCCCCTCCCCACCTCAACCGCTTCTGCTAACCGCATGCCATGCCCCCCGTGATGCCGCTTGGCAGTCTCGTTTACGCCCTTCGCTGCCATCTCCGCAAGCTGCATTTGGTGAAGCTTGTCCAGCATGAGGTTGGACTGGGAGTTGGCGATGCCCTGAAGGGAAAAGTGAACGAGGCCTCCTCATTAGACGGGTTTTGAGAGGTCAGGATCGGCGTGCTTGGTTCCCCTAACCATAGCCTGTTGCAAAGCGCACCTCATAGTATCCCCATGTGTAGCTCACGCAGCCGACTGTTGTCAAGAGTAGAAGCACGATGACAGTACGAGCGCAACCATCCTGCTCTACGAAGTTACTGAGGCATCCTGTTTGCGAAGTAAACATTCTCTGACCTGCCACAAGCGTCCGCGTTCCCGGTAGCGCAACCCTGCCTTTGCTGCAGCCAGGCTGAGCTTACGGTAGACCTAGGTCAAAAGGTGATGTACCCTATAACGCTTGTTGCTTTCATCAGAGCTTTGGCGCTTCTGGGGCACCGCTGTTGCGGGGAACGTGAGGATCGCTGGCTTTGCCGCAGGAGCAACAGTGAAGTGAAGAAGGCTTAACAATGTATCGTGTATTGTGTATGGCACTAGGCTATTGGCTAGTACTTGGGTTTCCTGAGCTCGGGCCAAATCCTCATTTGAACCTGGACCCAACGGCCACACCGTTGACGCCTTGCGTGAGAAGACCTAACAATCGCATCAGTTTCGCTACTTTCTTCAAATTACCCTCGTTGGGGTTGGGGAAGGGTGTCGCCTTGCCTGACCGAACGCTGTCTGAACGGTCTGAGTAAGCCTTCCACGTGCCTCCGGCGGCCTCGCTGACGGACCCCTACATGCATACGGTTGCAATGCAGCACAGAGTATACAACCAAGACGCCCGAGATGTTCTCGCAGTACAGGTCTCCACACAGCAGAGTCCGCGGCTACCACAGCCCTCGGTTACACCGCCACGCCATCACCGCCAAGCCGTCACCCCACAACGACGCTGTCTCCACCCAGAACAGTGCCTGGCCGACTCCAAGCCACGCAAGCCGCCCTCCCGGCAACAACCCTGCCCATCAGCCTTGCTCTATCTGGCGCAATCCACCGCAAGCCGTGGGACTACTGCATGATGCTGCCGCCTCCTCCCCGTCATCCCCCTCCTCATTCACTGCTGCTGCTGCTGCTGCTGCCCCCCAAGCGGCTCCTCCTGCGCCTGCCTCAGCGCCTCCTCGTGCTCCTCCCGCGTGAAGAAGCGGTTGAGCAGGTTGAGCAGCCCCTTGCCGGTGCCCACGTTGTCCAGGCCCAGGGCGGCGCAGTAGCGGATGCGCCGCAGCTTGGGTCCCATGACCTGCAGGCAGCGTCCCGAACACACACACGGTACGGCGGCGGCTCTTCTCCACGATGCAGGTATGCATCGCATGTCACTCGCGTGCGCACGCAATCGTCTGTCCCGCATGGGCCGGGGGGCCACCCGACACAGCTGGTGTTTTTCTCCTTCAGTGAAGTCCTCTCAGCGCATCAACAGCTCACAGCCGGAGCGGCCTCGATGTCCGCTTCTAATCGCCGGACATGCCACTCACCTCGCCCTGCTAATATGCAAACTTGTCCCCGCAACTGCATCGCGACACAAACGGTACCACACGGCTGAGGGGCCGGACTCCTGTCCACACCAACAATATCCCTATCAAGCCATCATGCGCACACAGTTGCATGCAACGCACACGTATCGGTAGTATTGCGCGCAGCAGCACACCGGTACTTGACGCAAGGTTCAAAGGTCCACAAGGACGAACAGCAGCAGCAGCAGCACCAGCATCCCGCACGGTCCAACTGCTGGTCCAGATCACAGTGCACCACACGCCCTGGCCGGCCCCGCCCACCTTCTCCTTGTCCTGCCAATCCCCAAACAGCCCCGCGCCACGCAGCTCATCCAGGCTGAACTCGGTGCGCCCTGTGCCGAAGGAGGGCCGCGCCCGCCGCAGCATGGCCCGTAGTGTATCGGGGGAGGCGTGCTCCACGCCCACGTTCCCGGCTTCGTGGTTCCTGCGGTTCGGTTGGGTCAGACCCGCACGGGAGTCACACTTCATGTGTCATACCCAAGATTGAGGTCCACATGTAGGCAGGTGAGCGCAGTGCCCAGGCATGACTGGGTAGGAACCTTTCCATGACACGACCATGTGTTCACCTCCTCGCTCCCCAAGTGTTGGGGGGAAGACATGTGCTGGCATCAGTAGCTCTTGCCTGTTCAGCACCGGCGCCAGCAACTGCTGTCAGCTCCTGCACGGCCCCCTCCTCACCTGCTGTCCTCCAGGCTCGTACCCAGCTCCACACGCAGGAAGGCGTGCCGCAGCACAGGCCCCCCGTCACCGCGAATAGCGCCGCCCTCCCCGTCAACTCCCCCTGCCCCTGCTTCCCCCGCCCTCGCCTTGACTCCCGCCGCCCTCGGCCGCAGCACCCGCTGCGCCTCGGGGCCTGACCCGCCCGCTACGAGCTGCCCTCGTGCCCCCATGCCGCCCCGCTGCTGCTGCTGCTGTTGCTGCTGCTGCTGCGCTTGCTGCTGTGGCTTCAGCAGGTCGTCCAGGTATGTCCTGAACTGGCGGCCCTGCCAGTCGGGGTCGGTCAGCACCACCACCTGCCGCGGCAGCATCCCGCACGCCACCAGCTGCATCAGGTAGTGCAGCTCGGGCTTCATCTCCTCCGCCAAGGCCAGACCGCCCTTCAGGATGTACACCTGTGTGGGGTGCAGCCGTAGGCGTGGGTGAAGGAGCGGTGGTGAACGGCGCCACGGTGTACTGGGCAAATGCTATGTAAGGGCGGTGATCGTGCTTGTGTAGGTGGTACGTGCACTCTCCAACGGCCGAAAGGTTGGCAACCGCGGGCCAGGGCTAAGGCCCACAGGCGTGGCTGTACACGTAGCGCGTAGTACAAGCACCGGTGCACGGGTACAGGTGGTTCAGCTTCCGACAGGTTGCGTGCCGAAAATGGACGCGGAAGTCGGCACGTAGGAGAGGGTATGTAGGGCTCAACCACAAGCCCGTGCATGGAGGCCCACTGGAGCGTGCACTGCAGCACTGGCGCGCTTCGCCACCCTCCCCCCCGCGGCATACGGCAGCCTCACCGGGGCCTGCACTGCACGGTGCACGGCAAAGCAGTCGTTGAATCCCTCCACGATTATGAGTGCGTTCATGCGCGGATTCGTGGAGGCCGCAGGAGGGCCCAGCAGCCGTGCCGCCATCCCTGCACAGCAGGACCCAGCAGTCAGTCATGTTAGGTCAGGTGGCGGGTTCATGCACAAGCCTCGCAGCTCGCTGGCCGGCATAGCTATGCAGGGAGTGTCTCTCGAGCTTACGCCGGAAGTCGACCTCTCTGGGAGGTCGTGGTGCTGCCTTCCAGTCCAGGTCGAGAGGGACGCTGCGGTGGGACGGCGGGAGCCCCTGGGACGAAGTTGGCGGTGTGCTCTCTTGAGGCGCCGAGCGTGAGCCTCGTTGCTGTCTGGGATTGAACGACCGCTCCGTCGGTTGCATGTCTCTGTTGCGTCGCCGCGCTGGGTCCTCGGGCGCCGTCCGTCGGAAACCCGCGCGAGCATGGCTGGCTGTTCGGTCATCAGCTTCGACCTCCGCCGGAGCTCGACGACCCAAAGCATGTGGTATGATTACAGCAATCCTATGATTCCCATCTCTTGTCTTGCTTGGAAGCGCTGACGGTTGTGACGCGCATGGTCGCGTTCCCCGCCGCATTCCAGCCAAGTGTTGCATTTTACAGTTGCGTCCAAGTGATTGCGGTGCAAGCGAGGCCAAGAGGAAAACAAGTAGGCCCGAGTATTAAGGTATGCATCGTCAGCGGAGAACGTCGTCGTATTGGCCCATGCACACATCCCTCATGTCACTCATGGCCAGGGTTTCTCAATTCACCAAGTCCGTTCAACACCACCACCACACCCATGCATAATGCACTTTGCAAGAGGTAAGTGCAACATGTCTGACGCACGCTAGAGTCAACAACGCTTGCCCAGCCTCGTCCGACCAGCACGGTGGCACCGTCCACAGCACCTCAACTCACCCCAGCACCCCCCTAGCAGACTGAGGACCATGCTTTAGAGGTGGCCACTCCCCACACGGACGCCAAAAAGCTCTTCGAGCGTACAACGTCATAACAATGCGTGCGACCTGCCTTCTCGGCAGACTCCCACACCCGAAGCAGCATATCATACACACCGACTGGTCGCGCAAATGCCTCTCGCCACGATGGCGAGTCACGTGTACAACATGCGTGTCTGCGCGCGGGTGGGCGGGTGCAGCTGCCCGGTGCCTGCCGTACAAGCGCCAATGACAACAACATCCCAGCACGGCACCGGCAGCTGCAAAAGCCCCTCTCCATTTGCTCCCTCTTCCCCAATTTCCCACAGCTCTCCAACCCAAGGCGGCACGCAGGCTAGCACCGGCACTCCTCCCCTCCCACCCGCACTTCCGAGCCACCTACGCCCCGCCGATGCCGGGAGGCCGCCTCGCCAAGGCAGCAACAACAGCAGCGTCCGCAGGCAGCAAGGCACCAGGCCCTCTCCTGCTGCCGCCCGCCGAGCCTCCTCCCCTGGCCCATGCCCCGGACCCCGGCCTCCCGCCGCCGTCAAACGCCCTCCAGCCCAAACCCAGCCCGTTCAACGCGGCCCCTGCCCCGCCCCCTCCCCCGCCCACCCGCGCGGCGCTTTCCTATCGTGTCGGCTTCCGAGCCGGCGTCGCAGTCACCAGGGGCTTGTTGGGCGACGACGGAGACGCTCCTGCGCCCCCCAGCCTGCCCCCCATCCCCATACCCCCCTTGACGCCCCCTACCCCCGATGACCCTGGCAGCGGTGACGCAGCAGGGGACGACCTGCTGGTGATCGCAGGCAGCCGCACCCCTGGCGAGGGCACGCTGCTCACCCCAAATGACGAGGATGAAGGCGAGGATGCAGAGCCGCCCGCCAGCAGCGGCGACCCGGGCTTGGCAGCCGCCGACCCCGCCCTCGACGGCGTCGGTGAGGACTTGACCGGGCTACCGAGCGACGGGGGCCCGCCGCTGGACAGCATGCCGTACGGTTTCGGCGCAGGCCCCACACCCGTCCCCGCGCCCATGCGGCTGCCGACCCCCGCCCCTGCGCCGACTGGCGGCGTGCGGATCGCGCCAAGGGAGGTCACCCCCGCGCTGCGCCCCGTGCCGTCCTCGCTGACGCCGTGCCCTGGCCGCCGCACGCCGCCCACGCCTGCGCCCATGCCGCTGCCGAACCCTGGCCGGGCTGCGAGGCTGCTGGTGGATGTGCGGTCGCTGTAGCTGCTCACGGGGTTGAGCGCTCCGGGGCGGCGCGGCACGGCGCCCTTGCCCGCCAGGGCCCCCCCCGCGGCCTTCTGGTTGTTCTTGGCGGCCGTGACCTGCAGGATCTCCGCCTTGATCCTGCGGCAGGACGGGTCGGGATGCAGATGCAGAGCAGGGGCAGCAGCGGGGGCAGAGGTAAAGAAAAGAGTACCGGGCTTGCGCAGGGATGCGCATGCGCGAGTCACCGGCGGGAGAAAACGGCGTACAGCACGGCACGAGCGCGCCGTGTACTGGCCAGAGCAGTGCACGTGTGGCCTGCAGCACAGCGATTCAGCGAGCGTTGTCAACCCAGCGAGACGTACGAGCCCCCATGCACTCCCGAAACACTGCATGGCCGGCGGCTACCCTCCCTCCCCGGAGGCCCCCCACCCCATCCGCGCCCCCTGCTCACTCCTTAAGGTCCTCCGGCGCCAGTGTGAAGTCCGCCTCCTCCTCCTCCCGCCGCCGGTCCTCAGCCTCCGTGCTGACAGGGGAGGCCCCGTGCCCCCCGAGCCCGCCCAGCCCCAGCCCGCCCATGCCCCCGCTGGCGTTCATGTCCAGCACGCCGCCCGTGCCCCCGCCGCCCGCCATGCGCATGGGGGTCTTCTTGAAGGCGTCGTTGGTGGCGCGGGCGTTCTGCGGGACCAGGGGACACCGTAAATGAGCCCACGCGCACAGGCTAGCCAATCAGTACCGCCTTTGTGGTCCCCTGCCTTGTCGACCCAGCAAACCAGTTCATCACTCCCGTCTCTGCTCCCACCGCTGGCCCCTGCACCCCGTTCCATCCGCTACAGCGCGTGCCTGCACCCTCGCCATCGCACCACCACCACCACGCTTCCCGCCCCGGGTGCTTCCTTAACAGAGCTCTTCATCAACGAGGTCAACAACACCGCAACACCGCAAAGCCCCACCTGCGACACGTCCCTGTCGTTGTCCGTCATGATGTTGGACATGGCCGTGTTGAGCCGCTCCAGCAGGTCCACGTCACCAGGCAGCTGTACGACAGACTTGAGCGGCGGCAGCAGCCCCGTGGCCGCCAGCCGCACGTTGGGCACGGGGTCGTACAGCAGCTCCAGCACCAGGTCGAACACGTAGTCCTTGATGAAGCGCGACGAGAAGCGGCGCAGCAGCTGGCCGGCGATGTCCACGAAGGTGAGGCGGGAGGTGTAGGAGCGGCCGCGGCAGAAGTCGCGGATGATGCGCAGCAGGATCTCGGCGCGCTGCTTTTCCCGCCTGGGGTGGGAGCGGAGGGCGGCAGGTGGGTAAAGGGGAGTAGGAGTGGGGACAGGCTACCGCGTGCGGGCCGCGGGGGCTACGACGGGTCGGCGTTTTGATGTGGAGCTCAACCCTTTGCATGCATTGGCTATTTACCCCAGTAGTGTTCCCACTTTCATTGTTACCAATTGGCCTGAGCTGGCAGCGCCGGATACCAGTGCACGGAGGATGCTCGCTACAAGGTGCACGCACAAGCCTGTACGGTCCGGGAACTGGTAGCCACGCATTTGGCAGACTCGCCGTTTGCAGGACATGCGATTGGCAGGACCCCGGTCCCCTCACGCATCCCATTCCCCCCGTGGGCCCAGCCACCCACTTGTTCGCCCGCAGGAAGCACACCAGCCCCTCCGCCGCCACCGGCCGCACAGCCGCCGCCGTGTCCGTGAGGTAGCGCAGCGCCATGGGCAGGAAGTGCTCGTAGACCTGGTCGCTGGAGAACACCTGCGGTTCAAACGGCACATGCCAGCGTGGTGATTCATACGCCTTACGACGTGGCGGTGCATGCACGAGGCGGCAGTGCGTTTCGATTGGTTGTAAGCCAACAGGACGGCCTAGCGCATATGTGCAGCTGGGACACATCTAACTGTCCATGCTGCATGTCAGGAAGTAGCACCTGTGACTCGTCGCTTCATGCCAATGCCCGTCTGCGTTGTGCACTGCTGCCTCTGGGTCAACTGCTCAAACGCTGTGCCGTGCATTCTAACTCCTTTGCGCGGCCAGCCCCTTCCGCCCGCCTACAGAGGCTGAGCGCAGCGTCCTCGGCTTCGCCCCAGGCCCCGCCCTGGCGCCCTAAGCAGGCCCAGCTGTTCCCGCTTGGAGTTTGTCCGGTCGCTCGGCAACACACCAACACCTCAACAGCAGCTCAGCCCAGTTGCAACACTGCCCCCCATCCCCGCGCACCTGCGGGAACATGTGGAATGCTGTCGCTAGCTGCAGCTGTAGCCGCCAATTCCGCTTCGTCCCTGCCCCCGCCTCCAGCTCTAGCAGCGCCCTCGCCAGCTCCCCCGCCGCCGCCTCCCGCCGCATTTCCTCCCCCCCGCTGCGTGGCCCCTGCCCCTGCCCCGGCGCCCCCCAGTGCATCAGGCACTGCGTCAGGTTCGGCAAAAGCGCCGCCTGCACCGCTGCGCTGTCGTCCCGGATCAGCCTGCACAGCGGCCGCGTCAGCAGCGCCGGGCACTCCCTGCCCACCACCTTGGCCACCTCGTGCAAGTTGGTGGCGATGGCTTTGCGCACGTCCGGGTCCGGGTCGGTGGCTAGGTTGGTGAGCGTGTCTGCGAATTGGGCGGAGAAGGCGGATGCCTGCAGCGCGGTGGCGGCGCGCACCACGGCGGGCAGCTGCGCGGCGCAGGTGCGGCGGAGCTCCACGTCCGGCTTGGTGGCTAGGTGCTTGAAGCAGGAGAAGAACAGCACGCTGTCGTCGTGCTCAAAGTCCACCTTGACCTGGGGTTAGGTGGAGGGATGCATGCAGTCCATGGTGTAGGGAGGGGTAAATTGACAGCTGCAGTCAGGGTGGCCGCGGAAAAGGTGGCAGCAGGTACGTGCCGTTCGAGCGTGCGTACCACGGCCACTCGCCCACAGCCCAGCCACCCAGGCAGTCAACACACACCAGCGCTGCCGTCCCGACTACGGTATCCTGACGAGGGGATGCCCGGGGTCAATCGAGCTGAAATGCTTGACGCTCTTAGCAGCCTGCCCGTCAGGGCTTCAACACCCTTCGTGCCTCCGTCATCCCACCCAGAAGTACTAGTGGTCGGGAACATGTAGGCACCACGTGAGGCAGTGAGCCGACACCACAGTCGACCGGAGGCTGCCGCCACCCGCCGAACGCTCCGTGCGGCCCTTGGCCAAACCCGCGCTCGTTGAAACAGGGGCATAGCTTTGACTCAAGTCATTAGCTCGTGCATTGGGCGATGCTTTGTATACCACCTCTACTTTACCCCTTTCCCTCCCCATTTGCCCCACCCTTTTTCCTCTCCCTCTCCCCGCCCCAACCCCTCTCACCACTGTGACCAGCTGCCCGACATCCCGGGTCCTGACGCGACTTGCGCCGCTTCACGACCTCTTCCACGCGGGGTCGCCAACGATGGGTTTAAGATGTGCCCACCTACGCATCCTGCCCCCTGTCCCTCGGCCCGCCCCGCCCCCCGTCCCACTCACCACTGTTACCAGCTGGCCGAACACCCTGGCCAGGCATCGCTGCATGGCCCCGTCCAGCTCCAGCGGCTGCATGTGGTTGCGCAGGATGGGCATCACCTGCCCCTTGCGCACCTCCGGCGGCAGCAGGTCCAGCAGCGACGTCAGCGTGGTCAGCGACGCCACGCGGGCCTGCAAGGCAGCCGGCCGGGCCATCGGTTCGAGGGACACCAGCTTGCTTGGTGTTCACCGGTACTCCATGCCAATCTATGCCTGGTTGCTGCTGTTCTCCGCACGTGACATGTGACCCATCAGCTCTAGTTGGGCTGCCACAGAAATACAACCCTGCCCATCGCCGGCGCCGTGACCGCGTAAGCATGCTGGTGCCAGCGGGCACCATCAGCCGGCCCCAGCCCTCCACCTCCCCATGTTGCCAGCACGCCCGCGCGCCGCACCTGCACCTCCTCGTCATTCAGCAGCTCAAAGAGCTCCGGCAGGATGGTCTTTGCGACCACGTCCCGCCCCGCCACCCGCGCCACCTCCGCCAGCTGGCTGCAGGACGCTATCCGGATGTGGTGGTCCACGTCCTGGCACAGGCTCAGCAGCTTCTTGAAGAACGTCCGGTCAATCTCATCCCACGTCTGGTGGGGCGGCAGCACAGCCACACAACAGACCGTGTTGCTGAAGGTGCAAGCGCGGCATCGAGGTACGCGGCAGCGCACCGTGTACGACGCGAACGTTGTGTGGCTACGTTCTAGGGTATCCCCCACCCCCCACACGTCCGTTACAGGTCATTCTGGTGAACCGAGGCTAGCCTCCGACCTGGACATCTGGAGTATGCGGTCCTCACGCCTGCGCACCATAGCCCTCTCCTCGCCCAGCCTGCGGCGCACCCACCAGCCGCGGCGCGAGCGCTCCGAGTATCCGCACGCAGATGGTTTTGGAGCCCACCGCCCCCTCCACATCGCCTTTGGACAGCGCCAGCGACAGCACCTCCGTCTTCAGCACCTCCTTGTCCAGCAGGGGTATGAGGTCGAACAGGGTGCTGAGCCATGCGTCCGTCTCCTGCAGGCCCCAGTGCACGGGCAGGTAGGGAGAGGGGAGGGCCCCCTAGAGCTCAGGAAGCCGTGCACGTGGTCGTGCGTAATCAGGTATGCTGCGGGAGCTGCGTGCCTGCTTGCCTAATATTCTGCATGTGAGCTGCTGAACGGGTCCTGGTGCTAGGCAAAGGGGAGTGGAAGTCGCTCGGTCGGCCCTGCGGGTCTTTTCCCTGTCACCCTACCCTCACCATGCTCAATGTACCCCACAGCTGTCGCTGGTCCCCTTCAGTGTCTCCCCCCCCCCCAGCTCGCAATTATTGCCTTCCTTACCTCCTCGGACTTTTCCCTGTTTATGTTCCGCGTGACTGTTGGCAGGATGCAGACCTGGAGGTCCACTGGTGACAGCAGCCGCTCGCGAGCAATAGTTGCAAATGCCTCAGCAGTTGCAATCTGCACGCGTGGTCACAAGTCGTGTAAGGTTCATGTTACGGGCGCAAGAAAGCGCGCAGCATGCCACGGTAAAGCTTGACAGGGTCACCTGCGCTTCTGAGTCAAGGCGATTGAGGGCTGCTTTGAGGGGTTGCGAGATGGCATCGAACGCTGGTCTCCCCCGGCCCTTGAGAACCGCGGGTAGGCTGCAGGAAAAGAAGGGGCGAATGTTACTCCGCTCCACAGACATGAACCGCGGGCTTTTTCCAGTACTTACTTAGCAATCGCATGTCTCTGCTGTATGAGTTGTCCACCGTTCAAATATAGAGTTGTCCGCTCCACATCGCTCAAGTGTTCGTCGACCTACAGGGACATTTCCAGTCCTTTTTTAGCATGCCGCCTCGCTCAGTCCAAATATAGCCCCCATAGCTGCGCATACTCCACCCACGGTAAATTTTGCTATCTCCTCGTCATTTTTGACGACGTTAGGGACCTCCTTTCCACCCTGGTCTTCTGTGGGCGCGTCCCACGCAAGCTCAGGGATCCAGGGTATAGTGGTCGGCATAGCTGCATCGTGCTGCTAGCTTTCCATGGGAAGAGGTGAAGAAGGTACCCCTCCTCAGGAATACAGGGGTTTAACGCGACCTGCCGGCTACACGAGTCACAGAGTCCTATGTCAACAATATGTTTAAGCAGTACGCAATAATTTGACAATGACTGCTGGGGATCTCGTTTGCGTTCATGCACTGCCGTGGAAGGGCGACGTCTCAATCGGATTCGGTTCACACGGCACAGGGCCTGCACGGGCACAGCTACGCCCTGCAAGGGCGACACAGCGTTGGAAACGCGCATACCCCGTGGTCTGGACCTTGACAGGCTGTATATGGACATCTGGAGCCTACCAGCCCAACCTCACAACCGGACGTGCCTACGTACACGTGCAGTGTAAGGGGTCTCCCCTGCATTTGTGCCCACATTTTGTACTTCTGGCCTTTCTCCAAACTGTACGGGCGTGCTGCTCCCAAGTCCCAGCCGAGCGAAGGAAACACAGTCTCAGCTTACTACTTGTATCCAAAGGTTGAAACAGGGTGGAGCAGGGTCCGTGCGCATACCGTAAGCTGGTCACAGATCCTCAGGATTTTGCGCGGAATTTGTCATCTTGCGTAGTCTGTGCGCCTGGGCGTGTGGTTGCCTGGTCCCCTGGTGAGGACCTATGTGGCCCAGTGGCCGCTTGTCCCCGCCAAGGAGCTCCCCTGGTTGCACAATCTTGCACAACCACCCGGCGGATATGACCTTGACAACCGTCGCCCAAACATAAACAGATACTAGGGCACAGCACACCTTCTAAAGCTCAGGAATTGGTGACTGGGCGCATACTTAACAGCAACATGAAAGCCCTGCAGCCCAACTGCCTTTCTTCTGCGCGGACAGGACGCAGCAGTCCCTATGCGGCGCAAAACTCAACACAACATGTCATAATCCGTATAAATACTGGCGATGCTCGCGCGTTGTTGGGGAAGGGCGTCTACAGAGGTGAACGCCGCTTGCTGAGCCGACCTTGTTCGGCCGCTGGGGACTTCGGCGAAAGCGCGGCGTTGGAGAGCGGCCTGTCAAAACACTTTGTAAGTATGGTTGCACAGATGTCTATTAGTTCCCGCTGCCTGTGCCACGTTGGAACTAGTCACCGCCCCAACCAGGCGCCTATGGGGCTACCTGGGGCTACTCTCAGTCGCTTTTTAGCCAGCAAGCTTGAGCTTCATTACCACAGTGCTTGTTTGAACAAATCAATGTCGCAATTACATCCGTCTAAGTGTCATTCTGTTTGAGGGAACAGCCTAGGTTCCAACGGCCGTTGCGTGGCCTGTGCAGGGGAGCTCTCCTGGGCCACGGGCCCTGGCCTATGCCCTGACCACGGAACGAAATGCGAACCCAGCGGCGACGGCAGCACCCGCAAAACTAACGTCTCACAACAATAAAATTGTCGTTGCAGAGACGACAGTGTAAGACGCACATGTCTTGCCTCCGAACTGTTACGAAAGCCTCAAGGAGGGCGGAGGGGGGTGGGCAGGAGGGGGTACGCGCGTGGGGTACGCTTACTCGCCTAGGGCACCGGATCGTACCCAAGCAACGTAGATGTTCCAAGTGTCTACGTCAGGGGGCAGCACAAAGACGGCACTGCGCACCGGCTACGCGGCAAAAGTCCATCCCAGGAGACTGTAGAACCCAGCAGATTGTGCGCGCTGTGGAAACCGTTTGGAAGCTGGAGCTTCTGACGCCCCTGTGCGGCCATGTACACGGGGCTGGGGTTGGGGATGAAGACAGAAACCCGCCCAATGTCCTCAATCATCATAATGCCTGCAATGCAACGCCAACCCTCTGGAGCTCGCTGCGCACACGAACGCGTGCTGTGGGAGTGCCACAGCCCACAAGCAAAGCCAGTGCCTCCTACAGGTTGCACTGCCAGCCGATCGCTGCGGCTACATGAAACGTAACCCCCCCCCCCCCCCACCGGCTTTGTCGGCCAGACTTGGCGTACCTCTTGACGTGCTGCCAGCCTGCACGTCATTCCCAACCGACCACTCATCCCCCAGCACCCGCGCATGTGGGTTGCACAGCGGAGACAAGCTTGCGCGTGCCTCTGCAGGTCACACCAACAAACCAGATTTAGCCGATGCCTGACTGAGCGGCAAGTACTGCCCTGCCCCTCCATAATACCCAAAACACCAGCAGTTTTCATACACCTCTCTTCTTGCCCTCTTTTGATGCCCCCCGCTGACCGCGCCAAACCCTCGGTCCCCCCGACAGTCTCCATGCGACAGCCACGATTTCAACCCTGCGCCCGCGCACCCCGCCCCCGGGTCGGACGTGTCGTGGGGGCAGGAGGTGGAGCAGCTGCGTTCGCTCATTGAGGCGGCCTGGGTGGCGGGCGGGGACGGGGAGTGGGCGGCGCAGCTGGTGGAGCAGCGGACGCAGCGGCGGGCGGAGGCGGTGCGGAGGGCCTTGGAGCCGCTGCTGCCGCAGGAGAAGCAGTACTCCCTAGGAGAGGTGGGTTACGGGTATGCGGGTGGCGCTAGTGGGTGCGGAAACGGGAAGCAGGACGGGATTATGGCGTGATGCGCGAGGAAGTAGTGTGTGGGCTTGAGGAAACGCTGGGACCTACACGCAACGTTGGGTTGAATGCCGATGGGAATAATTCTGGTAAGTGGTGGGGGGCGTTGGTCCGATGGGGGCGGGGTGCGGTGCTGTTTGATACCGAGCGGGGCGACGGCTGTTTGCGGGGCCGAAGGTTGCGGGGGGCGTACGGCAGCCGGTGGGTGACTGCGGAAGGGCCAGTCGGGGCAGGTGTACCGTAAAACGGTCTCACCAGGTGCTGCTGTTTAACTGTGTCTCTGGGCTAATGCGCATGAGTTGCCTTTGGGGGCTAATGCGCATGGGTTGCCTTTGGGGGCTAATGCGCATGGGTTGCCTTTGGGGGCTAATGCGCATGGGTTGCCTATGGGGGCTAATGCGCATGGGTTGCCTTTGGGGGCTAATGCGCATGGGTTGCCTTTGGGGGCAAATGCGCATGGGTTACCTTTGGGGGCTTCATGCGGCACAACATCACTATGGCGGGGCAGCTGCGGGGCTGGAAGTTGGACAAAGGAAAGGGACTTGGGAGGGGCGGGGGGTGACGAGGGGCACAGTCGGAGGGTGTAGGGGGTGCAAAGGATACGCCTGGTTAGGGATGCCACTCCTCCTTTACGGGGACCTGGCCTGTACACTACAATGGCAACGCGTCAGGCACGCAGACACCGCGTGTGGGGCTTCCGTGCCTGTCGTTCCTCATCTTCATGCACCGCAGTGCGAGTACGCGCCAGCGTCCCCGCCAGCGCGCCTTACTAGGCCTCACGCTTTCCAGTCAGCACTAACCTAGGGCTCACTCCACCATTTTTCTCTTGTACCCTCCCGCAGTTGCTGCTGTTTGACCGGTCAACCATGTACGAAAAGGTCCGCCTGGCCCTGGGGTACGGCTTCGGCGTGCAGCTGCAGCAGATACGGCCGTACACGCTCGCGTCGGACCTTGCGAGTAACAACCTGGACCGTTTTGCTGGTGCGGTCAAAGGCGTCATGGGCCTTGACCCGAGCCTTGAGCCGGAGGATTGGGAGGGTTTGACCGTCAAGGAAGTTGCAGAGAAGCTGTACGACTCTCTGAAGGCGGAGCGGGACTTCTGGTGCTGAGCAGCACAGATTGCTGTGACGGCAGTGGATCGGACAGGCTACCACTTAGCAGGTGGGCCGTGTACCCGTCCCTCTGTGCCGTGGTGTTGAGTACGGATCTTTATACCCGGACCCATATTGTCAGGCACTTACCGCATTGGGGTAGTTAAATAGTATGCACGTCTGGAAGCATTCTGCATAAGCTCGGAAGGGTCGCGATACGATGGTAATCGTTAAATCCAGTCATGTCCACGGCCGTTGCGCCCATATTTACCCACGGGGCATGGCACGCGCTGTGCAGCACTGCGGCACCACTGCACGACGATGGAAAGTCATGCAGGTGCGGGTCATGTATCATACGTGCGTGGGTATGCGTCTTGTTGGGAGAGGCGTCAGCAAGGGTTGTACGGTATACGAGAGGAAACAGGGCGGTCATGCAGATGCCACTGGGACGGTGTTGTGCCCTAGCTAAATCTGTTTGGCTTGCTTAGCTGGAGCGTCGTTTGGCCGGCCGCCAACATCTGCACGGGTTGGTAGTGCGAGTGAGAGAAATGAGTGTGCCGTTGCTTGTACAGTAGAGGCAGCTGGGATGTCCCTCGAAAGCTACGTGGCCATGCAATGTCCTTCTCGGTCATCGTAACGAGGAGCGCACATGCATGACAAGAACCCCCAGGTTTTACGATGCTATAGGCAGGCGTGTTGCCGCTTTTCCTTCGCAGTTTTGGAGTCGTTGCATTCGCCCGTAGCTGTGTCTGAGCTGGTCTTGAGGCGGTGACGCAACAGGTGGTACACAGCTAATGCGTTGTGGGGGCAGTATCTGATGGGCGGTGATGCGATGGTCCGGGCAGTACTTGCCAGCCCAAACTGCTTCAGCCGTACCAGGTACATGCATGTATTCTGTAAGCTGGCGGGGAGTCGGAAGCTCGCTGGACCGCCTCACTTGGTCAACTGGTGCTGTAGGCGTAGGGGTGTACGGACACGGGGCAATTCCGTATGGCGCGGTCGGTCTCGCCCCCACGAGTCCTGCTGCCGCCTGTTTCTTGGCCGTGGTGCCTGTACGGAAACGGAAATAATAATAATAATAATGTTACGCGGGCGTAACCCTGCGTGTGATTAAGGGGGCAGGGCGTTTGTGTTTCCACTCCGCGCCTGCCACCATGGAAACGGAAATACTCTATGGAATACTTGCTTGTTGTAGATTTTCCTGACGGGTTGATATAGCCCGAAAAGTGCCAATCTTCGAAAACTTTGTGTTTGGGGGCAAGCGGAGCATCCAGGACGCGTTCCTTGGCCTGAGCGCATGGGCTACGGATCTGTCTGCGGGTGGACGTCAGTTGCTGGGACCGGGGTCCTTGACTACAGCGCAACTGTGGATTTTCTTGACGGGTTGATATGCGGATTTTTCTGCGCGTGGACGTCAGTTGCTGAGACCGGGGTCCTTGACTGCTGCAGCGCAACTGTGGATTTTCTTGACGGTACGGTGCGGGTGCTGACCCAGGTCTTGGGCCCCGCACAGGGCAGGCTACACAAGTCGACTGCGTCGCAAGGGCGTGCCCCTGACAGTGGTGGGCGTTGGCGGCGTGTGAGTGTAGAAATGGCGAGGTGTTACGAACTGCCTTTCACGCGTGGTGTAACACTGGAGTAAATTGCAGTTCAGCCCGTCAACCTCCCCATCCGGCACTTGGCGTGAAACTAGCTGACTATTTTCGCTTCGTCCGGTGAACCTCGCTTCTCTCAGTATCGCTCTTGTTCGCTCAGTTTCGCTCTTATTCGCTCTTTTTCGCTCAGCTTTGCTCGCTTCCGCTCCGTCCAGTAACGCGTTGCACCCCGCCGTCCGCACCGCTGGCACTCCCTTGCGCCGTAATGTCGCCTCTGTTGATGTACCTGCACCAACAATACACATACGGTGCACTCCAGGTGTGTGCACTATGCCTCCACATGTGCGCGTTCTAATTGGCACACGACACGTCGGCCCTTCCAAGAAAACCACTCCTCCCCTCAAATGCCCCATAGGCTGGATGTCGGACTTTGCAAATCTGCCACATCCTCACAAACAATTTTTTTTTCAAATATACAAACTTTCGTTCTATTGATGGTACCGTCCTCAGGCAATAATTGTCACTCTGGGAGATAAGCCCACGAAAGTCAAAACGTGACCACTAAAGGCGTGGCAGGGGCACGCCAACAGGGCAGGGCACCCGTAGGCTTTTTTTTTTTTTTTTTTTTTCGTGAGAAGGTTACAGGGGCTAGGAATTCGGTGCTTGGCAAGCACTTGTGGGCGGATATGAACGCTCCACTGACCA
>VFQN01001172.1_pt1 | contig 45227 bp, 31 predicted proteins | sample 3512371 | NCBI WGS metagenome assembly VFQN01 (sample SAMN10412370, study PRJNA504923) | tailings metagenome | isolation source: Replicate 2 from Balatoc abandoned mine | place: Philippines: Itogon, Benguet | collected 2017-08-28
CATGCACTGTTATGGTGCGACCGCGGGGGCGGTCGTCCGGGCGACCGAGCAGGGGCAACCCTGTAACCCCCACGGCACGAGCGGCCTGACTGGAGCACCGCGCCGGAACCTGATACCTCAACCACCGGCGACCGCCGGCCCGTGTAGCAATGCACGGCCGACGGCCGCCGCGTGGGCGTTTCAGACGCGCGATCGAGGTGCGGCGATTCGACTCGGGTCGATCTCAACCGCCCCAAGTAGCACCAAACCCTGTGGAAAACCCGGCGCGGTATCAGGAGATGGGCCACTACAACGACCCAACCTTTCACCACGGGGGGCACGCGATGGCGACGAGCGAGGCAGCCCGGATCGACGACGAGCTGCGCCGGGCGTTCGACGGCGAGTGCTGGCACGGACCATCGGTGGCGGAGGTTCTCCACGGGGTGACGGCCGAAGTCGCCGCCCGCAAGCACCCCGCCCTCGTCCACTCGATCTGGGAACTCGTCCACCACCTGACGGCGTGGGTCGAGGTCGTTCGGCTGCGGGTGGCGGAGGGGCAGACGATCACGGACCTGCCGGGCGGCAACTTCCCGCCCGTCACCGACACATCCGCCGCGGCGTGGACGGCGGCGGTGGCCGAACTCGGGGCGACGGTCGGTCGCCTCCGCGGGGTCGCGGTGGCACTCACCCCCGACCGGCTGGACGAGTTCACGCCCGGGCGGGCCGAGTCGGTGGCGGTCGAGCTCCACGGCACGGCCCAGCACCTCGCCTACCACGGCGGGCAGATCGCGCTCCTCAAGAAACTGGTGGGGTGACTCGTGCTCCCGCCGCGCGTCGCCGCCGCCTTCCGCTCACTCCCCGCCGACCTGGTCGGCGTCTGCCGCCCGCACCCGTGGGCCGACCTCGTCGCGGCGCCGGCCGCCGGGCTGCGGTCGGTCCGCGACATCCTTGTTCACATAATGGATACCGAGGCCGGGTGGCTTCAGCACGTCGTCCTCGGGCAGCCGCGGCGTGAACTCGACCCGGCCACGTTCGCTGATCTCGACGCCGTCCTCGCGGCGTGGGAGCCGTTGCGGGCGGCGAGTAGCGAGCTCGTCCTCGCGCTTTCGGACGAGGAACGCCGGTCCCGCCGCCCGCTCCCGTGGGACGCGGCGGAAACGGTAAGCGTCGAGGAGGTGGTGTGGCACGTCGTCGCCCACGATCAATACCATCGTGGGCAGGTGTTTACCCGCCTCGGCCTGCTCGGCCGGCGCGACCTGCCGGACCACGACCTGATCCGGGCGCCGGAATGAAATTCGCACCCTCGCGGGCACCTGGCATGAGGAGCGCACGATGAAGACGCAAGGGTCGGCGGTGTGGCAGGGCGGGCTGAAGGACGGCCGCGGGGCGATCTCGACCAAGAGCGGGGCGTTGAAGGACTACCCGTATGGGTTCGCCGCGCGGTTCGAGGGGAAGCCCGGCACCAACCCCGAGGAACTCATCGGCGCCGCCCACGCCGGCTGCTTCACGATGGCGCTGTCGCTCATCCTCGGGGAGGCCGGGCTGACCGCCGAGCGGATGGAGACGACCGCCGACGTGACGCTCGACAAGGTCGCCGACGGGTTCGCCATCACCAAGGTCCATCTGACGCTCCGGGCGAAGATCCCCGGAGCGGACAAGGCGAAGTTCGACGAGCTGACGGCGAAGGCGAAGGCCGGCTGCCCGGTGTCGAAGGTGCTGAAGGCCGACATCACCCTCGACGCGACGCTGGAGGGGTAAGCGGAAATGTTTGGTGGGACCGGCGTCCCGCCGGTCATCGGTCAGACCGGCGGGACGCCGGTCCCACCAACGGGAGGACGGCGTCGCCGGTCGCGACCGCTGTTACTTCTTCCCCTTCGGGTCAAGGTTCGCCATCATCTCGGCCTCGGTGACGCGGGAGACGATGCCGTCGGCGGGAACCTCGAGCTTCACGAGCCACACCAGGGCGTTGAGCACCACCTTGCGGAAGTCGTCGGTGGCCCAGTTGCGGTGGTGGTGGCCGCCGGTGAAGCCGACGCCGCGGCCGCCGTCCTGGCGCTCGACCGCCCACATCATCGTCTCGGCGCGGCCCTTCGCCGCCTGGATGTGGGGGTACGGGCCGCGCGGGTACACGTAAGGGCCGTCGCGTACCTCGTCCGACGGCTTGGCCGTCAGGATCGGCGTCACGCCCTGCATGTTGTCGCGGAAGCGCATGTTGAAGTACCACTCGTCGCGGACGGCGAACGGTCGGACGCCGTTGGCGATCGGGTGGCGCGGGAATTCGGCGAACTCTGGTCGCCACATCGGGTTGCACGAGAAGTTGCTCTCGTAATACCCACCGATCCAGCGCTGGAACTCCGGCCCACCGAGGTCGCGCGGCACCTCGACCCCGTAGTGGGCGCACATGAGGCCGACGCCGCGGTCCATGAGTCGGCCGATCCGCGCCAGCCGTTGCCCGCGGACGAGCGGGTGGCCGGTGCCGCCGTCCGCGAAGCACAGGATTCCGTCGGCGGTGTCAAGGACCGCGTCGTCGGTCGGATAGCCGTTGCGGAGGACAACCGTTTCGAGCCCGCGAACGTCTTTGAGGCAGTTCGCCAGGAGCAGGACGCCGGCGTTGAACTCGTGGTCGCCCGGCCCGTGGCTCGGCGTGCCGGCCATCAGCACCAGTTTCTTCGCCTTCGGCGGCTGCGCGACCGCCGGGGCGGCGAGCGTCGCGGCGGCGGTGCCGAGGAAGGCGCGGCGGGAGAGGGACATCAGCGAGTCTCCGGGAACGGGCGGGTGCAGTGATTGTCGCGGCCGGCCGGCCGCGAATCCAGCCCCGGGCGTCGATAGGATTGCCACGACCGACCTCCCAGGAGCCGCGGCATGTCCCCCGACCGCGACGAGACCCGGACCCAGACCGCCCACCCGACCCCGTCGGGCGACGCCCTCACCGCGCCGGGGACGGGCTACCCACACGTCCCGGCCGGTGCGGCCGGCGTGCACCTGGGCGACGAACTCGGCCGTGGCGGGATGGGCGTGGTGTACAAGGCGCGCGACCACGACTTCGACCGCGACGTGGCGGTGAAGGTGCTCGCGGCCGACGGCGGGGACGGGGCGGCGCGGCGGTTCCACGCCGAGGCCGGCATCACCGCCCGCCTCCAGCACCCGGGGGTAGTGCCGGTCTACGCCCGCGGCGACGGGGCCGACGGTCAGCCGTTCTTCACCATGAAGCTGGTGAGCGGCGCCACCCTGGCGGGGCTGTTGAAGGACCGGGCCGACCCCGCGGCGGACCGGCCGCGGTTCCTGAAGTGGTTCGAGCAAGTCGCCCAGACCGTCGCCTACGCCCACGCGGCCGGGGTGACGCACCGCGACCTGAAGCCGGCCAACGTGATGGTCGGGACGTTCGGCGAGGTGCTGGTGATGGACTGGGGGCTGGCGTGCGAGCGCGGCGGGCAGGACGCCTACCCGGGCGGGGGCGCCGGGACGCCCGCGTACATGCCGCCCGAGCAGGCCCGCGGCGAGGCCGACCGGGTCGGCCCGCGGGCGGACGTGTTCGGCCTCGGGGCCATCCTGTGCGAAGTCCTGACCGGCGCCCCGCCCTACGTCGGCACCCCCGACCGCCCGACCCTCGCCCGGGCGAAGGCCGCCGACCTCGCCGACGCCGACGCCCGCCTCGCCGGCTGCGACGCCGACCCGGAGGTCGTCGAACTGTGCCGCCGCTGCCTGGCCGCCGACCCGGCCGACCGTCCCGCCGACGCGGGCGCGGTGGCGGCGGCGGTGACGGCGCACCTGGAGTCGGTCGCCGACCGCCTCCGCCGGGCCGAGGTCGCCCGCGCCGAGGCCGAGGCCCGGGCCGCCGCCGAGCACGCCCAGTCCGCGGCCGAGCGGCGGGCGCGGCGGCGCGGGCTGGCGCTGGCGGCCGGACTCCTCATCGGCGCCGCGGCCGGGGGCGGCGGTTGGCTGCTGGTCCAGAACGCCCGGGCGGAACAGGCGCGGAGCGAAGCCGAGCTGGCGCTGACTGCCGAACGGGCCGACCGGGACCGGGAGCGGGCCGCGGCGGCCGAGGCCCGGACGCGGTTCTTGGCCGCCCAACAGGACGCACTCGAAGACATGAGCGTCGAAGACACCTGGTCGGCCGAAACCCTCACCCTGCTCGTTCAGGAGTGGGAGAAGGACAACGACGCCCAGCACGTGGTCAAGAAGATCCAGCTGATCCAGGCGCTTGCCCGCCTGGCGTTCGCCGGCCCCCCCCGCGCCCGGGTCGCCGCCCTCGAAAGTTGGCGGCGGCTCGAAACCGTGCTCCGCGGTCGCGTTTGGTTCCCCGGGTTCCTCGACGGCCAGGCCGCCCCCGTGGGAACCATCACCCGGGACGACGCCACCCCGGCCGAGCGGCGGCGGGCAGTTCTGGCCGTCAGCCGGGCTCTCCGGGAGGAGATTCACCGGTATCAGGAAACCGGCTACCTGGCGCCGCTCCGGGTGGTCCGACCGGACTGGTACTGTCAGGCCGATAAGACCAGCGGGAAGCTGGCCGAGGCCGCGGCCGGCGGACACGCGCTGGAAGAGGCCGGGTCTTACGCCCGGTTCTTCTGGCGGCTCTATTCCGGCGAGCTGGTGCTGGTCGAAGGCCCGGCGGTGGAGGCCGCGATGGTCCGGGTCGGCGACCTCCTCGACCGGTGGGAGCGGAGCGGGCCGGGACCGGCCCCGGCCGACGTTCGAGCGGCGTTCGGGCCGGCCGTTCAAGCCCTCCGCGACGCCTGCCGGACCGAGCTCGCCGCGGGGGCACCGTGACCGACGACCCGCCGACCCCGGTGATGGACGTCGCCGACCGCGAGGCGGCGCGGGCGCTGAGCCTGCGCGGCGGGCGGCCGCCGGCGCCGGTCCCGGGGTACGAGCGGGCCGCGTACCTCGGCCGCGGCGCCTACGGCGAGGTGTGGGTCGCCACCGACAGCAACAGCGGGCGCAAGGTCGCCATCAAGTTCTACACCCGCCGCGGCGGCACCGACTGGGCGGCCCTCGCCCGCGAGGTCGAGAAGCTCCGTTACCTGTTCAACAGCCGGCACGTCGTGCAGCTCTTGCGCGTCGGCTGGGACTCGGACCCGCCGTACTACGTGATGGAGTACCTGGAGAACGGGTCGCTCGAAGACCTGCTCCGCGCCGGGCCGCTGCCGGTCGGGCAGGCGGTCTCCGTGTTCCGCGAGATCGCGCTGGGGCTCGTCCACGCCCACAACAAGGGCGTCCTCCACTGCGACCTGAAGCCGGCGAACGTGCTCCTCGACCACGACCGCCGGCCGCGCCTCGCCGACTTCGGGCAGGCGCGCCTCGCCCACGAGCTCGCCCCGGCGCTCGGCACGCTCTTCTACATGGCCCCCGAGCAGGCCGACCTGACCGCCACCCCCGACGCCCGGTGGGACGTGTACGCGCTCGGCGCAGTCCTGTACCGGATGCTCACCGGCGGCCCGCCGCACCGCGACGACCCGCAGTCCGGCACGCTCCCCGCCGACGGCGCCCTCGCCGACCAGCTCGCCGCCTACCGCACCCTCATCCGCACGTCCCCGCCGCCCGCCGCGCACAAGGAGGTGCCGGGGGTCGACGCCGGGCTCGCCGCGGTCGTGGACAAGTGCCTCGCCGCCGACCCGGCGCGGCGCTACCCGAACCCGCAGGCCGTCGTCACCGCCCTCGACGCCTGGCGCCTCGCCCGGGTGCGCAAGCCGATGCTCGCCGTCACCGGGCTCGGGTTCGCCGCCCTGCTCTTGCTCGTCGGTGGCATCGGTGCGCTCCTGTTCCGCGACGCACTCTCGACCGCCACCGACGAGTTGGTGCAGCGGGCGCTGGACGGCAACCGGTTCGCCGCGAAGTCCGCCGCCGAGCGGCTCGGGCTCCAGGTACAGTACCGGTGGCAGGTGCTCGAGACCGAGGCCCGCGACCCGCAGTTGCGCGCCTGGCTCGCCACCCCGGCCGCCGGGTTCAAAGACGGGAACCACGGCGCCGCGCTCGACGCCTGGCTGGCGAAGCGGAAGGCGAAGTACGACCCGCAGCTCGACGACAGTAGCCGGTCGGGCGTGTGGTTCGCCGGCGCCCGCGACGGCCTCCAGTACGGCACCGCCCCGCCGTACCCGCAGCACCGGTTCAAGTACCGCGGCTACCGCGACTACTTCCACGGGCTCGGCAAGGAGTTCGCCGCCCAGACCGGCCCGCCGCCGGGGGTCATCACAAAGCCGCACCGGTCGATCGCCTTCCGCCGGCAGATCAAGGAGGTGGACGAGTTTTGGACGGTGGCGTTCAGCGTGCCGGTGTGGGCGCACGCCGAGCCCGGCGGCGACCCGCTCGGCATCCTCGGCCTTACCCTCGACCTCCGCGGCCAGACGCGGATCGAGGGGGACCGCGAACGCTTCGCCGTGCTGGTCGATACCCGCCCCGACGCCACCGGCCGCCCCGGGCTCTTACTGCGGCACCCGTACCTGGAGCGGTTCCACGACCCGGAGGGAAAGGAGCAACTGCCGCTGTACTACGCCGACCGGGTGGTCGCGTGGGCGAAGGGCGCCGAACCGGGCACGGCGTGGGCCGACTACGCCGACCCGGCCGGCGGGGCGTTCGCCGGCGAGTGGCTGACCGCGGCCGAGCGGGTGCGGGTGACGGACGACGCCGGCGCCTCTGTCGAAACGGGGCTGGTGGTGCTGGTACAGGAGCGGCGCGCCGAGGTGCTGGACCCGGTCGCAGAGCTACGCGGCCGGCTCGGGCTGGGGGCGGCGGCGGCGTCCCTGGCGGTGCTGGCGATCGTGGCGGCGATGTGGGCGGGGATGGTGTCGGTGGTGGACGGCGCGCCGCGGACCGGGGTGACGCGCCTCCTCCGCCGCTGGGCGGGCCTCCCCGACGGCACCACGACCGGCACCGCCCCGACCGGCGAGACCAACTGATGTACCTCACGCGGTTGGGTCTGAGGCTTTCTGCGGGGTCTCGAACCGGAGGGTGAGCAGGGTCGCCATCGCGGCCTCGTGGGCCGTCCCCAGATCGTCGAGGGTGGCGTCGATCGCGGCCTTGAATGCCGGTGCCGCCCGCTCCCGGTCGGCACGACCCACCGGACGAGGCGCCACAGGTAGGCCAGGAACCCGCCCCGGACGACGTGGGCGGCGTCCGCGAAGAGCACCCGGCGGGTACCGGCCCCGGCCTGCCGGGGCACGGGCGGCGGGGTGTCGGCGAGGAATCGCCCCCGGGCGGCCGGGTCGGCCTCGCCCGGGACGCCGCGGGCCTTGCGATACCCGAGCCCCGACGCTTTTCAGGAACGGCCGGCCCCGGGTCGGGCCGCGGCGGACGTTGGTCCGGCGGGAGATCGTCTCGGCCGCGTCGGCGGCGGTGGCCGGGGGGTGGCGGCGGAAGTGCCCCTCCGGGGTGGCGGCGTGTGGGGCCAGCCCGCTCGGCGGGCCGCGGCAGGCCCGCCGTCCCGGTCGTCGTCAGGCCCGAGGCCGAGTGCGGTTCGGAGAAGACGGTGTCGGCGAGGTGGGTGCGCTGGACGACGTCGAAGGTGCCGAGTTCGAGCGGGTCGGATTTGGCGTGGCGGAGGGTGGCGCGGTCGATGCGGGCGGGGTCGGGGAAATACCCCAGATCCCCGACCTGCAACAGGCCGGCGAGCGGGACCGCGTGGTCGGCGGACCACGCGGCGGCGAGGCGGAACGCCGGGAGGATCTTCCCGTGCAGGTCGCCGAAGACGAGGAACGTCGCGCCCATGCCGACCGGACGCGCCGGCGGGCTGACGGGGTTCGCCTACCGGCCCATGCCGGTGAGGATTTCGAGCGTCACCTTCCCCTTGTCGGTGTCGGTCAGGTAGACGCGCTCGGCCTTACAGTATTCGTCCACGTAGGCGGCGATCACCTTCCGCAACTCGACCGAGTCGATCCCGGTCAGGTCGAACACGCCGAGCGCGGCGAGCTTCGCGGTGAACCGCTCGGTGATCCGCTGGCGGTGCCGGTCGAGGGGCGACTCGATCCCCGGGCGGGCCCCGGACCGGGTGGGCGGCGGCGCGATCCGGCCGCTCGCGGTGAGCGAGCCCTTGCCGGCGGACGCCCGGACGCCCTGCGTCCCCCCGCCGCCGGACCCGAGGGCCGGGTTGATCGCGGGGCCGGCCGGGCTCGGGGTCGTCGCCGCGCTAGTCGAGCCGAATCCCGGGTGGACCTCGGCCGGCGGCGTCTCGCAGCGGACGAACGCGGCCACCGGGGCGGCCCCGGCGGCGGCCGGCGGGACCACCGCGACCGCCCGGAACCCGTTCCCCAGCCGCACGTCGAGCACCGAGTCCGGCAGGCCGGGGGCGACCGCCTCGCCCTGCCCGCGAACCTTCTCCAGAACGTCGGCCAGGTGGTCCTCGTCGCGGAAGCGGACGTTCGTCGGCAGCCACCCCTGGCCGCGCCGCACGAGCACCGCCTGCACCCCGAGCACGGTGATCTCGTTGACCGTCCGGTCGGCGAACAGCTCTTCGAGCGGGCCGAACCCGAACGCCTCCTCGGCCACCTCGCGGGCGAGGCGGGCGCGGTCCTCCGGCGGGAGGCGGGAGAGCTCGACCTCGACCAACTGATCGACCTGTTGGCGGGCGGCCTCGGCCAGGAGCGACGGCGGCATGCGCCGGGCCTTGAGCGCGGCGAGGCGGTCCTGCAGCTTGATGAGCAGCCGGACTTTGACGACCTCGTACCCACTGGCCGTAAAGCTGTTCGGGCCGGAGGACGGGCGGGGCGGCGGACGGACGGCGGACCCGGACGGGCGCGACTGAGACATGCGCGGTGTCCTGCGGCGGGGGACGTTCTGCCCACAGCCTAGAACACCCCGGGCGGTTGTGCGCAGGTCAAAAACCGTGCGACTACCGGACGACCACCTCAACCGGGACGAGGTGGTTGATGAGGTACGACCGCCGGTCGGGGTCGCGGGCGGGCGGTTGGGTCGCGCCGGCGGCGTCGGTGCAGCGGGCGACCAGCCGGGCAGGGCCGCGGGCGGCGGGCGTCCAGTCGAACGACCAGAGCGCCCACTGGAACGGCTTCGGCTCGGCGGCGAACCGCGCCGGCCGCCACGTCGCCCCGCCGTCGGCGCTGACCTCGACCTTCGCCACCTTGCTCTCCCCGGCCCACGCGGCACCGCCGAGTCGGACCGGGCGGCCGGCGGGGATGGCTTCCTGCGGCCCGGGGGCGGCGATAACCGCCTTCGGCTGTGCCTCGGTGAGCGCCACGGTTTCCGGCTCGCCGGCCGGGCCGCGGGCGTAGAGCGAATAATCCATCGTCTGCCAGAACCCGCGGTACGGGCGGTCGGTGACAACGATCCGGTTCAGCCACTTCACGGAGGCGCAACCGTACCAGCCGCCGACGACCGCCCGCAGGGGCGCTCCGTGGCTGCGGGGGAGCAGCCCGCCGTTCATCCCGGCGGCGAGGATCACCTCGTCCTTGCGGGCCTTCGCCAGCGGCAGGCTCCGCGCGAAGTGGATCGGCCCGGGGCTCGCGGGGTCGGCGGTGATCGCCCCGCGGTCGGCCCCGAACAGCACGACCTCCGCCGCGCCCGCCCGCGGCCGGGCGCGGTCCAGCACGGCGCCGAGCGGGGTGCCGGACCAGACCGCGGTGCCGACGCCACCATTCCCCCACTGGAGCCCGCGCGCCTGCGGGACGAGGTACACGCGCCCGTTCCCGGCGCACTCGACGGTCAGCGTTTGTTCTACCTTCGCCAGTTGCTGCACCTCGGCGAGCGTGAGTTCCAGCCGGTTCTCGACGTGCCCCTCAACGACGAGTTTGAACGTACCCGGATCGACCGCCGGGGCGGCGAAGTGGCTGCGGACGAAGAACTGCTCGGTCGGCGTGACCGCGTGGGCGAAGCCGGAGGCGGGCATCTCCAGGTTCTGCGGATCGTGCATTCGCACGATCATACCGTAGAAGTCGGACGCCGCCGGCTGTGCGCCCGAGCGGGCGGCGAACGGAAGCACGGCCGCGGCACAGAGGGCGTCGCGGCGGGAGGGGAACGTCATTCAGCGGCTCGGGGCTTGTAGTGGTGCGTCGACCGATCCGTGTCGAGCTTGGCGAACGGCCGGTGTGAGCCGGCTGGTGGTTGTCCCAGGCACCTGTACCAACGACCAGCCGGCTCACGCCGGCCGTTCGCCAAATCGAAGGTTCGCACCCGACATCGACCGGTAGACGGACCAGTAGGTCGGGTCGAGTCTTCGAGACCCGACGCGGGGCGCCAGAGGCGAATGACCGGGAACGGGTTCGCCAACCCTACGGGGGTTGGCGTTCACGGACTGACCGCCAAGGTCTTCCGCATCCCGCGTCGGGTCTCGAAGACTCGACCCGACCTACGGAAGCACTAAAATCCCAGCCCCTTCGTCGTCGTGCGGACGCGGACGAGCTTATCGTTGGCGCAGATGTAGAGCGTCGAGCCGTCGTCGCCGAAGGCGCAGTTGGCGTTCTTGTCGCCGATCACGATCTTGCCGAGGAGCGTGAAGTCCGGGGCGAACACGAACACGCCGTCCGGGCCGGTGGCGAAGATGTTCCCCTTCACGTCCACCCGCAACCCGTCCGGCAGCCCCGGCTTCTTGGCGACGACCTCCGCCGTGGCGTCGTGGATCATCTTGCCGGCGCCGCTGATGGTGCCGTCGGCGCCGAGCGGGAACGCCATCCAGACCGCCTTCGCCGGGTCGGAGTTCGCCACGTACAGCGTCTTCTGGTCCGGCGACAGGCCGATGCCGTTGGGCCGGGTCATCTCCTTCGTCAGCAGCGTCAGGTCGCCGTTCGGCTTGAGCCGGTACACGCCCTGGAACGGGAGTTCCTTGCCCGAATCCTCCATCTGCTTCGGCAGGCCGTAGGGCGGGTCGGTGAAGTACAGGTCGCCGTTCGAGTGGAAGACGAGGTCGTTCGGGCTGTTGAGCCGCTTGCCCGTGTAGCGGTCCACGAGCGTGTGGAACTTGCCGTCGGCGGTGAGGCGCGAGACGCGGCGGTCGCCGTGCTGGCAGAGGACGAGGTTGCCGTCCTTGTCGAACGCGAGGCCGTTGGCGCCGGGCTCGTACCCGGTGAACGGCTCCTTCCCGGTGTACCCGCTCGGCTTGAGAAACTCCTTCAGGCCGTCGGTCGGCGACCAGCGCATGACGCGGTTGTTCGGGATGTCGGTGAACAGCAGCGCCTTGGTCTTCTTGTCCCAGACCGGCCCCTCGGTCCACTTGAACCCGCCGGCCAGCACCTCAATGACCGCGTCCTTCGGGATGAGCTCGTCGAGCTTCGGGCTCTTGCGGTCGATCGAGCCGATCGTCATCTTCTTTTCGGCCGGCTGCGCGGCGGACGGCGCGGGCGCGAGGGCGACGAGGGCCGCGGCGGCGAGTGCGGCCGGGGCGGCGAACACGCGGAACATGGGGCGGGCTCCGGGGAGGGGCGGCCGCGAGCGGGGCCGCTGCGGCACCATCGTATCCGCCGGTGCGGCGGGAACAAGCGGGCTGCGAACCGACGCTACGCCAGCGCCTTCTCGGCCACCCGCCCGGCCACGTCGGTCAGTCGTTCGTCGCGGCCGTCGTGGGGGTACGTCAGGCGTTCGTGGTCGAACCCGAGCAGGTGCAGGATCGTGGCGTGGAAGTCGTTCACGCTCACCCGGTCCTCGACGCCCCGCAGCCCGAACTCGTCGGTCTGCCCGACGACCGTGCCGCCCTTCGCGCCGCCGCCGGCGAGCCACATCGTGTACCCGAGCGGGTTGTGGTCGCGGCCCTTCCCGCCCTGGCTGTTCGGCGTCCGCCCGAACTCGCTGCACCACACCACCAGCGTGTCCCTGAGCAGCCCGCGCCGCTTCAGGTCGGTCAGCAAGGCGGCGACCGGCCGGTCGGCGTGGCCACACATGACCTCGTGGTTGGCGTTCACGTCGTCGTGTGCGTCCCACTGGGTGACGAGCGGGCCGCCGCCGCTGTAGACGGTCACGAACCGCACCCCGCGCTCGACCAGTCGGCGCGCGAGCAGCAGTCGGGTGCCGAAGTCGGCGGTGGCCTTCTCGTCCACGCCGTAGAGCGCCTTCGTCTCCGCCGTCTCGCGCGACAGATCGACCGCCTCCGGCGCGTGCTGCTGCATGCGGAAAGCGAGTTCGTAGCTGGCGGTGCGGGCGTCGAGGTCCGGGTCGCCGGGCGGGGCGTGCAACTCGTTCAGCCGGCGGACCAGCTCGAACGAGCGACGGTTCTGTTCCGGGGAAGCGTCCGGCGGCGGGCGGAGGTTCAGGATCGGGCTCGCCCCGCGGCGGAGGAGCGTCCCCTGGTACACGGCCGGCAGGAACGCGCTGCCCCAGCACGGCGCGCCGCCCTCGGGCACGCCCTCCGGTTGCGGCATCACGCAGTACGCCGGCAGGTTCGCGTTCTCCGTGCCGAGGCCGTAGGCGACCCAGCTGCCGAGGCTCGGGAAGCCCATCAGCGTGCGGCCGCTGTGGAGTTCGTACATCGCCGGCGCGTGGACCGTGGACGTCCCCCAGCACGCCCGCAGGAAGCAGATGTCGTCGGCACACGTGGCGGTGCGCGGCATCAGGTCGGAGAGTTCGATGCCGCTCCGCCCGTATCGCTGCCAGCGCCGCGTGGACGGCAGGATGACCTCGGCCCCGCTGGTGAACTGGCTGCGGATGCGGCCGACCGCGTCGGGGAGCGGCTTGCCGGCCTGCCGCTCGAGTTCCGGCTTGCGGTCGAACAGGTCCATCTGGCTCGGCCCGCCGACGGCGAACAGGAAGATGACGCGCTTCGCCTTCGGCTCGAAGTGCGGTCGCTTCGGCGCGAGTGGGTTGCGCGGGGGCTGCGCCCGCGCCGACTCGTTCAGGAGCGCGTGCAGCGCGATGCCTCCAAGCCCCCCGCCGGCGCGGTAGAGGAAGTCGCGGCGGGTGCGGGCGGGCGGTGTGTGTGCGGGGGTCATGGCTTGAGGGTAACCGCGGCGCCGCGGTGCCGCAAGCGACTCGCGTGTGGCTTCGCGGCCGCTTGCGGCCAGTATACCGTGGCGGTGGGCTTTCCCGGCCGCCGCGTCTATACCATCAACCGCCGGCGCCCCCTCCCCGCGTCACCAACGGAGAGCGACCGATGTCTCGCAGACTGCCCGCCGCACTCGGAGTGCTCCTCATGGCCGCCGCCCCGACCTTCGGCGACGAAGGGATGTGGCTGTTCAGCAACCCGCCGCGGGCGCAGCTCAAGGCGAAGTACCAGTTCGACCCGACCGACGACTGGCTCGAACACCTTCGCCTGTCATCCGTCCGGTTCAACTCCGGCGGGTCCGGCAGCTTCGTCAGCGCCGACGGCTTGGTGATGACCAACCACCACGTCGGGGCCGACGACCTGGCCAAGCTCTCCGACGAGAAGACCAACTACCTCCGCGACGGGTTCCACGCCAAGACCCGCGACCAGGAGATCAAGTGCAAGGGGCTGGAGCTCAACGTCCTCCTCGGCATCAAGGACGTGACCAACGAGGTCAACTCGGTGGTCAAGGACGGGATGGCCCCCGGTGACGCCTTCAAGGCGCGGCAGGCGAAGATCGCCGAGATCGAGAAGGCCAGCGCCGACGAGGCCAAGAACGTCCGCGCCGACGTGGTCTCGCTGTACGCCGGCGGGCAGTACCACCTGTACACATTCCAGAAGTACACCGACATCCGCCTCGTGTTCGCCCCCGAGAAGCAGATCGCCTTCTTCGGCGGCGACCCGGACAACTTCGAGTACCCGCGCTACGACCTCGACGTGTGCTTCTTCCGGGTCTACGAGAACAACCAGCCGCTCAAGCCCAAGCACCACCTCAAGTGGAGTGCCGACGGGTCGAAGGACGGCGAACTCGTGTTCGTCTCCGGCCACCCCGGCCGCACCAACCGGCAGAACACCATCGCCGAACTGAGCTACCTCCGCGACACCGGCTACCCCTACCTCCTCCAACGGCTGAACCGGCTCGAAGTCCTCCTCAACGCCTGGGGCGGGCGGAGCGAGCGGAACATGCAGCGCGCCGAGGACGAACTCTTCGGCATCCAGAACAGCCGCAAGGCGCGGATCGGCGGGCTCGCCGGGCTGCTCGACCCGAAGCTGTTCGGCCGCAAGCAGGCCGACGAGGCCCGGCTGCGCGACTTCATCGGCAAGAGCACGAACACCGACGTCCGTTCCGCCGACACGGCGTTCGGCAGCATCGAGAAGGCCGAGAAGGTCCGCGCCGAGCTGATCCGCGACCTGACGCTGCTGGAGAACGGGGCCGGCTTCAACAGCGCGTCGTTCGGCATCGCCCGCACGCTCGCCCGCGCCGCCGACGAACTCCCGAAGAGCCCCGCCGACCGGCTCCGCGAGTTCGGCGACGCCCGCCTCCCGTCGCTGAAGTTCCAGCTCTTCTCCGACGAGCCGATCCACGAGGATCTGGAAACGGTCAAGATGACCGACGGGCTGACGTTCCTCGCCACCAGCCTCGGGCCGGACCACGAGCTGGTGAAGAAGGTGCTCGCCGGCAAGTCGCCGCGCGAGCGGGCGTTCGAGCTGGTCAACAAGACGAAGGTCCGCGACCCGGAGGTGCGGAAAAAGCTGTTCGAGGGCGGCAAGGCGGCGGTGGACGCGGCCAACGACCCGATGATCGAACTGGCCCGCCTCGTCGACCCAGCGTCGCGGGCGGCGCGGAAGCGGTTCGAGACGGAGGTCGAGGAGCCGAAGCGGCAGGCGTATTCGGCGCTGGCGAAGGCCCGATACGCGATGGACGGCGACAAGGTGTACCCGGACGCCACGTTCACCCTGCGGCTGGCGTTCGGCACGGTGAAGGGCTACACCGAGGACGGCAAGGCGGTGCCGCCGTTCACCCACTTCAGCGGGCTGTACGCCCGCAGCAAGGAGCAGGGGAACGTCGGCCCGTTCGAGTTGCCGAAGCGGTGGGTGGAGCGGAAGGACAAGCTCGACCTGAAGACGCCGTTCAACTTCGTCTGCACCGCCGACATCATTGGCGGGAACAGCGGCAGCCCGGTGGTGAACAAGGCCGGCGAGGTGGTCGGGCTGATCTTCGACGGGAACATCCAGTCGTTGGTCCTCGACTTCATCTACGACGAGGAGATCGCCCGGGCCGTGTCGGTGGACAGCCGGGCGATCGTCGAGGCGCTCCGCAAGGTGTACGACGCCGACGGACTCGTCACAGAGCTGACGGGAAAGAAGTAGACCCACATCTCGAGCGGGCGGGGCGGCTCGCGCCGCCCGCTCGTGCTCACAGCGTAACCGTCGTCCCGAGCAGTTTGAGGAACGCCCGCAGCCAGGCGGGGTGCGCCGGCCACGCCGGCGCGGTCACGAGATTGCCGTCGGTGTGGGCGCCGTCGATCGGCAGTTCCACGAACGTCCCGCCACACGCGGTCACGTCCGGGCCGATGGCGGGGTAGGCGTTGCAGGCCCGGCCCTTCAGTACACCCGCGGCGGCGAGCAGTTGCGGACCGTGGCACACCGCCGCGACCGGCTTGTTCGCGGCGAAGAAGTGCCGCACCACGTCCAGCACCTTCGGGTTCAGCCGCAGGTATTCCGGCGACCGCCCGCCGGGGATCACCAGCGCGTCGTAGTCGGCCGCCGCCACCTCGTCGAACGTCGCGGTGAGCGCGAAGTCGTGGCCGCGCTTCTCGCTGTACGTCTGGTCGCCCTCGAAGTCGTGGACCGCCGTGCGGACCTTCTCGCCGGCCCGCTTCCCCGGGCAGACGGCGTGGACGGCGTGCCCGACCACCGCCAGCGCCTGGAACGGGACCATCGCCTCGTAGTCCTCGACGTAGTCGCCGACGAGCAGGAGGATGCGCTTGGCGGGCATGGCGTCCGTGTGTGAGTGTGGGTGCGGGTGAATACGGAGTGTGAGCGCGGGTTTCCCTCGCACTCGCACTCGCGCCCGCACTACTTCCGCTTCTTCCGCTTGTCCCGCCCGCCGCCGTCGCGGCGCTCGGGGTTGCGGATCGGCTGTGGGCGGTTCGGGTCGTTGCGGTGCTGCCGCGACGACTGCTCGGCGGCCTGCTTCTGAAGCTCTTCGAGCCGCTCCTGGAGGCGCGCCTTGAGTCGGCCGAGGACGCCCTTCGGCTTCGGCGGCACCGGCGGGCCGCCCTTTCCGCCGCCCCCTCCACCGCCGCTACCGCCGCCCCCGCCGAAGTCGTCCACGTCCACCTTCGGCTTCGGGATGAACTGCCGCTCGATGATGCCCCAGCTCGTGCTGACGATGAAGTACAGCGAGAGCCCGGCGGCGACCTTGTAGAACAGGACCGCCATCACCCCCATCATGATCTTCATCATCCGCTGCTGCGCCGCCATCTGCTCGTCGGTCGGTTCCGGCATCATCTTGTTCTGCTGGTACAGCATCAGCCCGACGGCGATCAGCGGCAGCACGTTCAGGTACGGGCCGAGGTACAGGAACGACCACGTCCCCGCCCGGTTCGCCGGGTCGGAGATGAGCGGGATCCCCTCGGTCCACCACAGCGTCATGTCCGGGGCGGCGAGGTTCTGGAACCAGAGGAACGGCTGGAGGCGGAAGAACACGCTCTCCTGGAGGCAGAAGTACAGCCCCATGAAGATCGGCATCTGGGCGAAGATGAGCAGGCACCCGCCCATGGCGGTGAACGGGTTCATCCCGTGCTGCATCATCAGCCGGGTCTTCTCCTGGTTGAAGGTCCGGAAGTCGTCCTTGTACTTCTCGTGGAGCTTGTCGATCTCCGGCTTCAGCTTCTTCTGCATCTCCACCATCCGCATGTTCATCGCCGTCTGCTTGCGGCTCGGGAAGAACAGCAGTAGCCGGACCATGACGGTGAGGGTGATGATGCTCACGCCCCAGCTCCCGGGGAGCCAGGCGATGGCCTGGTGGATCGCCCACAGGATGCTGTGCATCAGGTTGGTGAAGGTGATGACGATGTCCGTCCACCAGATGGCGTTGGCGAACGACCCGATCCACGTCGGCGACTGGAAGTCGGTGATCGTCTTCAGCTGGAAGTCGTCGAGGTAGTGGGCGACTGTCCCCTCGGGCACCGTATAGTCGCCGGTGAGGAGGTTCAGCAGCCGGACCTTTGACGGGCCGTTGTAGATCGCGTAGGTGTGGACGACCGTCTGCCCGGCGGCGACGTCGAGCGCCTCGGACACGGCCCGCACGGTGATGTCGTCGAGTTCCTGGAGCGGGCGGGTGAGGATGGCCCGGACGCGGGCGAGTTCGAGCGCGGCGACCGGGTTGGTCTTCGCCTCGGTCTCGAGCTTGGCGATCTCCTCCGGCGACGGGATGAACGGCTGCTCGCTCGTCGCCCGCACCCACGCCCACGGGTTGAGTTTCGGGTCGCCCGACCGGTCCACCGCAAGCGCCGAGGTGAAGTACGGCGTGGCGACCGCCATGTAGCGGAACTGGTTCTCGCCGCCGGCGGCGGGCACGGCGTCACCGCCGCGTTTCAGGTGGACCGAGGTGGCGTCATCGTACTGCCGGCGGGCGCGGCCGCGGGTGTCGTAGCCGATCAGCGCCGTGCGCGTGGTGCTCGTGTACCACTCCCCCTCGACCGGCAGCCCGCGCGGCCCCGAAATCTGGTAGCGGAACGGCCGGCCCGTCTTGCCGGCGACGCGGGTGATCTCCAGCTTCACGCCGACGTGGTAGTCGGTCGGCGCGAGCGTGTACGTCTTGCGGAGCTTGACGAAGAACGGGTCGCCGAGCTCGGTCTCGAACACGACCCGGTGCGGCCCGTCGGCCGGGCGGCTCTCCTCGACCACCGCCCAGTTGACCGTGCCGAGGTGCGGGTCGGGGTACTTGTCGTCCGGGCCGGCGTAGTGGAACAGCGTGTACGACGGCTCGGCGAGGCGCTTCAGGAGTTCGGGGTCGGTCACCTTCCCGGGCGGGAGGTGGGGGACGACGAAGTCCTCCTTCAGCTTCTCGCCGCGGACGCGCTTCTCGCCGGGGATGAGGTGGAGGTGGACCGACTTCCCGTCCTCCTTGACCTCGCGGCCGAGCCGGTCGGCCTCGTCGAACGCCGGCAGGATGACGGACTGGACGCCGGCGCCTTGGGTCGTGAGGGTGACGCGGTTGTTGAACCCGTCGCCGCCGAGGGCGACGAGCGTGGGCGGCTCGGCGGGCGCCTTCGGCTCGACCTTCGGCGCCGGGGGCGCGGCCTTCGGCGGGGCGTGCGCCACCACCGCCCCGGCGGCGGCCGCGACGGCGTCGACGGTCGGCGGGGCAGCCTTTTTGGCCGAGTCCTTCACCTCGTCTTTCTTGGCAGCCGGGTCGGGCTTGGGGATCCAGTTCTTGTCGGCGTACCACCACAGCCCGGTGGCGGCGGCGGCGAGGACGACGAAGGCGGCGATGTTGGGAACGTTCTGGCGCATGAGTCCGGTCGGGAGGCGGGCGGCGGCGCGTATCTCTGTATCCTAGCGATTCGCCCGACCGGCGGATTTGTTAGTCGTCCTCTGCGTCCGGCAACGGCGCTGCGGGGTCACCGGTGCGGTATCGGGCGAGCTGCCGGGGGTACACCCGGCTCCGCGGCGCCTCGGCCGCTAGCTTTTCCATCAGCTCCACCGCCTTTTCGCGCTCGCCGCGGCGGAAGTGGACTTCGGCTAGCGTTTCGCGGAACCCGGCCGCCTTCGGGTCGGCCTTCACGGCCTCCGTCGCGTAGGCCAGCGCCGCGTCGAGCTCGCGGCGGCAGTTCGCCCCGAGCGCGGCGAGCGAGTTGCGCGAGAACGGGCTCACCGGGAAGTCGGTCAGCACCTTCCGGTGCGCGGCCCACACGCGGCCGAACAGCTCGTCGGCCTCCGCCTTCTTCCCGAGCTTGTCCAGTTCCGGCACCATCCCGGACGCCAGTTCGACCGAGCCGGGCGTCGCGTCGAGGTACGTCCGGGCGAGGGCCACCGCCGCGGTCACGTCGCCGGCGGCGAGGCGGGCGCGGGCGCGGTACGCCAGCATCTCGTGCGGGACGTGCAGGTACGCGCCGGGGTCGACGTAGGTCACGTCGGGGGTTTTCAGCAGTACCAGAATCGACCGCTGCGTACAGCGCTCGGCGGTCGCCCAGTCCTTGTTCAGCACCGACGCCCGCGCCGCCTGGTTGATAACGTTGCCGAAGTAGAAGTCGCGGCTCCAGCACGCCCGCAGGAGCAGGTCGGTCTCGCGCGCCGCCGCCTTCGCCTCGCCGCGGCGGGTGAGTTCCTCCAGGAACTTCCCGCGCACCCGCTCGTTCCCGAGCGGAATCCAGTGCGACAACTCGACCCGCCGCCGCCCCTCCTCCGCCTTCCCCGCCTTCACGAGCGCCTTGCCGGACAGGAACAGTAACAACGGCGCGTCGGGGAACGTCTTCCAGCCGCGGTGGTACGCCTCGGCGGCGTCGGCGGGGCGGCCGCGGTCGGCGAGGAAGTCGCCGTAGTCGGCCCACGGGCGGTACGAGTCGGAGACTCCGTACACCCACGTCCGCGCCCCGCCGCTGACCGGGTCTTCGGCCGCCCCCTCGGCGGCCTTCGCGTATGCGGCCTCGGCCTCGGCGTGCTTGCCGGCGGCGCGGGCGACCACGGCCGTCGCGGTGACGCGGTTCAGCCGGCGGCGGCGCTGGGTCATCGCGTCGGTTATGAACGGCGAGGCGCCGGGCGCCGGCGCCGGCTCGCCCGCGAGTGCCTCCAGCGCCGGGCCGACGGCCGCCGCGGGGGCAGTGCCGAGCAGCAGTTCGCGGACGCGCTTCATCGTCGCCCCGGGGTCGGCCTTCGTGTCGGGCCGGTTCAGGAGGGCGTGGAATAGTGCGTCGGCGGCGTCGGCGTCGGCCCCGAAGAGCAGGTCGAACAGCGTCTCGGTACGACCCTCGGGGAGCATCGGCCCGGGCGCGCCGACGAACGCCCCGGCGTGCTCGCACGCCAACTCGCGCAGCCCGACGCGGATCTCGGCGCGGATCAGCGACCGGCGCAGCACCGGCAGGTCGAGCAGTTCGCGGTTCACGATCTGGTCCGGCGGCGCGTGGAGCGATTCGGCCACCTCCCCGAACAGCTTCACGGCGCCGGCGCGGTCGCCGGTCAGCGCCATCACGCGGGCGCGGCGCAGGTCGAAGTCCACCCGGCTGCGGCGGGTCTCTGGCTCGTCGGCGTCGGCCGGCTCGATCGCCTTCAGCGCGTCGGCGTAGCGGAGGCGGGCGATATTCACCTCGGCGAGGAGCCCGAGGTTCTGGCGGCGGGCGGCGAGGAGGTCGCCGGCGTCGGCGGCACGGAGGTTGAGCATGAGGGCATGGGCGGCGTCCTTCACCGTCTCGGCGGCGACCAGCCCCTCGCCGAGGTTCGCCACGTCCTTCGCCGCCGCCTCGAACCGGTCGGCGGGTCCGGTGAGGCGGAGGTACGTCAGCTTCAGCGCCTCCGGGTGATTCGCCGGGCGCGAGCGTGGGTGGTCGCGGGCGGCGGCCCAGTCGCCCTCCTCCTCCAGCAGGAACTCGACGAGCGTCGGCGGCGGCTGCGGCGTCTTGGCCCGGCGCTCGGCGTCGGCCTCGTCCACCCGGGCGGCGACGACCCGTGCCTTCGCCCAGTCGCGGTTGGCGCGGTACAGGTGGGCGAGGACGAGGTCGTTGGCGGGCGACGGCGGCGCCGCTTCGGCCTCGGCGAGCGCCTGCGGGAGCGTGCCGCGGAGCACCTGGAAGGCGGCGAAGTCGGCGGCGCCGGCGGGCGTGCCGGAGCGCGTGGCGTGGAGCGCGACGAGCCCGCCGGCGGTGTCGAGGTCGCCGGCGACGATGCGCGCCGGGAGTTCCCTGCGGAGGTGGGTGACGAGGAAGGCGGTGAGCGGGTCGCGGGTGGCCGGGGCGAGGTCGTTGTCGAGGATGGCGCGGCCGGCGGCACGGCCGGTCGGCCCGAGGGCAATCAGGTCGCCGAACGCGGCCCCGCGGTCTCGGCCCGTAGTGGCGAGGAACCGCGTGACTGCGGCCCGTACCTCCGGGGGCGTGTCGGGGAAGTCGTACCAGTCGAACCGGTCGAGGACGGACCGGGCGCGGCGTGAGACTTCGGGGCTGGGGTCGATGGCCGCCTTCCGCAGCGCCGGAATGGCAGCCTTACCACTGGCCCACAGGTCGGCCGTGGCTTTCTCGCGGACGACATACGACGGGTCGCCGAGCCGGCGGACGAGTTCCTCGGGCGCCGGCCGTGGTAGATCGGCGGCGACCGCCGCGAGCGCGAACAGGAGGGCGGCGGTGCGCACGGTGCGGCCTCCCGCGGACACGGTGGGAGAATGCAGATTAACCACAGAGTCACAGAGATCACAGAGGAAGACGGGAAACCGATGCGAGTGCCGGGCGAACGGCCGGCGTGAGCCGGCTGGTCGTTGGTTCAGGCGCCCGGGACATCAACCGGGCGCCGCGTGCTGCCGGTCAGAGTGGCAGGCACCTGAACCAACGACCAGCCGGCTCACGCCGGCCGTTCGCCCGGACCCAGTCTTTCTCGGCTTTGTCTTCCCTCTGTGACTCTGTGGTTAATACGCCCCCGACTCACACCACGAGGTCGCGGCAGTCGGCGATGGTGCCCGTCAGCGCGCTGGCCGCGACCGTCAGCGGCGAGGCGAGGAACACCTTCGCCTCTTTGTGGCCCATACGGCCGGGGAAGTTGCGGTTCGTCGTGCTGATGCACGAGATCGGTGTGTTCAGCCGGCCGAACGTGTCGCTCGGCCCGCCCAGGCACGCGGCGCAGCTCGCGTCGCCGATCTTCGCCCCGGCGCCGACGAAGATCTCCCGCAGCGACTTCCCGCCGATCTTCTCGGTGTCGAGCCCGCGGGCGACCTCGGTCGTTGCCGGCACCACGAACGTGTCGATCTTCACCGACTTGCCGTTCATCAGTTCGGCGGCGGCGCGGAAGTCGGTCAGCTTGCCGCCGGTGCAGCTGCCGATGTACGCCCGGTCGAGGTGGGTGCCCTTCAGCTCGCTCACGAACGCCTTGTTGTCCGGCGAGTGCGGCTTGGCGATCACCGGCTCCAGCTTCGACACGTCGTACACCTTCTCGAACACGTACCCCGCCCCGGCGTCCGGGCGGTACATGGTGTACGGCTTGTTGCCGGTCTTGCGGCCGCGGTCGTTGACGTAGGCGAGCGTCACGTCGTCGGCGGGAATCACGCCGTTCTTGCCGCCGGCCTCGATCGCCATGTTGCAGAGCGTCATCCGCTCTTCGATGTTGAGCGCGAACACGGCGTCGCCGTCGAACTCCATCGCCCGGTAGGTGGCGCCGTCCACGCCGATGTCGCCGATCACGGCGAGGATCAGGTCCTTCGCCATGATGTACGGCGGGAGCTTGCCGGTGAAGACGAACCGCATCGTCGGCGGGACCTTCAGCCACAGCTTGCCGGTGCCCATGACGAACCCGGCGTCCGTGTTGCCGATGCCGGTGGCGAACTGGCCGAACGCCCCGGCGGTGCAGGTGTGGCTGTCGGTGCCGAGGAGCACCTCGCCGGGGCGGACGTGGCCTTCCTCGGGCAGCGCGATGTGGCACACGCCCTTGTAGCGGTCGGAGCCCACGTCGTAGAAGTACGGCAGGTTCTGCTCGGCCGCGAACTGCCGCAGCACGTCCACGTTGCGGTTCGCCATCGCGTCGCGGGTGAAGATGTAGTGGTCCGGGATGATGACCACCTTCTCCCGGTCCCACACCTTCGCGTCCTGGCCGAAGTGCTTCTTGAACACGCCGATGGTGCCCGGCCCGCACACGTCGTGCGTCATGAGCACGTCCACGTCCACCCACACGTTCTCGCCGGGCGCGACGGCGTCCTTCTTGGCGGCCTTGGCCAGAACCTTTTCGGTCATCGTCATCGGCGCGGGCATCGGCATCAGCTCCGGGGCGGAGAGTGGTGTCTCGGGGTTACGACTGGCGTGGGTTGACCTGCGACTCGCCGAAGAGGTCCGCGAGCGGGAGGGGGAACTCCGGTAACAGGGCCGGGCAGCCCAGCGTGTCGGCCGTCGTCAGGACGGTGTGGGCGGTCGGGTCGTCGGGGTCGGCGTACACGGCAACCGTCCGGGCGACCGGGTGGACGATCCATACGACCCGGGTGCCGTTGGCGAAGTAGTCCCGGAGCTTGCGGGCGGTCGTACCCGGGCGGTCCGACTCGGACAGGATTTCGACCGCCAGGTCCGGCGGGTAGTCCGCGACCGGGAGCAGGTGGGCGGAATCGTTCGGCAGGTTTTCCCAGGCGGTGAAGTGAACGTCCGGGAGCCGGACCAGATCGGCCCGCAACCGCATGGCCGCGTCGGGGGCGCCGAACACCCCGACCTTGTGGGCCCGCTGGTAGGTGAAGAAGTAACCCATCAGGGCGAAGGCGAGGTACGATTCTCGCGCCCCCATCGGCTTCTCCACCAGTGTGCCGTCGATGAGCTCGACCCGCCGGCGCGGGTGCCCGTCGAGCAGCCGGAGGAGATCGGCTTCCGTCGCGGTGCCGGGGCGGGGGGTCCAAAGCACCCGGTCCGGCGACACGTCACCCAGCGCGTGCAGCACGTCGGCGAGGGTGTCGGGTTCGGTCGTCACGGGGGACATCGTTCGGCTCCGTACCCTCATCATATCGCACGGGAAACGAAACGGGGCGGGCCGGTCGGCCCGCCCCGTCGCGGCAGCCCCGCGCGGTCACCGCTTCGGCGGCGTTTCCACCGCCAGGTTCAGCGCCCCGCCGCCGTCGGGCACGGTCACCCGCAGCGGCGTCGTGTCCTCCTTCGTGTACGCCGCCGGGATCTCCTGGGCCTTCTTCTTGGCGAGCGCCGGCGGGCCGATCGCCACCGTCGCCTCGCTGCTCGACGCGCTCTGCACCGGCAGGTCCACCGGGAACATCGGCTCGACCACCACCACCCGGTACGCGCCGGCCGGCGTGCCGGGCATGTCGCGGGTGGCGCCCGGCCGGGTAGAGATCAGCGTGTACGCCCCCTCGGCGTTCGTCGTCGCCCCCGCCCCCAGCCCGGGCGTGCCGGGGTCGGGGACGAACCTCAGCGTCTTCCCGGCGAGCCCCTTCCCGTCGAGGGTGACCCGGCCGTGGACCGGCACCAGCACCGGCCCGCCGTCGCCGCACCCGGCCGCCGCCAGCACGGCCGCGGCGCACAGAACCCGTCGCATGTCGCGTCTCCGTGGGGTGGGGGTTAGTCGAGGGTGACGACCTCGCCGCCGCCGATCGTACACGACGCCTCCAGCGTGGCCGCGTCGACCGCCTCGCGGACGAACCGGACCGACCCGTCGCCCATGACGAAGTTGCACCCGCCGGTGTGGAGGCTCCCGGCCGCCGCCCACCACGTCCGGATCCGCCCCGGGACCGGCGTGTACGGCGGGTTCTGCCACGTCGGGTGGACGGCCGGCAGGTGCCACAGGTTGATCCCCGGGTTCGTGGTGCCCGGGTCCACCCCGGTCATCACCCACGTCCGGTAGCCCCACGCGAACGCCGCCCCGTTGACGTGCCACAGCGTCGTCTCCCCGAGGGCGAACGTGTTGCTCAGCCCGTCGGTCACGTCGGTCGGCTTGGTGGTGCTGTTCTCCCCGAACATCCGCCGCAACTTGCCGGCGGTCTTCCAGTTGTTGCACACGCTGAAGTCGCTGTCGCTGGTGATGAAGTCGTAGCTCGTGGCCGCCCCCGAGAACCCGTTGGCCGGAGCGTAGTGCGACGCCGCCGTGAGCCGCCCGGTCGGCGGGTTGTTGTCGGAGGGGCAGACGAAGGTGTTCACCACGGTGGCCGCCGCGGCCGCGTTCCCGTTCGTCGCCGGGTCGCCGACCAGCGTGCCGGTGGCCCCCTGGACGCCGGACGGGGCGTCGCCGCTCGCCTCCAGCAGGTTGAACTTCCGGAACAGCGGCTCCTGTTCCAGGTACGGCAGCAGTAGCACCATCCCGTTCGAGTTCATGAGCGGCCCGGCGGCCCCCGGGCACCAGCGGTAGTTGGTCCCGGCCGGCGGGTACTTCTGGATGGCGCTCTCGTAGCTGTGGAGCGCCAGGCCGATCTGCTTCATGTTGTTCTGGCATTTGGCCCGGGCGGCGGCCTCGCGGACCTTCTGGACGGCGGGCAGCAGCAGCCCGATCAGGATCGCGATGATGGCGATCACCACCAGCAACTCGATCAGCGTGAACGCGCCGCGCGTGCGAGGAATGAGGACGGACATACGTCATCCCGGAAGAAACGTGTGACGGGTGAGAGGTAGAGAGGACCGGGCAGAGAGGTGGAGAATTGGGAGGAACCGGATTAGACTCGATTCGTGACCGGACGGCAACTAGAAACCCGCCGGCGCGTTACAATGACGGAAACCAGTCCGACGCGAGGGCGCGGCGATGAGCGTGTGGTGGGGCGTCCCGGCCGCCGTGGCGGTCGCGGGGGTGGAGTTGAAGGCGCCGGACCTGGTGCCGCCGGCGCCGGTCCCGACCGACGGGCCGAACCAGGCGGTGATCTTCGTCCCGGCGATGACGTGCGCCAGTTGCCCCGAGAAGGTGGCCGCGTCGCTGGCGAAGCTGGACTGGGTCGTGGCGTCGTCGATCCAGGCCGACCGGCGGACCCGACAGGTGAAGTTCACCGTCACCGACCGGGCCAAGTTCAACATCGACAAGGTGCGGCAGGCCGTGCTGCTCGCCGGCTACCGCCGCACCGACCTGCTCACCGCCCCGACCGCGCGGTAGCCGGCGGCTAGAAGTGGCTCCAGCCGGACGAAAGCACGCGACCGGTCCGCTTGTCGCTACCGCGTCGCCGCGCCCCGCGGGGGCGGGTTGTGGAACCGGTCGGCGGCGGGGTCGAGCTTCTTCGCCAGCAGGAACATGACCCCGAGGAAGACGACGCCGAACGCCCCCAGCCCGAGCACCACGTACTTCCCCGACACCCGCCGCGGTGCCTGAACCTGTTCGTCCGTCACGCCAGCCCCTCCGCCTTCAGGTCTTCGACCGCCGCCGCGAACGCCGCGACCGTGTGGTCGATCACGTCGTCGGTGTGCGCCGCGCTCGTCATCCCGGCGAAGCCCCACCAGTCCACGCCGTTGAGCAGCATCGCTTGCCGCAGCGCGTTCAACTGCTTCGCGTTCTTCGGGCCGTCCAGCGCGTTCACGTCGCCGCCGAGCGGGATGATGCCGTCGTTGACCCCGGCGTCGAGGTTCGGCCGCGGGCCGTGGTAGCCGAGGATGACGCGGATCATCGAGAAGTCGCCGTAGGCGCCCATCGGCCAGTCGCGGTCGGCGAACAGCGTGTTCAGTCCGTTGCGGAGGCGGACCGCGGCAGCGTTCGCCCGGCGGCACGGCTCACCGGTGGCGACGCGGGTGAGCATCGCCACGCCGGCCGCCGCCGACAGCGGGTTGGCGTTGTACGTGCCGGGGTGCTTCATCTTCGGCTTGCCCGGCCGCGGTTCGATGAAGGCCAGGATGTCCGCCCGCCCCGCGAGGCACCCGCCGGGGAGCCCGCCGGCGAGGATCTTCGCCATCGACGTGAGATCGGGCGTAACGCCGTAGAACTGCTGTGCGCCGCCAGGCGCGACGCGGAAGCCGGTGATCACCTCGTCGAAGATGAGCACACGGCCGAGGCGGGTGCAGAGGTCGCGCAGCCCTTTCAAGAAGTCGCCGCGGATCGGCACCGCGCCCCAGTGCCCGCCGGTCGGCTCCAGGATCACGGCGCCGATCCCGTCGTCGGCCTTCAGCGCGGCCTCGACGCGGCTCAGGTCGTCCGGCTGGACCGCCACGCAGTTCGCGGCAACGCCCTCGGGCACGCCGGGGACGCCCGGCGCATCGTAGGGCGGGTCGGCGGCGACGGTCACGTAGTCGTGCCAGCCGTGGAAGTGGCCGAGGAACTTGAGGAACTTCGGCCGCCCCGTGTACAGCCGCGACAGCCGCAGGGCCATCAGCGTGGCCTCGGTGCCGCTGCCGGTGAAGCGCACGCGCTCGGCCGACGGCACGAGCTGCTGCACGAGCCGACCCCAGGCGATTTCGAGGTCGTGGCAGGAGCCGTGGTGCGTCCCCTTCGCCACCTGCTCCTGCACCGCCGCCACGACCTCGGGCGGCGAGTGCCCGAGCAGCAGAGAGCCGTGACCGACGAAGTAGTCGGTGAGCTTGTGCCCGTCCACGTCCCACTTGTGGGCGCCGCTGGCGTGCGTGACGTACACCGGGAACGGGTCCATCATCCGGGTGTCGTGCGTGACCCCGGTGGGGAAGATTCCCTTCGCCTGCTCGAACCGGGCCTTCGACCCGGGGAACTCGGCGGTGTAGCGCTCGGCGAGCGGGCGGACGGCCGTGGCGGGCATCGGCGGGCTCCGGGACGGGCTGGTGGTATTGGTTTACGAACCGGGCGGGGCGAATTCCCCTTCCCGCCCCGGTCGCCGATGGGGTATCACCAATCATTCGCACCCTGCCACGGAGGGCCGCCATGACGCTGGTCCGGGCCGCCGCCGTCGCCGTCTTACTGCTCGCCGCCGACCGCTCTGTCGCCTGCACGTTCTGCGACGGCGGGCTGCGCGGGCGGCAGACGATCCGACTTCACCACGCCGGCGCGAAGGTGGTACTCGCCGGTCAGCTCAGGAATCCGCGCTTCGACCCGGCCACGAACGGCGGCACCACCGAGTTCCACGTCACCGTCGTGCTGAAGGACGACCCGGCGCGCGGCGGCCGCACAGTGCTGACGCTCCCGAAATACCTGCCCGTCATCGGCAACACCCCGCCCGACTACCTCGTCTACTGCGACGTGGTGAACGGCGCCCTCGACCCGACCTACGGCCTCGGCGCTCCCGCCGCGCTGGTCGAGTACGCGAAGGGGGCGGCGGCCGCGACCGATCCTGACCCGGCGAAGCAGCTCGCGTTCTTCTTCCGCCACCTCGACCACCCACACCCGGCCGTCGCCGCCGACGCCTTCCTCGAGTTCGCCCGTGCCGCCGACGCCGACATCCTCAAGGCGGCGCCGGGCTTCGACCGGGCCAAGCTCCGCACCCTGATCGGCGACGCCAACACGCCGGTGGAACGCCTCGGCGTGTTCTCGTTCCTCCTCGGCGCGTGCGGCACCGCCGACGACGCGGCGTTCCTCGCCGCCATGCTCACGCCGACCCCGACGCCCGACCGTGCCTCGGCGGCGTTCGGCGGGCTGCTCGCCGGCTACATCCTGCTCAAGCCGCAGGACGGCTGGGCGTTCGCGGCAACGGTCCTCGCCGACGGGAAGCGCGGCTACTCCGAACGCCTCTCGACGGTGAGCACGGTCCGTTTCTTCCAGGCCACGCGCCCTGCCGAGAGCCGGCCGCACGTGCTCCGCTGCTGTGCCGCGCTACTGCCGTGCGGCGACCTGGCGGACCAGGCGGTCGAAGACTTGCGCCGCTGGGGCTACTGGGACCTCACCGGCTCCGTGCTTGCGCAGTTTGGCAAGGAGAGCCACGCGGCGCCGATCGTCCGCCGGGCCATCGTCCGCTATGCTCTCACCTGCCCGGCCGACGACGCCCGCCGGTTCGTCGCGGCCGTGCGCCAGAGCGACCCGCGGCTCGTCGGCGACGTGGAAGAAATGCTCCGCCGCTTCGAGCGCGTCCCCGCCCCCAAGAACTGAATGACCCCCACCATCCCGATCGAACGCGTCCCCGCCTCGCCCACCGGGGCCGTCGCAGACTGGCTCGTCGCCGGCGTGTGGGAGGGCGAGAAGCCGCCCGCCGACCTCGACGCCGCCACCAACGGCCTGCTCGGCTGGCTGGCCACGGCCGGCGACCTGACCGGGAAGCCGCTCGAACTCGTACCGCTGTACGTCCCGCCCGGGCTGTCCGCGCACCGGGTCATGCTCGTCGGCCTCGGCAAGCGTGCCGAGGCGACGCGGCTGCGCTTCCACGAAGCGGGTGCCGCCGTGGCGCGGGCAATTACCGGAAAGCCGGTCGGCACACTCGCGGCCGCGGCGCCGGGCGCCGGCGGCGGGTTGGGCGCTGCCGACGCGCTCCACGCCTTCGGCGTCGGGCTCACGCAGGGCTGCGTCGGGCCGGGGCTCCGCAAGTCCGCGCCGTCGCGTTTCGCACCCGGGAAGCTGGTATTCGCCCTGCCGGCCGACTGCGGGTTCAACCCGACCGACGTGCTCGCCCGAATCGCGGCCGAGGCGCGCGGGATGTGGCTGGCGCGGGCGCTCGTGAACACGCCGCCGGCCGACCTGTACCCCGAAACGTTCGCCGCCACGGCCGTCGAGCAGGCAAGAGCGGTCGGCGCCGAGGCCGAGGTGTGGGACGAGCACCGCCTCGCCGCCGAGCGGATGGGCGCGCTCCTTGCGGTCGCCCGCGGGTCGGACCGACCACCGCGGCTGGTGGTCCTGCGCTACGCCGGCAATCCGGGCGGGCCGACGCTCGCGCTCGTCGGCAAAGGCGTCACCTTCGACAGCGGCGGGCTGTCGCTGAAGACGACCGAGCAGATGGTGGACATGAAGTGCGACATGGCCGGCGCCGCGGCCGTACTCGGCGGCGTGCGAGCGGCCGCGGAGCTGAGGCTGCCGGTGAACCTGCTCGGCGTGCTGGCGCTGGTCGAGAACATGCCGTCGGGGAAGGCGATGAAGCTCGGCGACGTGCTCACCGCCCGCAACGGCAAGACGATCGAGGTGCTGAACACCGACGCCGAGGGCCGGCTCATTCTGGCCGACGCGCTGTGCTACGCCGCCGAGCAGCGGCCGGCGGCGGTGCTCGACTTCGCCACGCTCACGGGCGCGTGCATGGTCGCGCTCGGGCCGCACGTCTCCGGGCTAATGACGAATAACGACCCGTGGGGCGACGCGGTACTGGCGGCCGCGGCGCGGGCCGGCGAGCGGGCGTGGAAGCTGCCGATGGACGCGCACTACGACGACATGATCCGCAGCAAGGTGGCCGACATGCGGAACACCGGCGGCAGCCGGTACGGCGGGGCGATCACGGCGGCAAAGCTGCTCCAACAGTTCGTCGGCGACGTGCCGTGGGCGCACCTCGACATCGCCGGCCCGGCGTGGGCCGAGGGCGAGAGTGCGGCGGCCGACAGCGGCGGAACCGGGTGTATGGTGCGCACCATCGTCGAGCTGGCGCGGGCCGGCGTCCCCTGACCATCACCCGCCGGCGCGGGCTACACTGTCGGCGATGGCGCACACCTCCGCGACACTGCTCGCCCGCCTCCGCGACCCGGCCGACCAGGGCGCCTGGGCGACGCTGCTCGGGGTGTACGGGCCACTGCTGCGCACCTGGGGCGAACGGCTCGGCGCCCGCGGGGCCGACGCCGACGACCTCGTTCAAGACGTCCTCGCCGTGGTCGTGCGGCGGTTCCCCGAGTTCGTTCACCCCGAGAAGCCGGGCGCGTTCCGCGGCTGGCTGCGCGCCATCGCGGCGAACTGCGCCCGCGACTTCTGGCGGGCGCGCCGCCGCGTCCCCGTCGCGCCCGGCGGCACCGACTTCGGCGAGTACCTGGCGCGGCTCGAAGACCCCGCCGACCCGCTCGCCCGCGAGTGGGACCGCGAGCACGACAAGGCCGTGACGCGCCACCTCCTCGACCGCATCCGCGCCGAGTTCGAGCCGGCCACGTGGGAGCTGTTCCGCCGCTTCGTGCTGGAGGGGCAGTCCGCCGACGCGGTCGCGCAGGCGGCGGGCACCACGCCGAACGCCGTCTACATCGCCAAGAGCCGCGTGCTCGCCCGGCTGCGGGAGGAGGCGGCCGGACTGGTCGGGTAACGAAACACACCGGCCGCGTGCGGCCTCGCGCTGGGTAGCGCGAAGCCGCACGCGGCCAGTCAATCGCTCACCGCCGCGCTACCGGTCGTTGAGCTGCGAGGCGATGCGGTTCAGCATGTCCTGGAGGACGCGCTGGCGGTCGCCGAGCAGCCGGAGCTGCTCCTGGATGAACGGGTCGTTGGCCTGCTCGCCCGTCACCCGGCGGCCGAAGGCCGTCGTCCGCTCGTTCACGTCCTTCTGGAGCTCGCGCAGCAGCTTCAACTGCTCGACGAGTTGCACTAGATCCTTCTTCTGGTCGCCCGGCGGCGGCATCCCCGGCGGGGGCGGCGGGGGCGGGTTCTTCAGATCCTGCTGCGCCTTCTTCAGCGCCTCCATCATCTTCTGGAGCTGGCGGATCGTCTGCTCCTCGACCAGCTGCGTGTCGGCCCCGGTGTTGGCGCCGTTCAGCTGCTTCTGGATCGAGAACATGTCCTTCTGCAACTCGCCGAGAACGCCGGCGAAGACGACCGCCTTCCCCTCCCCTTCGAGGAGCCGGACGGCCTTGCCGGCGTCGGAGGCGATCTCGCCCTCCTTCTCCGCCTCGATCCCGGCCTTCTGGATGTCGGCGGTCGTCTTCATCCCCTTGTTCTTGGCGACGCCGGAGTCGATCGTCTTGGTCGCCTCGTACACCTCGATCTGCATCCGCAGCATCCGGGCGACGCGGCGCTCGAGGTCTTCGAGCTTCTTGAGCATCTCCTTCTCACGGAGTTGCTGGAGCCGGCGCTCGAGTTCGGCGAGTGCCCGGTCGAGGGCGCGGATCGCCTCGTCCTCCTTCTTGGAGGCGTTGTCGCGGTCGTTCTTTTGCAGATCCTGCTTGGCCTGGTCCTGCGGCGGTACCGCTTCCTCGAGGTTGCGGCGGGCGTCGTCGTTCGGGTTGTTCGGGTTCGGCGGGCGCGGGGCATTCGGCGGCCGCTGGGCGCCGGACGGCGGCGGCTTGGCCCCGCCCGGGCTCGGCGGCGACATCCCGGGCATCGGCATCCCGGGCATCGGCATCCCGCCCGGGCTCATCGGCTTGGCCTCGCCGCCGCCCTTCGGCGACTGCTTGCTCTCGCCCTTCCCCGCGCCCTGGCTCTTGTTCTCACCCGGCGCTTTCGGCTCGCCGCCCATCGGCATCCCCGCCATCGGCCCGGCCTTCGGGTCGCCGCCCTTCGGCTCACCACCCTTCGGGTCGCCCTGCTTCGGGTCGCCCATCTTGGGCTCGGGGCGCTCGCCACCCTGCTTCGGGTCGCCGCCCGCCTTCGGGTCACCCATCCCCTTCGGCTCGCCTCCGGCCTTCGGGTCGCCCTGCTTCGGGTCGCCGGCGTTCTTGGTGTCGCTCTTGGAGCCGGGCGTGTCCGGCTTCGGCTCGGCGGCGTTGTCGCCCTCCTTGCCGGCCGGCTTGGCGTTCTCCGACCCGTCCTTCGGCTCGCCGCCCTGTTTGGGGTCCCCCTGCTTCGGGTCACCCGGCTTGGGGTCGTTCTTGCCGAGCTTGTTGGCGAGGCTCTGCGTGTCCTTGGCGAGGTTCCCCTGCTCCTTGGCGAGTTTGTTCGGGTCGGTCTTCGTCAGGTTGGTGCGGGCGAGCAGGTTCTCCTGCTCCCGCTTGAGGCGCTGGGCCTCCTTGATGAAGTCCTTGAGCTCCAGGATCTCGCGGCGGATGCGGTCGGTCTCGTCTTCTGTTTCGAGCGTCTCCAGGATCTCTTCGAGCGCCCGCAGGAGTGCCGTATCTCTAGCGAAGAGGGCGTCGAACTCCGGGCCGGACTTGACGCCCTGGACCGTCGCCAGCACGCCCTCGAACATGTTCTTGACGCCGCGCTCCTCGCCGATCTTCAGCGCCGCCCGCAGGCTCTTGGCCCGGTTCCGCTCGTCCGGGTTGTCGCTCTTCTCCCACTTCTGGGCCAGCGAGAGGAGGTCGTTGGCGAACTTCGTGTAGAGCTTGAAGTTCTCCTCGTTGGTCCGCTTGATCCCCTCGCCGGGGAGCGCGGGGCGCGGCGGCTGGCCGCCGGACGAGGCGGTGATGACGGCGAGCAGTCCGAACACCGCCGCCAGGCGGAGCGACCGGACCGGCAACCAGGCGGGCATGGACGGGCCTCCAGCGGGGGGCGTGGTCTCGATAACCAGTAGACGACCGACCGCGCGACGGCCAACCCCGGTGAGCGGGTTTTTCGGGCGTCAGTCGGGGAGATTGCGGTTCTCGCGGAGCACGTCGTTGACCTCCTTGTACCGCTTCTCCCACTCGGCCTTCGTCTCGGGGCGGTCCGGCGTCTTCACCGGCACCTCGACCTTCTTGCCGGCAAGCACGTCGCGGGTGAGGTCGCGGAGCTTCTCCGGCGAGCCGTGGTACGTCGCCGACAGGCCAGGCTCGTGGCGGATGAAGACCCAGTGCTTTCCGGCGGCGTTGTAGTCCACCGAGTAGCACTGCCGGTCGAGAAACACGTACCCGCAACCACCGAAGTTGGTGGTCACGACGTTCCCCTCGATCCAGAAGAACACCGCCCGAGTGCCGGGCTTGAGCGCGTCGCGGACCGGCTTCGCCCCGTCACCGCGGAGCAGGTGCTTGCCCGGCTCGCACACCGCCTTGGTGCCCTTCAGCTCCTCCTCGACCGCGAACAGTACCACCTCCCCGTCCGGGCTGACACGCTCGACCTTCAGCGCCCGGATCTGCCGAGAGATCTTGCACATCTTCTCGAGCGTCGGCGGCGGGAAGTGGATGTACCCGCCGGCCGTGGATACGAACACGCCCGCCGCCACGGCGAGGAGGGCGACGCGCAGCGAGTGGCTGACCGTCACGGGCGGGCCTCCGACAACCTCGTGATGATACCCGACGCCGGCGGCGGCCGCGCGGCTACTTTCCCTTCGGGATCGAGCCGACCCCGGTCTCGTAGAAGTCGAAGTACATCCGCTGGGCCGCGCCGATGCGCTCGCACCCGGCCGCCGTGACTTTTGACCCGCCCACCGACGCCCCGCCGAGGCGTGGGAACCGCTCCCTCGTCAGTACCCGCAGGCCGGCGTCGGTGATCCCGGTCTCGCCGAGCCGGAGGTCTTGGAGGTGTGGGAGGGAGCCGAGGTTGTGCAGCCCCTCGTCGGTGACCGCGGTGCCCGTGAGGTACAGGTTCTTCAGTTTGGGGTGGTCGCGGAGGTGCTTCAGCCCGGCGTCGTCCACCGCGGTGAACCACAGGCCGAGCTTCCACAGCTCCGGGATATCCTTGACCGCGACGAGGTGCCGCGACTCGACCGGGCAGTGGCTGAGGTCGAGCTGTTCGAGCTTCTTGAGCCCCCGCAGGTGAACGAGCCCGGCCCCCGTCACCCGCTTGTGCCCGACGAGGTACAAGGTCTTCACCTCCGGGAGCACGGCGAACAGGGCGAAGTGTTCGTCGGTGAGGGAACACGTCTTCCCCCCGGCGGTGACGTTCACGACCGGCGCACCGGGGAGCCGATCGCTCCGGTTAACCTTCGCGCCGAGCTTCGCCAGGGCGGCCGCCGCCTCGGCCTCGGTGGGCCGGGCGTACGCCGTCGGCACGGCCAGCGCGGCCACGAATCCACACGCGATCAGACGGGTCATCGGGGCACCGGGAGGTCGGAGTTAGGCCGGGCGGATCACGACACCGCCACGAGATGCCCCCGCGGCCGCGAAGTGTTACACGGCCACGACCTACCCGCCGACGAGTTCGAGCCAGCGGGCCTCCAGCAGTTCGGCGTACTCCATCGACTCCAGGCCGTAGGGGTTCAGCGAGTAGCCCTCGTTCACCTCGACGAGCACCGTGCGGCCGGTCGTCAGCACGCCAAAGTCGATGCCGTAGCCGGCCGGCGCCCCGGCCTTCGCGTGCGCGGCCACCGCCGCCCTCACCACCGCCGCGTCCGGGTACGCGAACACGTCGCCCTGGTAGCGGCACAGGTCAATGACCCGGCCGCCGCGCACGAAGCCGCGCCACTCGGACACGAACGTCACGTACTCCGACACCAGCACCTCGAACGAGTCGGGCAGGTTCCCGGAGGCGCCGATGTCGGCGGCGTCGTACACGGCGATCGACGGGACGGCCTTGTTCCGCCGCCGTGCCTTCACCCACAGCGGCGCCGGCGGGCCGGACTTGCCGTAGCGTGCCCGCAGCTCACCCCAGGTACTCGTCCACACCTTGCGACCGCGGAGCGCGGCGAGCGACTCGGGGAGGTTGTCGGCCGGCGGGATGGTGACGCCGAGCGCGGTCAGCGCCGCCTCGACCACGGGGACGCCGCCGACCACGAGCGTGTCGCGGGCGAGCGGCAGGGAGCAGTCGTCGAGTTGCTTCGGCTCGAACGGCGCGACCGGCACGCCGCGGCGGCGGAACCCGTCCCACGCCCGGTAGAACGGGTCGGTCGCCGGGACACCGCCCTCGGCCTGAACGTAGACCTGTCGGACGGGCATGGCGCAGCCCCCGCTCGCTACTTCACCTGGATCATCACTCTCACCGGCTCGCCGACCTCGGGCGTCAGCGTCAGCACGAAGTCGCCGACCTTGTTGCCGGCACGTACCTCGTACTCGAAGGCGTTCGTCAGCGACACGTCCTCGAAGTTCAGCCGCACCATCGCCGGCGCCGTCACGCCCTCGGCGTCGCTGGTGGTGATGCGGATGGTGAGGTCGTCCTTGTCGAAGAGGCGCCAGTTCAGCCCCTGGCGGACGCGCTTGGTCTCGCCCTTGCCGATGAACTGCGGCCCAATCGCCAGGATCTCCGGCTCCTTCTTCGACAGCCCCTCTTCCACCTTCAGCCGCCACGTCCGCATGTCGTCCTGGATGCGGCGGCGCTGCTCGATCACCTGCCGGGCCATCGCGATCAGCCGTTCCTTCGACTGGAGTTCGCCGAGCGCCCGGCGGATGACCGTCACCTCGAACTCCAGCGTCGCCAGCCCCGTCTCGGCGTCGGACACGGCCGCCTGGTCGGCCCACTTCTCGCCGCCGAAGGCGGTCAGCACGGGTTCAAGCTTCTTCTCGGCGGCGGGGAACGTGATCTTCGGGTTAAGCTGACCGGCCGCGATCTGGCGGCGTTCGTCCTCGGTCACGCCCGGCGGGCTCTCGCCCATCACCCGGTCCACCCGGTTGGCGAACGTGCCGAACCGGTCGCGGGTAACCGCGGTCACGTCGTTGACCTTGCACTCCTCGTGGATGCGGCGGTACTCGCGCACGATCGACCCGACCACGTCCTTCGCCTTCGCCACGTCCTGTGTCGCGTCCTGTGCCCGCACCCGCACCGCGTCGAGCGCGCCGCTCATCCCGGCGTTGGTGTTCCGCACGTACTCCCACTTCCGCCGCGACGCGGCCAGCTTCGCCAGCGCGTCGTCGAGCCGGGCCGCGAACGTCTCCTCCTCCTTGTTGATCTCGGCGAGCAGGTCGGCCTCGCTCACCACCGCCAGCCGGATCGGCTCTTGGCCGACGCCGAGCTTCGGCCCGCCGTCGTAGTTCGTGTCCCGGGCGGTCACCGTCAGGTCGATGCGGTAGCGCGGCTGCACGTCGCCGGCCGGCTTCGCCAGTTTCAGGACGCCCACGTCGAAGTAGTCGCGGTTCGGGCTCTTGAGCTCGACCCGCTTGACCGCGTGCGGGGCGCCGGGGTCGGAGAACGGCTCGGCGAGGCGCTTCAGGAACACCGCCCGGGTGTCGTGCCGGAGGTCGGCGGAGAGTTCCTTGAACTGGCGGATGTCGAACGACTCGGTCCGGCTCGCGTCGCCCGAGTCGGTGGCCCGGCCGAGCATGAGGTGGTACGCCGCCCCCACCGGCCCCGGGAGGGTCGCCGGGCCGGGCGGGTAGAGGAGCGGGCGGAGGAGCAGCTTCGCCCGCTCGCCCGTCACCTCGGCCGACACCTCGGGCGTCACCTTAGCCACGAACCGGACCTCGCTCAGCCCGTGGTCGTCCTTGACGAAGCTCTCCGGGTTGAACGGGATCTTCGCCTTGGCGGTGACGAGGTAGTTCGTGCCGACCTTGCGGATCACGTCCGGCGCCACCTCCACGACCGGCGGCGCGTCCTCGACCACCTGCACCAGCACCGGCCGCCGCGCCTTCACCCCGTCCGCCTGCTCGACCACCAGGTCGAACTCGACCGCCGCGGTGGACGTCACCGGCTCCGACCACACCCACCCGTCGCCGTCGAGGAAGAAGTGCGGGAACGTGCGGCCGGCACCGAACCGGTAGTCGCCGCGGAACTCGACCGTGACCGTGCGCTTGTCGTCGGCGATACCGAGCGGCACCGGCGCGGGCGACCCGGGGACGGCGAACGGTAGCGTCCCCACCTTCGGGAGCAGGTACGCCGCCGTCAGGTCGGTGTCGGACACCGCGGTGAGAACGAGTTCGGTGCCGGCGGGGACCGGGAACACGGTGCGGTCGCCGGTGAGCGACAGCGCCCGCTCGGACATCATCTGCCGCAGCCCGGCGAGCGCCGGGTAACCCTCGCCGGCCGGCGGGGCGTGGTGCAGGTACGCCGGCTGGTACTCGGTGCGGGTGAGCTTCGTGAACACGGGCGGCGGCACCAGCGTGATGTCGCGCGGCGCCGTGCGGAAGTCTTCGGCGCGGACGACGAACCGCACCGATTCCTTCAGGTCCGGCACCGGCGCCGAGAACTCCTGGTTGGGCAGCGGCGCGAGCGTCACGTCGCCGGTCTTCTGCTGGCCGGCGTAGGCCAGCGACACCCGCCCCGGCAGGTCGAGCTTGCGCAGCCGCCGCCCCATCGACGGGCTCGCCGCCTGCTCCTCCAGCGCCAGGAAGACACGCTCCAGGTCGCCGCGGACCGCCAGGAAGGCGTCGGCCGACAGCACCGCGCTCAACTTCGCCCGGCTGGCCGCGTCCTCCAGCCCGACGGCGATCACCTGATCGACCGGCCAGTCGGCGCGGTCGGCAGGAAGGCCGCCGTCGGCCGCGGCGCGGAACGCCGACTCCGGCAGGTCCGGCACGGCGCCGCCGGCGTGCGACTCGGTCACGTCGCCCCACACCATCGGCCGCCAGCCCATCGGGGCCGAGCGGTCGGCGACCACCCAGCGGTACGCCCGGGTGCGCACGGTCGGCTCGCCGGCGTCGCGGCCGATGCGCAGCTCGCTCTCGGGGAAGCCGACGAGTTCGAGGTGCGCCCGCCGCGGCCACGGTGTGCCCATCAGGAACAGGTCGCGCTCGGCGAGCACGCCGGTGACGTGCGCGAACCGCCAGCCGAACCGGTACACGTTCAGCGACCCCGTGGCGACCGCGTACGACACGTACCCCGCCAGCACCACGCTGGCGACGAGCCCGGCGGCGATGGCGGCGAGGCGGCGCAGGCGCCCCCAGTCGAACACGTCGTTCACCGGCACCGTGCCGACCCGCTCGCGCGCCTCGCGGATCGTGTGGCGGATCAGGTCCTTCGAGTACCCGTACCGCTCCTGCGCCTCCACGTCGGCGAGTTCGACGGCGGTGATGAGCCGGTCGCCGAGCTCCCGCGGGAAGCGCCGCTCCAGCACCAGCGCGAGCGACGGGTACGAGAACTCGGTGGTGAGCCGGCGGGCGATGCGGAAGGTGACGATCGCGGCGAGCCCGAGCAACCCGAGCGCCAGCCCCACCCCGCGGAGCCACACCGGGGCGTCGAGCGCCCAGTCCCACGTGGCGACCTTGAACAGCCCGAAGTCGAGGACGACGGCGGCGACGAACCACAGCGCGAGGAAGATTGCCGCCGACAACAGCCCCTCGACGACGACGTAGCGGCGGATGGTCCCGCGGAGCCGGTCGAGCGGGTGGAGCACCTCGGGGTCGAGGCGGTCGGCGGTGATCGGCGGGGTCGGCATGTCAGCGTTACCGCGGGTAATTCAGCGATGACATCGGCGTGGGCCGGTCACGGCCCGGGCGAACGGCCGGCGTGAGCCGGCTGGTCGTTGGTACGGGGGCCTGGAACGGTAACCAATCACCCGGGTGATCCGCTCAGGCCCCCGTACCAACGACCAGCCGGCTCACGCCGGCCGTTCGCCGCTAGGCCAGCCGCAGCAGCTTGCGGCTCATCCACTCGACGGACAGCAAGCCGACCACGAGCAACAGCACGTAGCTGAGCGTGTACGGCGGGCGGCCGAGCCACGACAGCAGCCACCCGCCCGGCACCTGGACGCCCTGGTCCCACAGGTCGTCGGCCTTGCCGCGGTTCTCGGCGGAGGTCTCGCGGTTCCCCATGCACTCGGGGATGAACGCCAGCAGCTCGCGGTCGGCCAGTTTGAACGCGAGTCGGCTCACCCCGCCCTCCTTCGGCAGGTCGCGGGCGAGGCGGGCCTTCGCGTCCGGGTTCGTGATCCGCGCCGCCACCCCGTTCTCGCCCTCGAACTCGGTCGCCAGCCCGAGCAGCGCCGGTAGGTCGGGGCGGAGGTTGTCGAGCTCCGGGTTCGACGCCCGCAGGCCGAACTCGGACTCCAGCGTCTCCCCGGCGCTGTCCGGCACGTCCACCACCACGCGGTATCGCTTGTCGCCGGGGGGCATCTCGCGCGGGTCGGGGGCGAGCTGGCCCTGGTAGTAGCCGTCGAACCCGGTCGGTCCCGGGCGGGCCGTCAGTGGGAACGGGCCGAGTTCCTTCTCGGGCTGCCCGTCGGCAGACAGCCGCACGATCTTGAAGCGCGGGTCAATGGCCCCGACCGCGTAGGGCTTGGCCGTCGGGTCGAGCACCCGCGCCTGCACGCGGACCGGCGAGCCGGCGACGTACTCCTTGCCGAGCAGGATGCGCCCGCGGGCCGCCTTCACGTTCCGCTTGGCGGCGCCGTACCGCATCAGCTGAACCCAGAACCGCTGGTACATCTCCTTGCCGTTCGGCGGGTCGTAGGCGAGGAGCCGGTACGCCTCGCCGGAGCCGACGAACAGCGACCGCCACGCCGCCGACGGGTTGTTCGCCACCAGCCAGGGGCGGAGGAGCTTGTCCCCCTTGTCGTCCTCGTCGCCCAGCTCGGCGAGCACCTTCGAGCTGCGCCGCGTCTCCTGGATGTCCTTCACCGGGTAGGTGCTGAAGAACCCGCGGCGCGGGAACAGTTCGGTCTTCAGGTCGGCGGTGGCGACGTACTTCTCGCGGTCGGTGAAGAACTTCTCCCACCCGGCGACCGGGTTGTCGCCCGAGTCGGCGAGCTTGAGCACGTCCGACCCCTCGGGCGGCGTCAGGTACAGCCGGCGCGGGGTGCGCGGCGTGCCGCGGGCGCGGATGACGATGATGTCCTCCGGCACCACCGGCAGGATCTCGAGGACCGGGCTGAGCCGGCTCTTCGGCTCGACGCGGGCGAGCTGGTACGTGTGGAGCGGGCCGGCGACGTACACGAACCCGCCGCCCTGCTCCTGCACCCACCGCTGCAGCGCCTCCGCCTGCTCGGCCGACACCTCGCTCCAGTCCGGGTCGAAGGCGATGACGAGGTCGTACTCGTTGAGGTTGTTGAACCGCTCCTTCGGGTCCACGCCCTTGGCGTTCAGGTCGAGCTTGGTCGGGAAGCGGGCGAGCAGCCGTTCGGGCGGCACGTCCTGCACCGCGGTCCCCTTCTCACCGGCCTCGTTCTGGAGGCACACGGCCAGTTCGGCGCGGCTCTCCTGCACCTCGCGGACGAGGACGGTCTTGAGCTGCAAGTACTCGCGCGTCGGCCCGCTCGCCCACAGCAGGATGCGGAGCGGCTTGCGCGTGACCTGGATGCCCGGCCGGTCGCGCACGTGCTCCTGGTCGCTGAACACTTCGAGCCGGTGCTTCGGGATGCGGGCGCGGGCGGTCCACGGGCCTTCCTTCAACTCGCGCTTCTTCCCCGTCCCTTCCTTCGGGTCCTGCGTCAGGTTGTCGGGGAGTTTGGCGGGATCGACCACGAACTCGGCCTGCCCGTGCGGCGGGTCGCCGGGGAGGAACGTGAGCTTGCCGGCGAGCGTGTGGTCCGGCGGGCTCGTCTTCGGGTCGTGGTTCGGCAGGTACAGGTCGAGCGCCACGTCCACTTCGGCGTTCGCCAGGTTTTGGCCGTCGCCCTCGACGACGATCTTGAACGGCTCGTCGGGCGGCGAGTTGTCCGGCGCCTGCACGTCCGAGATGGCGATGGCGGCGGCCTGCCGGTCCTCGCCGACGGCGACGGTGAACACCGGGATCTTCTCGCGCGATGCCCGGGTGCGGAGCTCGGCGTAGGCCGAATCGGAGGCGAGGTTCGAGCGGCCGTCGGTGAACACGACGACCCCCTGCACCATGTTCGCCGCCTCGCGGTTGACCAGCGCGGTGAGCGAGTCGGGGACGTTGGTGCCGGCGGCGATGGTGCGGGCGACCTCCAGGCGGCGTTCCAGCTTGCCGCGGTTCTCCTTCAGCGCCGCCTTGTCGGCGTCGGGCATGTTCTGCGGGGTCACCTCGTCCTCGGGCCGCGCCAGCCACACGCCGGCCCAGCCCGGCGTGCCCGGAACCGCGCCGCCCCACGGCGCCGAGTTGCGGACCGCCTCGGCGCCCTCGGCCGACAACCCCTTGAGCAGTACCGGCTTGAAGTCGTACGTCGTGAACGACTCCCAGTCGGCCGTGGCCCACGCCGGGTCGCCCTTCGCAAACCCTTGCGGCTCCTCGTCGGCGCGGGTGCCGAAGCGGTAGACGAAGACCGGGTTCTTCTCCAGCAGTTGGGTGAGGAAGGCGGTCTTGTCGTCGGTGAGGAAGTCGATGACCGTGCCGAGCCGCGACTTCGGCGTGCGGCCGGGGCCGGCGGACAGGTCGTCGCTCTTGTTCATGCTCCCGGACACGTCGAGGACGACGAGCACGCGCGACCGCTTCTCGGTCCGCTCGTAGGTCTGGAACGCCGGGAGCAGGAAGACGGCGCAGAGGATCGCGTAGACGCTGACGCGGACGACGGCGAGCGCGGCTGCGAAGTACCAGCGGGTGCCCTGGCGGTCCTTGTTGTACATCGCCAGCACGTACAACACGCCGACGGTGAACACGGCCCCGGTGAAGGCCAGCCACAGGACCGTGTTCTGCTGCTTCTTCCCGGCCGCGACCTCGCCGGCGAAGTTCCCGGCGGACGGGAACGAGTCGTTGACGAAGAACACGCCGAGGAGGACCACCCCGAACGCCACCCACACCGCGACGCAGACCGTCCACAGGCGTTGCCCGGCCTTGCCCGGACGCTGCCGCCATGCCGGGTCGGCACTGGCGTAGCGGAGGGTGGTGCGTGCGACCCAGGCGACGAGGCCGAGTAGCGCGAGCGCCGCGAGTGGGTAGTAGAGGACGGCTTGCAGCGTGGACTGCGGCAGCAGCGACGACAGGAACTCGCCGAACGGCTGGTCGAGCCGCAGCAGGACGAGTTCGCGGGTGGTGGCGTCGGTCGGCGTCATCGCGGTCTCGGCGGGGTCGGCTCGGTCTTGTAGGTCGGGTCGAGTCTTCGAGACCCGACGCGGGAGCGCGGACGGCGTTCGGAGTCAATCGAGTCGCGGACAAATCCCAGGTTTGGTCGGCGCCCGGTGACCACGCTTTCGCCTCTGGCGCCCCCGCGTCGGGTCTCGAAGACTCGACCCGACCTACGAAACCCCACCTACACCCCCGCCGGCTCCTCGGCCGGCGCGGCGGCCGGTGCCCCGCGGGCGAACGCGGCGGCGGCGCTCGGGGCGTGTAGGTCCACGTCCTCGGCGCGGGTGTGGCGGCTCAGCCGGACCGCCATCGCCTGCTCGGCGATCAGGACGAGGAGGATGAACAGGTACAGCCAGCGCCGCGTGCTGAAGTCGTCGCGCTTCTGCTTCAGGGCGTTCACCCAGGCGGTGTCGTCCGGCGAGTGGACGGGCACGTTCGGCGCCTGCTGGGCCAGGTCGTCGCGCGCCGCCCGCCGCAGGTCGCCCTCGCGGCCGGCGTCCACGTTGAACGGGTACGCCCGCACCTCCGGCCGCTCCTGGTCGTTGTTCGGGCCGCTCAGCGCCGTCAGCGTGAACAGGTACACGCCCGGCTCCGTCGCCTTGGCGAACCGGAACTTCAGCGCCCCGGCGTCCTGCGGCAGCGCGTCCGTCTCGACCTTCGACAGCAGCACCTCGGCGTCGCCGCCGCGCTCGGCCTTCGAGGCGTCGGTGGTCATCACCTGCCGCGCCAGCGCCGGGCGGTAGCGGGCCGGGTCGAGCGTCTCGTCGAGGGCCGAGCCGACCGAGCGGTTCTCCTCGACCGGGCCGCCGGACAGGTACTTGTGGAGCTCGGCCATCACCGCCAGCCAGGCCGGGGCGCCGGCGCCGGCGGGCCAGTCGGTCCACGACCCGCTCGTGTGGGCGCCGCCGGCGTCGGTGGTGAACACGGCGACGCGCCCGCGGCCGAACTCCTTCACGAGGTACAGCGGGTCGCCGAACTTCACCGCGTCGCGGAGGCGCTGCACCTCGGGCCTGACGTCGGCGAGCTCGGGCTGCCCCCAGAACTCGCGCAGCACCGGCTCGCTCGGGTCGCCGTCGTTGATCTGGTCGCACAGGAGGCGGTCGAGGTACGTCGCCAGCGACGCGAGCGGCGCCGACGTGGCCGCCGTCTCGCGGATCTTGCGGTCGAGCGGGTCGATGAACGGGCGGTACTTCTCGAACTTCGGCTCGTTGGCCTTCGCCTTCATCTTGTCGAGCGCGTCGCGGACCGGCCCCTCGAACTCGGCCGTGGACTGGTCGTTCGGCAGGCAGAACAGCTCGCGGACGGATTGATCTTCGCGCCACTTCCCGAACCGCTTCACCGGCCAGTAGCGGTCGATGTTGGCGAACAGGAAGTAGCGCTCGATCTCCACGTCCTTCGACGCACTGCCGCGCTCGCCCTGGTACATGCCGCTCACCGCCGGGTGCTGCTTCACGCCCGGGTCGCGGGTGAGGACGCGCTTCGACAGCACGAGCTGCCGGTTCAGCCGTTGCTCGGCCGTGAGCTCCTTGCTCGGCTCGTCCGGCAGCGGGACCGGGAACAGGCCGGCGCCGTTGCGGTAGAGCTGGTCGCGGTACGCGGCCGGGCGCACGTCCGGCCCGAGGAAGAACGCCACCCCGCCGCCGCCCTTCGCGTACGCTTCGAGCTTCTCGCGCTGGCTCTCGGTCACGGCGGGGACGTTCAGCAGGTACACGGCCGAGAACGGCCGCAGGTCGCGGCGGTCGAGGTCGGCCGGCGTGCCGTCCACCCACTCGATCCCGCCGAAGGCGTCCTGGAACAGCCGGCGGAGGTAGAACCCGTCGCCCTTCGGGCTGTCGCGCAGTTGCTCGCGGCCCTCGACCACCAGCACCGACAGCCGCGGGCGCACCTCGACGACGGCGTGGCGGGCGTTGTCCGCGGCGATGCCGCCGGGCTCGGCGCCGGCGAGGACCGCCGTCACCATCTTGAACCGCTTCACCGGGTCTTTCGCCTCCTCGTCGCCGATGTCGAGGCCGGGGACGGTGACGACCGTGGTACGTTCCTGGTACGGCGGAATGCTCGACACCGACACCGACGGGATGAGGTTCTGCTTGCCGTGGAGGAGGAAGCGGACTTGCACGTCGCGCGCCTCCGTCGCCCCGCTGTTCTTCACCCGCAACTCGAAATCGACCGGCTGGAACTTCGCCGCAACGCGCGAGCGCGGGCGGAACTCGACGATGCCGAGGTTGTCGCCGGAGCGCGGCTGGCGGTCCTGGTCGCGGCGCGCCGGGTACGCCATGTCGATGAGGTGGATGCGGATGCCGGCGGCGGTGTACTCGGTGAGGAGCTGCTTCACCGCCTCGCCGTCCTCGGCCCAGTCGATGGCGCGGAGGTCGGCGACGACGTGGAGCACCTTCGCCACCTCGTCGCCCTTGGCGTCGAGCCGCTCCTTCGCCTTGCGGAGGCCGGCGGCGAGGCCGACGCGGACCGCGGCGGGTTGGAGCGGGCGGAGGTAGTCCTTCAGGTCGCCGATGCTCGACTCGTTCAGCCGCTCGACGGCGCGCGGGGTGTCGAGCGCCGACAGCACGACCACGTCCATCGACTGCGGGGTGTTCGCCTGCGCCGCCGCCGGCGCGATCTTGTCGGTGACCTGCGCCTTGGCCTCGGCGTAGGGCGTGGTCTGGCGGCCCTCCACCAGTGTCGCCTCGCCCATGCTCGGCGAGTCGTCGAGGACGACGGCGTGGGCGGTGGCGCGGGCGTCCTCGCGCTCGCCGCCGCCGAACCCGAGGAACCGCGCGAGCAGCACGCCAGCAAGGAACACGAGGAGGCAGCGCAGGAGCAAGAGCAGAAGCTGTTCGAGGATGAGCTTCCGCCGCATCCGCTTCTGGGCCTTGAGGAGGAACTCCATCGCGGCCCACTTCACCCGCCGGAAGCGCATCCGGTTGATGAGGTGGATGATGATCGGCGCGGAGACCAGGGCGGCCCCGGCGGCCATCGTCAGCGGGTGGGTGAACAGCGCGTCCATCGGGCCTTCGTCGTGTAGTGGACTTCCTGGCGAACGGCCGGCGTGAGCCGGCTGGTCGTTGCCACTTGCGCCTGTACCAACGACCAGCCGGCGTGAGCCGGCCGTTCGCCTACCGCCGCACGGGCGAGGCCCGCGACGACATCCGCTGGTACAGGAACCGCGACAGCACCGCGTCCATGTAGTCGCTGGTGCGGATCAGCTGATACTCGATGCCGATCCGCGTGCAGCCGCGGCGGACCTCCGTGAGGTACTCCTCCAGCGCTTCGAGGTAGCCGTCGCGCAGCGCCTTCGGGTCGCACAGCAGGTCGGGCAACTGCTCCAGCCCCTCGAACTTCGTCATCCCGCCGAACGGGAACAGGAGTTCGTCGTCGTCGAGGACGTGGAAGACGATCACGTCGTGCCGCCGGTGGCGGAGCATTTCGAGCCCCTTGAACAGCGGCTCGCGGTCGCACAGCAGGT
>VFQN01001174.1_pt1 | contig 45207 bp, 50 predicted proteins | sample 3512371 | NCBI WGS metagenome assembly VFQN01 (sample SAMN10412370, study PRJNA504923) | tailings metagenome | isolation source: Replicate 2 from Balatoc abandoned mine | place: Philippines: Itogon, Benguet | collected 2017-08-28
CGGCAGTCGGACGGCGACCCGCAGAACCCTCCGCAGCGACCTACGAAACCGAAGGTCACAGGTTCGAATCCTGTCTGGCGCACTCTGAGAGCCCGCTCGGTGAGCGGGCTCTCGTCGTTCGCGGCGGGCTCCGCCGCACCGCTCCCGACGTGATCAGGCCCGGCCGCGCGCGACCCAGGCGACCGCCGTCAGCGTGAAGGGGCCCTCGGGCAGCAGCGTCCTGCAGCGCTCGCGCAGCTCGTCACGGCGACGGGGGTCGAGGGCCGCGACATGGGCCCCCGCGGGTCCGACGCCGGCGGTGAACGGCGTCCACCACTCGTCGAACCCCGGGTGCTGCACGCGCACCGTCAGCTCGCCCTCCTCGACGTCCGCGAGGCCGGCGCGCGCGGCGAGCTCCGCCAGGCTGCCGCGGCGCGCGCCCGCGAGCCGGGACTCGTCGCGCGTGCCGGGGTCGAGGGAGCGCGCCGCGCGCCAGAAGTGGGTGAGCGGTCCGCGCTCGCCCGCGTGGTCCCAGACGCACGCGGCGACGACGCCGCCCGGGCGGGTGACGCGGGCCATCTCCCGCACGCCGGCGACGGGGTCCTGCATGAAGTGCACGACGAGCTGCGCGAGCGCGGCGCCGAAGGAGTCGTCCGGGAAGGGGAGCGCCTCGGCCGCCGCCCGCTCGACCCGGACCCCGGGGTGGCGGCGCCGGGCGGCGGCGGCGAAGGGCTCGGACGGGTCGACCGCGACGACCGCGGGGGCACCGAGCCGGCGCACCAGCTCGGCCGTGAGCGCCCCCGGGCCGCAGCCGACGTCCAGCACGGGCCCGCCGCCGGCGACGCCCGCCGCGTCGGCGAAGAGGGGGGCGAGGGGCATCGAGTACCGACCCATGAAGCGGTCGTAGGCGTCCGGATCGACGGCGAAGGTCATCGCGCGGGATGCCCCCGGGGTTCGCGGGGTCGTGTCACGGGATCGGCCCGACCCTCGCCCACCGGGCCACGCGGGTCAACGGCCGCCCCGCGGGGCGCGTCCTCGCGCGGCGCGCGTGCTCCGCGGCGCCCCGACCGGACTATGCTCGCGGGCCGATGACCCGTCGTCTCGCAGAGCGCTGTGCGCGGCATCCGTGGCGCACGATCGGTGCCTGGCTCGTGGCCGTGCTGGTCGCCATGGCCGCGGCCGGGGCGTTCCTGGCCGACGGCCTCACGACGGAGCAGACGCTCACCGGCGGCCCCGACTCGGTGCGCGCACTCGAGCTGACCGACGACCGCCTCGCCGGGCTGGAGCCGCCGACCGAGCTCGTCGTGTTGCGGGCGGAGGCGGGAACGGTGGACGACCCGGCCTTCCGCACGGCGGCGTCGGAGCTGCTCGCACGCGCCGTCGCGAGCGGCGTGGTCGAGCCGCTGGTGGACCCCCGCGCACCCGCGCCCGACCAGGTGTCCGAGGACCGGCGCGCCCTGCTGGTGCCCATCCGGCTCGCCGACCCGCCGGAGGACCACGTGGAGACGGCCGTCCGCCTGGTCGAGGAGGCCGACGCCCTGCCGGGCGTCGAGACGGCGATCGCGGGCGAGTTCACCCTCGCGCGCGACTTCAACGAGATCTCGGAGAGCGACCTGAGGAAGGGCGAGTTCCGTATCGGGCTGCCGGCGGCGCTGATCGTGCTGATCCTGGTCTTCGGCGCGCTGGTCGCGGCCGCGCTGCCGCTGGTGCTGGCCGTCGTGTCGATCGCCGTCGCCCTCGGCCTCACGGCGGTCGTCTCCCAGGGCTTCGAGCTGTCGGTCTTCGTGGTGAACATGCTGGTCGCCATGGGCCTCGCCCTCGGCATCGACTACGCCCTGTTCGTGGTGTCGCGGGTGCGGGAGGAGCGTGCCGCCGGCCGCGAGCGGATCGCGGCGATCGCGACGGCGGGGGCCACGGCGAGCCGCGCGGTGCTCTTCAGCGGCTCGGCGTTCGTGGTGGCGATGCTCGGGCTGATGCTCGTCCCGAGCAGCGTCATGCGCAGCCTCGCGACGGGGGCCATCCTCGTGGGCATCGTGGCGGTGGTGGCGGCGCTCACCCTGCTGCCCGCGCTGCTCGGCCTGCTCGGCCATCGCATCGACTCGCTCAGGGTGCCCGTGATCGGCCGGCGCCTGGAGCGGTCGGACGCCGAGGAGGGGCGGATCTGGGTGGCCCTCGTCCGCCGGGTCACCGCGCGGCCGGCGGCGTGGCTCGCGGGGACCGCGATCGTCCTGCTCGCTCTCGCCGCGCCACTGGTGACCATGGACATCGGCGCGGCGCCCGCCACGGACCTCCCCGACCGCGCGGTGGCCAAGAGGGGGCTCGCCCTGCTGGCCGAGTCGTTCCCCCAGGCGGGGTCCGATCCGGCGGAGATCGTCGTGGACGCCCCGGTCGGCACACCCGCGGTCGAGGCGGCCTTCGCCGACCTGACCCGCCGGCTGGAGGCCGATCCGGCGTTCGGCACGGTCGTGCTCACCGAGTACCCCGATCGCGACCTGACCGTGATGACCGTCCAGGTCGGTGGCGACGCACTCGCCGACGAGGCCCTGGAGGCGGTGCGGACCCTGCGCGACGACCTCGTCCCGGCCGCGTTCGCGGACTCGGGGGTCGAGGCGCTGGTCGGCGGTCCCACCGCGCTCAACCTCGACTACTTCGCGGTGATGGAGACCTGGCTGCCCATCGTGATCGCGGTCGTGCTCGCACTGAGCTTCGTCCTCCTGACGATCGCGTTCCGCTCGGTGGTGGTGGCCGGCACCTCGATCCTGATGAACCTGCTCTCGGTGGGCGCCGCGTACGGCCTGGTGGTGCTCGTGTTCCAGCACGGGTGGGGCGCCGGCCTCTTCGACTTCCGCCAGGTGGACACGGTCGAGGCCTGGGTGCCGCTGTTCCTGTTCGCGGTGCTCTTCGGCCTGTCCATGGACTACCAGGTGTTCCTGCTCAGCCGCATCCGCGAGCGCTTCACCCAGACGGGCGACACGCGCGACGCGGTCGTGTCCGGCATCGGGTCGACGGCCCGCATCATCACCGGCGCCGCGCTCATCATCGTCGCGGTCTTCGCCGGCTTCGCGGCGGGCGAGCTGGTCATGTTCCAGCAGATGGGCTTCGGAGTCGCCGTGGCCCTGCTGATCGACGCGACCCTGGTGCGCTCGGTGCTCGTGCCCGCCACGATGACGCTGCTCGGGCCATGGAACTGGTACCTGCCGTCGTGGCTCGGGTGGATCCCCCACGTCGAGGTGGAGGGGGCGTCCAGCGAGGGCATGCGTGAGCGACCCGCGCCTGCCGACGCGGGTCCCGCCCCGACCTGAGCCGCCGCCGTGCCGAGGCGGCCGGGACGCCGGCGCCGCAGGAGGGGTCGTCTCGAGCAGCCGTGCGGGCGCCCCGCGACGCCTGACGACTCGAGCCCAAGCGCGACGACCGCCGGCGCGCTCGCTGCGGCTCAGCCGCACACACGAGACGGGAAGCGCGCCGCCCCGGTCTGAGGCCGGCCTCGATCGACGCTCGGGGCTGACGTTCGTCGGCCTCACCGGAGTCCGTGCCCCGGCCGAGCTGGTGGCGCGCACCGGCCGGGGCCGGGTCCTGCCGGGGAGGTGCCTGCGCCACCGCGGAGAGATCGTGCCGCCCGATCGCATGACGCCCGTCGGCCTCCGTCTGGTGGAGCGCGGGTGGGGGCCGCTCCGCATCGAGTTCCCCGGGGTGGAGACCCCTGGCCGCGCCCGGTCAGCCCACCGCGCGCGATGCCTCCCGCAGGATCTGGCGTCGCAGAAGCTCCGCGCCGGCCAGGGCGAGCGCCGCCAGGAGGAGGACGGCGAGCAGGCGCCGTCCCCCGGCGTTCGGCCCCCACAGGAGGAGAGCGGCGAAGACGGCCGCGACGGCCAGGTGGATCAGCGGCGGGTGCGCCCTCACCGTCGGGGCGAGCCCCCGTCGGAGCGCCGTGGCCCAGCGGGTGGGGCCGGCCAGGAGGACGCCGATCAGGAGGACGGTCCCGTAGAGGACGAGCCCGAGTGCGAGATCGCGCAGCAGGCTGGTCCCGATGAGCCACACCTCGGCGCCCGCCTCGTGGGTGGAGGCCGAGGTGAGGCCGTCGACGACCGCCTCGCCGACGACGCGGCGCACGGCGAGCAGGATCACCCCGACGCCGATCAGCCCGAGCGCCATGGCGCGCAGCACCTCGCGCCGGAAGCCCTCGCCCAGGTACACCGCCAGCGCGAGAAGGGCGACCACGATGGCGACGGTGAGCACGGACAGGACGTCGATCGCCCGCGCCGCGTCCTGGGCCGCCGCGAGCTCGTCGGACTCCATGATGGTGATCTGCCCGGCCTCGGGATCCGAGGGGGGTACATCGAACCCGAACTGCTCCCCGAGGCGCTCCACGAGCTCCCGCAGGTCGAGCACGACGGTGCCGTCGCCGGTCTCGACGACCCCGCCCTCGTTGCCCTCGAGGAGGGCCACCAGCTGCTCGTGCGCCCGGCGGTTGGCCTCCTCCCAGAGGCTCTGCACCTCGGGCCGCTGCAGGAGCCGGTCCGCGGCCTCGAGGGCCGCCTGGCGCAAGAGGCCGGTGGCGGGCTCCGCGAGCGGATCGAGCTCGGGCGGCAGGGCGTCCTTCAGCTGCGCCTCGACGTCGACCGAGGAGAAGAGGGCGTCCACCATCTCGGCCGCGACCGCCTCGCGCACCTGCTCGTCCTCCAGGAGCTGGGCCGAGGTCTCGACCCAGTTGTCCGTCTCGAGGGCCTGTCGCTTCACCCAGACGGTGAGCGCCGAGGCGAGCAGGAGCACCAGCGCGACGCCGAGGACGGTCCAGACGGGCCATCGGCGTCCCGGGACCACCTCGCCGCTGCCGGATGCCCGGGGCGTCACGACGCCGGTGTCCGCACGCCGGGGACGTCGTCGGACGAAGGCGCGTCGTCGCGTGTCCGCCGGCGCCGGTCGATCCAGTAGACGCCGCCCACGAGGACGGAGGTGATCAGGCCGGAGATCACGATCGAGGCGAGCGCGAAGTCCGCCAGCGCGGTGCTGACGAAGTAGGCGAGCACGCAGGTGTAGGCCGCCCATGCCGTGCCGCCGATCGCCGAGAAGAGCAGGAAGCGCCGGTACGGGTACGCGGTCATCCCCATCATCACGTTGACGGCGAAGCGGACGCCGGGGACGAAACGGCCGCAGGAGATCAGGAGCGGAGCGGATCGCCCCAGGAGGTCGAGCCCCCTCGCCACGCGCTCGTCCTCGCGCGAGGCGGTCTCGAGCCGCCTCTTCAGGCGCGTCGGCCCGGTTCGGCAGATCCAGTACAGGGCGCTGTCGCCCAGGATGGCTCCGAGCGCCCCCGCGACGATCACGAGCCCGAGGTCGAGCGTGCCGTCCGAGGCGGCGACCGACGCCGTGGTCAGCGTCGTCTCCCCGGGGAAGATCGGCACGATCGCGTCGGCGAAGACGAGGCCGAAGACGGTGAAGTAGGCGACGACGTCGTCATCGAGGGTCCCGACCAGGCCGAGGACGCCGTCCTCGTCGAGCAGGGAGAAGGTGACGGCGCTGAGGATGGCGACCATCACCAGCCCCACCAGGACCACGACCAGCCAGAAGGAGGCTCGGCGGCTCACGGGCGCATCCGAGCAGGTCCCCGCGTCGCACGGCATCCGGTGCCGCGACGCCCGTGCTGCGGTTCGTCCGCAGCCGCGGAGCGGCCGACCACCAGGCCTCCCAGGGCGCGGTACCGATGCGGGGTTCGCGCGGCGGCGGAAGGCTCGCCCCAGTCGATCACGGGGAGGACGGTGCAATGACCACGAGCGCAACCGGGGGGTCCGGAGAGCCGCTGCCCCCGCCGGTCTTCGCCGGCGGCACCAGGGCGATCACCACCACGCCGGTCGTCGGCGCGCCCCGGCGCGAGTACGCCGAGATGTTCGTGCCCGGCGAGGAGGAGCTCGAGGACGGCGAGATCAGGGTGACCGTGCTCGGCAGCGGGAACCCCTGGGTGACACGCGCCCAGTCCTCGGGAAGCGTGCTGGTCGAGATCGGCAACGCCGAGCGCGACCTGCTCATCCTCGACCTCGGCAGCGGCTCGCTCGCGAACTACGCGAGCCTGAAGCTCCCCGTCAACAAGCTCGACAAGGTCTTCCTCACCCACCTGCACGCCGACCACACGGCCGACCTGATCACCCTCTCGGGCAGCTACTCGAAGGTGGGGCGCGCCGACCGGGCGGTCGCCGTCTGGGGCCCGAGCGGCACCGAGCCGCGCCTGGGCACCCGCCACTTCGTCGAGTCGATCCAGGAGGCCCTCGCCTGGGACACCGCCGGCAGCCGTGGGCCGATCAACCCGGACAGCCTCGAGATGACGGTGACCGAGTTCGACTTCCGCGAGACGCAGGTGGTCTACGAGGCAAACGGCGTGACGGTGACCTCGTTCCCGGTCATCCACGCCCTCAGCGGTGCCGTCGGCTACCGCATCGACTTCGCCGGACTGAGCGTCGTGCACTCGGGCGACACCTGCCCGGGGTGGCCGCTGGTGCGCGCCTGCGAGGGCGGCGTCGACCTACTCATCCACGAGTGCTTCCCCCCGGCCGCGGCGCTCGCCGCCGCGACGGGCCTGTCGATCGAGCGGGCCACGATCGCGCTCAACGCCGCCCACACCTCACCCGCGGCGGCCGGCAAGGTGTTCGGCCTCGTGCGGCCGCGCATGGCGGGCCTGATCCACACCTTCCTCTCGCCCCAGGTGATCCCCCTGATCTTCGCCGAACTGGGCGCGGTATACGACGGGCCGGTGGTGCAGACCCAGGACCTGACGGTGTTCAACGTGACCGAGGAGGCCGTCGTCGCGCGCCAGGCGCAGGTGATCGACCAGCTCCCGCCGATCGCGGGCGAGCAGCGGGTGGCCTACACGCCGGTCCTTCCGGAGCCTCCGGACTGGTGGGCGGAGCAGCGGATCCCGATCGACGACGTCACCGACGTGGCCTGAGAGCGGACGTGCGCGGGTCGGTCCCGTTCCTGGACTGGCTGCCCGGCTATCGGAAGGCCTGGATCGGGCCCGACCTGATCGCGGGCGCCACCCTCTGGGCGCTCGTCGTGCCGGAGGCGCTCGCCTACGCGGCCGTCGCAGGGGTCCCGGTGCAGTACGGGCTCTACGCGGTGCCGCTGGCGCTCGTCGGCTACTTCGCCCTCGGCTCGTCGCGCGAGCTCTTCGTCGGCCCGAGCGCCTCGGTGGCGGCCATCTCGGCCAGCGGCGTCGCCGCGGTCGCGGCGACCGGGGCCGACCCCGCGCGGATCGTCGCCCTCACCGCGGTGCTGTCGCTGCTCGCCGGCCTCCTCTACGTGGTACTGGGCCTGCTGCGGATGGGATGGGTGGCGCGGTTCTTCGCCGCGCCCGTCCTGACCGGCTTCATCCTGGGGCTGGGGCTCTACGTCGTGATCGGCCAGCTGCCGAAGCTGGTCGGCATCCCCAAGCCCGACGGCAACACCCTGCAGATCCTCCTCGACACGGTCCGGTCGATCGCCGACTGGTCGGCGTGGTCGGTGTGGGCGGGCGTCATCTGCCTCGCCGCCCTCTTCCTCGGCGAGCGCTTCGTCCCGCGCCTGCCCGCGGCCCTGGCCGTCGCCGCCGCCGCGATCCTCGCCGTCACCGTCGTCGGGCTCGAGGACCGGATCGAGGTGGTCGGCCCGGTGCCCACCGGCTTCGACTTCGTCCCCTGGTCCTCGGTCTCGGCCGACGACGTCTGGGGTCTCGTCCCCGGCGCGGCGGCCCTCGTGGTCGTCGGCTTCGCCCAGTCGATCGCGGTGGCCAAGGCCCTGGCGGTCAAGCACGGCCGGGAGGTGGACCCCAGCCAGGAGCTGGTGGGCTACGGGGCCGCGAACCTCGGCGCGGGCATCCTGCAGGGGTACTCGGTCACCGGCAGCCTCTCGAAGTCGGCCGCCTCCGAGAAGGCGGGGGGCAGGACCCCGGTCCTCCTGCTCGTCACGGCCGGCCTCGTGCTGCTCACGATCCTGTTCCTGGCGGGCGTGTTCGAGAAGCTGCCCGAGCCGGCCCTCGCCGCGATCGTGATCAACGCCGTCTGGGGGATGATCGAGCCCGCCAAGGTCGCCCGGCTCGCACGCGTGAGCCGCGGTGAGTTCGCCCTCGCCGGCGGCGCGACGGCCGGCGTGCTGCTCTTCGACATCCTCGGGGGGATCGTCGTCGGCGTCGTCCTGAGCTTCATGCTGCTGATCCGGCGGATCGACCGCCCGCACGTGGTCGTCCTCGGGAGGGATCCCGCAAGGGACCGCCTGGTCGACCTCGCCCGGCACCCGGAGGCGTCCGAGATCCCGGGCGTGCGCGTCGTGCGGGTCGAGGGGCCGGTCGTCTTCTCGAACGCCGACGTCGTCTCGGGGCTCGTGCGCCGCGCGATCGCCGACGCCCCCGAGCCGCGCACGCTGGTGCTCGACCTCCAGGCCGTCAGCCAGATCGACGTGACCGGTGACGACGCCATCCGGGCCGTGCTCGCGGAGTGCGAGCGCAGGGGCATCGCCCTGGTCGTCGCGCGCGCCGGGCATGTCCTGCGCGAGTTCATGCGCCGCGACGGCCTCGTGGCCGAGATCGGTGAGGGGCGGGTCGTGCCGCGCATGGCCGACGCCCTCGCCCTGCACCACGCCGGCACGGCCCCGGCATGAGCTGGGCGCGGCGATTCCGGCTGCGCGAGGGCGTGCGCCAGAGCCTGTGGCTGGTGCCGCTCGGCGGAGCGATCGCGGGGGGTCTCGCCGCCTTGGGCGTCGAGAGCGTCGGCGACACGTTCGAGATGCCCGAGGGCATGACGTTCACCCCCGCGACGGCCTCCGCGGTCCTCTCGGCCATCATCGGCGCCATGATCGGGCTCGTCGGCTTCGTCGTCACCGTGACGGTGCTGCTGGTGCAGACCGCGACCGGCCAGTTCTCCGCGCGGTACATGCGGCTGCTGTACCGGAACCACCTCCTGAAGCTGGTCCTCGCGGTACTGCTCGGGACGTTCGCGTACTCGTTCGTCCTCCTGAGGCGCGTCGGGGAGACCGAGGCCCCCGACCTCGGACTCGTCCTCCTGCCCGTGCTGGTGCTCCTCGGCGTGGTCCTCTTCCTCGTGTTCCTGTCCCGGATCCTGCAGCGGCTGCGGCCCGTGGCCGTGGCGTCGTCGGTCGCGGCCCTCGGCACCGAAGCGTTCCTCGCCGCCGTCCGGCCCTCGCGGGCGACGACGACGGCCGCCGATCCCGGCGACGGGAGCGTCCACCCGGTCGTCAGCACCCGCTCCGGGACGATCCAGGCCGTCCATCTCGCCGGGCTCGTGGCGTGGGCGGCGCGCCATTCGAGCACGATCGTCCTCCGGCGCGGGGTCGGCGACTTCGTCCATGCCGGCGCGCCGATCCTCGAGGTCCGGGGTGCCGCGCCGCCGCCGGGGGCGACGCGCGCGCTGGAGGGCATGGTCGCGCTCGGGAAGGAGCGCACCGTCGTCCAGGACCCCGCCTTCGCGGTGCGCGTGCTGGTGGACATCGCCAACCGTGCCCTCTCGACCGCCGTCAACGACCCGACCACGGCGACGCAGGTCCTCGACTACATCGAGGGCCTCCTGCTGGTCGTGGGCCGCAACGACTTCTCCGGTCGCGGGGTCCACTGCGACCCCGACGGCACCCCCCGGGTCCTGCTGCCGGCGCGCGGCTGGGAGGACTACCTGGCGCTCGGCGTCACGGAGATCCGCGAGTACGGCGGGGTCTCGGTCCAGGTGGCCCGGCGCATGCGGGCACTGCTGATGCGGTTGCGCGATGACGTGCTGCCCGAGCATCGCGCCGCGGTGGACGAGGAGCTCGCCCGGCTCGAGGCGACCGTGCGCAGGAGGTTCGACGGGTCCGCCGCTCTCGATCGCGCCCTCCAGGCGGATCCGCAGGGACTCGGGGGACCCGCGGACGTGGCGTTCTGAGGGCCCGCAGCGGGGCCGGGCGGCTGCCATCATCGGCGCCGATGCGGACCCCCGACGCCGTGGCGGCGATGCGCGTGACCGACCTCCTGCCGCCCCGGGGGCACCGCGGCCGGGCGCGGCTGGGGCGCTGGCGGGTCGGCGCGGATGAGGCGGCGGAGGCGCTCGCGATGCAGGAGCGGTGGTCGCCCGGGGCCGAGGGGCACCCGCTGCCCGCCGGCGAGTACTCGGTGCTCCTCGTCGACGACGAGTTCTCGATGAGCGACGCGCCGTTCGTGCTGCGCAACTACGCGGTCTTCCTGGAGGAGGCCGCGGGGGACGTCCTGCTCACCGGGCTTGGCCTCGGCTGCCTGGTGCGCGGCCTGCTCGCCCGTCCGGCGGTGCGCACCGTGACGGTGCTCGAGCTGCACGCCGAGGTGCTGGAGCTGATCGGCCCCCATCACCGGCACCCGCACCTGGAGCTCGTCCACGCCGATGCGCTCGCCTGGCGCCCGCCGCCGGGCCGCACCTGGGACGTGGCGATGCTCGACATCACCGACGACCGGGAGCTGGTGACCCGGCTGGTCGAGCACCACGCCCCGCACGTCCGCGCGCTGTGGCCCGACCCGGCGGACATCGCCGACGAGCCCCCGGGCCCCGACGTCGCCCACCTCACCGCCCGGGCGCGGGCGGCGGCGGCCGGCTGAGTGTCCCGCTGCGGGAAACCCCGCGGCGCGGTGGGGCGACCTCCCGATGGCGGGCGGCCGGCGCGCGGCGAGCATCGGCGCGACGCTGTCAAGGAGGGGATCCGCACGTGTTCGGCAGGCCCGCAGACGACCGCCCGCAGCACCTCGTCACCCTGACGCTCAACCCGGCGCTCGACGCCACGACCGACGTGCCGGCGCTCATCCCGGGGCGCAAGCTGCGCTGCGGCCCGGTGCGGCGCGAGGCGGGCGGCGGCGGGATCAACGTGGCGCGCGCGATCACGGCCCTGGGCGGCCGCGCCCGGGCCCTGTTCGCGGCGGGCGGCGCGATCGGCGACGAGATCGACCGGCACCTCGCCGACGAGGGCGTCCCCCGGCGCATGCTGCCGATCGCGGGCACGAGCCGCGAGAACATCGCCGTCAAGGTGCGCGACACCGGCGAGCTGGTGCGCCTCGTCATGCCCGGGCCGCGCCTGACCCGGTCGGAGTGGCATCGCCACCTCGACGCCGCCGCCGACGCGGCCGAGGGCCCGTGGCTGGTGGCGAGCGGCAGCCTCCCGCCGGGCGTCCCCGACGACGCCTACGGACGGCTCGCGCACGCGCTCGGCCAGCGCGGGGTGCGGCTGCTGCTCGACACGGCCGGCCGCGGCCTGCGCGGGGCGCTCAGCACCGGCGTCCACCTGGTCAAGCCGAACTTCCTGGAGCTGGACGAGCTCGCCGGGCGCACGCTGGACGAGGAGGGCCGCGAGGAGTTCGCCGCCTCGATCGTCGCGTCCGGCGGCGCCGACGTCGTCATCGTGACGCTCGGCGGCGCCGGCGCCCTCGTCGTGTGCCCGGGCCGCCGCCTGACGATCCCGGCCCCGCGGGTGGCCCATCCGGAGAGCGCCGTCGGCGCGGGCGACAACTTCATGGCCGCGCTGGCGCTCGGGCTCGTGGCCGGCAGCTCCCCGCCGGACGCCGCGGTGCTCGGCGTGGCGGCGGCCGCGGCGGCCCTGCTGACGCCGGGGACGGCGCCCTGCCGCCGCGAGGACCTCGAGTCGATGCTCGCCGCCATGGACTGCAGCGCCGCGGCGGCGGCGCTGCCCGTGCCGGCCTGAGGCACGTCGCTAGACCGGCGCCCCCGGCCCGAGCGGGATGCCCGCGACGTACCAGAGCAGGAAGAAGAGGGTCCAGATGACGGTCAGCAGCAGGGCGTAGGGCAGCATCAGCGCGATCACGGTGCCGATGCCCGAGCGGCGGTCATAGCGCGAGGCGAACACGACGATCAGCGGGAAGTAGGCCATGATCGGCGTGACGATGTTGACCGGCGAGTCGGCGATCCGGTAGGCGGCGAGCACGGTCTGCGGCTCCACGCCGAGGCGCAGGAAGACCGGGATCAGGATGGGCGCCAGGAGGGCCCACTTGGCGATCGCCTGGGGGAGGATGATGCCCACGACCAACGTGATCACGATGGCCGCGAGCAGCAGCCAGACGGTCGCCACGTCGATCGACTCGATCAGGTCGCCGAGCTGGACGGCCGCCACGGTCGGCATGTTCGAGTAGTTGAAGTACGCGATGAACTGCGCGATCAGCAGGAACAGCAGCAGCAGCATCGCCAGGCTCGCCCACGACTTGGTCACCGCCTCGATCGCCTCGTTGGCGGTCCGCAGGGTGCCCGCCCCGCGGCCGTAGGCGAGGCCCGACACGAAGAACGCGATCGTGATGATCACGATCAGGCTGTCCATGAAGGGCGAGGTGCCGATGATCGCGTCGGTCTCGGGATCGCGCAGCGGCGCGCCCGGGGGCACCGTCAGCAGCGCGATGAACGCCAGCGTGCCGAGGAGGCCGATGCCGGCCCAGCGCAGGCCGCGGGCCTCCGCCTCGGGAGCCACCCGCGCCGCGTCGTCCTCGTCGACCTCGTCGCTCGCCACCGAGTCGTCGTAGGCGCCGAGCCGCGGCTCCACGATGCGCGTGGTGACCAGCGCGCAGATGATCGTCACGAGGATCGTCGAGCCGATGCCGAACCACAGGTTGGCCGTGAGGTCGATCGTGCGGCCGGGCTCCACCAGGGCGATCGACTCGTTGGTGATCTCGGTCAGGATCGCGTCGGTGGGGGTGATCAGGAAGTTGACGCCGAAGCCGCCGGCCACACCGGCGAAGGCCACGGCGATGCCCGCGAGCGGATGGCGGCCCACGCTGCGGAAGGCCACGGCGCCGAGCGGGATCAGCACCAGGTAGCCGGCGTCCGAGGCGATGCTCGACACGACTCCGAGGCCGGCGATGATGTAGGTCAGGGCGCCCACCGAGGAGACGGCGACCAGCTTGCGGATGAGCGCCGCGATCAGCCCCGACGCCTCCGCCAGGCCGACGCCGATCATCACGATCAGGATGATCCCCATGGCCGTGAAGCCCATGAAGTTGCCGACGAACGAGGTGAACAGGAAGCGCACGCCGTCGACCGTCAGCAGGCCGTTGATCTCGGCCGTCTCGCGCACGATCTCGTACTCGTCGGCGTCGGCGGGCTCGGCCGGGAGCACCTCGACGGGCAGCACCGATCCGCCGACGTACTGCTCCTCCAGGGCCAGCGCCGGGGGCTTGGCGACCTCGTACTCGACGCTCACGCCCGCCCAGTGCAGGAGCTGCGAGAGGACGATCACCGTCGCGCAGAGCGCGAGGAAGAGCATCGCGGGGTGGGGGACCTTGTTCCCCACCCGCTCGACCACGTCCAGCATGCGCTCGACGCGCCCCCGCGGGGCGGGGGGCGCGCCGGACGCGGTGCTCATGCGCCGGTCCCCGCCGCGCGCGCGGCGGCGTAGCGGGCGAAGAAGTCCGCCTCCGCCACCGTCGCGCGCTCGAGCTCGTCGAGGACGACCCGCTCGTTGGGGCCGTGGATGTTGGCGTAGCCGTCGCACGTGCCCACGAGCAGCACGTCCGCGGCGGGGACCGCCGCGCTCAGGGCGCTGACGATCGGGATCGAGCCGCCGCCGCCGGCCGTGACCACCTCGGCATCGCCCCATGCGGCCGACCAGGCCGCACGCGCGGCGTCGTAGGCGATGCTCGACGTGTCGGCCGCGAAGCCCTGGCCCGTCTCCAGCGCGTGCGCCTCGATGGTGATGCCGAACGGCTGCTGCGCGCGCAGGTGCCGCACCACGGCCTCCTGCGCCTCGCGTGCGTCCTGGCGCGGGTGCACGCGTACGTTGAGCTTGGCCCGCGCGTGCGGTGCGACCGCGTTCACCGACTGCTCGACGCTCGGCACGTCGACGCCGATCACCGTGATCGCGGGCCCGGACCAGACCCGCGATCCGAGGCCCCCCGTGCCGATCAGCGGCTGCCCCTCGACGACCTCGGCCAGCGCGCGGAACTCCCCCTCGTCGTCCCCGCCGCCGGTCCACTCCTCGCGCAGGAGGCCCTCGACGGCCACGTCCCCGTCGGCGTCGTGGAGCGTCGACAGCGCTCGTACCAGCGCGAGCAGCGCGTCGGGCGCGGCGCCGCCGTACTGCCCGCTGTGCTTCGCCGAGGCCAGGGTGCGCGCCTCGACCACGACGTTCGCCATCCCGCGCAGCCCGACCGTGAGCGTGGGGACGCCGGGGCGCACGTTGCCCATGTCGCCGATGATCAGGACGTCGGCGGCGAATCGCCCGGGGTCGGTCGGCGGATAGGTCGTGAACGCGCCGCCCCCGCTCTCCTCGGCCCCCTCGATCACCACGATCACGCCGACCGGCGGGCGCCCCTCCCAGGCACGCAGGGCGCCGAGGTGGGCGACGATGTTCGACTTGGTGTCGGCGGTGCCGCGCCCGATCAGTGTCCCGTCGCGCTCGGTGGGCTCGAACGGGGGGGTCTCCCACAGCGCCTCGTCGCCCGCGGGCACGACGTCGTAGTGGCTGTAGAGCAGCACCGTGGGCGCACCGGGCGGAGCGGGGATGCGGCCCATCACGACGGGCGGCGTGCCGGGCAGCTCGAGCGACGACACCTCGACGCCGGCCTCCGAGAAGAGGCGGCTCACGAGGGCGTGCGCCTCGAGCAGCGGCCCCTCGGGGCGCCCCGCCCCCGACACGGACGGGATCCGCACCAGGGCCTCCAGGTCCCGGCGCATGCCGGGCATCAGCGCCCGCACCCTCTCGGCCATCGGCGACGCACCGGCCACGTCCACCACCCCCTCGTCGACCTCGCGGCCGGCGGATCCTCCACTGCCGGCGCAGCCGGCACAAGGGCGTCCGCATCTCGCGGCCGTTGATCACCGGGTGCGGGTCGGGCAGGCTCGCGCGGTGCGCCCGCCATCCCCTGCCGCCGCGCGCTGATGGGCGAGGCGATCGGCACGAGCCTGCCCTTCGCGGTGGGCCTCGCGGCGAGCCCGTTCCCGCTCGTCGCGATGGTCCTGATCCTGGCGGCGCCCGGCAGCCGGGGCCGCGCGATCGCCTTCGCCGCCGCGGGCATCGCGGGGGTGGCCGGCGTCGGCGCGCTGGTGCTCGTCCTCGCGGGCGACGACGCGGCCGACTCCTCCGGCGACCCGCGGGCATGGGTCAGCGCCCTGCGCCTGGCACTCGGGCTGCTGCTGCTGGCCTATGCGGCGAAGGCCGCCCTGACGCGCGGCCGCGACGCGCCGTCGGAGCCCCCGGCCTGGATGCGCGCGCTGGACGGCATGGGCCCGCTGCGCGCCGCGGGGATGGGCGCGCTGGCGTCCGCGCTCAACCCGAAGAACCTCGCCCTGACGATCGCCGGCGCCGCGGCGATCGCGCAGGCCGAGCTGGCGCCCGGCCCCGCGGCCGCCTCCCTCGTCGTCTTCACCGCGATCGGCACCCTGGGCCTCACCGTCCCCCTCGGCGCATCGCTGCTGCTCGGCCCGCGCAGCGCGCCGATGCTCGGCGCCGTGAAGGACTGGGCCATCCGCAACAACGGCACGATCATGGGGGTGCTCGCGCTGGTCTTCGGCGTGACCCTCGTCGGCGAGGCGATCGCCGGCTTCTCGGCCTAGGCCTGGGCCGTCGGACCCCTCAGCAGGGAGCGGCCGGAGTGGGTGGCGTCGCCGTCGTCGGGCTCGATCGACACGTCGATCACGGCGTAGTCGTCCAGGGGTCCGGGCAGCGGCACCTCGACCGTCGTCGCCCCCGATGCGGGCACCTGGAAGGAGCCGAGCGAGACGATCCGCTCGGTGCCGTCGATCAGCCACAGCTCGTAATAGGTGTCGGGGGTCGACTCGGGCAGCCCCTTGACGTCCACCGACAGCGAGGTGCCGTCACCGGCGGGCCGGGCCTCGCCTGCGGCTCCCGGGCCGCCCTCGTCGAACGGCGCGAGGGCCAGGACGGGGCCCCCGGTCGCGCCGTCGTCCCGGCTGACCGCCCACCACGACACGCCGGCCACCAGCAGCGCGGCGACGATCGCGGCAAGGGCGAACGCGGGGCGGCCGGGCGCGAGCGACCAGCGGCGCCGGGGGGCCTCCAGCCCGGGGAGCGGCGGCAGGGGCGGCGGCTCCGGGGGCGCCCAGCCCTCGTCGGGCATCGCGTCGAGACCGGCGATGACGGCCCGGGTCGCCTCGATCTCGTCGGCGAACGCCGGGTCGGACGCCGCGCGCGCCTCCACGGCGGCGCGGGCCTCCGGCTCGAGCTCGTCGAGCAGGTAATCGACGATCCTGTGCCGATCGCGGCTCACCCGTCGGCCTCCATCTGCTCCCGCAGCCGACGCAGGCCGCGGACCATGTACGTCTTGACCGTACCGAGCGGGATCCCCGTCCGCTCGGCGATCTCGGTCTGGCTGAGCCCGTCGTGGAAGCGCATGCGCAGCACGCGGGCCTCGTCGTCGGGGAGCCGGGCGACCATGAGCGCCATGTCCCAGCGCTCGACCAGGAGGTCGGGAGAGGCCTCGAGATCCTCGCTCTCGGGCATCCCGGTGTGCGGGTCGCGGGGCTCGGGGGTGCGCCGGCGCAGGTGGTCGATGGCGCGGCTGCGCGCGATCAGCATGATCCAGGTGCCGAGCGACGACCGGTCCGGGTCGTAGGAACGCCCGCGCCGCCACACCTCGAGGAAGACCTCCTGGTGCACGTCCTCCGCGGCCCCGGCGTCGGGCAGGGCCTTGCGGAGATAGCCGAACACCAGGCCCCCGTAGGTCCGGTGGATCTCGGCCACCGCGTCGGGATCGCCCCTGCGCAGCCCGGCCACCAGCCGGCGGTCGGCGCGGGAAGGGCCGTCTCGACGGACCTTCACCGCGGCGGCCGGCCTGGCGGGGAGGGCGATCGGCGGGGCAATGGCATGCACGTCTGAGGATACGGACGACGGCTGCCCGGCGGATGAGCTCAACCGATCCGCACCCTCGTCTCGGAAGGGGATGCGTACACCGGACTCCAGGGAGGACCCCACCGTGTCAACGTCATCGCGCCACCGTCGCACCCTCGTCCGCTCGCTCGCCGCCGGCGTCGCCGGCGCCGCCGCGCTGGCCGCCGCGCCCGTCGCCTCGGCCGCGGTCGGGCTCGAGAGCGGGAGCACCAGCCTGCGGCTCGCGCCCGGCACCGCGGCCGCCCTCGGCGACCTGGGCGTCTCCGTCGCACCGGTCGGCCCGGCGAAGGTCTCGGGCGGCGCCATCGCCTTCCCGGTCACCGGCGGGTCGATCGACCCGGCGACCGCTGCGGGGCGAATCAACCACTCCGGCGGCCTCGCCTTCTCGGCGGGCGGCACCACCGTCCGCGTCACCGACTTCGTGGTTCGCACCGACCGGAAGTCGCCGGTGCTGATCGCGGCGGCGGGCACGGCTCGCATCCCGCTGCTCCAGCTCGACACGAGCGACGCCGTCGTGCTGCGGCGCGGCTCGGGCCAGGTCGGCACCTGGGTCGTCCGCGTGCGCGCCTCGCTCACGGCGACCGGGGCGGGCGCACTCAACGCCGCCTTCGGCAGCGAGCTCCCGGCCGGGCTGCCCGTCGGCCGCGTCGACGTGCGCACCCAGCCCCGGCAGGTCGAGCTCTCGGGCGGCGCGACGAGGCTCGCGCTGGACCCCGGGACCGCCGCGGCGCTCACGTCGCTCGGCGTCACACCGTCCGTGATCGCGCCGGGCTCGGCGGGCGCGGCCGGCCTGGACTTCCCGGTCACCGGCGGCCGCCTCAACGCGTCCTCGTTCGCGGGGAGGATCACCCACAGCGGCGGCATCGCCCTCACGGCCGGCGCGGTCCGCGTCGAGCTGAGCGACTTCCGCATCGCGGTCGACTCCGACCCCGACCTGACGGCCCGGGTGGGCGACACCACCACCCGCGTGCCGCTGGCCGTCGACCTGGGCGCCGCGCGGACCGGGCTCTCGGCCCGCACCGCCGTCGTCCGCGGGGCGCGCGTGCTGCTCACGACCGAGTCGGCCGGCGCCCTGAACGCCGCCTTCGGCACCACGGCCCTCACGGCCGGCCTGCCGCTCGGCACCGCCGACGTGCGGGCGCGCGTGCGGTGACGCCCGGCGCGCCGGGGGGACCGCACGGGAGGCGGTCCCCCCGGCGTCGCGCCGGTCAGCCGGCGGCCAGCGCCCCGAGGCCCCGCCGCAGGAACGCCGCGGCCGCCTCCCGCGGGTCGTCCTCCGCCTGCAGCGCGTCGTACCCGAGCAGCGCCCCGAAGGGGGCGTTCCAGTAGGACGGGTCGCCGGGCCGTCCCGCGCCCCAGGGCCCGACGTAGAGGTACGGCTCCTCGTGCAGATCGTCGCCGGGCGAACCGCCGATCGTCGCGCGCTCGCCGTCGCCGGGCCCCCACGCGACGTCGCACGCCACGTCGAAGTGCTCGGGCCAGACCTGCACCGGTGACGGCCCGGACCCGGGGCCGAGCCAGGCCGCCGTCGCGTCGATCACCGTGGTCGCGAACCCCCACCAGGCCGCCAGTGCCCGGGCGGCCTGAGCGTCGACCGCCAGCGGCGCGGCGGGGTCGCCGACCGGCGGCGCATCGGCGCCCGCGTCGAACGGCGCCCCGAGGTCGACGCCGGCCGCGTCGGCCAGGGCTCCCAGGCTTGTCATCGGCGTGACCGCGACGACCTCCCCCCGCTCGACGACGAGCAGGTCGCCGTCGGTGCGCAGCACCTCCGGGCCCGGCCCGGTCGCCGGGGTCGCCAGGCCGCCGGGCGCGGCCCGCAGCCCGATCCTGCCGGTCAGGTCGTGGCGGCGACGGGCCAGGATGTGCGTCGCCACCCGCTGGAGGGCCCGGCGCGTCGCGCGGTGGCCGGCGGGGAGGGCGGGCAGCTCGTCCACCGCGCGATCCTCGCACGGCGGGCCCGGCCGGGTCAGATGCGGGTCGAGTCCCCGCCCCGCGCCGACCGCGCCGCGCTGCCGAGGCCCGCGTCGGCGGTGAGGGCCTCCCACAGCAGCTCGCGCTGACGTGCCGTCAGGCGCCGCTCTGTTGCCTCGATGGCGTCCTCGAAGTCCGTCGCCGACCACTCGCCGCCATCGAGGGCGCGGGTCGCCCGCGTGCGCAGGCGGTGCGCGACGAGGCGGCCGAGCTCGTCCTCCCAGTCGGTGAGCGGTGGTGTCATGCGGTCTCCGTTCGTGGTCGTGCGGTCGTGGTCCGGGGCCCTCATCGGTCGGGGCGGGCCGGACTGGAGCGGCGGGGCCCGCGGGCGTCCCGGGACCCCCGCGAAGGGGCGCCCGGGGCGGACCGTGCCATGCTCCCGCGCGATGGTGGCAAAGATCCGCCCCCTCGTGCCCGCCGTGCTCGCGGCCGGACTGCTCGTCGTCGCCGGGTGCGGAGGCGGCGTCGGCGCCCCGCCGCCCCCGCCGCGGGCCGACCGCTTCGACGCCGACCGGGCCTTCGCCGACCTGCGGATGCAGGTGCGCCTCGGCCCGCGCCCGGCCGGATCGTCGCCGTCGCGGGTGCTGGCCGAGCGCCTGCGCCGCGCGCTGCCGCGGGGCCGCTTCGAGGCAGTTCCGGGCGACCTGCGCAACGTGGTCGGCTCGCTGCCGGGCCGTGGGGCGCCGATCCTCGTCGGCGCGCACTACGACACCAAGGACATCCCCGGCTTCGTCGGCGCCAACGACGGCGCGGGCGGCGTGGCCGTCGTGCTGGAGCTCTCCCGCGCGCTCCGGTCGGGTCAGCGCGCGTGCCAGCGCCCGATCCGGTTCGTGATGTTCGACGGCGAGGAGAGCCCGCGCGGCTCGACCGACTTCCTCGCCGACGGGCTGCGCGGCAGCAAGCACCACGCGCGCACCCGCGGGGCGGGGCTCCGGGCCGTGGTGATCGTCGACTTCGTCGCCGACAGGGACCTCTCCCTGCCGCGCGAGGGCAGCTCACACCCGGGCCTGTGGTCGCGCCTGCGCGCCGCGGCCCGCGACGTGGGCGCCGAGGCGGTCTTCCCCGACGGGGTCGGCGAGACCCTCCTCGACGACCACACGCCCTTCCTGCAGCGCGGCATCCCGGCCATCGACCTGATCGACTGGGACTACGCGCACTTCCATCGTCGCAGCGACACGCTCGACAAGGTCTCCGCCCGCAGCCTGGACCTGGTGGGGGAGAGCCTCGTGGTCATGCTCGACCGCCTGCGCGGGGAGACCTGCCGGCGCTGAGGCGGACACGCGGGCTCGCGCGGCGGCTTCGCCGCTCGTCGCGCGTTCTCGCCCGCGGACCGGCATCGCCGGCTGACCGCCGGGGATGGATGCCGGGAGGGACTACGTCGCGACGGGCACCGGCGCCGTGGCGGCGGCGCGTGCGGCCGCGGGTCGCCGGCGCGGGACGATCTCGTCGCCGTGCCGCCCGCACCAGCAGACGTAGGCGACGCGCAGCCCCCCGTCGCCGGGTGTCACGGACCGGATCCGGCGGGGCCCGATCAGGGTCCTCCCGCAGGTCGCGCAATCGATGTCCAGCATGTGCCGCCTCCCTGACGCCGTCGGCCGGGGAACGCCCTCGAACCGGCTCGCGTGAGGGTCCAATCAGACCGGATTGGACTGGTATGGACCGTGTATCGCCGTATTGGACTGATCCAACCGCTGTGAGGGGTGGTCGACAAGAGCCTTTCCTGGGATATTGGTCTGGATGAAGATCGACGCCGCACGACTCGCGACGCTGCTCGGCGCCTGGGCCGCGGCGCCGGGCCCGCTGTACGACCGCCTGGCCGACGCCGTCGCGGCGGCCGTCGAGCGCGGGGAGCTGGCCCCCGGCGCGATCCTCCCGACCGAGCGGCGGCTCGCCGACCACCTCGCCGTGAGCCGCTCGACCGTCGTCGCGGCGTACGGCCGCCTGAAGCGGGACGGCGTGCTCGAGAGCCGGCAGGGCCGCGGCACCTGGGTGCCCGGCCCTCCGCGGGAGCGCCCGGCCGCCGAGCGCGCCTTCTCGGCCGAGCTGTACGGCGGCATGCTCGGCGGCGGGGGCGACCTGATCGAGCTGACGGCGGCCTGCCCGCCGCCGAGCCCCCTCGTGCGCGAGGTGCTCGCCGCGACCGCGCCGTCCGAGCTGGCCGCGGTGGTCGACGGCGCCGGGTACCTGCCGGCCGGCCTCGGCGACCTGCGGTCGGCCATCGCGGAGCTGCTCACCTCCACCGGCCTTCCCACGACGGTGGACGAGGTGATCGTGACGACCGGCGCCCATCAGGCGATCGGCCTGGCCACGGCCCTTCTCGGTGGTGCCGGGCAGGCCGTGCTGGTGGAGGATGCGACCTACCCGGGCGCGCTCGACGTCGTGCGGGGCGCGGGGATGCGCCCGGTCGCCGTCCCGCTCGATTCGGACGGGGTGCTGCCGGACGCGATCGAGGATCTCCTCGATCGGGTGCGCCCCGCCTTCGTCTACCTCGTCCCCGCGCACCAGAACCCCACCGGCTCGGTGCTCCCCGCGGCCCGCAGCCGGGCCGTCGCCGCCCTGTCGGCGGCGTTCCGCGTCCCGGTGGTCGAGGACCTGGCGCTGCGGTACCTCGAGATGGACGAGCGACCGATGCCCGCGCCGATCGCCGCGCACGCGCCGGACGGACGGTCGATGGTGATCGGCTCGGCGAGCAAGGTGCTCTGGGGCGGACTGCGCCTCGGCTGGATCCGCGCCACGCGCCCCGTGGTCGAGCGCCTGATGCGCCTCAAGATCGTGGCCGACCTCGGCAGCCCGGTGCTCGCGCAGACGCTCGCGGCCCGGCTGCTGCCGCGCTTCGGCGAGGCGGTCGCCGAGCGGCGCGCCTTCCTCGGCGAGCGCTACGCCGCGTTGACGGACTCCCTCTCCCGGCACCTGCCGGGGTGGTCGTGGGAGGCGCCGCGGGGCGGTTGCACGCTCTGGGTCCGGATGCCCTCCGGCGACGCGCGGGGCTTCGGGCAGGTGGCCCAGCGCTACGGCGTCAGCGTGGTGCCGGGGCAGGCGCTGTCGGCCGAGGGGCGGCACGAGGACCGGCTGCGGGTGCCCTTCGTGCACGACCCGCCGGTGCTCGAGGAGGCGGCCCGCCGCCTCGCGGCCGCCTGGGAGGCCTACGCGGGCGCCCCCGAGCGCCCGCGGGAGGCGGCCGGCCTGATCGTCTAGGCGCCTGTCCCCGGGGGCGCCGCGGGCGCGGCGGGCGCCGCCAGCGCGCCCTCGAGCACCGTCACCGCGCGCCCGCCGAGCTCGACCCGGTCGCCGCGCACCCCCACGCGCACGACGCCCCCGCGGGCGGAGGCCTGGTGGCAGACGAGGTCGTCGCGGCCGAGGCGAGCGGCCCAGTACGGACCGAGGGTGCAGTGGGCCGAGCCCGTGACCGGGTCCTCGGCGATGCCGACCGCCGGGGCGAAGTAGCGCGAGGTGGCGTCGGCCCCGTCGCGGCCGCCCGCCGCGGTCACGATCAGGCCGCGCGCGCCGTCACCGGCGAGCCCGGCGAGGTCGGGCCGCAGGCCGGCCACGGCCTCGGCATCCTCGAGCACGGCCATCCAGTCGAAGCGGCTGCGGCCCCACCAGCGGGCGGTGACGCCCAGGGCGCGGCGCACCGCATCGGGCGGCTCGGCGGGCGCCGGCGGGGTGGCCGGGAAGTCGAGCACGATCCACTCCCGGTCGCGCCGCGCGGTGAGCTCTCCGCCGAGCGTCGCGAAGCGCAGCACGGCGTCCGGCGCGGCGACACCCGTCGACCACAGGACGTGCGCGCTCGCCAGCGTCGCGTGGCCGCACAGCTCGACCTCGGCCGCGGGCGTGAACCACCGCAGCGGGAAGGCGTCGCCCTCGCGGTGCAGGAAGGCCGTCTCGGAGAGGTTCATCTCGGCTGCGAGGGCCTGCATCCACTCCGCGGCCGCGGGGCCGTCGAGCAGGCAGACCGCCGCCGGGTTGCCCGTGAACGGGCCGTCGGCGAACGCGTCGACCTGGTGCAGGGGGACGCGCATCAGGGGTAGTCCATCACCAGCACGGCCGCGGTGCCCGGCTCCAGCGCGCGGTAGGCGTGGGGGACGTCGGCGGGGAAGGTCGCCAGGTCCCCCGCCGCGAGGCGGACCGGGGCGTCGAGGGGGCCCGCCTCCATCGCCCCGGCCGTCACCAGCAGGTGCTCGACCACGCCGGCCGGGTGGGGGTCCGCGCTGCGCGGCGCCCCCGGGTCGGCCTCGATCGCGTAGAGCTCGGTGGCGCCTCGCCGCCCGGTGCCCGCCAGCAGGCGCACGAGGAAGGGCGCGCCCTCGGAGTGGACGCGGACGCCCTCCCCGGAGCGCACCACCCGGACCTCCGGCGCGTGGGGCGACACCAGCTCGCCGAAGGGCGTGCCGAGGGCGGTCGCGATGGCCCAGAGCGTCTCCATGCTCGGATTGGCCCGTCCCGACTCGATCTGGGACAGGGTCGACTTGCCCACGCCGGCCTGGGCGGCGAGCTCGGAGAGGGACAGGCGCCGCCGTTCGCGGTGGCGCCGCACGTTGGCGGCGACCACCTCCGCCAGCCGCTCCGCCCCGGCGCCATGGTCCAGGGTGTCCACCATGATGAACGCTCCGTTCTGCTTGACGAACGGCGATGTGCGTTCCACCATACCGAACGATGCGTTCGGCAAGCCAGGACGGGACCGTGATCGGCCAGGCGTCGGCGATCGCGGTCGTGGCGGCGGCCTTCGCCCTCTCGTTCGGGGTGCTCTGCGCCGAGACGGGCATCGGCCTGCCCATGACCGTGGCGCTCTCGACGTTCGTCTTCGCGGGCTCCGCCCAGCTCGCCGCCGTCGGCGTGGTCGCGGACGGGGCACCGGCGCCGCGGCCGTCCTCGCCGGTCTGCTGCTCGGCGCGCGCAACCTGGCGTTCGGCGTGGCGCTCGCCCCGTTGCTCGGCGGGCGCCTGCGCCGCCGCCTGCTCGCCTCGCAGCTCGTCATCGACGAGTCGGTCGCCGTGGCCACCGCGCAGCCGGATCCGGCCGCGACGCGCCGGGCCTTCTGGATCACCGGGCTCGCCGTCTTCGTGCCCTGGAACGCCGGGACCGTCGCCGGGTGGGCGCTCACGGGGGCGATCGACGTGGCGGCGACCGGCCTCGACGCCGCGGTGCCGGGCGCGTTCGTGGCGCTGCTCGCCCCCCGGATGACGACGCCGGCGGCGCGGGCGTCCGTGTTCGCGGGCGCGGCGATCGCGCTGGCGCTCACCCCCGTGGCGCCCGCGGGCGCGCCGATCCTCCTGGCCGCCGCGGGGGCCGGTGCCGGGCTCCTGGTCGACGCGCGTGCGCGGGCGGCCGCCCGGTGACCTGGGCCGCCGTGCTGGCGCTCGCCGCCGGGACCTACGCCATGAAGGCGGCGGGACCCGTCGTGCTCGGCGGCCGCGCGCTCCCGGCGTCGCTGACCCGCGTCACCGACCTGCTGCCCGCGGCGCTGCTCGCCGCGCTCGTCGCCGTGCAGACCCTGACCGCCGACGGGCGGTGGTCGCTCGACGCGCGCGCGGTGGGCGTGGCCGCGGCGATCGCCGTCGCCTGGCGCCGTGGCTCCTTCCTCGCCGTCGTCGCCACGGCGGTCGCCGTCACGGCCGCCGTGCGCCTCGTGGGCTGAGCACGCGCGCCGCCCGCGTGGTGACCCGTTCCAGGGCGACCCCCGCGACCACCCCGATCGCGATCACCACGGGGATGGCCAGGCCGATCGGCAGCGCCTCCCGCACCGGCGGGAACACCTGCCAGTGGGTCAGGTAGATCGCCAGCGACGCGCCGGCGACCGCCCCCAGCACCCGGCTCGTCCACCGGGGCACCACGACCACCGGCACCCAGATCAGCAGCAGCAGCCCGCCGGCGACGACGGCCTCGCGCACCGGGTCGCCGAAGAAGCCGGGCATCGCCGCCAGCAGGATCGCCGAGACCAGCAGGCGCGCGGCCGTGGTGCGGGCGCGCTGGGCCGCCCATCCGAGGATGAAGATCCATGCGATCGCGTGCGGCCGGAAGACCAGGTTGTCGCCGGCCCCGAACGCGATGATCTCGAATCGGAACACGAGGGCGATCGCGAGCGCGCCGAGCGCGAACCCGAACGCGTGCGACCGCTCGGCCCGGCGCACCGCCGGGATGGCGAACAGCAGCGCAGCCACGATCATGATCTGGACGAGCGCCTCGATGAACCAGTAGCGCCAGCGCCCCTCGGCGAGGGACTGCGGGCCTGCGTAGTTGTTCACCAGCAGCACGGCGGCCAGACCGTGCATGCCGGCCAGGGCCCACCAGAGGGCGATCCACGCCGACGAGGGGATCGCGATGCGCGCGACGCTCGCCATCCGGCCCCCGAGGCGCCGCGAGCCCTCGGCCGCCGCGAGGGGGAAGCGGGCGAAGCTGTGGCCGGCGAGCCCGAGCAGCAGGTGGGCCCCTCCGGCGGGCCAGAAGGCGGTCATGTGCGAGGCGACGACCAGCGCGATCGCGCCCGCGCGCAGGGCGACGTTCATCTCGACCCGCGCACCGGCGCGCGCCCGCGCCCCCGTCGCGGCGAGCTCGCCGACCGTGAGGTCGGGCCAGTCGTCGGGCAGTCGTCCGAGCGCCTCCTCGAGCGCGAGCGACATCTCCACGTACGACAGGGAGTCGCCGCCGAGACCGGCGAAGGTGTCGTCGTCGGCGACCTCCTCGCGCCGCAGCACCGCGCGGAAGATCGCCGCGACGTCGGGGGCGGCCCCCGCGGGCGGCGCCTCCGGGTCGGGCGCCGTGACGAGGGAGCGGTAGTCGACCTTGCCGCTCGGCAGCATCGGCATCGCCTCGACGGCCATCACCCGCACCGCGCCGGGCGGCAGGCCGAGCCGGGACGCCAGCGCGCCGGCCAGCCCCGGCGGCGCGACGCCCTGGACGGCGACGGTGAGGCGGTGGTCGTCACCGGCGCAGCGGGCCTCGACGCCCTCGCGGGCGCAGATGCGCTCGACCTCGTCCAGGTCGACCCGCAGCCCGAAGGGCTTCACGAACCGCGCGCGGCGGCCGACCACCTCGTAGAGGCCGTCCGCCGCCCGCCGCCCGAGGTCGCCGGTGGCCAGCTCGTGCACCGTCCGGCCGGTCGCCAGGTCGGCCGGGTGCGCCGCGTAGCCGAGCATCACGTTGGGGCCGCGGTAGACCAGCTCGCCGACGCCGGGCGCGTCCGCCCCCGGCACCGGGCGCACCTCGAGGGCTCCGCCCGCGATCGGGAGGCCGATCGCCTCCGGGCGTGACGCGGCCAGCTCGGGGGGCAGACAGGCCATACGGGCGGTCGCCTCGGTCTGGCCGTACATGACCACGAGGCGCCAGCCGCGCTCGGCTCCGAGCCGCGCGTACCGCCGCACCGTCTCGGGCGGCATGCGCCCGCCGGCCTGGGTCAGGTAGCGCAGGCGGGGGAGGTCCATCTCCGCGAAGCCCACGCGGTCGAGCAGCTCGAAGGTGTGGGGGACGCCGGCGAAGCTGGTGGCGCCCTCGGCGCGGGCGAGCGACCAGAAGCCGGGGTCGGAGACCGAGCGGTCGGTCAGCAGCAGGCCGGCGCCGCAGAGCAGGTGCGAGTTCACCACCGACAGCCCGTAGCAGTAGTGCATCGGGAGGGCGGTCAGCGCGCGCTCGTCCGGCCCGATCCCGAGGGAGCCGGCGATCGCCTCGGCGTTCGCCTGGACGCCGGTGTGCGAGAGGCGCACCAGTCGCGGGGCGCCGGTCGAGCCCGAGGTGCCGAGCAGCAGCGCGAGGTCCGGGTGCAGGTCGTGGGCCGCCTGCGACAGCTCGGTGAGATGGACGGCGCCGGGCGCGCACCGCGCGACGACGTCGGGGCGGAAGCGCTCGCGGAGCGCCCCGGCGTGGGCGCCCGGGGGGGCGAGCCAGGCGACGTGGCCGGCGTGCAGGGTCCCGAGGTAGGTCGTCAGCGTGCCGAGGTCGTTGCCGCCCTCGATCATCACCAGTCGCCGCCCCCCGCCGAGACGCGCCGCGACGCCGCCGACGCGGCGCGCCAGGTCGGCGTAGGTGAGCCGCTCGTCGCCGGCGACCACGGCGGGGCGGTCGCCGAAGCCGGCGAGGGCGGCGACCAGGGGCAGCCGCCCGTCGGGCGCCCGCACCGGCGCCGGTGCGGGCCGGGCGGGCAGCGGGCGCGGGGACGGCGTGCGGAGCAGTGCGGTCTCGCCGGGGATCTCGGGCACGGGCCGCCGCAGGCTACGGCCGGCGAACCCCTTAAGCAAGGTGCGCCTTACATGGGCGTTTCGTCCGTACTCACGTCCCGGCGCATCGCGACGTGCACGATGCCGGCGTCGAGGAACTCGCCGCCCTCGGCCCGGTAGCCGGCCCGGGCGTAGAACCCCCGGGCGGAGAGCTGTGCGTGCAACGTCACCTCTCGCGCGCCCGCGACGCGCGCGACGCGCTCCGCGTACCTCAGGAGCGCCGCGCCGACGCCCGCGCCCCGCGCCGGGGCCGCCACGGCCATCCTCCCGAGCCGCATCGCGGCGCCGTCGGGCACGAGCCGGCAGCAGCCGACGACATCGTCGCCGCGCCGGGCGAGCAGGTGCAGGGCCCCGGCGTCGAGGCCGTCGCGCTCGAGGTCGGGCGGCACGCCCTGCTCGGCGACGAACACCCGCCGCCGGAGCGCCATCACCGCCGCGATGTCGCGGGGATGTTCCGCGCGAGCGCATTGGAGCGGCGCGTGCTGTTCAGACATCCCGGGCCGTGGGTAGGCTCGCCCGCAGCGGCGCGCGTCCCGACCGCGCGCCGGAGATGAAAGGACATCGCATGATCAGACGGCGCAGCATGGCCTCACTCCTCGCGGTGGGCGCCCTGGGCCTCGGCGTGGTCGCGGGGTGCGGCGACGACGATAACGGCGGCGGCGGCGACGTCGGCGAGCTCAAGATCGGCGTGCTCGTGCCCCTCACGGGCGCGCTCGCCGACTTCGGCGGACCGGGGTCCGACGCGGCCAACCTCGCGGCCGAGCAGGTCAACGGCGCGACCGGCGACACGGGCATCAACCTCACGCTGGTCACCGAGGACACCAAGACCGACCCGCAGGCGGCTCAGGAGGCCGCGACCAAGGTCATCGAGAGCGACGGCGTCTCGGGCATCGCGGGCCCCTGGGCCACCCCCGAGCTGATCCCGGCGGCCGAGAACATCACCATCCCCTCCGGGGTCCCGCTCGTCACCCCGTCGGCCACCGGTCCCGACCTGACCACGCTCGACGACGACGGCCTGGTGTTCCGCACCCCGCCGTCCGACGCCATCCAGGGCCGCGTGATCGCGCAGGTCATGGCGGCCGAGCTCGGTCCGACCGCGACGGTCAACACGGCCCACCGCAACGACTCGTACGGCACCGCGCTGGTGGAGGAGTTCACCGCCGCGTGGGAGGCCGGCGGCGGCACGGTCGGCCGCAACGTCTCCTACAACCCGGACGCCGCGAGCCTCAACTCCGAGGCCCAGCAGATCGCGAGCGGCGACCCGGACGGCTGGATGATCATCGACTACACCGGCACCTGGGCGAAGATGGGCCCGGCGCTGGTGCGCACCGGCAACTGGGACCCCGCCCTCACGTTCACGGGCGACGGCCTCCGCTCGCCGGACCTCCCCGGCGACGCCGGCGAGCAGACGACGGAGGGCATGCGCGGGACCGTCCCGACCTCGCTCGAGGCACCCGCGGGCGCCGCCTTCGACCAGCTCTGGAATGCCGAGCTGGACAAGCCGCGCCAGACCTACGACGCGCAGAACTTCGACGCCGTCATCCTCCTGGCGCTCGCCGCCGCCGCGGCGGGGTCGAGCGACCCGGGCGACATCGCCGCCCAGCTGCAGGCCGTGTCCGGGCCCCCGGGCAACAAGTACACGTTCGAGCAGCTCTCCGATGCCTTCCAGGCCCTGGCCGACGGCGAGGACATCGACTACGAGGGCGCCTCCGGCCCGATCGACTTCGACGACGCCGGCGACCCGGCCTCGGCCAACTACGCCACCTGGAGCTACACCGGCGGCAAGCTGGTCGACGGCGACGAGGTCATCACCGTCACCGAGGACGAGTAGCAACCGGCCGTCCGGCGGGGCCGCGAGGCCCCGCCGGACCCGGCCGTCACCCCTCGGGCGCCGTGCCCCCCGTGCCGGCCGCGCCGCCGAGGTACAGCTCGGCCACCTGGGGGTCCACCAGCAGCGCGTCGCCGGGGCCCTCGAAGCGGTTGGTCCCGCCCTCGAGCACGTAGCCGCGGTCGGCGAGCGCCAGGGCGCGCCGGGCGTTCTGCTCGATCATCACGATCGTCACGCCGGCGCGGTTGATCTCGGCGACCGTGTCGAAGACCTCGCCCACCGCGCGCGGCGCGAGGCCGGCCGACGGCTCGTCGAGCAGCAGCACCGTGGGGTCGGGCATCAGCGCACGCGCCATCGCGAGCATCTGCCGCTCGCCGCCGGACAGGGTGCCGGCGCGCTGGCGCCGCCGCTCGCCGAGCCGCGGGAAGAGCTCCATCATCTCGGCCATCCGCTCGCCGGTGCGCGCGCGGGTGAGCACGCCGCCGACCTCCAGGTTCTCCTGCACGGTCAGCGAGCCGAAGACGTTGTTGACCTGCGGCACGTAGCTCATGCCCCGGGCCGTCACCTCGTGGGGCGCCGCTCCGGTGACGTCCTCGCCGCGCAGCGACACCGTGCCCTCCCGCAGCGGCACGAGCCCGAACACGGCTTTCGCGAGCGTCGACTTGCCGGCGCCGTTCGGGCCGATCACCACGACGACCTCGCCCTCGGCCGCCGTGAGCGTGCAGCCCCGCAGGATGTCGACCTCGGGCACGTAGCCGCCCACCAGGCCGCGGGCCTCGAGCACCGGGGTCGCAGCCGCCCCGCCCCCGCTCACGCGCCGTCCTCCCCGGGGCCGAGGTAGGCGTCGATCACCCGCGCGTCGCGGCGCACCTCGTCCGGGTGGCCGTGGGCGATGACGGCCCCCTCGGCCATCACGACGACCTCGTCGGAGCGCCCCATGACCGCCTCCATGTCGTGCTCCACGAAGAGCACGGTCAGCCCGCGCTCCGCGCGCAGGCGCGTGAGGTAGTCGAGCAGGCGCCCGCCGAGCGTCGGGTTGACGCCCGCCATCGGCTCGTCGAGCAGCACCAGGCGGGGATGGGTCATCAGGGCGCGCGCCAGCTCCAGCAGCTTGCGCTGGCCGCCCGAGAGGGTGGCGGCGTATGCGTCGGCGTGGGAGGCGATGCCCACCTCGTCGAGCAGCGCAAGCGCCTCCTCCCGCACCTCGTCCTCGCGCGGGCGCCAGGCGCGCCGCCGGAACATGGCGACGTCGAGGCGCATGCCCGGCTGGTCGCGCGCGGCGAGCATCACGTTCTCGATCACGGTCATCTTGGCCAGCACGCGGGTGAGCTGGAACGTGCGCACCATCCCCATGCGCGAGATGACGTCGGGGCGCCGCCGGAAGATGTCCCGGCCGTCGAACCGCACGGCGCCGGAGTCGGGCCGGATGAAGCCGGTCAGGAGGTTGAAGGCCGTCGTCTTGCCGGCGCCGTTCGGGCCGATGAGCGCCGTCATGCTGCCGCGGCGCACCGAGAAGGTCGCGCCGGCGACGGCCTGGAGCCCGCCGAAGCGCACGCGCAGGTCCTCGACCTCGAGCAGCGCGTCCGGCGCCGGGGTGGCCGTCGGCTCAGGCGTCGAGATGGAGCTCCTCCTTCTTGCCGAAGAGCCCCTGCGGCCGGAACGCCATCATCCCCATGATGATCAGCCCGACGAGCACGAAGCGCAGGGCGGCGACCTTGTCGGCATCCAGGGGGAAGTCCAGGAAGCGGGTTCCCGAGACGATGAACCCGATCACGATCGACCCGACGACGACCCCGAAGTAGGAGCCGATCCCGCCGAGGATCAGGATCGCGAAGCCCACGAAGGTGAAGATGGGCTCGAAGTTCTCCGGGAAGAGGGTCGTCGAGTAGAACGTGAACAGCACGCCGGCGATGCCGGCGATCGCCGAGCCGAACACGAGCGCCTGGAGCTTGTAGGAGAACACGGGGATGCCCGACGCCGCCGCGGCCTCCTCGTTCTCGCGCACCGCCCGCAGCGCGCGGCGCCACGGGGTCCGGCTGAGGTAGACGAGCAGCAGGCCGATCAGCAGCACCGTGATCCAGGTGATCACGAGCAGCGGCACCCGCCGGTCGAGCTCGATCCCCCAGCCCTCGAAGAGGTCGAGGATGTCGTTGTTGAAGTCCCGCCAGGGGCCGCTCGCCCCGCGCAGGCCCTGCGTGCCCCCCGTCGTCTCCTGCTCGTTCTCGATCGTGATCCGCAGGATCTCGCCGGCCGCGATCGTGGTGATCGCGAAGTAGTCGGCCCTCAGGCGCAGGGTGGGGATCCCGAGCAGGGCGCCCGCGGCCCCCGCCGCGATCACGGCCACGGGCATCGCGATCCAGATCGAGACGCCGTTGGTGAGGAGCAGGCCGGTCGTGTAGGCGCCGATCGCCATGAAGGCGACGTGGCCGAAGTTGATCAGCCCGGTGTCGCCGACCTCCACCTGCAGGCCCAGGACGAAGATCGCGTAGATGCCCGCGAAGGTGAGGACGAAGGCCCAGAAGCCGAGTGCGAGGAGGGGGTCCATGGTCGTCCTAGATGGTCCGGGCCTGGCCGAAGATCCCCTGGGGCCGCACGAGCAGCACCAGGATCAGGACGAGGAAGCCGATCGCCTCCTTGTAGGTGGGCTCGATGAACATCGTCGACCACTCCTGCACCAGGCCCAGGACGAGGCCGCCGACGAGGGCGCCGTAGGCGTTGCCGATGCCGCCGAGCACCACCGCGGCGAAGATCGAGAGCAGCAGGAACCAGCCGGTGTTCGGCGTCAGGGTGGTGTAGATCGCGGCGAGCACCCCGGCGAGCCCGGCCAGGCCGCCCGCCAGCAGCCAGGTGTAGGTCACGACCCGGCGGGTGTTGACGCCCGAGACCTCGGCGAGGTCGAAGGAGTCGGCCAGGGCGCGCATCATCTTGCCGATCAGGGTGGACTTCAGCATCGCGGCGACGAGCAGCAGCACCACGCCGGCCGTGAGGATGACGGTCACCTGGATGGCCGTGATGCGCACGCCGGCGAACGGGTTCCACGACTGGAAGCGGTCGACGTCGAGCGAGCGGTCGTCGCCTCCCCATTGGAAGAGGATCAGGTTGCGCAGGACGAAGGCGAGGCCGATCGACAGCAGCAGGAGCTGCATGATCCCGGCGCCGCGACGGCGCATCGGGGCCCAGATGCCCCACTCGAGCACCAGCGCGAGGGCGGCGACCGCCGCGATCGCCGCGAGGGCCGCCACGATCAGCGGCATGCCCGCGCTCACGTTGATCGCGAAGGCGACGTAGCCGCCGATCGTCATGAAGTCGCCGTGGGCGAAGTTGACGAGCTTCAGGATCCCGTAGACGAGCGACAGCCCGATCGCCCCGAGCGCGTAGATGCCGCCGCTCGACAGGCCGTTGATCGTCGTGTTCAGGAACTCGTCCACGCGCCCCCGCGGGATCGGCGGTGGCGAAGGCTACCCCGTGCGGCCGGGCCCCGTCCGGCCCGGCGGCCGGCCCGCGCCCCGCGGGGGCACGTCACGGGCGGTCCCCGCCGCGTCGCGCGTAGGCGTACGGCACCACGGCCCAGAGGATCGCGGTGGTCACGACGACCGCCACCCCGATCATCACGGCGACGGACGCGGAGTAGAGGGCGTCGGTCACGAGCACCACCGCTCCGGCGATGGCCAGGCCGAGGAGGGCGAGGCCCGCGAGGGAGAGGCGGTGGCCGATCTCGACGATGCCGCGCTTCATGCCGCGGCGGAACAGGGCCCGGTGGATCGCCGTCGGCGCCATCAGGAGCACCGTCGCCGCGGTCGTCAGCAGCAGCGTCGCGAAATACACGTCGCGCTGGAACGGCGTGGCGTCCCCGAAGCGTGCGCTGAAGGGCACGATCAGCAGGAAGGCGAACAGCACCTGCACGCCCGGCAGCGCGACCCGCAGCTCCTGCAGCAGCTCGCCGAGCTGGCGGTCGTGGCGCTCGGCGTCGGACTCGTCACGGCGCGGGCGGTCTCGGGTGCGCTCCCCAGGCACATGAGCGCGCTACCCGCTCCGGGCGGCCTCGAACCCAGTCAGGCGCGCCGGGGCTGCTCCGCGGCCACGCGCGCCGCCGCCGCCATCGGCGCGTCCTGGAGCAGGCGCGCCCCCGTCGCGTGCGCCGCCTCGACGCTCGCGGCGCGGCCCGCCAGCGCCGTCGGGTGCGTCTCGGCCAGCACGCCGAGCTCGGGCAGCACGGCGTGGAGGGGCTCCTCGAGCTCGGCGCACACCACGACCAGGTCGGGGCGCAGCCGGTCGGCGATGTCCTGGAGGGTGTCCACCGGCGTGTCGGCGCCCAGGTAGGTGACCCGCCAGCCGTGCTCGCGCAGGCCGATGCCGAAGCACAGCAGGCCGAGGTCGTGACGCTCGCCGGGCGGGCACGCGAGCAGGGCGCGCGGCCCCACGCCGAGGTCGAAGCCCCGGGCGAGGCCGAAGAGGCGCCCGCGCAGGACCGCGCTCGCGAAGTGCTCCTGGCCCACCGAGATCTCGCCCTCCTCCCAGCGGCGGCCGAGGTCGTGCAGGTAGGGCAGCACCACGTCGCGCAGGACCGCCTCGGTGCTGAAGGAGGACAGGAGGCGGTCGAGCACCGCCTGCGCCTCGACGTCCTCCAGCTCGTCGAGCGCGGCCTGGAGCTCGGCGCGGGCGGTGGCCATCACCCCGTCCCGCGTGGGATCCGGCGCCGGAGCGGGCGCGCGCAGCGCCATCGTCGCCGCGACGGCGGCGGAGAAGCCCTGGGCGAGATAGCGCAGCATCGCCCGCACGCGCTCCTCGTCGACCGGCGAGTAGAGCCGGAAGCCGCCCGGCGTCCGCTCCGGGTGCAGCAGCCCGTACCGCCGCTCCCACACGCGCAGCACGTCCGGCGTCACGCCGACGCGCCGGCCGAGCTCGCCGATGCGGAGGCCGGCGGCCGGCGTGGGTGTGGTCTCGGATGTCGTCAGCGGGGTCACGGCCGAACGGGTCTCGACGGTCTGTCCAGGTTAGTCCCGTCCCTGGGGCGGCGCCGGGGACCCGTCGGTCGACCCGGCGCCTGCATTCTCGACAGAACCTTGACAGGTTGTCCAGGTCATGCTCACATATAAGCCATGGCAGCGGTGCAGTCGCGACAGGCCGGAGGGGTCATGAGCCGCGGGGAGGCCATGGACCGCTTCAGCCGCGCGCTCGCCAGGGCCCTGACGCCGTCGCTCATGCCCGACCCCCGCCGCCCGGGCTGGGCCGAGGGCTACCTGCTCCAGATCTGCGAGGCGGGGATGTCGCGGCTCGCCGCCGACCCACGCGCCGAGCCGATGGCGGCGCGGTCGCTGTTCGCGTCGGCGCGGTCGCTGATGCGGGCGCAGGACCAGCTCCGCGCGGCCCGGCTGATCGAGGTGCACCTGGCGCGGGCGCGCACCTACTTCGAGCAGGACCGCGGCGCCACCGGAGCCGACGGCGCGCCGCGGTGCGCGGCGCTCAACCGCAAGGGCAAGCCCTGCGGCCGCGAGCCGATGTGGGGGACGCCGTTCTGCGTCTCGCACACGCGCCGCACCGAGGTCGCCTGAGCCCCATCCCGCCCGCCGTCCGGCACCGGGGCGGTCGACTAACCTGCCCCCGCATGGACGTGCACCTCGCCGTTGCCAGCAAGCGCGACGCCCGCCGCTACTCGGCGTCGGCGGTCGATGACGGCGCCGAGCGCCGGATCCTGGACGCGGGGCGCCTGGCGGGCAGCGCGCGCAACCGCCAGCCCTGTCGCTTCGTGGTGGTCGAGGGCGAGGCGCTCCCGGCGGTCGCCGACGCCGTCTACGGGCCGGGCAACGTGCTCTCGGCCGGCCTGGTCGTGGTGGTCGTCGTGACCCCGGGCGGGAACCTCGTCGACTTCGACGCCGGGCGGGCCGCCCAGAACATGATGCTGGCGGCCTGGGCCGAGGGGATCGCCTCGTGCCCGAACGGCATCGCCGACCGCGAGGGGCTCGATCGCGCGCTCGGCCTGCACGACCCGGAGCGCGCCGTCATCGTGCTGTCCTTCGGCCACCCCGAGAGGCCGCGCGACGTCTCACGCCGCGACGCCGCGGCCTGGAGCGCGGGCGCGCCCCGGTTGCCGCTCGACGCCCTGGTGCGGCGGATCGGGGAGGCGGGGCGGTGAGGCTCGACCGGCGCGGGCGCGTCGGCGCCACCGGCCCGGGCGAGGCCGCCCTCGGACACGCCGACGCCGGGCTCCTGCGCCGCGGCAGCGACCCGGAGTTCCTGCACAGCGACCCGTGGCGGGTGCTGCGGATCCTCGGCGAGTTCGTCGACGGCTTCGACGCCCTCGCGCGCGTCGGCCCCGCCGTGTCCGTGTTCGGCTCCGCGCGCCTCGGCCCCGACAGCCCCCACTACGCGCTCGCGCGCGAGGTCGGGCGCCTGCTGGTGGAGCGCGGGTACGCCGTGATCACCGGCGGGGGCCCCGGGATCATGGAGGCCGCCAACCGGGGCGCCGCCGAGGCGGGGGGCATGTCGGTCGGGTGCACCATCGAGCTCCCCCACGAGCAGGCGGTCAACGAGTACGTCAACCTGGCGATCGCCTTCCGCTACTTCTTCGTGCGCAAGACCATGTTCGTGAAGTACGCCGAGGCCTACATCGTCTTCCCCGGCGGCTTCGGGACGATGGACGAGCTCTTCGAGTCGCTGACCCTGATCCAGACCGGAAAGGCCCGCAGCTTCCCGGTGGTGCTGTGCGGCAGCTCCCACTGGTCGGGCCTGGTGCGGTGGATCCAGGCGCGGCTGCTCGAGGAGGGCTACATCGGGCGCGGCGACATGGACCTGATCCAGATGTCCGACGATCCCGAGGAGGTCGTGCGGATGGCGGTGGGTCCGGCCGCGTGAGGGGCGCCGTCCACGGCGTGGTCGCGCCGGGCGCACGGCGCGAGCGTCTCGCGCGGGAGAGGACCGCCGCCGAGCTGCGCCGCGAGGCCCGCCTGGCGGCCGAGGTGGCCGAGCAGATCGAGCCCCTCCTCGGGCCGGCCGGCCGGCCGACCGGCGAGGCGGCGATGAGCGTCTGGCGCCGGCGCCAGGTGGACGCCTACCTCGCGCTCCCCCCCTGGACGCGGGCGTGGCGCACCTGGGTGTCGTGGGCGCGGCTGCAGCGCGCCGCCGCGGTGATCGCCCTCACCGGCCTCTGGACGCTCGTGTGCCTGCCGTTCCAGCTCCTCGGGTTGGCCGGCGTGGGCGCCTCGCAGGCCGGGGTGGCCGTGCTCGTCGCCCTGGCGCCCGTCGGGGCGCTCGCCCCGCCCGCCCCGCGCGGCCGGTTCGCGACGCCCCTGCCGAGCGCCCCGGTGCGCTGGCGGGGCTCGCGCGTCGCGCGGCGGCTCGCCGTGGCCGGCGTCGCCGCGGCGGCCTGCCTCGTCGTCGCGACGGCGGCGCTCACCCTCGCGGGCGTGGGCGGCGCCGGCCCGACCGGCCTCGGCGCGCCGGCCCCGGCGCTCGAGGCGGAGGCCGTCCGGGACGCCGTCGCCGCCACCTGCGGGGTGCCCGCGGGCGTCGAGGTGGAGTTCCTGCGCCCGGGCCGGTACGAGGCGGTGCTCCCCGGCGGCGGCGCGGTGACTGTCGGGATGCTGTGGGGGCGCGTCGACCGGCCCGACGGCCAGCGTGCCCGCGTGGTGGGCGGCAGCTCCGCCTGTCCCCGCTCGTGACCGGGGCTCGCGCCCCGTGGCGCGTGGGGGCGTGGGGGCCCCTCGGCTGGACCGAGACGGTGCTGAAGGGCGTCGGCACGGGCGTCGGCATCGCGGCGGCGCTGACGGCCCTCGGGACGCCCGCCGACGGCCCGTCCGGCCTGCGGCTCGCCCAGGTGATCGTGCTCGCGATCCTGACGCTCGGCCTCGTCGCGGCCGTCGCCGACCGCCTGCTCGAGCGCGAGGTGATCGGCATGGCCTTCATCCCGCTGATGCTGGCCGGTCACGTCGGGATGACCGTCGCCCTCGCGCGCGACCCCGGCGCCGACACGGCGCTCGTCGCGTTCGCGGCCCTGATGCTCGCGGGAGACCTCGTCAAGCTGGTCTTCCTCGCCACCAGCGGCTTCCGGGTGCGCGACCTGCCGCGCGCCGCCGTGTTCGGCCTGACCGGCGCCTACGCGGCCGGCTACGCCGCGCTGCTGCTCATGCAGGCCGCCGCCTAGACCCGACTCCGCGTGACCGCCGCCTCCGCGCGGCGGGCGAACATCTCCCGCCACTCCGCGGGCAGCGCCGGCAGGCCCGCGGCGCGGGCCAGGTCGTCGGCCGGGGCTCCGTCGAGCAGCAGGGCGGCGACCTCGCGCACCGTCATCGAGCCCTCGCTGCGGCGCTCGTGTCGCAGGACGTCGCCGGCCGCGATCGAGCCGGGCTCGCGCACGCGCAGGTAGAAGCCGACCCGGCCGCTCGCGAGGAACGGCTTGAGGAAGCCCGGGTCGCCCATCCGCATGCCCAGCTTGAAGCACGGGACGCGCGGCTGGCTCACCTCGAGGAGCACGTCGTCGGAGCGCAGCAGGTCGCCGATGCCCACGTCGTCCTCGGTCAGGCCGGCGACGGTGAGGTTCTCGCCGAACCGGCCGGGCGCCAGGTCGTCGCGGCCGAGGACGACCTCCCAGTGCGCGTAGTGCTCGACCGGATAGGCGTACACCGCCTTGTCGACGCCGCCGTGGACGCTCAGGTCGGCCTGGCCGTCGCCGTCGAGCCCGGTCGCGCCGACGCCCACCCGCCCGGTGACCGGCCGCTTCACGATGCCCGTCTCGACGGTGCGCCCCGCGTGGGTGAGCGGGGCGGGCAGGCCCGTGTTGACCGACAGGACGCGCACCTGCCCACGCTACCGGCCGGGGTAGGGTCCGGGCCATGACCCGCGTCTTCCCGCGTGACGAGCAATTCATGCGGGTCGCGCTGCACGAGGCGGCCGAGGCGAGCGCCCACGACGACGTCCCCGTCGGCGCGGTGGTGGTGCGGGACGGCGAGATCGTGGGCCAGGCCCACAACGAGCGCGAGCTGCGCGGGGACCCCACGGCGCACGCCGAGATCCTCGCGCTGCGTGCCGCCGCGGCGACGCTCGGCGGGTGGCGCCTGCTCGGCACGGTCCTCTACTGCACGCTGGAGCCGTGCCCGATGTGCGCCGGGGCGATCCAGCAGGCGCGCGTGGCGCGCGTCGTCTACGGCGCGCCCGACCAGAAGGTCGGGGCGGCCGGCACGGTGATCGACCCGCTGCGCGACCCGCGCCTGCTGCACCGCGTCGAGGTCCAGGGGGGCGTCCTCGCGGCGGAGGCGCTCGGGCTACTGCGCGCCTTCTTCGACGACAGGCGTTAGGAGGGGGTAAGGGTTCGGCCACGGACCTGAGGTGCGATGGCCGCCCGGACGATGGTTGGTACCATCGCCGCGCCCGTGCCCCCCTCCCCGGGAGACGACAACAGGTGACCAGACAGGCCCTCACACCGCGCCGTGCGCTGACCGGAATGGTGGTCGCGGCCGCCGTCGGCGCAGCCCTGGCGGTCCCCTCGACCGGCCTCGCCGGCGTGGCGGCGGTGCAGGACGACGTGCTCACGACCGCGCCGCTCGACGCCATCCCGGCCCGCGTCGAGCTCGTCAAGGCGAGCCGCGCCAAGGTGACGCGCGTCGACATCCTGTGGTCGACGGTGGCTCCGACCCGTCCCGCGAGGCCGACCGACCCGAACGACCCGGCGTACGACTGGTCGCGTCTCGACGCGATCTTCGGCGGGCTGGGCGCCGCGAGGATCACGCCGATCGTGAGCACCTACAGCACGCCGACCTGGGCCGTGCAGGGCCGCGACACCCCCTTCGAGACCGCCTACAACCCGAACGCGCCGGTGCCGGCGCTGTACGGGCAGTTCATGCGGGCCGTCGCCACGCGCTACAGCGGCACCTTCCTTCCCACGGGCGCGAGCGCGCCGCTTCCGCGGGTGCGGCACTTCGAGATCTGGAACGAGCCGAACCTGAAGGCCTTCTTCACCTTCAACGGGCGCAGCACGGTGGCCAAGTACAAGGGCCTCGTCCGCGCGGCCTACCCGCAGATCAAGGCCGCCAACCGGCGGGCGATCGTGATCGCCGGGGTCGGCGGGCCGCGCAGCTCGACGGGTGGGGGCAACGTCGGCGCCAAGCCGTGGATGCTCGGCCTGGTCAACGACAAGCGCCTGAAGTTCGACGCGTACTCCCAGCACATCTATCCGTCGCGGGGGCCGAAGTTCTCCACGCCCTCGTACCGCAGGGCGTTCCCGACCTGGCTGAGCCTCGACGAGATCTACGCGACGCTCGACCGCAAGCGGAAGGGCATGAAGCTCTACGTCACGGAGGCCGGGTACACGACGGCCAGGACCCCCTTCCGGCCGGACCTCCGCCCCGCGACGCTGTCGCAGCAGCGGCTCTACCTCAAGCAGCTGTTCGCCCTGCCGTCCGTGAAGAGCCCGCGTCTGGCGGCCGTGGTGTGGTTCAACCTGGAGGACAACGCCAACTGGCCGGCGGGCCTGCTGCGCGAGGGCGGCACGCCCAAGCCGAGCTACGCCGCGTTCCGCGCGATCGCCGGCAAGCCGATCCCGGGCGCGCTGCGGACGGAGCTCTCCACGAGGTGATCCCGTGCGGCCGGGGCGTCCCGCGGGACGCCCCGGCCGCGGCGGGTTGTGGGGCCGCCGCGGATGGGCGACCATCGCCCGGTACGGCGGCCCGACCCAGGCGGCACCGATGAGCACCACGCGCGAGCCGCGCCCGGCGGCCGCCCGCACCGATCCGGACCGCACCCGCACGATGTCGGGCCTGCCGCTCGCGCCGTCGTACGGGCCGGACGGGCGGGCCCCCGAGCCGGACCCCGGCGAATACCCCTACACGCGCGGGCTGCACCCGCGGATGTACCGAACCCGCCTGTGGACGATGCGGATGTTCGCGGGGTTCGGGTCGCCCGAGGACACGAACGCCCGCTTCCACCACCTGCTGCGCGAGGGCCAGACGGGGCTGTCCACCGCCTTCGACATGCCGACCCTGATGGGCTACGACCCCGACCACCCGCTCTCCGAGGGCGAGGTCGGGGGCGAGGGGGTCTCGGTCGCCTCCGCCGACGACATGCGCCGCCTGTTCGACGGCATCGACCTCGAGGCCGTCTCGACCTCGATGACGATCTCCGGCCCCGCGGCGCCGGCCCTGGCGCTGTTCGTGGTCGCCGCCCGGCGCGCGGGCGCCGACCCGGCGCGGCTGCGGGGCACCCTCCAGGCGGACATCCTCAAGGAGTTCATCGCCCAGAAGGAGTGGGTGGTGCCCGAGCGCCCCTCCGTGCGGGTGCTGACCGACCTGATCGCGTGGTGCACCGAGGAGATGCCGCTCTGGCACCCGGTCTCGGTGAGCGGGTACCACATCCGCGAGGCGGGGGCGACGGCCGCCCAGGAGCTGGCCTTCACGATCGCCGACGGCCTCGCATACGCCGAGGAGCTGGTCGCGCGGGGCGTCGATCCCGACGCGTTCCTGCCGCGCTTCTCGTTCTTCTTCAACCTGCACATCGACCTCTTCGAGGAGATCGCCAAGCTGCGGGCCGCCCGGCGCCTGTGGGCGTCGCTGATGCGCGAGCGGGTGGGCGCGCGCGACCCGCGCTCCTTGCAGCTGCGCATGCACGTCCAGACCTCCGGCGTCTCGCTGACCGCCCAGCAGCCGCTGCTGAACGTCGCCCGGGTGGCGATCGAGGCGCTCGGCGCCGTGCTCGGGGGCGCGCAGAGCCTTCACACCAACGCGTACGACGAGACGCTCGGCCTGCCCACCCGCGAGTCGGCGACCCTCGCGCTGCGCACCCAGCAGATGATCGCGGAGGAGACGGGCGTGGCGTCGGTCGCGGACCCCCTCGGCGGCTCGCACTACGTCGAGGCCCTGACCGACGCCCTCGAGGCGGAGGCGCGCGCGGAGCTGGAGCGCATCGACGCGCTCGGCGGCATGGTGGCCGCCACCGAGGCGGGCTTCCCGCAGGCGCGGATCGCGGACGCCGCCTACGCCGCCCAGCGGGAGCTCGAGGCCGGGGCGCGCCTGGTGGTGGGCGTCAACTCGCATGTGGAGCCCGACGGCGAGGACCCGCCGATCCACCGGCCCGACCCCGCGGTGGCGCGGGCGCAGGTGGAGCGTGTGCGCGCCCTGCGCGCCGGCCGGGACGCGGCCGCGCACGCGGCGGCCCTCGGGCGGCTGCGCGAGGCGTGCGCGGGCGAGGACAACGTCATGCCGCACCTGATCGCGGCGGCCGAGGCCGACGCGACGATCGGCGAGATGTGCGACGTCATGCGCGACGTCTGGGGCGCCTACCGCGACCCGGGGCGCTGGTAGGTCAGGACGCGGGAGCCCCGGCGGCTGCGGGAAGGGGCGCCTGCTCGCCGGCGGCGCGGCGACCCGCCACCAGGGCGGGGCCGAGCCAGGCCAGGGCGAGGCCCCCGGCGAGGAGCGACGCGCCGAGTGCCGTCGCCTGGATCGCCACGCTGAACGCGAGCGCCTGCGCGGCGCCCACCCCGTGGACCATGGCGAGCGCGGGCAGCAGCACCACCTCGCGCGTCCCGGCACCGCCGGGCGCGCCCGGCACGATCCCGGCGAGCACGATCGCCGCGTAGGCGAGCGGCGCCGCGTGCGGGGCGATGCCGAGCGCCGCGAGCAGGGCGCCGAGGCTCGCGATGCGGGCCAGCGCGGCCGCCAGCCCGAGGCCCGCGGCCAGTCGGGCGGGCGCGGGCCGCCCCAGCACCGCGGCGCCCTCGCCGAGCCGGGCGGCGGCCCGCCGCGCGCGGGCGGGCAGGAGGGCGCCGGCGCGCATGCCCCCGAGCCGCGCCGCGACGGCGAGGACGACGATGGCGGCGACGGCCCCCGCGGCGGTCCAGCGCAGGCCGGCGAGCGGCCCCGGCAGGGGCGTGGCGAGCACGATGACCAGCACCACGACCGCCGTCACGGCGCCGTCCAGGGCCTTGAAGCCGGCGAGGCCCCCCGCCACCCGCCAGGTGCCGGCGCGCGACCCTCCGGGGTGGCGGCGGACGACGCCCACGCGCACGGCCTCGCCGAGGCCGAACGGCAGCAGCTCGCAGGCCGCCCGCGTGATCCAGTGGAGCCCGAGGGTCGTGCCCATCGGCACGTCGACGCCGCCCGCCCCCTGGCACACGCCCCACATCGCACCGGAGAGGGTCTGCGAGAGCAGGTAGAGGCCGAGCGCGATGCCGAGCAGCTCGGGGTGGGCGTGCGCGAGCGCACCGGCCGCGGCGGCGACGTCGATGCGCGAGATGCCGAGGGCGGCCCCCGCGGCGATGCCGCCCAGCACGAGGGCCAGCAGCAGGGTCCGGCGGGAGGGAGGGGTCGGGCGCGCGCGCATCGCCCCTCCGGTATCGGCCGGCGCCGCCCCGGCTTGTCCTCCGGGGCGCCGCCGGGCACCCCGGGCGGGTGCGCGAGCGCGCACCCGCCCGGCGCGTGACCTACGAGCGGCGCTCCGCCTCGCGCGTCTCCGGCGTCGGGCCCTCGCTGGTGTCGTGCTCGCGCTCGGGCTCGCCCTCGGCCCGCCGCGTCTCCGGGGTCGGACCCGTCGAGAGGTCCTCCTCCTCGGCCCGCCGCTGCTCGTCGCCCATGACCCACCTCCGGGATCGGTGTCGGACGGCGGGGGTTCCCCGCCCACGCCCCGCCCAACCCGGCCGCGCACGCCCCGGTGACGGCGATCACATCCAGCCCCGGGACCCGGGGCCGCGACGGGCGGCGCGGACGGCGCAGGTTCATCCCCTCCGGACGATGCGCCGGGGCCGGCGGACGGCGAGCATCGGAGGCGATCGGCGTGGTCCCGACGCCGCGGACAAGAGGTTCACCATGGGGCGGGTGATCGCGGTCGGCCTGGTCGTCCTCGCAGGGGCGACGGGCTTCGTCGCGTGCGACGACGACGACGAATCGCAGGCGACGGCCGAGCAGAACCTCTGCGGCAGCCTGTCCTCCTTCTCGGCCGCCGTCGTGAACCTCCAGGGCCTCGACGTCCAGACGGCCTCGCAGGACGACTACGAGGAGGCGGTCGCACAGGTCCAGGACGCCTGGGACGACGTGCGCAACGACGCCGAGGAGGTCCGCGACGCCGACTCGGCCGCCCTCGAGTCGGCCAACGAGGACCTGTCGAACGCCGTCGAGGACGCGCCGCAGGACGTCCCGGTCGCCGACGCCGTGGCGAGCCTGCAGCCGCAGGTGCAGCAGGTGAGCCAGGCCTGGAGCGAGATGTTCAACGGTCTCGGCTGCAGCACGGGGACGTCGCAGGACGGCACCGGGCAGTGAGCGCGACGGGCGCCGTGGCGGTCGCCGCCCCGGGGGCGGACGCGGCCGCCGCGGCGCGCGCGCTGGCCGAGCGGGCCCACTGCGGGGAGATCGAGCCGAACGGACAACCCGCCGTCGATCACCTCCGGCGGGTCGTCGCCGGCGTCCCACCCGGCGCCCGGCGCGTCGCGTGGCTGCACGACGCCCTCGAGCGCACGACGGTGACCGGCCACGAGCTGCGCTCGGCCGGGCTCGGGCCGGCGGAGATGGAGGCGCTGGCCCTGCTCACCCGCCACCCGGTCGACGACGACGACGCCTTCGTCCGACACGTCGGCCTGATCGCGCTGGCGACGGGTCCGGCGGGTGACCTCGCGCGCGCCGTCAAGCGGGCCGACATCGCCGATCGCATGCGGTTCCCGCGCGACCCGGCCGCGGCGTGGAGGCCGCCGTACGCGCGGGCGATGGCGCTGCTGACGGGCGTCCGCCCCCTCGACGCGTGGCGGGCCGGCCGGTCCTGAGACGCGGGTGCCGCGGGCGGGCACCCGCGGGTTCATCCCTCCGGGACGATGCCCGCGGCCGGTGATCGCGGTTCAGTGTGAGGGCACCCGCCCGATCCGGGGCGGGGACGAGTGAGGAGGAGGTTCGCCATGGCCACGCAGACGCCGCCCGATGCGGTCGCCCCCGAGCCGGGTGGCTCGGCCTGGACCGGCTGGGTGATGTTCGCCGCGACGATGCTGGCCATCGTCGGGTTCATCGACGTGATCCAGGGCCTCGCGGCGCTGATGAAGGACGAGGTCTACCTCGTCACCGAGTCGGGGCTGCTCGTGACGACCGACTACACGGCATGGGGCTGGTCGCTGCTGATCTGGGGGGTCGTGCTGCTGCTGACGGCCGTCGGCCTGTTCACCGGCAACTCCGTGGCCCGCTGGCTCGCGATCGCCGCCGTGGTCATCCACCTCATCGGCCAGTTCGCCTGGTTCCCCGCGTATCCGCTGTGGAGCCTGGTGGGGATCGCCCTGAGCGTGGTGGTGCTCTTCGCGCTGACGGTGCGCTGGGAGCAGGCGACCCGCTTCGACTGAGTCCCGCGCGGCGCGGGCCCCCGGGAGCACCTCGCCCCGGGGGCCCGGGCTCGCGCGCGGGGCCGGACCGAGCGCCCCGCCACCCCGTCAGTCGCCGGGGCCCGGGTCGACGAGGGTGTTGCCCTCCGTGACGTCGCCGGTCTGGAGCGCGGTGTCGCGCGGGTCGGGCTCCTCGCCCTCCTCCCCGCGCCGGCGCGGGCGCTCGGCGTCGGGCGCGGCGCCCGGCACGGACGGGTCGGTGTAGTCGGGCTCTGCGTCGCCGCCGGGCGGGCGCGTCGTCCCGTCGCCGCCGGTCATCAGCCCTCCCTCCCGATGCCCCGCATCGGCGGGCCGCCCGGCTCGCGCCCCTCTCGGTCGGCCGCGCCGCCGTGCGGCTCGGCGGTCTCGGGCGCCCCCGGCCCCGCGCTCTGCCCCTCGGGCATCCTGCGGGTGAACTCCGCAGGGGAGATCTCGTCCTTCCCGTCCTCGTCGCGGCGCTCGGCGTCGCGGCCCCGGTCCGTGTCCATGTCGGTCCCCCTCGGTCCGTGCCGGGAACGTCCCGGCTCGCCGGGCGGTACCCGGCCCGGCACCTCCGTATCCGCCTGCCCGGGTCTGCCGGGCCCGGCGGCCGTCGGCTATGCGGTCGAGCGGCCGTCCCCGGCGGAGGCGCGCGGCCCGGGCGGCGGCCCGGCGTCCTCGAGCAGGTCGAGCAGCGCGCCGATCCGCCGCCCCCCCTCCAGGGGGTGCCGCAGCAGCGCGTCCGGCTGGAGCGTGTACCGGTTGCGACGGCCCTCGCGGGTGCGGAGCAGGTACCCCGCCTCCTCGAGCTCGGTGACGATGCGATGCGTCGCGCGCTCGGTGATGCCGACCGCGTCGCCGATGTCGCGGAGCCGGGCGGTCGGATCGCGGCGCAGGCAGACCAGCACGTGCGCGTGGTTGGTCAGGAAGGTCCAGTCCGCCACGGTCGCAGGCTAACCGATGATGGTCCTGGGAGCCTCCAATCCCTTGACCACCGAGCAGACACATGTTTCTGTAAACATGTCTTCCTGTTCCTTAATGAGAGGCTGCTGACGATGGCCGATTGGAGCGACTGGTACGCCAAGGAGGACCCCACCAGGTGGGTCCTG
>VFQN01001175.1_pt1 | contig 45206 bp, 58 predicted proteins | sample 3512371 | NCBI WGS metagenome assembly VFQN01 (sample SAMN10412370, study PRJNA504923) | tailings metagenome | isolation source: Replicate 2 from Balatoc abandoned mine | place: Philippines: Itogon, Benguet | collected 2017-08-28
GTTTGGGGAGTACCGGCGAACCCCTAAATCACGAAAATTTAAGATCACTACGGTATTAATGCAACGTCGGCCCCGGATAAGGGGTCGACCAGCAGGATCTGGTTACACGACCCTGTTGCTAGCCGTACTGATGCAAGGCTCCCTCACGTCCCACATCTCCACAGGGCCGGCGGCTGCTGCGACTGTGGTTCCTGCGCCCCCTGGTGCACCTAGGCGTGGTGGCGGACAGGGCGGTGGGTGGGGGCTGCCTTACTGACGTGCATGTTGGCCTCAGGTGCGGGTACCGGTACTGTGGACGGAGACTAAGAAAGTCCACATGCAACGGCAGCACTGGGAGCGCGGCAGGCGGTTACACGGTAGCACGGAAGCATCCATGGCCAACGTCCCTATGCCGAGATTTCGACGTGTCCGTCAAGCCTTTGCCTTGCTGTGTCGTCTTTGATGCTCTTACCACAACAGGACACGATCGGGCTGCTGCTTGACCGTCCCGACATCATGAGGGCGCTCAAGGCGGAGGTCAGGAAGGTACGGCACGGCACGTGCAGACGGCACGCGGGAGGCATCACCGCTGTGCCCCTTGGTTTTGATAGCCTGCCCGCTTGCTTTACACACTAGTTGCCGCGCATGCCGATAACATAGCTTACAGCAAATTCGCGACAGTACAAGGCGCTGTCACACGCTCTCGAGTTCAAATCACACTCCTGCCGTGGTGACGTACACTGCCGTACAGGTTCCAGACGTACGGGTGCTACTGTCGCGGTTGGCGGGCTCGCTGCAGCGGCCAGACGGCAAAGCGCTGCAGCAGCTGCAGGTGACGAGTGCGTGTGTTCACGTGTGTACGGTATGCTCCGGAGTTGGCGCGGGTTCACTGGACGAACACCGTCATGGGCACCACCATGTGGCGGCCCGTGGCTTGTGGCCGTGCAACTCACAGGCCGTCTGCTCCAGGCCCATTTGCAGAAGCTCGGACGGAAGCGACGACTACTACTAAGGGCGCCACCTCCTTACGCTTGCCCTGGTTGTTAACCCACACGTGTCCGCCTGCTTACCACAGGTGTGCATCCAGCAGCTGCTGCGCCTGCGTGCCCTCTTCCAGCAGCTCGCACCCGACCTGGACCAGCTGCTGTGCGACCAGCAGCAGCAGGAGCAACAGCAGCAACCGGACCGCCACCACCACCACCACCACCAGCAGCAACACCGCAACCCAGGCGGACGCCGCGCCGCCTCCGCCTCCGCCGCCACCTCCACCTCCGCCCTCTCCGCCCCCACCGGCTCCAGGAGGCCACACAACAGGGACCAGCACCAGGGTCGCCAGACCTCCCCTTCCGCCGCTGCCGCCGCCGCCGATCCCGGTCAGCCCCCTAGCTGGTCCTCTGTGTCCATCAGCGCCAAGGTGCTAACACACATCGGGGAGGAGCTGCAGGAGGCACAGGACCTGCTGCTCAACATGCTGGACCCACACCAGGTGGGTGGTAGCTAGTGGTCTGCCACAGAAGCATGGAAGTGAGCGCTGGGGGTGCATCTCGTGGCTGCTGAGCGATCTGCATTGCGTACATGACCTGGATCTGAGAAAGCTAACGGAAGTTTACAGGTACGGTTGATCCAAACGCTCGGAAAAGGACTGCGGCATTCAGTCCCTTCGATGGTTAAAAAGATCAAGCCGCACACGTAAGTGTATTGTGCAGTCCTCGCCACCTGCGCGGGGCCTGGCTGGGTCGGGGTACCGGTGCCTATGGCAAAGGCATGCATAAATTCGCAATGTCAGGCGACGTAAGTCAAATCCCTCCCTCAGACACTGCCTTTGCCACCTGCCTCCTTCGAGCTGCCACCTCAGGCGCACGAGGGGCTGCTCATTGCGGAGGGCGTGTGCCCGGAGCTGGACTCCCTCAAGGACACCTTCTCGCAGCTACCCGACACGCTCACGCAGGCGCGTCCTTCGGGGCCTGTGCGCTGGCTACGCGCTTACTATGCATGGCAGCTGTTGGTCCGTACATCTTTGGAAAACCCCAAGCACCAACTGATCTTCACTGTGCACCACACCGTCGTCGCAGCACGTCCTCTGCCTCTCTCTGAGCCGCCGTCACACACGCGCAGGTTGTGGAGCAGGAGCTGCGCCGTGTGCCTCGCTGCCTGGTGCGGGCACACAGCCAGCAGCTGTGGTCCATCATGTACCTACCGCAGGTGAGTTACCGGTATACAGACAATGAATAATTAGTGGAACAACAAATTAGTAATCAGAGATAATTAGTTAATGTACAGAGTGGGGAGTGGTCCAGCATGTACCGGTACTTGCCGCAGGTGGGTTACGGGGAGGCTCAGGGGAGGCTGAGGGAAGGTGGAGAGGTTTGCGGGGCACTGTCAACTGACATGTCCGCGTGGTCCCTGGTTCTGGGCCGTGTTGCCGCTGTCATTCGTGTTAAGCTGTACAGGGTGCACGGCCGCGGCACCACTGGGCAAGCGGGATCAGTGTGTTGCTCGTATTGGTTGCAGGATGGCTGGACGTGACGTCGAGCCAGTCGTAGGTTGACACGTGCAAATTTCCGTGGCCTTGTAAGTCGCACATACAGTAGTGCTCATCGCCCGTGTGTATCCGTCCATGGCGCGCACGCAGGTTGGTTTCCTGGTCAAGGTGCAAGGGCAGCAGCTGACAGGTAGGGCGCGGGGGCATCAGAGGCGTGGGAGGTGGAAGCGACAGGTAGGCCACAGGCCAGCCGCTGTCGGGAATGCGACAAGCCTTGATGGATGGCGTTGGCGCATTGGGCAGACCTGGGCAGATGGGCACCCACCGCACGCGCCTCTCAATCCTACTGGTTCCGCTTGAACGGCTTTATCTCAGCACCTGACACCGGCGCCCGTCACGGCCAAACTGCTGCCCTCCCCACCTGTCGTACTTCGTCTTCCTACAGCTGAGCTGCTGGACGCCCTGCCCGACTACGAGCTGGCCTTCGAGGGGTGCGGCGATGACGCACCGTACGGCCGCGGCGGTCCCGGTACGACAACCACCTCGGGAGGCGGCGGCGGCGGCGGCCCCAGCAGCGAGGCGACCGGGGAGGGCGCGGCGGCGGGGCGGTTGGAGGGCGGGGCTGTGGCGGTGGCGGGCGGTGGTTCTGGGGCGGCGGCGGCTGGGGCTGCGGGTGGCAGCGGTTGGGCAGCGTACTACAGGTGTGACGTCACCCGGCAGTTGAACGACCAGTACGGCGACATGCAGTACAAGATCCAGGACCTGGAGGTGGGCGCACGGGTGGGAGGCCGTCGGTTGGGGGCCTGGAACTTCTTCCGGTGCATGGCGACATTATGAAACACACGAGCTGACTCACGCAGCGGTGGTGAACTGCTTTGGTGCGTGTGCTCTGGCTTACCCTGGCGTTGCCGTCAAGCTCAAAGCTCTCGGCTCCTTCCTCCGTCTACCACACGCTCTTCCACCTTTCTTTTCGCCGCACCCGTGCCCGTACCCACGTGCCTGCCACGTACACACGTGACACAAATGTCCATGTGTCACACGCATCCGCGTGTGTGCGCCCCCAGGCCACGCTGGTGGCTGAGCTGGCCTCCCGCCTGCTGCAGCGGCACGGCCCCGGCCTGCAGCGCTGCGGGGCGGTGGTTTCGGAGCTGGACTGCCTGCTGGGCCTGGCGGCCATGGCGGCGGCGGGCGGCGCGGCGGGCGCGGGGCGGCCGTACTGCCGGCCGGAGCTGACGGAGGGAGGCGAGCTGTACATCGTCAACGGTGGGCTGGATCGGAGGCAGAGGTCTTGGGTCTAGTCCTAGGGAAACAGGGGCATTCGCTGGGAGGTGTAGAACGCAAGCCGAGCAGCTGTAAACTGCATGGCTTTCACAAATGGCGGGGATGTGAGGCGTGCCGGCCGAAACACCTGGAACACCTGAAACACCTGCAGTCCGGTACCAGGCTGCAGTTGTTCTCCTGTTGCAGGCTGCTGCTTTGCAAGTCAATACCGGGCCCTGGCTCCCTTTCGCTCACCGGGTATGCACCCTGCCTGCCCCTGTCGGCCCGCGCAGGGCGGCACCCGCTGGCGGAGATGGTGGTGGAGTCGTACATCCCCTTCAGCACACACATGCAGGAGGACAGGGGCAGGCTGCAGGTGGTGTCAGGTGCGTGCGCGCGCTGTCCCTAGTACCGTCCCGCACGGTGACGTATCATGCCGGTGTCCGTTGCTGGCCCCCTGGCGCACCACTCACAGACCCCACAAGTACCACGCTGACACCTGATTGTGGTCAATGTAATCCACGTCCGCTGCAGCTTCTTTACGCTTCTTAGTGCTGCTTCCCTCACGCCGTCCCCCTGTCCGCGCCTACCACCGTTACCCAGGCCCCAACGCGTCCGGCAAGTCGTGCTACGCGCGGGGCGTTGCGCTGTTGGTGTTCCTGGCGCACCTGGGGGCGTGGGTGCCGGCGGAGGAGTGCAGGTGGGAGGGTGCTGTGGGGCTGGGGTACACTTCTTGCCCTGTCAAGGTTGGACGTTTCCTTGTTGCTGTACAGCAGCAACGCAACGCTACATGATAATAATTCCTGATAGGTGTGGTGGGGACCAGTAAGGATCGTTTGGCCACACCACCTGGAATGTGACATAAAATGTCAAAATGGGGTAACGGGTAAGCCAGCGCAAGCGCGCGGTGGCGCAGAGGTGCTTTAGCATTGTAGTTGTACGGAGCTACGGTCTCGATTACCTAGTACACGGACGGGGCTTTGGTTCGCACTCGCTGTGAGAGCTGGTGTGTTGAGAGGCACCCGTCCTTGCCTTGCTGTGGGTGCCGCAGGGTGGGGCTGGTGGACCGCATCGCAGCCCGCAGCGGCAGCCCAGGCGACGCCGTGGGCAGCGGTCAGAGCACCTTCATGGCGGACCTGGTGCAGGTGGGGCGGACGAGATGGGCGGATGGCAATCGTGATAGCGGTGCGTGCTGATGCATGTTGTGGGTTGCGGACCTGGCGCGGGTGGGGCGTTGGGACGGCGGGCGATGGGTGGCCAGGGTGACCACCTGGTGCAGGTGGGCGGGGGCGGCGATGGTGGTGGCGGCGGTGTGTGTTATAGCTTTCGCCGCAGGGCAAGAGCTTGGCGCAGGTGGAACGAGGCGATGGGCGGCGTGGCCGGTTGGGCGTGGTTAGCGGTCGGGGCAGGTGGCCATGTTGGTCCATACGCCACAGCGTACCTCACACCCATCAGTGCCCATTGCACCCACAAAGCCCGCACCCCCACTGCGCAGGTGTCCAGCATGCTGCGGTTGGGCGGGATGTGTGATGCGGCTGGGGCAGGGTAGCTGTGGATCACGGCGTGCCTTAATACACACACGCATTCCCACCTGTGCAGGTGTCCAGCATGCTGCGGTGCGCCACCAACCGCTCGCTCATCGTGTTGGACGAGTTCGGCAAGGTGCGGGACGTACAGGCCTCTTGCGCATTGTGCCTGTTACGACTGGAATTGACGTGCGCTTCCCGTGTTGTGTCCCCATGCTGCCTGCATGTGTCCGCCATGTCGTACTGTAGCGTAGCTGCCTGGCCAGTGTGTACGATGTGGAGGTATTGTCGAAGCGCCATGAAACGCGGTACCACCACGTCACAACAACTACCCCTCGATCTCCTCAATGCCATGCTGCACTGCTGCGTGCAAGAAGCGCGTCCTGCCGTACACCTCAGTGTGCCGTACTGTACCCCACGCACCATGGCACGCACGGCCTCCCACACAGGGCACCCTGACGTCCGACGGCGTGGGGCTGTGCGCCGCGCTGCTGCGCCGCATGGCCTCCCAGGGAGCTGACACAGCAGCGCCCGCCGCAGCCGACGGAACCATGGGCCACCCGGCCGCCGCCGGAGCTGGCGGCAGCTGCCCCCGCCTCATACTGTGCACCCACTTCCACGAGCTGTTCCGCCCCGGGATACTGCCCCGCAGCCCTCGCATCGCATTCTGGCAGATGGAGGTGCTCCATGGGCCCGGGGCGGAGGTGGAGGGCGAGGGCGTGGGTCAGCGGCAGCAGCAGCCGCAGGGGCAGGAGTGTGTTGACCAGGCGTTGACCGAGTGCCACGTGTTCCTGTACCGGCTGGTTCCGGGGCAGTGCCCGGCGTCGTTCGGGGTGCACTGCGCCAGGCTGGCGGGCGTGCCGGAGACCACGTGCGGCAGGGCGCAGGTGCGGCGGCGGGCACCTCTTGGCATTGTGTGCGAGCGCGTATCATGTGTTCATCATGACCGTATCATGTCCTGTGCGCTGCAAGAATCGCGCCGATCACCCCCGACCACTGTGCCCCCTTCGCTCGCACGGCGCTGTCCTGGTGACACAACCCACTGGCCTGTAACCGTTCTCATGGAACCACATAACCAGGACACCCGCCACCCACCAGCACGGCACACCACGTCTCACTGCCAGCTCCACGTGGCCATGCCCATGCGCAGGAAGTCATTCGGTCGCTGCAGCAGGGCTGCCCGCTGCGCCCCTCCGCTCGCGTCATGGCGGCGGCGGGCGTACGGCAGCAGCTGCGGCGGCTGGCGGCGCTGAAGGCGGGCGGGCCGTACGACACGGGAGCAGGTGGCGGGCGGGCAGGGCAGGGCAGCGACGAGGAGTTGCTAGGGCTGGTGGAGGGATGGTGTGGGGAGGGAGGGGATGCAGCAGAGGGGGAGGGGGGCGTGCGCTGAGGTGGTGGGGGTGACGGCAGGTGCCTGCCGTAGCGGAGAGGGGAGGGGGGAGGGGGCCGGGTGGTTTGAGGTAGGGCCGGAGGGGGCGGGGACAGCAGGACGAGGGGCAGGGCAGGTGGAGCGGGAGAGAGGTGGGAAGGAGTGATGGTGGGGCAGAGTGTCAATGAGGAACACACGGGCGAGCCCTGGCGAGTCTGTGCTTGCCGGTTTTGGGTACGGTACTGGTACCGTTGGTGCTGCACGTGGAGGGGGTCGGGGTGGGTCAGGTAGGGCAGGAGGTGCAGGCGCCAGGAGCGCCAGTACATTCCTCCTGTTCAGCGAAATGGTTCCAGAAGGTTAAGTCTCTCAGCGTTAGGGTTTGGGCGTGGCGCGTGGTGCCGCACGTGTACACGCCAGCGTCGGACATGTGTCGAACGCATGGCCCGGCTGCACGACGGGCCAGGGCGCCTGCCCTGTGGTGGGCCCAGCCCTTCCACGAGCACTTACCGGTATTGACCTCTTGCTCGACGATGCAGTACTCGTTCGGCTTGGTTCGGCGCAACAAGGTGGGGCAGGTAGCACATCATGCGCCCCAGGCTTTCACCTTCGCGTCCACCCAGGTCCACCCTGAGCGCCCAAGAACGCTGAGCAGGTGCTTGCAAGTAGCCTCAGACAGATTTGCAGCATACATGTGTCGCGAGGCGGAGCGGAAAAGCCTTGCACCGGCGACACGCTGGGCCAGGGGGCTCCCCTGCCGAGGGCTGTACAACACGCTCACTGCTGTTGTGCTGTTGTGCAGGCACCTTCCTCTGTCGGAGCCCAACATTTGATTCTCTTGCATAATGCATTGACGACTGACACGCCTGGCTGAAGCAGTTGAAACTGTGAGGTTTTTGGTCTTATGTCACTCTTCCCGTATAAAGCCGGCATATACTGCTCCTACTGCAAATTACTGTGCACTGTATGGAAATGACTATGTGACATCGCTGCGCCAAGAATTGAGACAGCAGGGGGAGGCTTGCCCCAAACCTTGGGAAACCCTGAGAAACCGACGGAGTAGGAAAACTACGTTGCGACATGTCCAAGGAAGACCCTGAGCCCAGTTCGTCTGGTTCTGGGGGCAAAGCGGAGCGAGGCAGTACGTTCAGCAGCGTTCAGGAGCTTCAACAGCATCCACAGCACCGCTCCGAACTTTACAAAGTGCTATTCTTCGGTCTGCTCTACACCGTGCATGCGTGAGTCCTGCCTATTGGCCATACGGCCGTTTGTTTCTAGGCGCCCAGGTCATTAAGCTTCCCGGTCATGAACGGGCTCTCCGTCGCGGCTCGCGACCATCACGTTGTCCACGCTACGCAGGTGGCGATCGTACCATGAAGCAGTCTGCGGCGAAGGTGCAACTCGCCTGGGGTCCGACACAGCTCTTTCAACGCCCGGCCCGGTGACAGCTGCGCCCGATCGTGCCAGCGACAGCTACACCCCAGCCAACCAGGATTCCCCGCAGCTTCACCTTGCAACAGCCAGCCCCGGCTGCTGGTATGGCAGCGACTACCCCTGCCCCCCAGCTTCCGCACGGCTCCGCCTCTGCTTCCACGCCCTCCGCCCCGGCGTGCTGTACGTTGTCCCCTTCTTCCGGCCCCCCAACCCAGCGGACCTCCATGACGGCCTGTCCATGGCATTCTTCATGGTCGGAGCTTTGCTGTGCTTACGGCTTGCGCCGCCCACTGCCGAGGGCCGCCGCAGCAGCAACCTGGTGAGGCCGTGGGTAGTGCCACTTGCGCGGGGGGTGGGGTGCCCGAGGGCGGCAGGCCGGCGGTGTGGTGTGCCGCCAGCCCTGTGATTGAACCCCGTAGTCAGAAGACCGCACCCACAATATCCACAGGCACCACCGCTGCCCCATTGCGCTAGCATGCATATAAGCCAGACTTAACGGACACTCCACTGCAGGCAGTATTCACTCTCCAGCTGCATCGTACCTGTATCCTGCTGCGTGTCGTGACATGCCTGTCCCACGGCTTTCGTACCGACTGGCCAGTATGCCTGTCCCAATATGGCTACAGGGCTCGGGTCCAGCGCCCTGCCCTCCATTACTATGCCCCGTATGCACACACGCGCTGCCACACCCGCCATGTTTCCCCCGGGCGCTGTCCTAGCTGGCCCTATGTACGCTTTACCAATACGTTGCCCTTCCCCCAGGTGCTGTGCTGGCTGGTGCTGCTGGTGGCTGTGCCCAAGGGCTGGCTGCTGGCCTACGGCTGGGCGCACCCCTCCGCCTCCCTGGGCCGGGCGGTGGAGCGCGTGCTGCCCTCGCACGCAGCCATGGCGCTGTGGCTGTCGCTGGCATTCCCGGTGCGTAGCTGTGCAGGTCCTGGGGAAACACTAGCATGGAGCAAACAGGTTCTAGCTTCAGCGATGACAGCTGCGTTCCCGGTGCGTGCTTGGTGGTGGTGCTGTTGCCAGCTGTTGGTTTTGTCAGGAGGAACAGGCCAGGTAGCTGGTGCAGGTAAGGGCTATTTCGACGCCTGCCTCTGCGAGTTGCACATTTGGTAGGACGACGCAATGCTTAATTCCGACTTCTGCTGCTGTTGCAAACCTGCAGCTGACATGGCGGCGGCAGGTGCTGCTGAGCGCCGTGTACGCCTGTGCCTTTGCAGCGCTCACGGCCATGGCGGCGGCACGTGGCTGGCCGTACGGCAACGAGGTCTCCCCCGCCGCCATCGTGGCGCGCTGTGCCGCCGCCGGCGGCGCCGCCGTCGTGGTGTCGTACTGGGCCGAGCGCCGCCGCAACCATCATCGCCGCAGGCTTGCGCAGGCGCAGGCGCAAGCGGACACTGAGGGGCAGCGGGTTGCTGCTCCCGCAACCGCTGTCAAGGGGCTTGAAGCGCTCGCTGTCCAGACGCGGGGTGTCTTGGAGCAAAGTGGGGCGGTAGAAAGCGAAGCCCAGCCGCAGTCTCTCCGTACTGTTGCTGACACGCAGCCGACAGTAATGCACGACAAGACCGCGGTCTCCATACCCTCTTCCCTACCCCCTGCCCGCAGCAGCCCCCCAGCCTCCTCCTCCCCCACCCCAGCTCCCGCCCCTCCCACCCCTCACCAGCTTCCTCCGCTGCCCACCGACCTGCCCGCCCTCGTGCCAGCCCTGCCCCCGCAACCCCGCCGCCGCCCCCAGTACCGCTCCAGGGTCCAGGGCACCTGCGTGCGCATCAAGGTCCCGGGGGTGCACGCCCGAGACCTGGCGCCGCAGGCCCCCCTGCTGCTCGCGGAGCAGCTGGCGGGCAGCGGGCTGATGCTGGCGGGGATGGCGGTGCGGGAGGGCTGCATGGAGGTGGTGCTGGAGATCGAGCGAGTAGCACCGTCAGCACGTGGAGCGGCTGCCAATGTTGGCGATGTTGGTAGCCCTCATGAGTCTGCGCACTTGTCGCAGTTGCCGCTGGGGCATGAGGCAGCAGGAGCTGGTGTGCAAGGGCCCACGACCAGGGTTGTGCACCAGCAGGCAGCGTCAACTGAGGGCCGGAGGTGGGGCCTGGGCGGCAGGCGCGGCGGGCCGGGTAGCAGCAGCGGCAGCAGTGGCGTGCTGGTCCCCCCGGGCCTCATCCGCTCGCTGGTTTCGGTGCTCGTGTCTGCCGTACTGCCACGATCCGCGCGGCCGGCGGCAGGAACACCTGCCCTGGACGCGCCTGCAACAGAGCCTGCAATCACACCACCGCCACCAGTATCAGCTTCCCCACCTGCTGAGGGCAGATTTGCCGGGGCCTCGGGGCCCGCTGGCATGGCGGCGGGGGAGGGCCCCGTGGCTGGCGAGACAACAGGGGATGTCCCCCTGTCGGGCTGGCTGGCCGCGGTGCCCACACGCCGCAGGCTGGGCTCCCCTGTGCCCATCCAGGTGGACGTGAACGGGGTGCGGTACCTGCTGGCGCCCGACCGTACGGCAGTGTACGACATGCAGTCCGATGCCGACAGGCACGGGGCTGACTGTTACGATCGCGAGCTGGGCGGCAGCGGCGGCTCGTTGGGTTCATTCGACGGTGACGGTTGGCGCATGTGGATTGACGCGGAGAATCCAGAGGACTCCAGGCCTGGGGAGGGAAAGGCGGAGGGGAAAGGGAGCCCAGGGGAGGAGTTGGCTGCAGGGGCGCTGGGAGGTGCTGCTGGCGTGTTCCCGCCCCATGGGTCTTTGATCGCCCTACAGCCGCCGGTGCTGGTGCTTCCCACGGTTTGCCTTCAACAGCCGGCAGGGGTGGAGGAGGCACAGTGTGGTGGTGAGGAGGGGAGCTCATCGCACGGCGTCCGCCAGGCAGGGCTGAGGAGCGGCGTCCGCCTGACGCTGCTTGTGCGCGTGGGCGGCGCGGCAGGGGATGGCACGACGAGGCAGCAGGAGCAGGGCGGGCTGCGGCACGTGCCGTTGGCGTGCGAGCAGCTGGTCGCCTGGCAGCGGGGCTGCTTCGTGCGGGTGGGTCTTCTAGGCGCAGTTTTTTGAGGGAACAGGACTGGCTTAACAGCGTAGCTCAGGAGTGTTGCTGTTGTGGCTGGCGAGAGCTGGTTAGAGCTTGGAGGCTTCCTTGTTTCGCTACCACACAGAGCGTGTGTCTTGCTCTCGTCCCATGTGCCACCAGGTCTTCGCAGTGGAGGAAGGCGTGGAAAAGAACGAGGAGGAGGCAGCCGAGCCGGCCGCACGGGCAAGGGAGGAGCGGACAACGAGTGGAGGGGCATCTGGCGGCGGGCCTGTCGTACCCTCATCGTACTCCATCCGGCGCTTTAACGTGTACCTCGAGCCCCGAGACCTGTCGTACGGTGCGGGATTGCACTGCCCCATGGGCTTCCGGGAGCCCTTTGCATACCGTTGCGAGCAAACTAGCAGCCTACGGCACAATCCGTGCCCTGCTGTCTGCACCGCGCTGCCTGCCGCCCTGCCCCGGTGCCCCCACGGTACTGCTTGCTAACCCACACTGCCCTTTCCGCCTATCCCCGTCCTGCGCATCCCCAGGCCTGCTGACCTTCGGTGTCCACCAAATCCGTGGGCCCCTAACCGCACAGCCCCCCGCTCCTGCCTCTGACCCAGCCGCTGCCACAGCCGCACCCCCTGCCGGCGGCTACCCTGCCCCCGAGCTGGGCCCGCTGTGTGCCATCGCCCGCGTGCTGCTGCTGCCCCCGGGCCTGGCCCCGCTGGCCCACGAGCTCAGTGCTCCGCTGGTGGAGGACCTAGACGCCGCGCTGCAGCTGGGCGACCCCGATTCGGCCTGCTCCGTGCTCGAGTTCCTCACCGACCTGTCGGAGTGGCTTAGGGACGGCACCCCCCTGCTCGACTCCCCATGCACTACGGGGCCTGGCGAAGCAGCCGAGCAGGGCCAAACGCGGCAGATGCAGCAGGAGGAAGGGCGCCCCCAGGTGCAGGAGCCAGGGCGCCGTGCTGCAAGTGGGGTTGGTAGCAGGGGTGGTAGCGTCGGACAGCTGGTCGACAGCTTGCCATCTTCGGCCGACTCCACGCGGGCCTCCCTCGCAAGGGTGTACAGCAGCAGCACACCGACCACCAGCGCAACCGACGCAACCACCACACCTACCACCACCACCGCAGCAACCACGGGCCCCTGCTCTGCAGAGGGTGCCAGCCCCGGCGTCCGGACCTTGCGCGCCAGCAACAGCGGCAGCCTCGTGGACCCTACGGCCTACACCCTGGCACAACGCCCCACCACCACAGCTACTAGCACAGCTGCTCGCCATGCTCCAGCAGCAGGTGGCGTCAATACGGGCACAGCGCCGCACGGGGAGGAGCTGCCTATGCCTGTGATGCTGCCTGGCGGCCGGTTGGACCTCAGGGCAGCTGCGTTTGGCATGGGCTGGAACGGACGAACGGGCCAGGGACAGCAGCAGTTGCAGCAGGAGCACGAGCAGCAGCAGGGGGCCGTGGCCGCTGCTAGCGCGCCCACAGATCCAGTGGGGACAGGGGGAATGCCCCTGGGCACGCAGAATGCCTGCCGTGAGGGCCTCTTGGAGTACGCCGTACATTGCGGCTGGCAGTACACCGTACGGCTGTTGCTCGGTCTGGAAACCGGGGATGAGGGAGGGCAGGTACATGCCGGCGGAGGTGGTGCGCGTGGGGTGGAGCTGGCAAGGGCAGCAGCCTTGGATGCTGGTGCTGTGGGTGCGAATGAGGACGGGGCTGCAGTAGCGGTGGCGGTTGGGGCAGGGGTGGCGTTCGGACGGATTGGGGCAGCTGTGCAGGGCGGGGAGCGTGGGGATGGCGGCGGGGGCAGGCTGGATAGCTGGTGCGAGGAGGGCACGGGACGTGCCACGCCGGAGCAAGCAGGGGCGGAGCACAAGCGGGAGCAGCAGCAGCAGCAGGGGATGGCAGACGCCATTCAAGCGCCTTTGTCCGCCACAACGGCCGCGCAGGGGCCCCCGGGTACGTAGTTGACGCCGTTGCAGCCGCCGTACAGTACGGCACGTGGGGCACGCAGGCGGCTTTTCCGGTGCCGGCTGGCGGCGGCGGCGCCACCGCCAGCACCGCATGCACGCCACGTGTGGAGCTGCTGACGCCTCTCCACGTGGCCGCCGCCCTGCCGGACGGCGGCGCCATGCTGGCACACGTGCTGACGTGGCACAGTGACGCGCGTGTCGTGTACCACGTGGTGCCACGTGGCAGCAGCGTCAGCGCGCAGCAGGTGGCAGCGCAGGCGGGCAACGGGGCGGCTGTGGGGCTGCGCGCCCTCGGCCGCAGTAGGAGCGGGCCTCTGTAGGAGGGGCACGGACGGAAGTGGAATTGTCCTTATTCTCCAATCACGTCTCCAATGAGGTGGCAGGTGCATCGGGAGGATGTGGGTGCAGGAGGCGGGCCTGGTAGAGCATTGTGTGCATACCTACTGTGCATTACTGGGTATGGGAATATGTGGGTAGCAACACTCGCGAGTCGCAGCTGCATCCGTCCAGAAACGCACGCATTCCGTTCAGTTGGGTGTGGCTGGCTTATTGTATCACAAGCATTCGCGAGGTGCACCAAAATTTGCTTCACAAACCTGGACAGAATGGATGCCGGCTTCGGCCTGCCTTACAGCTTATGTGGTTGTGAACAAAAGCAATAATTGCATTGTAGGGTTGAATGCCAGATCGGCAGTTGGGAGAGCGCCTTGGTCTTCAGTTTATGTGGATGCGTTGATTGCTGGGCGTTGATTATATGGCACCTGCTCACTGTTCCGTCTTGGGCCTTGCAGTGCTGATCGACCCGCTTGGGTGTTGTGCCGCTCCTCTAGGTATCGTGTGCCGGGTGCATACACACTACCTGCACTGTTGTTGCATGCATCCACAGAGATTGCTTATTTGTTCCATTGCAAGCATGACTGTTATACTTGTTGGCAATATTGCCCTTAGAAAAAGGGGCCATCCGGTGAGCGTGCAACCCACATGGCACGCAGGCACGTGTGTCTACCACGGGAGTGCTGCGACTGGATGCTGCGCACAGATACTTGCATGGGCTTGACATCTGGTTCTGCAATTGGGGTTGGGTTGTTGGGCGCAATTGGTGATGGCCCTGGATTGGCACACGCTTCCCTGGGCTGTTGGGGCCTGCTACGTTGAGCACACGGTGATCAAGGGAGTGCAGGGTTGACGTGTGAGGACATGTGGCGGTACCCGCACCTGTGTTTGTTTCCCTGCCCGCACATGGGTAACGTTCCAGTGTCCATGGCCCTTACCTGGGGGCGGGACAAAGGCTGCCGTTGACGGGCAGCCGAGACGATGGAGGGGTCTCCAGTTGATGTGGATCTGTTGTGGTACATGTACATCTGTTGTGGTACGCATGCCATCAGCTTCACTGCATGTAGTCACTGTGTTCACGTGTGCGTGTGGGTCCAACGCCGAAACTCACGGATGTCGTGTCATGAGCTCTCAAGTGGGCGACTAAACGTGGCGACCTGAGCTGACGGCGCCTGCGGGTTGTTCGATTGTACAGTGTTGGTATAATTGGTAAAATTGCGGGCCAGGAGCTGGGTGTCGGTAGTGCTCTGATGTGGCGTTGAGGCCTACCGTGCATGGGGTTAAGTAGTGTGCATGCTGCTTTGGAGGTACCTGCGCGCATGATATGGCATGCAGCGAGGTGCGGCATCAGACATGCGGCTCTTCCGCAGTTCTGCCGTATTTGCTGACGTGTTCCTGTTGTGGAGAGGATACCGGTAAGCCACGGCGTGCACGAGATGGATGAGGGGTCGTGTGCGCTGTACACCTTGGTGTTGAGGTGCCTGGGGTACGGTTTGCGGGTCTCTCCAGCCGCGGACACCCAGACGGGCAAACGCAAAGCAGCAGGCTGCCAGTGAAGAGGGGATGGTGTGGGGTGCAGCAGATGCAAGAAAGTAAGATTGTTACATCGTGGGTGGTGCGGACGGCTCTCGGGCCACGGGCCTGCCGGAGAGGGAGCTTGGGTGCCTGGCGCAGCGAACCACAATCCGCCGCAGCCTACGTCGGCGGCGGCGTCAAGGGTCCTGCCGCCGCGGCTGGTGCTGCCCCCGATCGGGGCCGGGGCGCTGCGGCGGAATGCGTCCGCGGGGCAACCCTCGGTGCAGCAACTTTGGAGGTGAAGGCGAGTGGGCGCTGCCGCTCAAGCAGTACAGCGGGCGCCGGGCGGTGTGGTGTAATAGGGTGGATTGCCAGCGGGCGGAGGGGCATGAGGATTAGTGCAAGGCGCTGGCGGTGGGGATGGCGCCGATCTGACGTACGGAGTGCGCGAGGCTGTGGAGGTGGGCGTTCTGACCACACGAGTGTAGCGCAGAGGTGTGGGCGGTTGGGCCTGACGGACGTGCCGTTTGCTGCGTATGCCTGCATGTGGGAGGCACCCAATAAGCGATTGACGTGTGACTGATATTACCGGCACTGTGTTGTGCGTCTACGGATACCTGGCTTGCGTCGTCCTATTCATCCTTATGGCCCCCTGGCTCTCCGGACGTACCTCATTGGGGCTTGTAACTGTTATTTAGCAGGCTGTGCTCGGCTGTGCTCGTTTTCTAGGATCCTTGCAGTGCAGTGAGACGTATGGGTGGGCGCCGGGTCTCACGTGCCACTTGCGTCTGTCATACACCGGCATCGAAGGACTCATGGGTTTGCGCAGAAGCCCACGAAACCTGCGACAGCATTGTCGTGTGCTGACGCTGGCGGGGTTTGCCGGCCTTGGAGACTCCGGCTCTTGCATGGGTCGTTGCAATTGTGAAAGTTGGACCCCAGTCGTATGAAAACCCTTGCTTCTATGCTTGGGCCGGAGCAGGCCCCGAGTCAGCTCAGAGCCTGAGACCCAGAGCGCATAGCCTTGGCGTTCGGGCTCAGTAAGTGCGCTGGTGCGGCTGCATTCATGGAGCCTGATGGAGCAGTGCAAACACACGGGCGACGGGCCGGGACAGGATGCCTGTGGACGGGGGCGGGGGGGGGGGGGCAGGGCCAGGAACTCCGCACTGTCGACATGCAACCGCGTGCACAGGGCGGACTGCACAAAAGAAGGCCTTCGTAGGCAACGCTACAACCACGGGTTCTCAGTACCCTGTAGAAAGTGCACAGGCAGGCACACGGGCTGACCACAACCCCGCAACTGCTGCGGCAGCTGAGTGGGCCAGGCAGCACTAGTAGCGTCGGCTAGGTGGATCAGGGTGGACCAGGGTGGACGTAGGCTCATGGTCACGGTAAGTTATCTGTAAGTAATATGCAGACTTCAACTCAAAGGCATGCAAACCTTCGCAGGCACTTCATGTACCAGGTCAAGTCGTCAACCACATGTGCCACAACAACAACCCTCCTACAGCAGCCAACGTGCGCCAACCCATCACTGTACCGTACTACAAGACCACAAAGACTTGCTGCTATAGCTCTGATTCTCTGTACAGCTTCGCCAGCGGTCAGCGTGGCGTGGCTTCACCTGGTCCCATTCACCCCACGACCCAAGCACCTTGGCCGGTGCACACGGCTTCAAGTCCCAGCAGAGTACGGTGCCAATTGTCCGCTCACCTTCCCACCTAACGTCATCCTGCTCCACTAAAAGCTGCCCCACGCATCCCGCAATACAAGGTACTGTACTACCGGTACTGATGCAAGTTCAACTAAGTAAGCAGCCTGTGCGCAGTTTCCGTAACGTCCAAAATTTGCACACGGTCCCAAAGCGGCCCCCATCTTGGCCGCCTCGTTGAGTCAGGTTGCTAATATGCATGCCTGCATCCCTTTCCAGCTGTGCTCATGCTCGTTGCAAGTGCAAGACTACCTCCATCCGCTCGGAGGTCTCCCTTGCTTGCCGCTGACGTAGGTCGCAAACGCCCCTCCTCCGCCGCCTCCCCTGCCGCCCCCGCCATAGCCCCTGCCACCGTCATCCTCATCACTGTCATCCTCCTCCTCCTCGTCCTCTTCGCTTCCGTACTTGTCGTACAGCTTCTGCGCCGTCTCCGCACTAAACCGTACCGACCGCCGACCCGAGGGCCCGCCCGCCAGCCCAGGCCGTACGACATTAGTAATGACCGCGGGCCGCGCCTCGAAGCTGGGCTGCGACTCGGCCACTTCAAACTCCCCCCTGGGCCGCCCTACCGAGCTCATGTGGTGCAAGGGGACGTTGCTGACGCTGCGGCTTGGTAGATGCTGCTGCTGCTGCTGTTGCTGCTGCTGCTGTGTGTACGTGTCCACAACGGCGTGCTGCGCCTGCCACGCCGCCACCGCCTCCAGCGCTTTGGCCCGCAGCGTTGCGGAGTCGTCGGAGCGCTGCACGACCCGCGGGTCACCTGTTGGCATGATGGGACAGGGGCATTTTATCCGGTTTACGAAACTTCAAGTGCTCATACTGCCCCTCATCAGCTCCCGCCCCTGTCTGCCCACGTGTTTGGGTTGAGCGCCCGGCATGAAGCCAGGGCTGGTTTCTTCCGCCAAGGCATTTTATCAGTTCTGATAAAACCCAACTCCTAAAAGTCCCAGTATTTTATGAAAGGGTCTATGCCATGCAGTGCGGCCAGAGCATCAAGCCGCGAGCCACACCGCCGACACTTCTCACTTCACCGTACGTCATACGCGGCTTTGCAGATGGGACAAGTACCCGAAGGTGCTGCATAGGCCACACTAGCACCAGGCACGAGCGAGGAGCAAGCCGAGCGCTTCACGGCGACGGACCCGCAAGCGGAAACCAACCACGGCAAGCGTCAGGGCCGGACCTCCCTCGAGCACCACTTCCGCTGCCTCCGCCCTGGAAACCATGCCTCTACGTTGAACATTCCGAAGTACCAACGCTTCACCCTCCTTTCCGCTCACCCTCCGCCCCGTCGTCCTCCTCGTCGTCCTCGTCGTACCCCCGCCGCCTGCTGCTGGCGCCGTCGCTGCTGTCGGGCCGCCGCCGGAACAGCCCCGCCTCGCTGGGCGACCGCAGGTTGGCGGCCATGTCCGCGATCCACGTGCTGCTGCGGGAGGCGCTGCGCTCGGGGAAGCCGCCGCCGTCGTCCCCAGGGCCGCCCATGGCGCCACCGGCGTGGGCGTCGGCGGGCATGTCCACGGAAGACCTCCCCTGCACGTATTGCAAGGGCAAGAAGCGAGGTTGTAAGGCGTAGGTGTAGGGTGGGCAAGGCGGAAACCGCACGCATGGTGGGTGACGAGTTTGGATGCCTAGGACATCACGTGCTGTACGCGCCGTACCAATATTGCCTGGTCAGGTTTCGTCAGGGGTGTAGGTTGACACGCGCCATGTCAGTACTGTACTGTACTACCTTGATCACGTCCATGCTCACGCCGCACCTGCTGCCGCCTCGCGATCTCCGCCAGCCGCGCCGCCGCCCGGTCCGTTGTCGCCGCCACCAGCTGCTGCTGCTGCATGCCATGCGGCCCCTGGCCCTGCCCCTGGTACGACACGCGCACGTGGCTGCTGGGGTGCGCGGACAGCATTCGCCCGTCCCCAAGGCCGCTGTCCGACGCCCGCAGCACGGCGCGGGACGAAGGGCCCCCGAAGGAGGGAGGAGCAGGTGGGTAGGGAGCATGCCCTGCATGCGTGCTACCCAGCTGGGCTCCCCGGCCCAGGCCGATACTGGCACCCCGGTCGAGTTGTACGGCACCCGAGGGCCCCCGCTGGGGGGCGCCGTACCCGTACGAGTTGCCGTACATGCCTGCCGGAGCACTGTCGTACTGGTTTGACGCGGCGGCGAGGCGGCTGGTGGAGTGGCGGAGGGAGGCGGCGGGGCCGGGAGGGGCGGCGGCGTCGAGTGGCATTTCGGGGAGGGGTTGGCGGTAGGGCGCTGGGGCTTGAGTGTGGCCGCGCCTACGGTAGAGCAGCGAGCACAGGGGGTGCAAGGCATGGGCCACCACCGTCAGTGCTGACCATGGAAGTGCGCATTCGAACGCAAGCCGGAGATATTTGGTGTTGCCGCCTCTATCAAGCTAGGTCAGCCCGGTCGTTCATGATGAACAACAACGCCGTACGACACAGCCCCGGACGATCAGGGCCCACATGCATCGCCTCCCACAACGCACCTGGGGTCGAGGTCGATGTTGTCGGCGGCGGAACCCAGAAGCTCGGCCATGACGTCAAGGCCCGCCAGCCGCCCGCCCTGGCCGCCGCCGCCGCCAACTGCCGTACCGTACGACTCTTTCCGTATTACGTGTACCGCCGGTGACGGCGCCGCCAACGCTGCAGTGCCGTCGTGCCGGCGGGTGGGTGAGTGCGTGGCGTGGGGCATGGGCAGCGCCAAGTGAGCCCCCACCGTGGGAGGTGAGGCTGGGGGCGAGGGCGGGTGCTGGTGTGGGTGGTGGACCTCCACCGGCGTGAGCTGTGCCAGGGCGGCGTGTGGGGACGAGGGCCGCGAGGTGCCTGGGCTGCTCTGCCAGTTGCCGGTGAGGGTGGTGCTGGCGGCTGGCGGCGGGTTGGAGGATGCTACGGAAGCGGAGGCGGGGCTGAAAGGGGCCACCACGCAGGCTTCCTGCTGCAGTACGGATGTGAGCTGGTGGTGGTGTGGGTTAGGGGCCGTGTGGGGGTTGTGTGGGGCGCTGCGGGGAGCAAGGGGTGGTGCTGCAGCAGGTGCCGAGCTGGCCGTTGCAGTCTGGTCCAGAGCTTTGTCCAACTCGCTAGAGGCTGTGTGGTGGCTGGGCTTCCGCTCGAGGGCATCCTGTTAGGGTGATACGGATTTGGAGCAGAACAACGCATAAATGGGGAATGTAGAAGTGGCAGGTGAGGGTGTTCTGCAGATGGAGCACGGAGTCTGGGACGGAACGAAGCGTTGAGGATGCACGCGTCACCGGCAGACAGCGTGTAGCATATGACCCGGTTCCCGCAGTGTCGGTTGTATGCGCATGGCACCGACGGGGGTGAGCTGGCCTGCTCCTGCGCTGAGCTCGCACAAGCGACGTCTTGATCCGTGGGCTGCAACAGCCAGCAAGCACCCGCTGCACCGATCCCAGTACTTACACACACACGTGGAGCTTGCGCCACAATGGACAGTCCCCGCAGCACGTGCATAGTAAAGTAGGGTACCCCACAGGGTACCACGCCCAGACAAGTGCCGCCAACCACCCTGCTGCACCCACAGAGCTGCAGGTCCGCTACCCACTTCTGGCATCTCGAACCTCACGCGGCTGGTACCGCGCAGGGGCACCGCCCCACCCCCGTTGTCCGTGCTGGCCCGCGTGGTGGAAGGGGCGGTGTGGGTGGAGGCCGCAGCCGCCGCCCCGTCGGGCGCCATGCCGCCTGCTGAGGACCTCGGGTTCGGCCCCACCTGCATACATGTTGAACAAGACAACAGTCGTTGCCCGAGTCGCTCACCGCGGTACCATTACATGGTATGCGCAACAAACATGAAAGTGACAATTACGCGTCTGGAACCATTCGGGCGTGTTCCTCGTATGGGGACAGCTCCACCAGCCACATGCCCTGATGTGCGAGACCGCAACGCACCGTGTGTGCTGAGGGCACGTTCAGAGGCCTTTTGGGTCTTGGTGCGGTGGCGGCGGCTGCACCCGCACTCGCATCCAGCCGCACACTATTCCGTTCGCGCTAGCACCCGCACCCAAACTAACACCTGCACCGCGCGCCGGGCTGTGCGCCATCCCACCTGCACGCCCAGCTGATGCATATCGTCCTGCGTCACCTTGCCCTGGTGCAACAGCACCTCCTGCGGGGGTCGGAAAGTCCATTTGATCACAGTCGCAACAAACAATCAGGTCGAATAATTTGACTACAGACGCGTAGGGCATGTCGCTGCCCCTTTACTGAATCAAGCAGCAGCCAATAGAGGTTAGACCATGGTGCAGCATGCATCGCACTGGTGGTGCTTGCACACAATTACAACACTCGTGAACACTCGCACCGGTGAGATATGTTGTCCTACCGTGCGAGATGCCATGCATTGCGCAAGCCAGGTGAGAAACACGATGTGACGCATGCTGAACTGCAACGTGGACGGACATTATGGCATGTGGACAGCGGAGTTATCCCTGCCCCCTGCGGAGGCACACCCACCACACGCCCACCCACCAGCAGCTCATCCGCCGTCATCTTCCGCGCAACGCCCGGTCCCGCCCTCCCCGGGCTGGTCGACGCCGCCGCCGCCGCCGCCGCCGCTGGCGCCGCCGCCGCCGCTGCGACTAGCTTCCCATTGGATGTCTCCACAGAGGCAGAACCCCCAAACCCGTTGCCTCCGCCACCACCCGCCGCCGCCGCCGCAGCAACCGCTCCGCTGCTTAGCCGCTCCGGCAGCGCCATACGCACTGGCGCCGACGCCCCCACCGGCGTCGCCGCCAGCGACCCAGCGCCGCCGCTAGCAGTCGGACTCACCGCAGGGTCCAAGCCACTGCTACCATGTTGGGGTCGAATGATCATGGAGTTTGACGCGTAGCCAGGAGGCGCTCCGGGGCCAAACGCCGCGATCGCGCGAGCGGCGGCTGGGGTAACGCCGTTGTGACCGTTGGTGCGGTTGTGGTCGTTGTGGTGCAGCGGGTAGAGGTGGTTGTGTGGCAGGTGGTGGGGGTTGGGGGCGGGGATGTCGGCTTCTGAGGACACGCGCAGGCCAGGTGGCATGCGGCCCCCGGTGGCGCCCGTTTCGTCCTGCCGGGCGCACAGGACAGTCCTTGTCGAGAGAGGTGGACCCAGAACATCGGCGCTGTAAGGACAGGTTTGAGAGTGGCTTACCATGCAAGCACGTAGTGAGCAAGCTGGGTGCAGGACGTCAAGATGGTACGGCAGAGTGTGCGTAGGGTTGTTGCGCAACGGGCGGGAACCGTCATAAGCGCAACGTGCCAAAGTGTGCGTTACCGAGGTGACATGGGAGTCAGCGGGGATCATGCAAGTCCGTGCGCGACTCACCGGCATCGGATCCCTCTCACGCCTACTGCTCTTGAGGATGGACTTGGCCTGCGATGCGAATCGCAAGGAAACGTGGAAAAGTTGAAGTGTTGAAAAATGGACGTGGGGCACTTAGCGGCGACCCTATTCCCAACTTTGGCACACCGCGAGTACGTCATCCCCAGGCAGGCAAAGCGGATGGGGCTATCCCACGTATGTTGGCGTGGGCACGTGTTCATACAGCAAGATGGCTTCACGGTTCACGACCCACGGGACAGGCCCTGCAGCAACTGCTGGAGCGCGTCCCTTCAGGTAGAGGTACGCCCCTTGCAACCCCTACCCACCGGTGCCTTGTTGCTGACCATCGAGTACGCCGACAGCGCCCGGCACCGCCGGCCCCCGGAGCTCTGTCGGACGGGGAGGGACAGCAGCATTCATGACGGCTCAGTTCGAGGCGCAAAGCAGGCACGCAGAGATGAGACTTTCTGGGGTGCTGGCTGGGCAGGCGGATGGCTTTGCTTCAAGGCGATGGAGCTCCAGCGGTGTGCCAGTCCAGGCCAGGGTACTGATGCCGTCCTTGACAGGGATACACCCGGTGACTGCGCCTTGAATGCCAAGCTCGAACCGCACGAGAGCACTACCTTGTTGCTACCGCAAAGTCCCACGCCCCAGGCGGCCTTACCCCCATCCTGCTGCACGCAGTACTGGCCTCCACCCCGCCCAACCTGGTCGCCCCTTGCTCTGCCTCTTTGCGTTACCCCGCCTCCCAACCTCCTAACCCAGTGCCACTTCGCAGTTGCCCGTCACCTGGTTTTGACAACACGGAAAGTCCATACAATAAATTCCAGCCCGCCTCACTTGAGCCTACTTTTCTCCACTTCCAGAAGCATTGCGACAAACCTACGGAAGCAATGCGACGCACGCGCGGATACTTGATTTCCCCACCTGGTCGTCGTCGTCATCCTCGTCCACCTCGTCATCGTCCTCAGCGACAAACTCCTGCAAAACACAGACAGCCAAGGCGCAAGCCACACAAGCCAGATGGGGAGTGAGCCAGTGACGGCATCGTGGTGTACCGGCGCTTAGCCGGGTGCTGTTGCGCTGAGTTCCTGGAGGTTCCTGCGTTCAGGCGCCTTGCACGTCCATGCCAGTGCCCCGTTGCCCCATTTGTTGTACAGTACAGTGGAGTACACTGCGCTTCGGCTCTCATGCAACTCGTGCTGCTGCCCAAATGCGCGGCAGTGCGGCCGGTGTACGGCAGTAGGGCAGCCCACCTCCAGCTCCTCGAACTCGCCCTCCTCCGCGTCCTCCCAGTTGGAGAAGGCGGCGCTGCCGGGCCGCGGCGCGCGGATGGACCGCGAGCCGCCGCCGCCGCCGCCTCGTCCGAGGGTCGGTTGGCCGTTGGCGGTTGTGCTATGGCTGGCAGAGCGCTTGATCGACATGTTGGCCTGCCGCAGGAGGGGGCGCGTTCAACGTTTATCGGAAGCGCTGCAAAGGACGGATCGGGTAGGGTGCAGGACTGCGTCGCTCACAAGGCTGCTGGCGGCAGTGACCGTCATCCACAGGCTAAGGCTAGGCTACCGGCATCCGGCCTTGGGGCAGGCGGTGGGCAAGCAGGGCCGCCGGCAGCCGGGTATCACAACTGACGTCTTGCTCTTTCGTGCTTTCGTGCGTTAGAGGTGTAGGCGCTGTGGGCCATCTTTCGCGTGACCGCTTGGTATAACTGTGTGGGTGGGTCGGCGTTGACAGAGTTGTGCTGCTGCAGGCAGTGCCGGGCCAGGGCCGCACACACTCGGAGGGTGCATGAGCAGTGGCCAGCAGTCAAGATGGCACAGCCCCGCGCCGCGGCAGCTACCCACCTGGCGAAACTTGCCGCTTGTCACCGACGGCGCCCCCACGCGGCCTACGGGACCACAATTCATCGTTTAGTGTTGCCGCTACACGTCAGGCGTATCGCCCTGGTATGCCGTGGGACAGCTGCTGCCACTCACGCTGTCGCAGCTCGGCCTCCACAAGCTGCCCCTCTAGGGCCAGCACGCTATGCCAACGGGCTGAACCACATACCTACACCACGCTAGCCTTGCTGGTTTTGCCGCTGGTGTGCTCCTCGGCATCCCCTACCTGCGCCCTTCCACGCGCCTACCTGAGCCGGTGACGGGTCGTTGGCGCTTGGCGGCGCCGCCCTGCCCCGCCTCGCCCGCCTCATCTCCATCCACCTCCGCTTCATCGTCGGGCGAGGGGCGCTGCGTGCCGCCGCGGCCAAAGCACGCACCCCAGCAGCCTGTGCGTGATCGCCTCTGCAGGCGCACGGGAATGAAGGTGCATGGGGGGCCCTGTGCATCAGGCAGGTGTGGAGGCAGGTGTGGAGGCAACACTGCACACGTATGGCACACATGTAGCGTAGCCCCCATGCCTGGGCTTGCCGATTGGCAACAGTACGCAGGCGATGCGCGTCACAAGATGCCGTACAGCTGTACTCCGCAACGGGAGTCAAGTACGGCATACATGGCAGCAAACAGGTTCACCCCACACGCACACGCACGCAGCATGCAGTGCGCGCCTGCACACGCACCTCAATGGCAGGCGCCAGCTTGGGTGTGTGGTGGTGCTGGGAGCCTCCCAGTGCCCTGGCTGACCCGGCTGGGGGCACACCTCCACCCGCTGCTGCCCCGCCCGTTGGCCCCTCCCTCTGCGACACGCCCACCGCCCCCGCTCCGGAACCCGCCGTCGGAGCCAGCCCCACGGGCCCTTGGCCGTTGGCCTGCTGCTGCAGCCGCTGCAGCTCCTGTAGCTCATGCTGCCGCTGTTGCTGCTGCTGCTGCAGTATGGCTGCTGAGGCCGGGGCCGCTCTTGAGGCTGCTGCTACACGGGAGGATTTGGGCGGCTTGACGCCGTTCTGGGCCATGATGCGCTCCGCCACAGTCATGCTCGAGTTGTTGCCCGCAGCCTGTGAGGAGTGCAAAAGGAGGTTTTCAGGTAGGTAGGTTCTAGGTTGAACCTTGCAAGTGGACGTGCATGCAGGTTTGGAGTTGCTACCCCTTCGTGACAACATGCAGGGCAACGCATTGCAGCCTGACACACGCACCGTGACGTGCAAGGTCTACACACGATGAATCCTCGACAGTAGTGTCGGTTCATCACAGGTGCTAATGAACTGCGGTACGTCAGCGCTACATGCATCCTGGTGCTGAGGCGTCCTGGGGCACCGCCCCGCTCGACCCTCACCTGCGCCAGCTGCTTCCTGCGGTGGCCAGCAGCAGCTGCGATATCGTCCTGCTCCCGTCCCCTGCCCCATCCAAGCGAGACGCCGAGCTTCGGCCGTGTGTCCTGCAGGTGGGCAAGGTGCGTTGGTGTTGCATGGCGGCGTGGCCTAGACAGCAAGAGCGGTGCAGCCACGCTGTTCCAGGTTGAAGCTCAGACGAAGGGGACCGGCGCCCGGCAAGGAGTGCGGAAACTGCACTTACAAGTTATGTGCAGCAACCGGGCCATGGGGTTTTACCTCTTGGAAATCGCCTATGATGCTGGCAGTCTGTAGTGGGGAGTGGGGGTATGGCCGGACAGCCGCAGGGAGGGTTCGGGAACGGTTGTTCGTATACCTCCTATGTGCATTATGGTCTTATTGTTGTGAAGTTCGTGCGGGACAGAAGCCGTTGGCCGTCAGCACTGAACACGGACTGCGTCATGTCGCTCATGGCCATGCACATTTACCTGAGGTCTCGGCATCCCAGCGCACTTATGGTCTAGCGGCGTCTGTATGCCTACATCTACAGGTCAGGCGTGTGGTCTATCTCCTTAAGTTGTTGCCCGAGGGCACGGCCAAGGCTTCTATCGGCCTTCCTCGACAAAGTTTCCGGCTTATCTTCCAAATCAGCCATGCAGGTAGATATGTAATGATGTTGACTGTTTGGTGTCAAACAAACCAGTTGGGAGGTAGAGCAAGCTGGCTTGTAGCCCTCGGCACAGACCAATCCTCGCAAGGGTGCACTGGGCAATATGGAAGACCAACAAAGGCTCTGGTACCTGAATCATAAGAGGTAGGTCCAGAGCCCACGACATCGCCTGACTGTGTACGGCTGCGGCAGCTGGCTGGCAGGGCCAGGGGAACTCCCCTGGTCAGGGCTTGGTTCACCCGGCTTTCACTCAACCTGGCCCAACAACAGAGGTGGGAACCTGATGTCCCATCAGGGATGGCCGAGACCAGCCCTGTTTCTAAGTTGGGACGGGGCTGGGCTCGATAGGGAAAGTAAAACTGTAAACCATACATACATAGTACAGGTAGATGCCATTTCAACGAAAAGCTCAACGATATGTCCTGGATGAGTAGACCCTGCTTAGCACGGGATTTACGGACACGTCCATGCACCCAAGGCACAGGCCTGTGTTGTACGCCATGCATGGACTGCTTTCGGCCGGCATCTACTTGCTCCGATGCATACACCATACACGGTACACCACCAATGGCCAGAAGCTCAAGTCGAATCTTGCAACCAATTAGCAAGTACGACACCCGCAGTACTCAGCAGCCGTAAGCCGGAACACCTGTTTTTACCGACTCAACAGTAACCACGGTAGCCACCAGGTAGCCCCCTGGTAGCCACTGCGCTGCGCTACCACGCGTTCCACGCCTCGCTGTTCCACGCTGTTCAGTCGAGGACAGGCACGAAAGGCAGTGGCCATGCACCTCGTTCATGCCCTAAGTTCACGAGGGCCAGCATCTCCACGAGCTTCCATGAACGAGGGATGGTCAAACAGTGGTTTGTATGTAAGCAACGAGCAGCAGTACGAGGCAGTATGCGCACGAACAAACGGCAGAGCACGTGAGCAGGTCTGTAACGCACATAGCTGCCCCCAACAACTATGACGTGCAGGGGACGTGCACCTAACGCCTGCCAGCCGATTATCGCACACGTCCTTCCTTCACGAGCGGCTAGCAAAGTATTACGACGCGCGAGAGCAACAACAACTGCGCACGCATTACGCTCATGAACCTCAACGTTCACACGCTAGAAGGCTCGGGCGAGAGGAGCCGGTGGGCGACAGGAGCCGGTCTGCAACATGGTCTGCAACACTTGCAAGACAGCCTACAAGCCTTGTGCGTCCGTTCTCATGCACAGTCATATACCAATGAATGCCCAAGCGCCCACGCGCTGCCAGCAAATTAATGCTTGATCCCGTTTGTTGGTTAACAGCTGTCCATTATGTCACCCCATGCCCAAGGCAAGCTGCAGTACTGATAGTGCCTACCACGTGCACCGCCTGGCGGCGCACTTCCCGAACACTTCCTTTGACAATTCCACGGATTAGCCACACCCAACACAGTATCAGGGGCCAAACTAAACGGCAAGCCAGTCAGTATGTGCGCAAATGAAGTAGTCGTCGACTCCTGCTTCGTAAGACTAAGCTGATGGTAGTTGCCAAGGTAGCCCTATCATTGTAACATTGCACGGCGACTGACTTTCAAGAGGCAGCCAGGTTCACCATACTGCCAAACTCTTTGTACATTCACACACCTTTCTCTGCACCCCTTGCACGCCTGGTCGCATGCCTACATCTGCTGCACTGGCACCCCTCGGCCGGCTTCGGCCGGGAGCATGCGGGTGGCTGCTCCTAATGCGCCCGCCAAGCCGCCATGCACAAACCCCAGTTTCCCAACTCGGCCATACTCGGTGGCTTCCCAGCTCCACGCTTCCTGTCACGCACTCCCCCACGCAGGCTAGTGCGCTGTGTGCATTCTTACCCCGCAAAGCGGGACGGCCCAGCCCCAACCGCCGCCGCCGCCGCCGCTGCCGCCGCCCCCACCGCCCCCGTCGCCGCCGCTGCCGCCGCCGCCGGCACGCCGCCACCCAAGGGCGCCGCCGTTTTGCGGCTGGCGAAGCGCCTCAGCGCGTTGCGGACGCTGGCCGGGGACAGGAAGCTCAGGCCCAGGGCCCGTGGGTGATGCGACGTACCTGTGCGCGGCCCCGGGCGCACCTCTGATGCGTCCGGCTGTAAGGCGCTGGCCGGTGCGCAGTCAGCAATGCCTAGCACGCCGGTCGCGTCTGCGTGTGGGAGAACCAAGATGATGGGTATGCCGCGGGGATTATGGGTAGACGCGGTGTCAAGAAGGGCCGGTGAACGTGGGCACATGGCGTATAGCATGGCCACGATACACTTCAGGCAGGACACCGTCTACGAGCACAGACAGGTTGGCGTAGCCGGCAATCCAGCGTGCAGCAGGCGTTGAGCAGCGGTACCGGTATGATGCTGGTAGTACACACTCACCCAGCAGGCACAGGAACAAGGGTCCGCCCAGAGACGCCGTGACGCGGACGTTGTCGCGGTGCGGCTCCAGCGCCGCCAGCGTAACCCTGGACGCCTGCACCTCCGCCAGCACCTCCGCCGCCAGCGGCAGCGACGCCGGCGGCGGCGGCGCTGTGGCAAACACCAGCGGCCTTCGCGTCTCCGACGCAGCCGCCGGGGACGCCGCCGCCGTCATCGCCGAGACCAGCACCTCTTCTGCCAGGGTGTTCGTGGCTGTCGCCAGCGGCGACCGCGCAACCGAGGCGGCGGCGGCGGCGGCGGGGCGGTCGACCGATGGCGGCGGGGCCACAGGCAGGCAGTGCGAGGCTCCTAATATAGATGTGGACACGGGCGTTGCGATGGCCATAGAACTTTGGGCCGTGTGAGGGGGAGCATTGGGTGCAGTAGGGGTGGGCTGGACCTGGCTCCCGGACGTGAATGCGGCGGGGCTACCGGCGCAGACCGGCACGGTGGACGGGTCGAGCAGCGCTGGGCACCGCAGGCCGGCTCGTGCGTCCGTAAGCCACGGCGACGGTGGCCCATGGGCCAGGGAGGGGCTGGCGGTGAGCTCCCCTGGTGGGCCACCCTGGTGTGAGGGCGCTGTGGGATGATGGCTGTTCACGAGGGCGCGTTCAGAGTGCCCCGACGCAGCCGCCAACTCCTGCCCGCCGCCGGCTGATGCGGGCGGCGACAGGGGTACGGCGTCGGTGCCGGCGCTTTGGCGGCTGTGGCCAAAGTCAAGCTGTGGCTCGCTGTGGGCTCCCTGGCCGTACGGCATGGCGGGCGGGGACTCCAGGGAGACGACCACTGCGGTGTCCTTAGAGGTGACGGCTGTGTCCGTGCCGCTGCCCGTGGCTGCGTCGCCCAGTACCATGACTGGCAGGCGGTGGACGTGGTGCAAGGAGGTTCCGGGGATACCGATGCATGGCTGCTGCAGCGCATGTGGCATGGATGCGGACCCGGTATCGCGAATGGAAGCAGCGGCACCGTCACTGGCGGCGGCGGCAGCGGCGGCGGCGGGTAGCTTGGCCCGGGAGCCGCTGACGGCGCGGGCAAGCGCTGGCTCTGGCGGCGGCGGCGGCAGCGCTGCGGGGCCCGGCTGCATTCGCCCAGCACTGGCAGAGTGCTCGACGTGGCTGAGGTGACGGCGGCCGGCAACCAGTGACCTGAGCTTGTGGAGGCTCCGGTGGCTGCTGCCACCGCCGCGGCCGCCGCCACCATCAACTGGTCCTGCCAGCTGCGGCGAGGGCGCGCTGTCCGCGGGTAGGTTGCCGCCGTTATGCTCCTGTGTGTGCGCCGGTGCATGCGGCCGGTCCATCCCGAACAGCTTGAACACGTTGGCCATATGGAATGTGCCCGCAGCTGCCTCCGGCCCCTGGAGCTCACTACCCGTGGCGGTGGCGGCACGAGCACCCGCAGTAATGGCATTGCGCCGCCAGCGAACGCCTTCCAACTGCGCGTCGATCGACAGCCGGCCATGTGCCCGGCCCGTGGTGCGCAACCGCCAACGCTCTGCGTCGCGGGCGGGCGCTGCAGCGGATGGGCTTGCCAGGTCCGTGGGGAGCCTTCCCTGCATGGTCCGAGCCGAAGTCATTGCCAGGTAATCCAAGGAGGCGCGGCGGCCCACGCCGTGACCTCCCGTGCGCGCCCCCGCCTCTGCACTCACCCCAAGCCCAGCGCCGAGCGTCCGCTGCCGCCCCAAACCGCCTGGGATACCCAGCGACGTCGCTCCAGCCCTGGCCCCAAGCCTGGACGCCGGTCGCTTGGTGTGACCGTTGGCACCGCTGCCGTCACAGGGCGCTTCTTTACCCCTGGTATGCCTAGTCCCCGCCCGCGGCCCCACGCGCTCCGCCCCAGGGTGTACCTCTTCATCGCTGCTGCTGCCCTCTGCCGCCACCGCTACCTCGTCTGCACCCCCTACCAGACCGGACGGATTGGCACGCACACTCGACAGGCGGCGCATGCGGCTGCCGGTCCTCAGCAGCGCCGCCGCCGCCGCACCAAGTAAGTGCCTGCTCCTGCCCGCCGCATGGTGCTGCTGCTCCCGCTGCTGCTCCTCCTTCCGTACAGCGTTCACGAGCGCCTGGGCCTGCGGCGGCGGCGGCGGCGGCTCGGCCAGCACACCCAGCAGCTCCAGCTGCCGTCCGCAACGCTGCAGCAGCTGTACGGCAGCGGCGGCGTGCAGCGACGTAACGCTCATGCTGGACCTGCTGGGCTGGGGGCCTCCCCTGGACCGAGGCATGACCACCAGGTCCGACCCAACCGGCGACGCGTTGGACTCACTAGTTCCGCCGCCGCCGCCGCCGCCGCTGCGCGGCGTGCCGACAAGCGTGGCCATGGCGGCCCTGCTTTCAGCCGCGTCCGGCCCCGCGCCTGCCATCTCGTATGCCAGGTCAGTGCTTGTCCGTGCCCGCCGTACGGTCCCGCTCAGGTTTCCGAGCTTGTGCGCAAGCGCCTGGCCGCGGCGGCGGATGCTCACCGCCACCGCCCGCCACCGCGGCGCGCGGTCGCCCCCGCCGCCGCCGCCGCCACTTACGCGATATGTGACGGGCGTCCTCGAGCGGCTGCCTTCGCCTGCACCTCCACCGCCGTCGGTGGCGCTTGGGGTCGACAGCTCGGGTCGACAGCTCACCTTGGGGTCGCTTAAACTGCCGTCGCTGCCTTCATTGATGTCGGCGAGCTGCCACATAGGGTTGGAGTTGAAGATGGCGGCCAGGCTGTGGTTTGGGAGTGCCACCTGTTGACTGGCGGGGGTTGCACTTGGGGTGGCTTCCGGTGGTTGTGCAGCTTGAGAAGGCCATGAGACGGCCGGGCAGCTGTGTGACAGCACCCGTGGGGCGTGACGTGCCGAACGGTTGGGTTGCTGGTCGTGGTGGCCACGAGGCTCGGTCGGCTGCGGACCGGCCTCCCCGTCATCGGGCGTCAGCGGCAGCGCAGCAGGCTTAGCCGTGGGGGCATGGCCACCAGCAGCCGGACTCAGGGTGCCTACGCCAGCGGTATCGCCCGCCGCAACTGCTACCGTACGCACAGGCCTCAGGTGCAAGGGCGCCTCCGCCAACACCTCCAGGGAGGCACTGCGGGTGCCCACAGGCGCTGCAGCCCTTGCCGCCGACGCCGCCGCCGCCACCGCTGGTGATGCTGCTTCGATCGCCGGTGTTGCGGCATCCGCCATGCAGTTCCCAAGGCTCCGCAGCAACAGGGCCTCGATATCATCCTCCCCTGACTCATCCACCGTCGCGCTCTCGGCCCCAGCATCGAAGTCGGGGCCTTCACCTCCTGCCACTTGCGCCGCCAGACGCACGCCCGCCGCCCCTTCACTCGCGACTGCTCCCCTCTCAGCCCGCTCCACCGTCTCAAATCCAACCGCACCCACTGCACCTGCACCCTCCCCCGTCGCTAGGCCTCGCCCCGTGCCCGCCCCTGGGGCCGCCGCTGACGCAGAGGACTCCCCTGTCAGCCCCCGCCTCGCCTTTAGCGACAGAGACGCACCCGGCGGCACCGGCGGCACCGGCGGTAGCGGCACAGACAGCAGGCTGACGTTCCTCGGCCTCCGTTTGGAGGGACCCACAGAGGCCGAGAACGGCGGCCGCTCCCCCGTCCCCCTCAGCGACGGCGGCGACGCCCCGCATGCCGCCGTCACCGTCAAGGCAGCTCGCTCGACGACGCCCGACGCAGCGGAGCCGCGGGAAGCGGACGAGGCGTTGAAGGCGGGCGCCAGGGCGTTGGAGGCGGTTGTGGTGGTTGCAGCGGTTGCAGCGGTGGTTCCGGAGGCGAGTGCCTCGGCCGCGAAGGCGGCCTCGACCATGGATGAGCACACCACCTGGCCGGGGCGCGTGACGGACAGCAGCTGCTGCATGCGCTGCCGTGCGCGCATGGGGATATACAGACGGCCGGAGGCGCGGTGGATGTCAGGCGGGATGGTGGACAGATCTACCACGCCCTTTACGCGCGGGCCGGAGATGGTCACCTGTGGGGTGACCGTGTGGGCATGGGGAACAGGAGGGGAGCCGGGGGTAAGGGCTGCGGCAAGGGAGTCTAAGTCCAAGGCGTGGCCGGTGGGCATTGGGCCAGGAGCCTCGGTGTGTGTATGGGTGCTGCTGTTAGAGCTAACTATCACTGCTGCAGCGCGTGCGATTTAATGCGTCAGGCAACAGGTTCCTCTCGGAGCGCAGGCAGGTAGCCAAAAGCCATGGCGTGTGGGTTGAGGAGCCCTCACCGTCTTCGTGCCTGCCGCCGCCCCTGCCGTACTCGCCCCCGAGGTACGGCGCAGGTTGTACGTCCTGCTCTCCCACGCGGGGCAGTCCGCGACCCGTGGGTCCCACGGCACCGCCAGCAGCAGCGCCTGGCTGTGCAGCAGCCACAGGACGGCCGCGCGCGCAGACGTGAAGCCGCACAGGATGGCGCCGTTCTCGGACTCGTACTGCGGTACGACAGGGTACGGCAGCACGTGGGGCACGTTCGCAGCAGCGCGCCATTGCCACAGGGTGCCGTTAGGTGCATGGCAGACATGAACTGGTTCCTTCAGCATGTCCGGACAGCTTGCCGACGTAACCTCAAGGCCTCCAAGCTGCCATATTCCTCCGTCCCCAGTGCCCCCGCTCACCAGGCTCCCGCCCAGCAGCCGCATCAGCTGCAGCGCCACCACCTCCACCATGTGGTGAGCCTGTGGGTTGTGCCATGCATGTTGTAGACAGACGGTAGCCACGCGGCCAGTTTCAGTCGTTGCTGTAGTCTCAACGTGCTACAGGCGCTGCATTCGGGCACCTTTTCCAACAACCCCTCTCCAGGAGCAAATACGTACACGTGCCGTAGCATGGAGCAAGCAACACGCCAGTAAGTCAGAACAGGAATTACGGTACAGGTACTACGGTACAGGTATTACGGTACAGGTATTACGGTACAGGTACTACGGTACAGGTATTACGGTACAGGTGTTCCGGTAAGCGACCCCGCCACCCACCTGCTGGCCCAGCGGCTGCGGCAGCGCCTGCAGCTGCTGCGGGCGGTGCAGCACAAGCATCGCCACCACCACCGGCCCCACCAGGCCCTCCACCATGGGGGGCAGCAGCACAGTCTTGGAGCGCAGGCCGGGCGGCAGCAGCGCGGCGCGGCCCAGCAGCTGCCGGCTGTAGGCGATGAAAATGTCCTGGGCTGGCAGGTCGTCCTGAAGGCGCAGGTGGCGGCGTGGGGTCCCAGTGGGTAGGTGCGTGGGTTAGCCAGGTACGCAGCCGTACGGTCATGGAAGGGCCCAAAGGCGAAGGCAGGAGCCTGCGAAGCACAATGCAAGTTCTTCGTGCACCGCGCAGGGTAGCGTGCGGTCGTACTGTGCGTACCTTGACCAGGTGCCGTCCGCCGTACCACACGGACACGGTGTCTGCCGCGTTGATCATCCAGTGCGACAGATTGGCGAAGGTTGCGCCGCTGAGGGCAATCTGGCCGCCCTGCGCGCAGTCGGACACGGCCTTGCAGCAGTGCAGCACCTGCAGGCGGGGGGCCGGGGGCAGCGGCGGCAGGAAGGCTTGGGCAAGCGGCTGCACGGGACCGCTGGTGCAGCAACTGACAAGGAGGCGACACACAGCTGTCAGCACACTACTACCAGCGGCGAGCCGTTACAAGCCTGCACGTGGCTGTGCAGCATGTACGGCAGTACGGCAGTAGCTGCGCCTACCTGCCCGCAGTACATCATCCTGGCCGCCGCCCTGTTGTACGTCATCTCGCTGCCGCTGGCCACGCCGCTGTGCAGCCCCATGCGCACACGCAGCCCTGCAGAGGACAGGGAGCGAGCACGTCAGCACCGGTAACCCACGTGCCGTAGGAGATCCCAATCCGTACATGCCATACCACTCGACTCGTGACACGGCCATGTCCTGTGCATAGCCAGGCATAACGCTAGACCTTTCATGCTGCACATCATTATGACCCACCCTGGAGGACCAGCACTGCTCCAGGGGTGGATGGCGGCACAGCTACCCATCGCGAGGCGATGACTGCGTGGAAGGGCACCGCACCGTCCTCCTCGGACGCTCCTGCACAGAAGGTGTAAGGGAAAGACTGGAGCTGGTAGGCACCGCGTGAAAGTGTCACTATACTTGCGGGGATCTGTGCAACCAGGACAAGTACGGTGCAGTGCATGGTTGTCCTTGCAGGACAGTGTCGTTTAGCATAGCTGGCCATCTGAGCCCATCGATACCCTGTTGATGCAGAAAGCGCGATACTTGGCGAAGAGGCGCCGTAGCAGCCCTTGCATCACGGCGCCCAGTCGTGTACTACCCTCCAGGCACCTCGCTGCATCAGTCAGCAGCCCCACACCCCCACTTCCGCTGACCTGGAGAGCTGCGCCCGCCCCGCTGCTCGGCGCTAGCAGCCAGCGCCATGAGCACTCCGCGTGCCGTACCACCGCCCGCCGAGCCTTCCTGCACTTCCTCCTTCTGCAGGCCCTTTGCACCGCCGCCGCTGCCCCTCGACGCCTGCCGCCTCATGCCCACGCGTACCCCACCCCCTTCGCAGGCTCCATTCGCCGCCATCAGCCCCATACTGCCGCTGCCCACCAGCCACTGCGTCATCTGACGTACACCTGGGGCCGTACGGAAACCGTACGGCTTCTTGCTGCCCGCAAAGCCAAGGCCTGCGTCATAGTGGCTGCCATACGGCGGGATGGAGGCTTGGACGGCGGCGTGGTAGCTGCTGGGCAGGCTGGCGGGCGCAGGGAACTCAAGAGTAGAGACGGGTGTTCCACGCAGTCGGGTGGGAACTGGATTGGGGGCGCCTGGAAGCACTGCCGCGGAAGCGACATGCGCCGTAAGCGGGTGGATTGCGTGCGCGTTCGCAAGGGATGATAAGAAGGTGGTAGATGTGATGGGGGCTGGAGAGGACCCTTCTGAGGCGTAGGGAGCGCGCGGCAAGTCGCTCAGGGTGGCAAGGGCGGCGAGGTGGGCGGCGGCGGGGGTGACTTGCGCGCTGTCCGGGGCCGTTGGGCCCACGGTGGTGGCTTGGTCGCTGTCTTGCGCTGGGGCTGCCACATTGCCACACATGGGCACGTGTGCGGCTGTGCCGCTGGAAGGGTGTGCGCCTGGGCTGTAGTACGGGGCCGCCCACGGCGCGGGCTGGGCAGGGCCTGACGCAAGCACGCCGACCTCCACCTCCTGCTGCTGTTGGTCTTCCTTAGGCGCTCCTAGCAGCTGCCCAGGCGGCAGCACCCAGAATTCCGCTATAGGCAGTGTTGCAGATGCGTATTGCGCCTCAAGCGACCGCCTTACGCGCAGCTGCTGCTGCGCGCGCACGACGCCTGCGCCTGGCTCTCCCCCAGTGAGGCGTGCACCATGTGTGTTGGTAGGCAGAGGAGGGAGTGAGAGGGGCATCGCGGTTCGAACCTCCGGATTCAGGTTGCTCCCTGAGTTTTGGTTTGAGCGGTTGAGGTGCGACCACGGCAGCTGCCACAAGGCCGGACCACTGCGCCGCACGCCCCCGCCGTCGGGCCCAGCACCCCGCTGGGCAGCCTGCGCCCCGCAAACTGACGACACCGCTGCGCCCGGTGCTTCAGCCGTCACAATCTTCGTTGCCGTGTATACACCAGCAACAGGTGGAGCACACACGGCTGCCTGCACACCGCCAAGGCCGATGTCGTCATCCACGCATGGCGTAATCTCCTCGGTGGCATTCCGGTACTGAAGTGCTCCCGTCTGCACGCCACCTGACACTGAGTATTCACCCACACCCGGCCCGTGCCCATGCCGCAGGGCTGCTCCGCTGGGATGTGGATGCAGCGGCGCTTCCGGCGGCAGCTGAAGCGCCACCTTCGGAGCCGCCAGCGGTGATGACTGCTCCGGGTCCCCACTGCACGCTACGGCTGCAGCAACCTCGAGCTCCACGTCCTGCTCCCCCAACAGCTTACCCGAAGCTGTGGGGTTTGACAGCCAAAGGCCCCACCGCACACTTCCCAGCGTATCGCCAGAGCCGATGCCAACGTTCCCTGGCGCTGCGGACGTCAGGTTTGCTAGGTATGCGCTGGCGGCGCCGCCAGCCGCAACTGCTGCCTCCGGTCCGCCGAGTGGCGGCGCTGTGCCGAAGACGGCGGCGGGCACTAGCTGCCCCGCCACCTGCCCGTGTTGCGCCCCAGTGACCGGGCGCTCCTCCACTTCGCTTGGTACCAGCAGCGCGTCTTCGTTGTCGGGGCTTACCTCGCCCAACAAGCCCGTATCCATGTCCGGCCTGGGCACTCCGGCACGCTGCTTGAAGCCTGTGTGTGCAAGCCCTGCTCTAGCTGTAGAGGCGGCAAGCTCAGGCGCTAAAGCTGGCAGCGGAAGCTGTCCTGTTACTGCCTCCACACCAGACTCTGACACAGAGCCAGTCCGTCTGCTGCTGCCACCGCCTACCGCCTTCCCTGGCACAACCGACGCCATGGCGTTGTCAAGCGTACTGTTGCCGGCTGTCAAACACCGCCGGGAGCCCGGAGTTGCGCCGGAGCAGGACGTGCGACGGGGAGGATGACTGGATGGCGGTGTTTCGCTTTGCCCAGGGATGGCAGCAGCAGAGGCGCCATCGCCCAGCTGTGCTGGGCCAGGGACTGGCGGCCTGGCCATATTCACCACGTGCACCTGCTGTGCGCCGGCCGGATGCAACGGAGACTGCTGCTGCTGCTGCTGCCGCTGCTGCTGGCTGTGCTGCGGCGCTGATCGCTGTCTTTCGGCGTCCTGGTGCGGCAGCTGAGCAGGAGCGGAAGCCTGCCTGAGGGCCCTCAAAGCCAGGTCCATCCGCCCCGTGAAGCGACTGCCGTTGGACCCGAGCGCTGCGCCCGCGGAAGGCAGGCCTATCTCAGATACCTCGCAGCCTCCGCCAGTGCCGCCGCCGTCGCCGCTAACGGGGTCGTACACCGCCCCCGCCTCCGTGGCCTCCACGTTGCTAAAAGTGCGCCCCCAGGCGTCTTCCTTGCAGCCCACCACACCCTCAGGCAGTGCGGGTGCGGGCGCCTCCAATCCAACGCCTAGGTGTTGCAACTGACAAGAGGTGGAGCATTCGACACCCTTGCCCACGCCGCTGCCACCGTAGCTGCCCGCTGCCGCCGCAGCCGCCGCCATCCTGAGGCCCAATTGGCTGCGGAGGCTCCCCACCTGCCGCCGCACGGGGCCCGCATGACTCGGCAAGGCAGGGAGGGACCGGGAGGTCTGCAGCGGGTTGCGTGGTGGGGCGGACTCCCTGGACACGGCAGCTGCTGCACCTGCTGCAGCTGCGGCAGCGGCTGTCAGGGGCTCCCTGCGCTGGTCACTGGATGAAGGTTTGGCTACGTGAGGGCCGTCCGCCGCTGTGGCAGCGCTTCGTAGGTGTGATGGGAGGGTGTGAGGGCGGGAGGCCGACGGCCGCGGGTGGCGCAGCGGGCGCTGCGGCAGCAGGTAGCTTCCCAATGCGGTCGGCGATGCTGGCGTTGAGGAGGTGCCGTACGGCAGCCCCCTGGCGGCGCAGCCGGCATCACTAATGGGCCCGGAGGCGGCGCCGCCGCCGGAGTGGTGGGCGCTCATGAAGCGCCTGCTGCGAGCGCCGCGGGAGAAGAGGCTCTGCGGCAACCACACAGCAGAAAAGGGCGCCAACACCACGATAGCTAACGGTTTTGTAACGCAGCTCGCTATAATCGGCCCAACGTTCAGCACTGGCGGAACCCTGAACACGACGGTCGATGCAACATGCTGACATCTGCACTGGCCAAAGGCTTGGGCCGTAGAAGCCTCGACCAGTTGACTTGCGCCGTTGCAGTCTGCTGCTGCTGCTGTCCGTACGACTCCCCTCCCGCCCCACATCCACCCTAAAACGTACCTTGGTCGGCGATCCATGCGAACCCAGCGCCTGCTGCCGCACCGGGCCCGGCTGCTGCGCCCACCCTCCGCCTCCGCTCCCGCCTCCATTGCTGCCTGAGGCCACCGCCCACGTCTCCATGTGTGGCCCCCATTCCCCGCTCGCCAGGCCCTGATGCTGCCCGCCGCCGCCACCCAACGTAGGCCCCGCCCGTCGTGTAGCCTTCCGCCACAGCGCCTGACCAGAGCCCAGCGCCAAGGACCACGCGTTGGGACTGCCACCGCCACCGCCGCCGCCGCCACCGATGCCGCTTGTGGTCCGGAGGGGCATGGACGGCACCCGCAGGGACTGGACTGTGTTGGTGGCGAGAGTGTTTGTGGCGGCGGTGTTGCTGCCACCGTCTTGCAGCTGCTGGTTGCTGTCGTTGAGGGTGAGGCTGGGGCGCTGGGGCAGGAGGCCGGGTAGCAGCATGCGGCGGGCTAGGGGAGGCAGGAGGGGCTCGGGCCTGGATGGCGCGGAAGGAATGGCGGGTGAGGGACGTGGTTGTAGGCTCATGAAAATGGGGGATGACAGGGCTCCTGAGAAGGAAGAGGAGGAGGAGAAGGAGGGACAGGTGCTGCAGCAATAGGGCTGCACACCCAGGCAACAAGCGTCCGGCACACGAGCATTGCATCGGCTGCAAGTGCGACAGGACAGTCAACCGCCAGCACCACCGTTGTAACTCACTTGGGCTGTGCCGTGGGTGCCGCCCACACGCTGCTGCAGCCCTCCATGGCCAGCAGCGCGTCAGGCCACTTGGCCTCCAGTAGCGCCTGGAGGGGTGCCGAACCGAAGGGGAGCGAAGCAAGGATTGCAAATGAATCTTTGTAACAAAAATAGCCTACTCGCCCCTGAACGGCTTTCAGATCTATAAAGCGCGCCCCTTCGTCAATATATTGCCGGGGGAGGTGACTTGACTGGCGGCGGTGGGGCGAGGGCGGGCAGAGGGGCCCCGTTGGCATGGCTCTGACGAGGTGGTCCAACTGTTGCGCGCAGCGCGCATGCCGCAATCGACCAGGGATGCTCCCCTGTGATGAACTGCCCAACACCTCCCGCAACGCCCGCACAGTACGCTAACGTTGCGCGAGCAAAGCACAAAGTACTTGGCCGTCGGCGTGCCCTCATGACCTCATGCAACTGAATTCCATGTTAGTCGGCGGCCGGTGCGCGTGTGGACATACTGCGTGCGACATTACTCAGCACGGCAACCTGCCGTACACCACGGGACTTGCCGTACCTGCTGCGTGGCCAAGGCGTAACGCAGCGCCTCGTTGGCGTCGTAGAAGGCCAGGATGAAGCTGTCGCCCTCCGTGGAGGCCTCGTACCCGTTGTACTGCACCAGGTGGCGCCGGACAGTCACGTGGTGCACCTGGCCGGGGACGGGGGTGTCTGTGCCTCAGTGCCCACAAACAGCGGTGGGCAACAGCTCTGAACGAACCTCTCTTAAGGGGCGCGCGGAGCAGGGTACGACGCAATAACACACCAGCCGGGCTGCACTCGAGGCGCCTGCGCGCACCGCTTGACTGACAACCAGCGAGTTACCAGCCTTGCAGCAAGCCTATCCACGCCCACCTGCATCGCCATGTCCATGACGTCCGCAGGGAGCTGCTCCCACAGTACTGCCGTCAGGGAGCATCGAGGACGGAAGGGCGTACATGCAAACATAATCTTAGAGCAGGGCCCAGACGCTTCACATGCACCCCTCTGCACCCCGCTGTCGCGCATGCGCCAGGCTGCCGTATCAGGGTAATACGGTGAGCATGGTGCACGACTTAGTAGCATGAGACGCACACAGACAGTGCCACATTGCAGGGAGATGGACATTAAGCACGAAAGGCGGTGAATGTGCTTGTACGAGGAGGAAGCCTACGTAGCGGTCCCAGTTGAGGGTGCGGAAGTGAGGATGGCCTCACCCGTGCTGTCCTGCACATCCGTGACCAGCAGCGTGGTCTCGGGGCCGACGGGCGGTGCGTCCACGGCGTAGTAGGCCTTGCCGCGTGCGTTGTGTGTATTAAGGATGAGCAGCACGGTGAGCACCACGCTGGTGATGGCCATGATGGGCACACCAACCTGCACGGGGCGGCATGCGGTGGGGCGCGTGTACGGCATCGCCACGGTACCGAATGTTGGTCGTGACAGCTGGCTGGGGGTAGAGCATGCCGCTCCACGGCGCGCATGACCACAAACACAGATAGCCTACAGACAGCCGGCCATAGGGCCTCAATACTAGGGCCTTGTGACACGCCCCTTACTGGAGCTATGTGATGCCCCTTAATCGATGGGTCCTATTCCGTGCGCCTCAACCCACGTGCCCCACCTGGATAAACATGACGCCGTTGGGCGTACCCCGGCGTGGTGCGGGATCCGGGGGCGACAGCTGCAGGCGGCAGGGGCAAGCAGCTGGTGGACTAGGTAGGCGCCAGGGCGAGAGGCTATTATTACTTGTGACCACAGGTTCTGCAGCATACAACAAGACGGGCTCCGGTAGGTCGAGTCGCCAGGTAGGCTACCCGGTAGCCGTGCCACAGCGCCCCAGACTCGCGGCGGCAGGGAGCGAGGCAGGCAGTGTGACAACAGGCTCTGCAGTACCGTATCCAACAGACGGTAGGTCTAGTCGCAAGGTGGGCTAGCTGCGCCACCACGTCCCAGACTCGATGCGACAGGGAGCGAGGCACAGCGGCAACCAGCCCCAGGCACTTGTAGCACTCACGTCAACCAGAGGCGCCGTGCTCGAGTACCCAATGCTGGCAAGGTACGGCTGCCGTACGAGGGCAAGGCTCAGCTCCACCTCTGTGGCTGCCGTCCACGGCCCGGGGCCTGTCGTGCCGTCGGGCGCGACGGGTGCTGTGGCCACGGGCAGCCGTAGTCCGACGCGCTGCTCGTCCCATCCGTACAGCAGGGCGACCTGCGCCTGGGCGGATGCTGCGATGCGTGCTGCGGTTGTGCGGAGGGAGGCTAGAGCCTCGGGGGACAAGGAAGGCAGGGGCGGTGCGTCGGACGAATCGGACTGGTCGGTCAGCCGGCGGCCTTGGGGTTGGCGGGGGGCTGGTTGCTGGTCCTCCTGGTGAAGGAGGGACCGAGGAGGTGGATGGGTGGCGGCCGCGGCCGCGGCCGCTGCTGCTGCCATGGCGTCGGCTGCTCGCTGCAGCACGCACCTGGGGACGTACGTGAAGGGCCGTGTGGACAAGGCGGGAGTGAGCGTGTGCCCGAGCTACGCGCAAATGATATACCCTGACAGCGCCACTGCGGCTGAGCTTTCTTTTCGCGTTCGGCAGTTTGCCCAAGCCCACTTCCAGCTCATTGCCTTCCGGCGCCGACACGCATCGCTGCGAGCTACGTGTAACTCAGCTGCCCTCAACTCAATACTCCATGCCCCACTCCCCCGCCCACTCACATGACCTGCTCCGCCCTCGGCACCACCAGCGGCGGCACCGCGTTGGGGTGGTCCGCCGCCTCCGCCGCCGCCGCCAGCAGCCGCCGCACCGCCGCCGCATCATACCCTGCAGCATCCCAGTCCCCCGGCGCCGAGCCCCTACCCCTGTCCCCGCCACCCACACCCACACCCGCAGCACTGCTGCCGTCCTCCCGGCTGCCAAGCAGCGCAGTTGCAGCTGCTCCTTGCTGTTCCACGCGCACTGGGCCCAGCGGCACCTGCTCGTCCGAAACCAGCGCCCAGCTGCCTTCGGAGCCAGCCAGCCGCCCCAGCAGCTCCAGCGCACGCGCCTGTTGCCACGGCTCCACTCGCGCCGAAACCACGCCCACCGTCGTGCCCCAGCCCATCACCGGCGCACGGTTTACCCGCGCAGGCACAGTCGCTGACGTTGGTACGCCAGCCGAAGCAGCGGTGGCGGCGGCTCCTAAGGCCTCCTCAAGAGTCATGGGGCCGCGGGTTGTGGGCGTATCAATAGATGACCCGCCGCCATCTGCACGGCTCTTCCGCAGGACGGCATCGTACAACACCAATTGCTCCGAGGATTGGTTCAGCACCCAGGCCGAGCCGGGGAGCTGCGCGATGCCCACCCACTCTGACCGCACACCCACGCCAATGCCAACATCGCCGCTGCCACTGTTGCTGCTAAAGCTGCCGACTTCTTTGACCTCTGTCCGTCTAACTAACAGCGCCTTCACCGCCTCAGTGGACGCCACCGTCAGGGCGCACCTGCCCGCCGCAAACGCAGGGTGCACCGCCCGCCCTGCTGCGGCTGCCAGCGCCGCCGCTACGCTCCCGCGCACGTCCCCAGACGCCCCGCACGCCGCACACCCGCTGCTTCCCCCGCCGCCGCTGCGGCCACCACTGTACCCCGCCGGCACGCTGGCCCCTAGCACACTAGCCGCCCCATACGTGACCAGTGCCTCCCTGAACGCCTCCGTGTCCAGCTGCGGCGTCATGTAGGGCACATGGAACAGCAGCCCACTGCTCGCGCCCTTCGACACAGCCAGGGGAGCCCACGCGGCCAGCAGCAGCTCCTGCGAGCAGCACCCCGGCCGCACGTCCAGACACAGCCCGCTACCCCACGCCCAGGACTGCCCTGCTCCCCTTGCATCCTGCTGCTCCTCCTCCTCCAGAGTATGTGCATCGTTGCCGTCAGACGGACTGCTGGTGCTGGAGCTTGTGCTGGTGGGTTTGAGGGTGTGGGTGTTGATGGGCATGGGCGTGCCGTGCAGGCGCGCGGCCAGGGCCAGCAGCTCGTGCCACGTGGCAGGCACCGACGCGCTGTGCGCCGCCAGCACGTCGGCGCGGTACAGCAGGTGCAGCGCGGAGCCGCCCAGCGGCACGGCGTAGGCGGTGCGGTTGTAGTAGCCTGCGAGCATGCGTGAGGGACACAGTGCAAGGCCTCATGCATGTGCGCCTGTGAGTAGCTACCATAGTGCTTGAAGACGTACAACTTACAGCGGTGGTGGTGTGCATGGTGCCAAGTGATGCAGCATCCGTCGGAGGCGCTGGCGTATGCGTATTGCGAAGCACGGTACCGCATGTGGGGATGTGGGGATGGCCAAATGATAGTCGACAAACAAACGCAAAGCGCTGTGACCCAGATCACCACCAGCCCCATACGTGACACAGCCCATGGTTCGCGCACACCAATCCCACACAACCATACACTGGCCAGTTGCCTCAACGTGATGTCCATGGCGTCGTGCTACCCCCTCCCCGTAGGGCCCGACGGTTCCAGCGTCCCCCGACAGCACGCTTCTCAGTGCAGCACGCCCCAGCAGCATGGAGTGGCATCTAGCCACGCTACAAGCCACCCACCCGCCATGCTGCGCCACCGCTGCTGAATGCTGGTCCACCCCAGGCTGCGCTCCAAAAGCACAGAGTACGACAGCTCCGCCACGTGCCCAGTCAGCTGCGCCTCCCCCAGCCGCCTGCTGTCCACCAGCCACGCGTCGGCGCCCGGGGCAGCTGTCCACGGAGCCTGGCCCGCGGCACACCCGGCCACCGCCACGTGTGCGCCGTTGGTGCTGGTGCTGGTCTGCGTGACGCAGGCATCAAATGCTGAGTCTGTTTCCGTCGCCGTGGAGGCTGGGTGGTCGGTGGGGCTGCTGGGCGCGTCGGGTGAGCTCGCTGCGGGCTCAGCAGGTGAGGCAGGGAAGTGCGCAGCCAGGCTGTCTGTAGCGGCTCCTAGGCGCTGTACGGAGACTGCAAAGGGCAGCTGTTGCTGTAGCTGGGGCTGACGAGCCTGCAGCCGCTGCATCAGCGGTCCGTCCCAACCGGCCAGGACGATGGGGCGCTGCGTTGTGGAATGTGCGTACGAAATGGGGCCAAAGAGTCAGGGGCCCAGGTAAGGTGCTTCACAGCCCGTGGCAGGCAGTCACTCGGGAGGACTTCATGTCGTATGGTGGGGGGCGGTCCTTACCTGCTGAAGGTTGCCCTCAGCGGATGCATTTAGTTGCGGCGCGCTGTTGCACCAGGCGACCTGGTAAGGCACCGCGCTAGCGTTGTATGAGCCCGAGCACCTGGAAGAGCATCGACGCAGAAGTGAAGGCTATTATGAGATGGGACAAGGACGGCAAACGCAGAGGGAAGGTCAAGAGTAGACACACGCGAGTAGGCATAAGGTCAAGAGTGAGTGACACTTTCCTGTTTGTATGCGTGTAAGGGATTCTATATATCCCATTCCCGCACCGCATCCGCTACACACGCGAGTAGGCATAAGGTCAAGAGTGGACACAAGGCTTCCGGTCATAGCCCCACGTTTTGGACAGCTGGGTGTCTGCCGCATTCTATCGCCCTTTTATAGTCATTGTGCAGCCTGCTACACGCGCTATCCAGGTAATTGCTCATCGGGGGCCTTAAGAGCCGAAGCTTAGCTTATTAGGGTCACCGTCTCGGCACGCAGGCACTTGCCACTTTCCCAGGCCACACAGTGTTTACCAGTTCTGCGTTGCGATGCTTTGAGTACATCTGAATCGAAATGACTCCAGTCTAGGATTGGCCACAGCGCTGCAGCATAGCAGCGTAAACAAGAAAAGGAGGTAGGCTTCCCAGGCCATTCAGCTGCCCGAAAGCAGCAGATGGGCCTCCGCTGATGCTACTTCATGATGCGGAGTATTGGGTTCCTAAGCCAAAGCCGATTGCCCCGACACTTGCTGTCGAGCTAAAACTCTACGTCCCTTTCCCAGCAGTCCTGCGACATACTGTAAGGACAATGTATGGAAAATCAAGGAATTCTCAGGGAATGCTTCTATCTGGCGTAAATTCCAGGATGCCAGAGTGGCCGAAATGCAGGATGGAATGTACTGCCGGCAGGACTGTCAGGTCACGGTGCTCTGCAAGCAGCCCAGATACACTGCTATGGATTGCAGCATAACTAGATGCCATTCAGCTATTGATTGATACTCGGTGGGGGGCGCAGAGGGCCGGAGGCCAGCCAGGGGCAATCGGTGGGACGCAACTACCCGGCGGGCTTCCCGCCAGCACGTGCCTGCCATCAGCTCCATGTGGTTCAACCTCCAGGCGATATCAAGTACAGACTTCGAACGTAGAGGCAAGTACAAAAAAATACTTTTCTGCGCGGCGTAATGACCTCTGACGCAGAACCACGGTGCAATGGGCATGGCATGTAGCCTACCTTACGTTGACCTACTGGATACATCAAATGGCAGAACAGTGCACTTCGCAGTAGTGGGTGAGCAATTTTCGGCTCGCAGATCATGAAGGGCCCAGGGGGGCCCCCCGCCCGGCATGGGGGGCTATGGAACCCGGGCTATGGAGAGTGAGAGGCGGTA
>VFQN01001176.1_pt1 | contig 45201 bp, 79 predicted proteins | sample 3512371 | NCBI WGS metagenome assembly VFQN01 (sample SAMN10412370, study PRJNA504923) | tailings metagenome | isolation source: Replicate 2 from Balatoc abandoned mine | place: Philippines: Itogon, Benguet | collected 2017-08-28
GGAGGAAGCTTCCTGTCGTACAGTACGGCAGATGGTTGGTACCCCCAGGGGGGTCCGAACCAATTTTGGGGCATGGGGTCGGACATTTTTTTCCTTACCCCCCCCCCCCTGCGTGCAGGCATCCTACTACACACAACGATACCGGCAATTCGACACACCGCTGGCAATAACCATTAACCGTGAACATCACGCGTACGGCCATGTTCGTTCCGCTCGTCCTGTCCTCACTCATCTCTCCCCTCTGCCATCACCCTGCCAGCACGCATGACCCTCGGCCCCCAGCTCACACCACACGCTCACTCTCCCTCCTCTCGCCAGTCAGGTGTCCACAAGACCAGTCAAGCCCCGGTTGGTCGCGTCGTATCTCCTGACCGCGCCATCGTCATTGAAACAATGAGACCTTGACACACAGTCTTGTTGCCCCGTATGCAGCAGCCAAGGCGGTGGGCGCATACAGCACTGCGTACAATCCCAGCTAGCTACGCACCGTACCAAATAGTCCCACAGATAGCAGCACGTCACCATGACACCGGCACACTCTTGCGCGCACACCTAGCCCCACGCCTCACTACACGGCAGCACGCACGGGCCCCATGCTGCTGCCGGAACTGGAGACGACCATCTGGCCGGTGGAGACGACAAGCACCGTACCGGTCCTCCCTCCGACCCCTCCCACACAGTACCACGGCAGTTGCTGTCGCACGGACGAGCCCGTACACCTGGGCCGTGTCCCTAGCCGTGCACTGCCGCAGCCCCACCGCCGACTCCGGTGCAAATCAGCAGCCATATCCCGCGCCGCCCCAATCCCCAGCAGCAGCAGCTTCCCTTCCGCCCCCCAGCCAGCGCCGCGGCAGCGGCAGCAGCAGCAGCTGCCTGGCGCATAGCTCCCTCCGTACGCAGGCCGTTACTACCACCCGCGCGAAGGCCTTAGGGCGCCGATCAGGCCAACCAGCTGTCCGGCCCGCTCCATACGCAGGCTGTTCCTTGGTGCCCGCGTGCAAGCCTCTGTGTGCTAACCAGGCCAACTAGGGCCCTCACCACTGCTCCACTCTCCTAAATCGATCGGCTAGCAGCGCGCCTCGGACGCTGTTCCTCTGTCGCCACACCGCACGGTGCGGCAGCCCCGTTCAACGCTCTCTCCGCGCACCACAGGTGCACGGCTCTGCAGAAACACATGCGAGCCGTCACAAGCGCGCGGCCACGAACCGCGGCACCACGGCGGCATTGCCCCCCGCCCTGCCGCCTCCACTCTCCCGTGCTGTTCCCGACATCCTGCTCGCTCCGTTACAGGCCCTCATTTGCACTGCTGCTCTCGTTTGTCACCGCCAAAGTACGTCCTGCTGCTGCTGCTGCTGCACCTGCTCCCCACGACTCCTCACACAGGCTCTCCTTCTGCATGCTCCGCTCCTTACGTTGCGGCTACCGCCTGCTCTCGTGGCAGCAGCACCACCCAACCCTGCTGCTACCCGCTGCTCCTCACGACTCCTCACAGGCCCTCCCTCTCCTGCTGCTGCTGCTGCTGATCCTCCCTGCCGCTCAGAGGCTTTCCTTCTGCATAAACTCCTGGCCGTAGATGGGCAGGTCCGGCGGGCGGTTGGGCAGGCGGCCCAGGTTTTGGAACATGGGCGGAGGGGCCTTGTCGGGCAGCGGCTGGGCCGCATGCCTTCGCACCATCTCCACAAACGCTTGGTGCCTGCAGGGAGGTGGGGCAGGAAGCGCGAGGACAGGTTGTGGGTAGACGGGCAGGTAACGTATTTGGGTTCAGGCGGGTATAGCGTACCATGCAGCGTGGATGGTATGTCGCCTTGCGTTGCCATGTGACCTACAGCTCCCGCACCGCCGGTATCAAGGTTATCGCAACGGCCAAACGACAGGCGCCCTCAGCATCACAAACTACAACGCCACGCCCGTTACCACACACAACTCGCGTGCAAGAGCCGGCCCGGGCTACAAGCACGGTCCCCATGAGGGCGCACCCTCCCCTCCCCTCCTCAAGGCACTCAAGCAGTAAGTATTGACGCATCGGCCCCCGGTTGCATTTCCGCTCCCCCATAACCCCAAGGGGCCCCCCGCCCTCCACGCCTACAGCCCACAACCCACCACTGTCCGTCCGCAGGGTACCCCGGGCAGATAAGGCTGCGACCGTAACCATTACCTGTAACAGTAGGCCACATGTCCATGCCACCCAACAACCCCATGTCGCCAATGCCCTACTTGCTCCCCCTCCGCTGCAACTCCCTCCCTTCCCCGTGACCCACCACGTCACGTCCGTTGTGCGTCCCGATCCCCACCTCCAAGACACCAACCACCTGTCCCACCGCTCTAGCCCCGTAGCCCCTCCCCCCATGACCCTCTACCCACGCAGCCCACCACCCTCGCTCCCGGCCGCACCCTCCCCCCACAACCCACCACCGCACGTCCGATGTGAACTCCGGGTAACACGTTATGGCAAAGACCCACCCTGCCAGACCTGCCAACCATGGCGGCACGCAACAGTGCCGCATAGCGCCCCTTCATTTCTTTTCCTTACACGCTCCATATTCGCTCCCCTTGTATGACACGCCACCGCAATGGCTCATGTCGCTTAGTACTTGTTTGCACTGCACTGCGCTTCTGTTATCTCCGCAACTCCGCAACTCGATCGCCACCCAATACCGCACGTCCGCTGTAAGCTCCGGGTGGAACGCCGTGGCCACAAGGGCTCCCTTGCGCACCGCCATGGCAACACGAAAGCATGCTGCACACTGCCCCTACACTCCCTTCCCTTGCACTCTGTCCCCTCCCTGTGACTCACCACCGCACGTCCGTGGTGAGCTCCGGGTGGAAGGCCGTGGCCATGAGGACTCCCTTGCGCACCGCCACGATCACCCGCTCCCGCCCGTGCGCCGCCGCCTCCTCCGCCGTCAGGGGGTACTCCGCCAGCACCTCCACGTCAGCGCCCGCGGCCAGCACCGCAGGTGCGCGGATGAACACCGCCCGGAAGTCCTCGGAACTGGCGGGGTCGCACAGCATTGTTACGTTACCGGTAGGTGTAAAGTGTTACGTTATGGAGTGGCGATGTGGGTTGGCGGCCATCGGTCTCCGGGCCCGCCGACAGCACCGCGGGTGCAGGGGTGAACACCGTCCTCCTCAAAATCTCCGGAGATGGATGGGTTCAGAAGCGCTGGCGCATTTTGGTGCGTGTCGGTGTGTGTAACCGTACTGAAACAGAGATCTGGGTCGGCGGCTAGCAGTCTCCTAAGCCAGTGCGAATAGGCGGCGGTACGGCGGGAGGCTGTCCGGCCGTGCTCCTGAGCTCCCACCCCCTCCTGAGTGTTGCTGCGGGCACGTATGGCAGATCGCAGGCATGCCACTACCTCGGCCTCACCCGCCAAACGACTTGACGCACTCAGGAGCTTGTAGCCGCGTCTCAAAGCTGTTGATCTGCGGGAGGGAATTAGCAGGAGGCCACACCTGGTCAGGTAGCGTCGTGGGTACAACAAGAAGCTCTAATGAGTTGGCAAGCCCAAAGGCAGCCTCCGGCAACGCTAGGTGGGGCAACCGACTTGCTTTGTTGGTACTGCGCTGTAGGCACTGCCTGCCAGGAGGCAAGGTTGCACACCGAACCACGGACCACCCTCACCCGCCCGCAACACCCCGCACCTGCGCCCCGAAGAAGTTCCGCGAGACCGTGATGTCCAGGCCTCCCAGCAGGGACTGCCCTCCCTTCTTCTGGCCTGCGGACGCACCCACAGGCGTCCAACTGAGTTCAGGTCAGTGGATGTTGCACCTGTTGACCACAGTTTGCGCGGCTCCAAGGCAATTCGCCAACGCAGCCAGCGACAACATTGCATGTGTTTCAAAAAAGCTGTTGTAACGCTTCGCCGGTGCCAGGTCAAAGGCTCACCTTCGGCTGCCTCGGCCAGGAAAATCATCCCAGCGCAGGTGCCCCAGACAGGCTTGCCGGCCTTTGCAAAGCTCTGGAGCTCGGGAATAAGACCCCAGCGCTCAGCAACTAGCGCCATAGTCGTGCTCTCCCCTCCAGGAATGACCAGGCCGGCCACGCTCTCCAATTCCTCCTTGGTGCGGACCTCCACAACCTCCACGCCCGGAACCTTCTGCAGCAGGAACATGTGCTCACGGAAAGAACCTTGGAGCGCCAACACGCCTACGCGCACGGGCGCTGGCGCCGCCGCATCCCCTGTCGCCATCGGACTGTGGTTGTGACCCTAAGGAGCGAACGTCAAGGTACAGTCGAGGGACAGAAAGGTACAGTAAATTAGTTCCTAAGACGCACAAGCATAAGACGACTGTCTGTCTTGTGCTGCCTTTCAAGGCTGAAAACGACAGACACGGTCCACGTCGCAATGGAAGGTTGACGCTGACGTGCATGCGCGCTGTTGGCGCCTGTGCGGTGTATGGCAACCACTCTTGTCTTATGCAAGGCTGAATGTTGCCAACTGGCTTCCTTGTTAGGCTGGGGCGTCAGCCTGATGCAGGGGAGCCCAGGGGAGCCCTCACGCAGAGTGCCTGACTTTGCGGTTACCGTATGGCAAAACCTGCAAACATGTATGCCGGCTTCGCATGCCCAAAGCATACATTAACATCAACTACTGTTAGCTATCTGCGCAGTATTACAGGTTGGGAACGCTGCACGTCACGCGTCTCTGTTGATTTCCCTGGTGGCAATTCCGTGTCGTCCAGGCAAGCCGCCACTCCCTGAACCAGTGTCCCGGTCTTCAGTATTATTATCATTCTGGCGACCGTTTAGGCCGCCTGTTAGGATGTTTTAAGGGCAAAATTCTGAGCGAATCAGGATTTTCCAGAGGCTTTGAACCCAGGAGTTCGTTGCCCAGAAATCCTGGAAAGTGCACTGTTTTCAGGATTTTCAGACTATGAGGCTCCGAAATTATGAGCGCTCAGAATTTTTCGCCAAATAGACCGGAACACTGCCCTGAACCCTCCTTTCCGCCCGCGTCTCACTTAAACCTGCTGATCTGGCACATGCTAGCAGAGCAGGCAGTGTACGTGTAGTACCATACATGACCGGTGGGCACGCACGGGCTCCAGGCAAGGACCAAGGATCCACACAGTAGTGCACCCAGCCCAGGACGGACACAGGTTACCGGTACGGTAAAAGAAAAGTCGACGCCTTACAACCGCAAAGCTGCACGTGAGGCGATGCGGTATACAGGTGACGTCAATAGCGTTGCTGTTGGCAAGGCGTCCACATTACTGTCCAACTGAACCACCAGGCACCAGCCCTTCGTAGAGCACCAAGCCTACACCATTCCGGACTTGCCGTGCCTGTGCCAGCCCACCACAGTTACCGTCACTCCAGGGCTGATTGCCAAACTGCAGTGGACTTGTACAGCTGTACGCCATGTTTCGATCCAACCTTAAGTCGAGCAGCTATGCCTGAAGGGGCGCGATTGCAGCGCCAAGAGCCCTGCAGCCACGTTCAACGCATGCCCAGCATGAGATCACGATACCACCATGCGACGCTGCTGCCTATCGCTAGCACAGCCGCTCACAGCGTCCTCCCGTCCGCGCGCTTAGCGTAAGTATGCATCATAGCTGTGCAGCTTCCTTTCCAGTGCAATTGAGAGCAAATGAGAGGTAAAGGTCATACCGTCGAGTGATAACCGCACACATGCAAGCCTATGGCGCCGTCCCTTGGTGCCGCAGCCGCCACCGGACCGTCAGTCACAATGGTGATAATGATGAGAAGCAGAACCTCAACACCGAGCTTGATGCACACTGCAATACTCGTCTTGAAACGCCTCCTGCTTCTACAGGTTCGGCACTTGCTGTTTCCTGCTGCTAATGCAGTACCCTGTCCATGCAAGTCACCCGTGGCCCGCTAGGGCTGCCCTCCCCAATGCAAGCTTTGCCCACTACTGTGCCCAACAGCATGACTTGCGCGATTTGTCACGTGGTCTAAGATGCTATGCAACGTGTACACGCCCAGCCAAAACCGCAGCACGCCAACAGACATGCAACCACCACCACCAAGGTAAGAGAACCACACGCAGCCCAAGGGCAAGCCTGCCCAAACAGTACCGCTTGCTTGCCGTGGCAAAGATTGCTGCTTAATTGACAAGCCCGCAATACTCAACTATCACCAGAGCCAATGCGCAGCAAGGAGCGCACGATTTGTTGCAGACCACAGCAACCCTGAACCTACAGTGCAGCCCCTCCTTCACCACCCCTTGCTGCGCCCAGCCCGTGCCGCTTACCCGCCCCTCACGCCAGCCGCCGGGCACCACCTCCTATTCGCAAGGCTAGGCCCAGAAGTTGGTAAGCGTCCGCTGAAGCAAACCACGCCTGTCGTGTCCCCTGGGCTCTGAGGCACCGCTAGGCCCCTCACCCTAGCTGTCCATTGCCTCATTCCACCAGCTGGTCGCAGCCCAGCAACAGTGCTGTGCGACGGTTGGGGCACACCGCCGCACCACCTGCCTCGCCTGGGCCCAGAAGTGCTGCACCATGCCGGCTCCGCTTACGCTGCTCCTCCCCACGCACTGCCCTGGCCAGGCTGCTGTGGCCTCTCTGCCTCTGGCCCCAAAAGCCCACCGCCCGCCTGCCGATCCGCCAACCCCGCCACTCACCATGCCGCAGCAGTCTTACTGCCTTCCGCTGCACCATGCCGCCTCTGCTGCCCTACTCCTCGCCCCGCACAGCCCAGGCCAGGCTGCTGCCGCCTTACTGCCTCGGGCCCGCCCGCTGGCCCCCCGCCGGCCGTCTCTCCCCACCAGCAGCTCAGAAGCACTGCTTCGGCCCCTGCTTCCGCTGCTCCGCAAACTTGTAGTCGCTGGGCCGCACCTGGCTGTACATGTGGGTCGAGTTGAAGTCACCCATGGCGACACCGGCGCCCGCAGGCGGCGGCACCGGCGGCAGGCCCGCCGGGTGCCGCATCCCGCCCAGCCCTGCAGACCCCATGCTGTTGAGACCGCTCCCTGACGATCCAACCCCCGGGGCAGCTGCCCAGTCGTCCCCGCTGCTGCCCCCGCCCCCCCCAGCCCCGCCCGTGCCGGACCGGGGGGCCGGGACGCGGTCGCGAGACGCTCGCATGGGCCCGGCGCCGGAGCCAAAGCGGCTGGGGAAGTTGTTGTTGGAGGGTAGGAGGCCGTTGCCGTCGGAGAGGGGCGGGGCGGGGAGCTCCGCGGAGTGCTGCGAGCCGCGGGTCATGGAGCCGGAGGAGTTGTGCGAGTTGCCCAGGACGCCGCTGGCCTCCGCGGCCTTGAACTGTTGTGCGAACAGCTCCTTCGATTTGTTGCCCTCGAGCCGGTCCTGCAGCGCGGTGAAGTTTGACTCGAGCTGCTGCATGCGCTGCAGGAGCTGTTGTGAGTCGGAGCTGGGGAGCGGGATGGGGCCCATGGCGGTGCTGGGGCGGGCCTGCGGGCGGGCAGGGCAGGTGGGGTGGTTAAATAGGTGGTTAAATAGATAGCTAGAAGGCGAGTTGGTGATTGGGCTTGTTGGAAGCAGGCGGGGTGTTGTGGGGCAAAAAGCTGGTTGGGTGTGCGGGTATGGCCGGGCAAAACCCGCAGGAGTGAGGAAGGTCTGTGTAACACACGGTTCGCTGTGCAGACATAATTATAATGTCTGCACACGTCCGAACTCTTGCCCACAAACCGGATACTGCAGCTTCGCCTTGGGATGTGAGCTTCACGCCCGTGCTTCATGCCAGCGCCCATTCCACACACGTCGCCATCCTGGTGCCGTGCCCAGGTCATCAGAGCAGACTTACTTGGTTTGACGCCAATGCAAGCGTCGCGGCTTCCGCCTTTTCGGTGGCTTTCTCCGAAGCCTGCAGCGCTCTATTCGCGCTCGCTGCAGTCTGCGCTAGCTCTGTACGTAAGGAGCCCAGTTCTGACAGTACGGTATGAAGTTGTCGGCTCAGGTCCTGGACTTGGCCTGTGAGCTGTGTATTCTGACGTCGAAGGTCATCGGCCTCTGCTCTCAAGTGGGCGAGGAGCTTCTCATCCGCTTCTGCCACTGGACCGCTGACTCCATCGACAATACCTTTTGAGCTGTTACAACCCATTGGTGTGCAATCCTATCGAGCGGGAAGCGTGAGATAGTGCTAGTCAGGAAAACAATCCTGGGACGCCTACAGCGTCTGGCCTATAAAATTATGAAGCACTTTCACCACGTCAAAAGCATCAGCAGAGGCGAAGCCGGGGGCTGCTAGGTAACCAGTAGTTACAGTGGGGACGCGGTGCAGGTTGTTGGCGTGCAAGTGCTAGCTGCAGGAACAACCCAACGCGTAAGACAGCAATACTGTTTTGTCCTTAAAGGTATTGCTCCATAGGTCTCCCTTTACCGGTACACGGTCTTTTCGCGTACGCGTACGACAAAGTGCCCTCCTCCCCAGCTCCTCTACACCGCACTCAAACTGGTCGCATAGAGTAGAGGAATATCACTTCATCACGGCGCCTTCTGTGCCTCAAGCCGCGCTCACGACAAACATAGCTGCAAGGTCGACAAATACCACGCCAATAACACCGCAATAACATGTGAAGCCTGCCATCAGCAATAACATGTGCATTACGGCTTCCACGCGTGTGAGCTGTGGAACAGCTGTCTTGTGGCGTCGCCTAGCTAGGTGTCCCAGGGTTCCCAGCCTGAAGGTGGCACGGCGGCACGTGCAGGGTGCAAATATATGACGCTGCGAGGCCTAGCCACGTGACACAGTCCGCCTGTCGTCTAAGAATAACTCGAGCTGGTGCATAACCTCAAGATGGGCAAAGGTGAGCCAACGGCGCGTACCGCATCAGCCGAGTTTATCGCCCCTTCCTACCAGCAGTACCTGCCAGTGGGGCGCAGTGCGGGTGAGTGCGTCGCAACACTCTGTGTGTTGAGGGCTTGCCGCACTTGATCACAGCCACTATTTGTTATATTCTTGGCTTGTGGCAGGAGTGCTCCTGGCTTGCGATACTGCCTGACTGCCACACCGAGCGACGCACCGGCCACCTGGTTGGCAAGGGGACGTGTGTGTTACACCAAGACAGCTCCCCTGCTGCACGCGGGACGTTACTGCCAACGGTCGGCAAGTTACCTACCCCTCAACCCTCAGCCTTACGGACACCGACTACCGCACCCTAGCCCGCGTGCTGGCCCGCCGCCTATCGGCCGCGCTCTGGTCATCGACCCGGAGCAGGCAGCCTGCTTGCACACAGTTCCTGAGCGTGCATGGTATTTTCGATTGAGCCTGCGTGAGCTAAAATTCGGTTTGGGGTGGCTGGGAGCCGAGGAGGACAGGCGCGGGAGGAGGGGCCCCAAAGGGGCGATGTGGTCGTACTCTGGCTGAGGCCCCGTGGCAACTTAGACGTGGTGCACCTTGCTTTCGGTGTTTCGGCTTCTGACCTCTTTTGAACTAGTTTACTTCGGGCTCGTTTGCTTTCTTTCTTCCCGCCCGCCCGCCCCTTTCGTGTGTTTTCCTTTTTTGGGGGGTTAAGGAGTCGGTTGTTGCTGTTGTGAGCTGGTGTTTGCCCTGTAATGCGGGGGTTGTCCCTGCGGGGCCAGGTTAGGTCCGCGGGCTCAGGCGCCCGGGCTGGTCGGTTGCTGATAGTTGGCGGTTGCTGGTTGAGCACGCGCATGGGCCAAGCAGAGCCGGCCGGTTAGGGTGCCTTGCACACCCATTTACACAGTCGGCACCTCCTCAGCATTGACATGTGCTTACACCATCGTCTCTTGTGAGACGACATGTGGTTGCCAGACTGAACTGTCGCTTGTGCGGGGCTGCCAGTCGGCAGCTGTAATATGTAATACGCAGAGTACAGCCGCCTCAAATTGCAGCTTTGCCGACAACATCCTGCTGCCACAGTTGCTACTGGAGCTGCGGCGGCTGGAGGGCAACGCTCGTGTGGCGCTGTTGCTCGACTTCTATGAAGCGTGCGACACCCTAGACCGTGCGTCCTTGCTGGCGTGCTTGGCGTGCTTGGCATGGCGGAGCGGCAGCCACTTGCTGCAACACAGTACGCCGATGACTGCTAAAGACAGCGTTCCTGTCTGGGGCAGTACAGGCGACGTCCGTCGGCTCCTGGTTGCCGTGGACTTGTTTTGCAGTGCCTCGGGACAACGGCTGAACCATAAGCATGGGTTGGGGCTGCTGCTCTTGGGCACCGCGGCTGCCCGCCGTGATGCGCCTCGGCGCTCTTCCCCCATCGGCGTGGGAGCTGGCGGCGGGGCGGGGTCTGCAGAGCCGAGTCCGGGTGGGGACGGGGCGGGGTCTGCAGAGCCGAGTCCGGGTGGGGACGGAGCAGGGGCTGCAGTGAGGACGGCGGGACATAGCGGCAACGGCAGCGGTGCCAACAGCAGCGGCGGCGATCGAAGCGGCGGCAGCGGCGGCGGCGCCAGCTGCAGCGGCAGCGGCAGCGGCAGTCCGACCATGGCGGGCATTTGCTTGGATGAAACAGCGCGGCGCACCGGTTCAAATGGCCATATGCACACAGACAGAGTACAGAGTAAGCAACCTCTGGGCCCTGTAGTGGTAGCAAGCTGGGCCGGCTGGCTTAACGGGCCTCTTATACGCTAAGCAGGGCAGCCTTGCCAATGTGGAGGACATGGGCACGCGCTTTATGGCCGCTTCGGCAGCAGGGCGGCCAGCGGCCGGGCTGCACCGCAGGGATGTGAGGGGTGGGCAGGGACGTGGCACACTTAAGTACTGCCGTACCGCGTGCTTTGTGCACTGCCGGGTGGCGGGCTCCACGCTGTGGGCGTGCCGCACAGCAGTGACATTAATGTCATGCCACGCAGTGCCACATAGTTGGTATCGCTAGAGGTAGAGGCAGGGCCAGCTAGGGTCGTACCTCGTACGGCCACACCGCCTGCCTGAAATGCAAGCAAAAAGATGCCAGGAAGGTGCATACATGGGGGCACCATCAGCAGCCGAAGGGGCGGACTGTGTGACGGAGATATGGGGGCGGCCCCGCTTGATGCTTGCGATGTGGCATACCGTGTGCAACGCAGGCACGTGTTTGTATTTAGTGCCCGCGCTGTGCACATCGGCCGCTGGGCGGCTGCATCCTGCATGGTGTCTTGGTGTGCGTGCAGGTTGCAAAGGGGGTACCTGGCTGTAACTGGCTGAACCTATTGCTGTAACGTGTAAGCCTCAGCGTTCTTATCCCACGTGCAGCGCGTAGTGTACCACGACTCACCATGACTCAGCTTGGCTCGGCCCCGGTTGACATTACCCCATTACCCCTAATCTCGGGTCCCCCGTTGCTAATCACTGAAGGTTGGCTGGAGCGGCGAGGGGCTGGCCGCCCAGGGGCCTGCAGGGGCAGGTGGACCGTACCGACCCACCTGCAGCGACCAAATCCAATGCAACACGGCCGACAAATACGTTGTCAAGGAAGGCTGTGCACGTACCCGAATTGTTTTGAAATTTGTCATATAAATTCTCTCTCCGCTTTAGTGCTGCTTCTCGCCAAAAGCTTTCCGACTGTCTTGGAGCATGCATATGAAACTGAGCGACTGGCGCACTAGGCAACGTACTGCCAACTCATACTACAGTATGAAATAAGTCTATGGAGATACACGGATGGAATCAACGCTGTAGGCGGAGGACAAGGGCTGCATTAAGCCCCGGCTCCGGGGCTCGCAAGCCTCACACTGCAATATGGAAGCGGTGCATGCTACTGAGGATCGTCGGTCGCCACTGGATGCTGGCATAGCCCGGAAGAGCGTCAACTGGGGTCGCAACCAGGACCCATGGGCGTCAGGTACACTACGGGATGGCCCCTGCGCCACGGCTTTTGTCACCCTGCACCCGGTCTTCGATACATCACGACTCAGCACTACAAGTCACATGCAGAAACACACATATGGCGCTGCACTGGAAAACATATGGCGTTGCACTGGGTGGTTTCCAGTTGCAAGTAGTTCGCTCTGCTGCGGTCACATACCGGCGTTCCGGCTCCAAGCTGTCCATGGCTCGTCAGCGTGTCAGCAACGCCCTTGACATCCTCAACCGCCTGCGCAGCCCAACGCACGCTTTCAGCTACCCGTACACCTTTTTACCGCAAACCCACCTGCCCATCCCCATGCCCCTTTTGCAGGCATCAAATCCCCAAGGACAGCACAGCGGCCGCATCCCAGCACCGCATGGGCGTTACCGCCCGGCTCCCCCGCGTCCCAACCGCCCAACAGCTACCCCTTCAACAGGCAGCAATCAGCCTCCGATGCCCAAAAAGACACCACCGCCCAGTACCCCCACAATCCCAGTAGCAGACCAGGCGGCGCGGCACGGCCCAGTACTGGGGAGCCTGGCCCCAGGTTACGTGGCATCTCCGCCCGGGGGGGTCCCAACAGTCCGGGAGGGCCGAACAGCAGGCCGTCTACCTCCGACCCATATGGAGGGGGGGCAGCAGGGGGGTTGTCCGTGCCGGGGAGTCCTACGGCCAGTGGAAGGCTGGCGGGGCTGGCGGCAAGGCAGCGAGCCATGCTCAGCGCACAGCAGGTGGGCACCTTTCGATTTGCGCGAATTGAGCGGCCGGCGACGAGCCCCTTGGCGGGCGGAGGCGTCAACGGCGTGAGCCAGCTGGCGGCGCCGACGGCAGGCATGACGGGTGGCGGCGGTGGCGACGGCGGCGGCAAGATGCCGACGGCGTGTAGCGGCTTCGAGGGCGGGTACGGCGACGAGGACGGCGTGACGGCGACGGCGGCGGCGGGGCGCAACGGCTTTCACGCCGCCGCGACGGCGGTCATGGCGGCGGCGGCGATGCAGGCGCCGTCGCTGGCGTCGCCGTACCGCCGTGCCGTACCGCCGCTGCCCGCGGCCAACCATCAGGTCGGCGGCGGCGACGCCGCCGTCACCGCCACTGGCGGCACCGCCAGCCGCCGGCCCTCTCAGCTGCTTCCCCACTCCTCCGCTTCTCTCTCCGCCTGCCCAAGCGATGCCTGCTACGGCGCCCAACCGCCCCTGGCCCGCGACCCCTCCTCACGGACCAGCCTCAGCCACTCCACCCACACCGCCCACGGGCTAACCCACGCGCACAGCAGCCACACGCAGCTGCACCCACTCAGCCAGCTGCTCATGCCACAGCCGGGCGAGGACGGACCCTCCTCCTCACCCTCCTTTGCGGGCACCGCCTTTGCCTCCCTGGCAGTTACAAACTTCAAGGGCATAACCAACGCAACTGCCAGCGTGGCGGCGGCGGCACGTGTGCCCCACACGGCCGGTCTGGCAACGCCGCAGCCCGCCACGCGTACGGATGTACTGGCGTCGTTCGTACGGCCGGGCAGGGCGGCCGTACCGCAGCGGGGGGTACAGATGGAGCCACCGCCGTGAGTACGGGACACGGGGGTTAGGCGGTTTCAGGGGCCCACATAACAGTTACGTAATAAACGTTTTGCAACCGTACCCTGTTCCCCAGCCCAAACCGGGGCACGGGGGCCAGGGCCGGGGCTGGTGGGGCTGGTGGGACTAGGCTGTTGCACGGACATCGCGCTGCGTGCATCGCATGGCAGTGCGGCCGTATGTTGGACTGCTGTTTTACTAGCGAGCTCCGTACCACAGACAAAGGCACACCCTGACACCCTGCCGCTGACGGGATGATGTGTGCATCTTCGTGCTGCACCTCGTTTCTGCCATGCAGCCCCGACACGAGTGTGGAGGAGGCTGCCATGATGCTGGGAGCTAAATCAATTACATTAAATGATTTTTTTAAATGTAGAATATGTTTATTTTGCCTTGCAGCCCCGACACGAGTGCGGAGGAGGCTGCCATGATGCTGGGAGCTAAATCAGTTACATTAAATGATTATTCTAAATGTATATTATATTTATTTTGCCTTGCAGCCCCGACACCAGCGCGGAGGAGGCCGCCATGATGCTGGGCCTGGCGGACGACCCGCAGCAGGCGGCGGCGGTGCTGGTGGATGCGGAGCTGGGGCCGCTGCTCAAGGAGGTGGGTGTGTGCATGTGTATTAGGTTGTGCATGTGTATTAGCGTGGATGGAGGTGCGCGGGTGTGGGTGTGCTGGTGGACGCGGAGCTGGGGCCGCTGCTCAAGGAGGTGGGTTCGCACACGTGTGGGTTTAGGTGTGCATGTGTATTAGCGAGGATGAGTTCGTGCCGGTGCGCTGCTGGCGTGCAGCTGGGCCCGCCATCAAGTACGGCAGCTGCGTGTGTGCTGGGATGCGGTTGTATGCGCGCAGCTGTGTAACTTGAGGCGGGGCCATATTGGTAGGGCAGCCCACGGCCACACAGTCCAGACTGTCCCGACCAGACCTCTCAAGCAAAACAGCCAGATTACGGTAGCGCAACTTTGCTTTTGCATAACAACACGGAAGGGCACGCCCTAAACACGACAGCAAGTGCCGTAGCCCGTGGAAGCTCTCACGGTTGGCAGCTGCTTGGCAACTACCACGCCTTCCCAACAGGTGGCGGAGCTACGGCTCAAGCCCGCGGTGCGCTCTGCGCTCAGCCGCCTGTCGGACAAGGAAATCAAGCAGCTGTGAGTATACCGCACCGCACACGCAAACCCGGTGTTTGTACTTGTCTAATGAGCGGCTGCATGCTGTTTGAGGGGTTGGAGCTCATGTGATGACCTGCTTGGTGGCTGCCCCCTCTCGCCTCAGCTTCCACACCGTGTGCAGCGCGGGGGCGTAGTCCGTGCAGCACCCTGCCTTACCACCAACTCCTGTTGCCCCGCATGGTGTATCCCCCACCTTCCCCCACCTTCCCCCAGCTTCCGCCCCACCTCCAGTATGCGAAGCACCTCCTTTGCACGTACCCCAGGTTGCCCTTCCCTTCCACTTCTTAGTCTCGCATGTTACTCGCATGTTGCAATCCCAATTGACACCCTCCGGTTGCCCCACCTTCCCGCAGCTTCCACGCCACCTCCCAGCGCGTGGAGCACCTCCCCTGCACCCCCATCATCCTGTCCGGCGGGGGAGGCCTCATGCTGCCGCTGCCGGGACCCAAGGGCGTGCCAGGGTACAAGGTGGGCTAGGGGTAGGGGGCGGGCCGGTCGGGTGTGTCAAGGGCGCGCCACGACCCCGCTCCCAACCTACCAGGGAAAGACCAACTGTCTTCCCTCGCTTCTCTGTCCTCTTCCACAGGTCAACTCCCGTCGGCAAAGCCATGTGTTCCCAGCTGGCCGCTGCCGCCCGCCATTCTCCGTCTCACGGCCTGGTCTTGAATGCTTCGCTTTCCCTTGCCGGCTCCCTTACTTTCCCCGCCCCTCGCCCCTATCCTGTCAGGTCAACGTCCGCGGCCAAGTGCACCATTCAGGGCAGCTGGGGCACTACCTGCGGGAGGCCTCGCCCACCCCTGGAGGCATCTACGACGTGCTGCAGGACCTGGTGGACACGTGGGTGCTGGGGGCATGTGTATTAGGGCCGTGTGCATGTGTGTAAGGGAGGCGGTGGAGGCGCCTGGATTGTAGTAATAAATTTGATAAGTGATTTGCCTTCCGTGGGTCGGCGTAGGGTTACAGCGCCTTGCCGGTGGTGGCTTGCTCTAGGTGACAGTGGGGCACCGCACACGCGCCCTTGGTGCCCCAAGGCCGCTCGGTTCCACGCCCAGGCCCCTGCACGCTCTCGCAGGCCTACTGCTTGCCGCTTACCTTATTTTGCCGCTCTGCGGTTACTCCCGCCCCTGCCTCCCACCCGTGTGCGCAGAGACCCCTACGAGTTACCCAATCAGACCCCGCTCGTTTCCTCACCCCTGCCCCAGCCTCCTCCACGTGTGGCTTCCGGTCCTTACAGGTTGCCGCCCTGCGGTTACCCCTCGTGTGCGCAGAGACCCCAACGAGTTGTCCAACAAGACGCGGCTGCTGCTGGAAAAGCACGGCCCGCAGGTGCGTGCGTGGGTTAGCAACTGCAGTCCCTCCCGGAACCAACAGCTGCCGCCTCAGCCGTCGCAGTGCCCCTCCAATCCACGGTCTCTGCTTCGGGTTGCATTTGCAGAATGATTTGACCTCCCAACTCCTCAACCTCCTGCTTTTTCTTGCCAGCCTGAAACGGAAAGTCGTGCCGGGTCTTTTTTGCGGGTCTTAAATGGAGCTCTTGGATTGGCCGTCTTGGACTCTAGAAGCAAGGCAAATGGCAAACGGCAATGGCAAAGGCAACGGGACATGGCAGGGCAAATGGCAATGGCAAATGGTCCTCGTGCGACTGCGCACCGATACTCACCTGGACGACGCTCACCACGTTCGGCAAAACGTGACAGTGTTGTTGTGCTCAATGCTGCCTTCAGGTCACCCGGGAGCTAGCCCACGAAGCGCACAAAGTGCAGCGGCAGCAGCGGCGGCAGCAGCAGCAGCACCACCTCCCAACTCCCGTCTCCCTCCGCACCTCCAGCCACGCAAACTGCGCTCCCGCCGGGTTCAGCGACACAGGGGCCGGTGGCGGGGCCCTCACGCCTCGGTCGGGTCCCGGGAGTCCCCGGAGGGAGCGGAGGCCATCGATGGCTTATATACCGACACCAGCAGCGGTGGCGGCGGCGGTGGCGGCGGCGGGTGGCGGCGGGGCGGCCGGGTCCGATGGTACCGGATCGTCGTCGCCAGGGGGTACGTCTTGGGGTGGTGCATGTAGTGCCCGCTGTCGATCCCCATTCGTTACATATCGATTCGGCCTCCGCATTGAGGATTCATGGCCTGGTCAGGACGGGTCATGCTGTGCCCGCTGTCCTCTTGCCAGGCACCGTCGGTTGTGGACTTGGCGTTTGAATGCTGTTGTTGTTGTGAGCAGGCACGCGGTGTTGACGCGCACCGTGTTCCCCAAGCCCTAGCACCTAGCATCCGCACTTTGCCCCTACCGACACTTTACCCTTCGCTGTGTCCCGTGTGGAAAGGTGCCAGGGTCCCTGTAACGCTTTAGGAATTTAAAAATGTCCGAATTTTCGAATTATGCTTGCATTGAGGGAGACTCTGTTTCTATACCCGGTTCATTTGCACCAAGATTCCAACCCACGCTGGGAGTGCTCGGCACCACCATCTTTCCACCGAAGGCCCCAACTTCCCCCTTTTGCAGTCTCACCCCGTCTGCCCCGCATCAGTAGGCCCAAGTGCCCCTTGACCCCACATGCACAGTGTGTTACCCACGGGTGCTCTTTTTTTGTGCCTTTTGCAGTCTCGCCCCGTCTGCCCGGCGGCGCGGAGCCTTTCGCGCCCGACCGCGACGGCGATGGCGGCGACGGCGGCGAAGACGACCAGCCAGGGACTCCCCGCTGGGGGGAGCTGCGCGCGTCCATCAGACGCATGGCGGTGGCGGCGGCGGCGGCGGCTGGCGACGGCGGCGGCGGCGACGCCAGCCCGGGGCCGCGGCCTGACCCGACGGCGACGGCGCCGTCGGGTACTCTCAACGGCGGCGGTGGTAGCGAGTACGGCGGCGGCCGTACGGCTGGGTACGGTGGCGGCGGCGGCGGCGGCGGCGCGAGCAGCAAGAGCATGAGTGGGGCGATGGCGGACGACCCGGTGGACCAGCGGCGGCGGCGGCTGGGCCGGATGATGGCGGAGCTGGAGGATGAGCATGTGGGTAGAACGGGGCAAGGGCAGGTTTGGGAAGGGGTTAGGAATGAGCATGAGGGTCCAACGGGACGGAAGCAAGTTTGGAAAGGTTGGCGGGGGCGGAACGGGTGAGGGGCAGTTTGGGGAGGTGTTAAGGGTGAGCCTGTGGGTTAAAGGACCAGGTGGGGAGGACGGGTGCACGAGTCCAAGGGCCAAGCCGATCCAAGTACTGGAAGTGCGAGTCTCATTGCGCGTACCTGCCACGGTCTCACCTCTGCTCCCGTCCGGTCTGGAACCTAACCTCCCTGTGTGCTCCTATCCACATGTCATGGTCGCAGATCGCTGAGGGCGACGTGAAGCATTTTGCTGCGCTCTTTGACGGCCTGGATAAGATGCGCCTGGGGGATGGGATCGGAGCAGCAGCAGCACCAGCAGCAACTGCGGGCCCAGCTTTACCCGCACAGGACCGATCCTGGATTGCCGGGCGGTCAGAGCGGTGGGGAGGGGCAGGGGAGGGGGAGCCCACAGCGCGCGTCGGGGGCGGCGGGTTTGCCTCCTGGGAAGGTAGGGGGGCGGCGGCAGCCGGCGCGCGGTGCATATCGCCGGTGCGGCTGCGGTCGGCGCGGAGGGCGTCGTTTGAGGATGCGGGAGCGGGAGCAGCGGGGGCGCAAGGCACGGAGGCTGCAGCGGCGGAGGCAGCGGCACCAGCAGCAGTAGCTGCAGCCGCTTCTTTCAACGAGGGCGCACTTGATGACGATGAGTATGAGGAGGACGAGGAGGAGGCGCTCATTGCAGACGAGGAGCTGGGGGTGGTGAGTGCTGCATGGGCTGGTAGTTTTCGCTCATGTATGAAATGGCAGGGAGAGACTCGTCCCGACCTTGTGCAACCGTGTGGCAACGCTACCTTTCCTCCACGACTTCCCGCCAGCCCCTGGGGCCCGGCCTGCCTCCGCACCACCTTGACAAACTACACCGTTATGGCGAAACGAAGCGCCGCATCCCTCGTTTCTCGCAACCCTTTACCACGCAACCCCCACACAGGTTCCTGCCGAAACGCTACTTGCTGGGCTAGGGCCCCGGGCCGCCTCCTCCGACCGACTGTCCCCATTCTGTGCCGACTTTGTGCCACCCCCCACCCACCCCCACACAGGTTCCTGCTGAAACGCTGCTTGCGGGACTGGGGCCCCGGGCCACCTCTTCCGACCGCCTGTTTTGCAACCAAGCGCACAATCTACTCTTTGTTTCATGACGTACACAACCCTCATCTCATACCCTCTCCAGGTCCCTGCCGAGACGCTGCTAGCGGGTCTCGGCCCCCGGGCCACCTCCTCCGACCGCCTGTTTGCCAGGCTGGAGCACGCCATGAAGCGGAGAGAGGCGCTGAGGAGGAGGAGGGCGGCCATACGGGTGGGTTACAATTTGTCCCTGGTCAGCACCGTGATTCGGGTATATGGGTTACGAGGATGAAGGGTAGGTGGCGCGAGCCATGACGCGGAGGGAGGCGCTGAGGAGGAGGAGGGCGGCCATTAGGGTAAGGGGCGGGGCAAGGGGGACTGGGTACACGGGGGCGACGGGTCAGATCTCGGAGATGCAATGGATACTAGGCGGCGGGGGCCATGATCATGGGGAGGCGCTGAGCAGGAGGCGAGAGGCCGTGCGGGTAAGGGTGGGGTGAGGGGTGCGTTGGGATCGGCAGGTAGGGTACGGTCCGGCGGGCGGAGGGGTCTAAAGCGGAGGTAGGGACTTAGCAGGAGGCAGGCGATGACACGGATGGGGCGACGGACAGCTAGGTGATGTGCATGTGTCTTGACAGGCCAAAACCAAATGGTTGTGGTGCTTGAGGGCGGGCTTGCTTGTGCGCCAGGCATGGCATGGGGGCCACGCTGAGAGGAGTAAAAGGTCTGCACGGCCAGGGGCATGAGTAAGCGTGGACCCTCATGCTGATTGGTGTACAGCATTCCTCATGCTGATTGTTGTACAGCATTCCTCATGCTGATTGTTGTACAGCATTTTTCATGCTAAATGTCGTACAGCACCGGACACGAGCAACAACGTTTGCCCTGCGGTGGCTCCCCATGCCCGGCAGGAGGCGGAGAGGCAGCGTGCGGAAGAGGAGGGTGAGTCGTGCGCGGCGGGCGTCGCTTGGCGTTGCCTGTGGTGCACCTTCAGTGTTCGTGTTGGTGGTAAGCTTGCGCGCCTCACCTGGTCTATTCCGCACTCTTCCACCATAATGCGACCATGGCATGTGACACGACCGTGTCGCCATCCCTGGGCACCAAAAGTAGGAACTGGCAACGGCGCACAAGAACGACGACAATGACGGGTCCTGGAGGCGGCGCTCGCCACACACTTTATGCAACACCCTTGCCCCGTCGTGCAGATGTTAGCTGTGAGTTCCCTTGGCCTCACCCTCAACCAACTTCCAGACACTCGCTGCAATAGGGCGGACATTGACGCGGGACAGCGGCGGCAACAGCCATGAATAACTCCTTAACGCTACCTCCCGTTTCACCTCACCTGTAGCCAGTCGCTACATTGAGGTTGACCTTGAGGCCGGGGACGGCGATGACGGAGAGGCCCTGACACCCTTCTCATTTATAATACACAGCGTGTGTTCCTTGGCCCCCTCCCTCCTTTAGCCACGCGCTACGTTGAGGTTGACCTCGAAGCCGGGGGCGACGATGATGGAGAGGCCCTGGCGGCGGCGCTGGCGGCGGGCGCACGCAGCGCCGTCATGCGCGTGCGGAGGCACGGGCAGCAGGGCCGGGAGGCGCTGCTGGGACGGGTGGGTCACGTGTGTATTAAGGGGGTGTGGGTAATGGTTGCGGAATGTGGGTCCGTGTGAGGCGCACGGGCAGCGACCCGGGGAAGCTCTGCTGGTCCGGGTTCGTGGTATTGCTGTCGCGTCAATGCCGTCTGTGACACTAGTGGCCTCCAGGCTAGGCTGCACTGCCCAATCCTTTCACCTGCCATAAGGATCTGCTAAGCGTACCGTAAACCAACCTTGCCGGTGCATGCGGCCCTGCAGGCCGGCCTGGGCGTGTGGCCCTCACTCCGGCAGCTCAACCCCCAGCCATCCGTGGCGGCCCGGGAGGCGCAGCACAGCCCCACGCCGCTGCTGCCGCTGTCGCACTCCAACCGCAGCAGCATGGGAGCCCTCAGCGCCGCCGGGGGCAGCCAGCGGACGAGCCAGAGGGCGGGAGGCGCAGGGGCGTGGGGTGATGCGGAGTCAGGGGTGTCGGGGCGCAGCAGCCGGTCCGCCTCGCCCACGCCGCTGCACTCCCGCTCGCGCACGCAGCTACTGCCGGACGGCGAGGCCGACCCGCGGGTCTTTGCGGGCCTGGGAGCGACCCATGGGTCGGTGGGGCCGGGGGAGGAGCGGCGGGAGCAGCTGGGCGGGCCGTCGGGGCGGAGGGTGGGGTGGACGCAGGACACCCCCGGGGGTGGGGCTGCAGGGCAGCAAGGGTTGCCGGGGGCTGGCGCGGGTGGTGCGGGTGGTGCGGTGCCGCCGCTGCTGCTGGGGGGTGGGAGGGACGCGGCGGCGGCGCTGGCGGCGGCGACGGCGGGCATGGCGTTCACGAACGAGCGGCAGCGGCAGCGCATGGAGCCCATGCTGGAGATGTGGCATGCGGCGGCGGGGGTAGACGGGGAGGTGAGGGCGGGGCGAGGCGCTGTGCGAGGAGGCGCCCATGGTGGTTGGATATATGCAGCGGATGGAGACATGGTCAATCCAGGCAACCCCAGTGCCCAGCTTCGCATTTGCATTCGGCTCCCCTACGCCACGGCGCTGGTGCTGTTTGAGGAGGTGCACATGCTTTCCATGTCCCATGTACTAGATGTGTCGATACGGCAACCAAGATGCTCCTCCCCGCGCGCTCGTGCAGGTCACTACCTATGAGGCCTTCATCGCCCGCTTCATCCAGACGTGCGTCACACTGAATGTGCATCCCTTCGCTTCTTTAACAGTGCTGCTCCGCCTGTCCCGTCCACCTGTTTCCTCGCCTCCACCCCGCAGGTCACCGCTCTGGGGCTGTTCAAGGAGGCGCTCATTGCGCCCATCATCGCGGCCGCCGCTGCCGCCGCCGCCGGGGGCGTGCCCGCGCACCTGGCCGCGGAGATGAAGCCCTTTGCGCCCGACAGCGGGGAGCCGCCGCGCGTCAAGCAGGAGCAGGTGGGGCCCCGTCCCCCGTGCTGGTGACCGCAAAGGTTAACAGCAGAGCGTGCCACATTTCCCATTGCCAACACCTGCTACCAGTACCCACTGATTCAGGCCAACCTGCCTTCGTGCGCCATGCCCTTCCGTCTTGCCAAGTGGTTCGCCGGCTCACCCAGAACCTGTCCATCGGCTCCAGCCCTCCGTCCGGTCCGTCTGACATACCAAATACCTACTGTAAGAAAGCTGATTTACCCCTCCCCTGTGGTTCGGCCAGGTGGTTCGGCGTCTGACCCAGAACCTGTCCACCGGCTCCACCACCCTGCACCTGGACTTCGGAATCACTTCCTACGTACATGAGAACAACTTCTATATACACTGCACATTTATTTCCTCTCCAGGTGGTTCGCCGGCTCACCCAGAACCTGTCCACCGGCTCCACCACCCTGGACCTGGACTTTGGGGCGCGGCTGACACGTGGCGACTGCGGCGTGGTGTACGGCGTGCTGCGGGTAAGGGCGGGGAGTACAGCGTATCCTGCCAGGAGCCCTGCCACGTGCCCTGCCAGGAGTGTTGCCACGTGCCCTGCCAGGAGCCCTGCCACGCGTCCTGCCAGGAGCCCTGCCACGTGTCCTGCCTGCCACGTACCGGTATCCTGCAATCTCCTCACGTGCGTCACTGGACCCTTCAACCATCGTTCCCTTCCTCGCCTCCTCCTCTTTGCCCGCCCCTTGAGTGCTCCATGCTCAACACAACTGCACCACACACCGTTTGCGCTACAAGATGCTCATATTCCTCCCCCTCTGACCTCCCTCCTGCCCAGAACCTGCCTCCCGGCCACGTGCGGCGGCTGCGTGCCGTGTCCGGTGTGCTGGCGCCCAGCGGTGTGGAGGGGCTGGTGGCGCTGGTGCGGGCCTGCCCCCACATTGAGGAGGTAGGGTGGGAGCCGTGCTGTGTGTAATAAGGCCACGTGGCACAAGAGCGTACCCTTATGCATGGTTTGGTCTCTAGTGCGTGCCTTGCCCCCACATTGAGGAGGTAGGGACGACGGCGTGTAAGGCCACGTGCCAAGAAGCGTACACGAGCACACGCCGCCCACGCCAATCAGCAGTGTTGTGCCAGCATGAAGACCGCCCCCCCTCCTCCCGCACGACGCAGCTCGAGCTCCGCGCCAACCCCTGCCTGGACCGCTCCCGCCTGGCCCCGCTGCTGCACCCTCAAACCATTACGCGTACATGCTTGTGTTAAGGTCCTCTCCTGACCTTGCCTTTCCCGAACAGCTCGAGCTCCGCGCCAACCCCTGCCTCGACCCGTCCGGCGCCTCCCGCCTGGCCCCGCTGCTGCACCCGCACTACCGGGCGCAGCTGCGCTGCCTGGACCTGGGGGGCTGCCCGCTGGGGGACGCAGGGTTCGCGGAGCTGGTGCTCAACATCGCACAGAACAAGCAGCTGCAGGTGGGTGGGTGGGCAGTGGGCGTGGCATGTGAGGTGTTGGGTTGTGGCTTAAGCGGCGCTGCTGGGGTTTGGGGAGCTGCTGCTCGACAGCGCGCACAGCATTCAGCTGCAGGTGGGCTGGTGGGAGGCCGTTGGTGTGGGGCTGTGTGTTACCTGTTGGCGGTGGGCGGGTGGTGATCGGAATCGGCCTTCTTGTAGGGACACGCCATGCCAGCACTGCTCGTGGCACACGCTGCTGCTGTCACGGATCAAATGAAGCACGACACCACCGACGCTTAACCCACGCGGGGCGCCCCCACCTCCGCAGACGCTGCTGCTGTCCGGCTGCGGCCTGGGCGACGGCGCGCTGGCCACCCTGGACCGCACGCTGGCGGGCAACAGCGCGCTCCGAACCCTGGACCTCTCGCGCAACGGTTTCACTGCCGCGGGCGTCGGGCAGCTCGTGCGGGGTACGTCGGGGCCGTGCGGGGTTCGGGTTGGGGGAAGAACCTGCTGTGGGCGCAACGCCCCACAGTATCCATGGCGAGCTGGAAAGCTGGAATCAAGTTAATCCAACCCCGCCCCCTCAGACCTAGAGGACAACCGCTCCGCGACGCGGCCCCTTGCAGCCCAGCAAATGGCGTGCCCCCACACCAAGCGTTATTAGCACACCCCAACGCCCCAACCCCCACACTGCAGATCTGGCGGACTCCGTCACCCGCCTCTCGCTGGCCCACTGCGTGCTGGGAAACGCCTACCTCTACCTTACCCTTACGACCCAACCCTAAGCCAACCTTGTGCCCCCACAACGTTACCCCACCCAGACCTGGAGGACAATCGCTCCGTCACCCGCCTCTCGCTGGCCCACTGCGCGCTGGGCGACGCCGCTGTCTCCGTGCTGTCGGGTGTGCTGCCGTCGCACCCCACGCTGGCGGCCCTGGACGTGGCGCACAACGGCATAGGCTGGCGGGGGGCCAGGGCGCTGGCGGAGGGCCTCACGCCGCGCCCGGAGCAGGTGGGTTGTCTGCTGTGGTTTGGAATAGCGGGGCGCTACTTTAATTGACGTAGCGCGTAAGATTGAGGGCGTGCATGAAGGGGCGCAGCGGGGTGCACAGGTGCACATGGGTGCACAGGTGCACAGGGGTGCACAGGTGCACAGGGGTGCACAGGTGCACAGGGGTGCACAGGTGCGCGTGCGCTGGCGGGGGGCCTCGTGCTTCACGCCCCACGCGGACCAGATGGGCATACGACAGCCGGGAGTGGCCCCGCTATCCCACCCTGCATGTGCATACACGGGAGCCCTCAACACGGGACCAGCCAGGGGGCACATGCGTCGTTGTGTGGAGATGACAACCAGACACCTAGCCCATCACGCTGACCCGTTGTGTTCCCCTCTCTCCTGCCCCTGTGCGCTCGTCCCTCCCCTCCTTGCCGTTCCTCGTGTGGTGCTGCAACCCTGATGTACGACGCATCCGTACGGCGCAGTACGACCCCAGCCTGGGACTGCCCGTGCTGCGCGAGCTGTGCCTGGACGGCAACCCGCTGGGCCAGGCGGGCGTGCTGGCCGTGCTGCGACTGCTCATGGTGGGTCGTGGGGTGGAGGGGGTAGTGGGGTGGGTAGTGGTAATGGTGGGTGGTGTGGTGCAGTTGCTGGAATGACGTCAGCATAACGCAGAACTGGAACTGTCCATTCGCATGGCCACCTGCGAGCCGTGACTTAGGGGCACCTCCAGTAGCGCACCACCCATGCCACCAATGTGTTTCCATGCTTACTGCGTTGATACCTTTCGGCACTTACCTGGCTTGGCCTGCCTCTACCCGCCCACAAAGATCCCATGCCATTTGCCCCGCGGCCCCTCCCGCAGTCCAACACCACGCTTCGCTCCGTGTCCCTGGCCTCCGTGTCGCTGACCCCTGTGCCGGGGGAGCCCCAGAGTGTTGCAGAGCGCCCCCTCCCAAGCACTCCAGTATCAACTTCCTTCCCCGATCCCCGCCCGCCCCTCCCGCAGTCCAACACCACGCTGCGCTCCGTGTCCCTGTCCTCCGTGTCGCTGACCCCTGTGCCGGGGGAGCCCCTGGACCTGGACCCGCTGCACCCCAACGGCAGCTACGCGCTGGACCTGGCGGACCCGGCGCACAGACAGGTGTGTGTTAGGGGTGTGTATTAGGGGTGTAGGCACCTGGACCCGCTGCACCCCAACGGCAGCTACGCGCTGGACCTGGCGGACCCGGCGCACAGACAGGTGTGTGTTAGGGGTGTGTATTAGGGGTGTAGGCACCTGGACCCGCTGCACCCCAACGGCAGCTACGCGCTGGACCTGGCGGACCCGGCGCACAGACAGGTGCGGACGTAGGGCCGTTACTAGTTGTTAGTGTGGGGGGCCCATGGCCTTCTGGCTGTGACCGTGAGCAGGCACAATGACCCTTGCCTGGTGTGTTCCCGCAGGCCGCCACCTCGCTGGTGGGCATCTGGACCTCCTCCGGCGGCAGCAGCTGGGTGTCGGCCACACTGGACGGCGCGCCCCTGCACCTGGTGCAGCGACCAGGGAGCAGGTGGGGCGTGTTTCTGTGTGTGTGAGGGCTGGGTTTCGCAGGCAGCAGCTGGGTGTCGGCCACACTGGACGGCGCGCCTCTGCACCTGGTGCAGCGCCCGGGCAGCAGGTTGGGGTGTACACTTGGACCGAGGCGATGCACCCACCTGTCACGTCCTAACACACCACCACCTACACACCGCCTCTCGCCCACAGCGTAACACCGGTCCAAGCATCCTAGCATCCCAACACGTGCTGAATCGCACATCCCTTAACCGCCCGCAGGTGGTCCGGGGCCACGCCAACTCCACGTGCAGGTTGCTGCAACTTCCAACTATGCCACGAAACCAGCACCTGCTCACCATGCACCCCGCAGGTGGCCCGAGGCCATGCCCCCCTCCGGCTCCCTCCTGGTCTCCATCCGCAACAACGCCTCGCTCGACCCCTCGCTGCTGCAGCAGCAGCAGGAGCGCTTTGCGCAGCGGCAGCAGCTGGGCGAGCGCGCACATCAGCTGCAGCAGCTGCAGCAGCAGCAGCAGGGCGGCAAGGACGGCAAGGACGGGGGCGGCGTAACCCCTACCCCACGGTCCTTTGTTGTGTCGTCATCCATGGGCCCCACCCCGCGCTCCGCTTCCACCACGGCCCGGAGCGGAGGGGCAGGGGCAGGGGGTGCGGAGGGCACTGCGGGGGCGGATAAGGGCGCAGGGGAAGCCGCGGATGGTGGTGGTGGCGGTGCGGGTGGGGTTGCTGGTGGCGGCTACGAGGGCGGGCTGACGTCGTCCCTCATGGCGTGCCTGGTCGCGGCGTTGGAGTCGCCAGCAGGCAGCGAGGTGGGTGTGCATGACCAAGGGGGTGGAGCAGGACATGGTGCTAGGAACGAAACTTGCCGTCCTATGTACCGCAGTCGAGTAGGAGTAGAAGGCAGGAGGAAGGTGCGCTTCTGGAGTGAAAGGTACGGGTACGGCACCCTCACGTCCGTAAGCTCGACGCATGTACGGGAGCCTGCAGTGCACAGCGGCAGGGTACCGTACAGTGGCAAGGTGTGCTCGCACCGCCATTGTGCGCGGGTTTCGGATTTACGCAGGCGCAGCCGTGGATAGCACGGTGGGAAAGCACCTATCCCCGAACCCCCCGCTGTGGCAATGTACCGTCACTCCGCAACGTGGTAGTGCAACCCCAACGCGCCTGAACCCCTCACCTCACACCCCACACCCCACACCCCATTCTCGTAAGGTACCTCCCAAACTCAAATACGCTACCCCACCCGACGGGCCCTGTGGCAAACGCAGCTGCTGCAGCTGGCCACCCCCACCCCCACTCTCCTACCCGCACACTAACACATTACCCCACATCCTCCTACCAGGTGTGGAAGACGCAGCTGCTGCACCTGGCCACGCGCGTGTCCTACTTCACCGCCGAGCAGGCCGGGCGGCTGCTGGGGCGGCTGCGGTACCGCTCGGAGCGCGCGGACGCCGCCTCGTGGATGCTGTCCGCGGTACCTGACCTGCACCGCGCGCCGTGGGCCCTGGCGCAGCTGGGGCGCTTCGGGCCGGACGACCTGGCGGAGCTGCTGCAGGTGGGGGGCTTGTGGGTTAAAAAAATGTGTGGTAAGCAATGCCGTGCAGTTAGGGTGCTTCGGACCGGACGACCTGGCGGAGCTGCTGCAGGTGGGGGGCTTGTGGGTTAAGAAAGTGTGGTGAGTGGTGCCGTGGAGCTGGGGTGCTTCGGACCGGACGACCTGGCGGAGCTGCTGCAGGTGGGGGCCGTATGCATGTGTGTGCCTGTAAAGGAAGCGTATGTCGCCCGCGTCGGTCAGCGTGCACGTGCACACAGCAGCCCAGCCCTGTCACGCGCTCCGCGCCTCCCTCCCACACCCCCAGGAGATGGGCCTTGCGCCGCTGCTGCCGCTGCGCACGCGCGTGGTCAACGGCTGGGACAACTGCTGCACCGGACACGTGTGCCTGGACCTCAGCAAGCAGGTGGGTGCGGGAGGAGGAGGATGTGGGCGTGTGTGCCTTGACCTCAGGCAAGCAGTTGCGTGTATTGACGGTGCAAGTGCTGGGAGGGCACTAGGATACAGCCAACATGCGGCGACGCGTGTGCCTGGAGGTCAGTGAGCAGGTGGGTGGTGGCCGGGGCGGCGGTTCGCAAGCAGGTGGGTGCCGGGCTGGCCTCAGCGAGCATGTAGGCATGTTGGCGTGTGGTTGCTATGGCAGCGGGCGCACTCTCTTCCCTGAAGACACTCTTACGACAGCGAGCATTGACCTCCTTGCCCCTCACCTTGACCGCGCAGTAACGCAGTCCCACCGTCCGTTGGTTACACATTGCTGCCAAATGTTTTCGCCCCGTCTCACATAAGCGAACCCGGGTAAACCAACCTTCTTCCGCTGCATATCAACTCCACCCCGCAGTCCCACCGGCTGCTTGCTATCCTGCTGGTCCAGCGCGCGCACGCCGGCAGCGGCAGCGCGGGCTGGGCCACCCCGCCCGCCGCCGCGCCCGCCGAGGAGCTGTACGGCGCCGCCACCGCCCGCCTGGGGGACGCCGCCAGCTGCATGCGGGCCATCACGTTCGGGGGCGTGCCGCTGGGGCACAGCGTGGTGGGTTAGCAGGGTGTGTGTGGGTTAGCGGGTGCTGTGGGAGCATGGCGACCTGCTGCGCGCGGCGTGCTGCTTGTTCACAGCGTGGCGGGCTGCAAGTGGTGCTATCTATCGGGTGGATCGGTACAAGACTTGATAGGGGGCGTTACCCTGACCAGTGAACTGCCTTGAAATAACATGCACTCACACTTGTTCACCTCCTTCCACCATTGCGTGCCCTCCGCACGCCTGCCCGCCCCGCCCCACATCTACCTGTCGTCCGCCAACCATCGCGACCAGCGGGCACAGCCTGACCGGCAAAAAGCCATTGTTAGCGATCATGCGATGATATCTTTTTTATTGATTTCCACCATTGCCTGCACGTCACATGCAGATCTACCTGTCGTCCGCCAACATCCCCACCAGCGGCGTGCTGGACATGCAGTTCGTCAACGTGCGGCCGCGGAGGCACATCGACTACCCGGGCATGGGGCTGGGCAAGCAGTACGTCGTGGTGGGTCCTGAACAGCAAAATCAAGACTGATTTATATGAATTAAAATGTGTATTTTCGCATACGTGTGTGCAAAATAAGGCTGCTCAGGTATGGGGCTGAGCAAGCAGTACGTCGTGGTGAGTGGGTCATAAACGACACGCCTGCCTTGACGTACATTGCTTCATCGTACGCGCAGAGGGTATGCAAGTCGCACTGCGCAGGCATGCGGCAAGCACATTGTGGTAATGGGCACCGTGCACCGCAGACCTGCCTGCGGTCCTTACAATACCGGACAGTTGCCAAACCACAGTTGCCACAGTTGCCAAGCGCTGCGCCCCTTGCTCCCTCCCCACCGCACCCTGCTGCCCCCACCCCTAGGCCCCCAGCGTCCTGTCCGGCAAGTCCACCCAGACCAGCCTACCCACAGCAAACTCCACACCCAACGCATCCACAACCTCAAACGCCGGCGCTGGCGGCGGCGCCGCCAGCAGCGGCGGCGGCGGCAGCGACATGTCACGCCACGCCAGCGCCGCCGAGCCCCTCAACCCCTTCGCCGCCGCCAGCCGTACCGCCAGCGACCTCGGCGACAGCGACGCCGCCGTCACCGCCGCCGCCGGCGGCGGCCTCAGTGCCGCCGCCAGCCGCCGCGATAGCCACGTGCCGTCAGCGACGCCTTCAGCGTCGCCGTCGGCGGCGTCGACGCGTCCCGGCACTTCCGTGGGGGCGTACGGCAGGGGCGGGCGGCCGCTGCCTCCGCCCGTGCCTGTGGGTGCGGGCGTGGTGGCGGTGGAGGCGTTGCGCATGGCCGCCAGCTTCCTGTCGGGGTCGGTGGCGCTAAACGCAACCACCAGCAAGAAGAACTGGTGCGTGCATGGGTGTGGGGCTGTGTATTAGGCAGTGCCGCTGGTGGTAGCAACAACCAGCAACGCAACCACCAGCAAGAAGGACTGGTGCGTGCATGGGTGTGGGGCTGTGTATTAGGCAGTGCCGCTGGTGGTAGCAACAACCAGCAACGCAACCACCAGCAAGAAGGACTGGTGCGTGCATGGGTGTGGGGCTGTGTATTAGGCAGTGCCGCTGGTGGTAGCAACAACCAGCAACGCAACCACCAGCAAGAAGGACTGGTGCGTGCATGGGTGTGGGGCTGTGTATTAGGCAGTGCCGCTGGTGGTAGCAACAACCAGCAACGCAACCACCAGCAAGAAGGACTGGTGCGTGCTCATCCGTGATGCTCGACCCGCGCGCATCGCCAGGTGTTGAGGCGGGCATTCAAAGCGTGTTGCTGATGCCGTACAGTGTGCGCAGCTGCTTCCTCGATGTGATGTCAAAGCCGTGTTCCGTAACCCTTACACCCCACCCTGTACAGGTGGCAGCCCTACCAGCGCGGCTGGGAGGCGCTGTTCGTTGATGCGCTGCTGGTGCTGGGGCTGCACCACAACCACCTGGAACTGGCGGGGTGGAGGCAGTCGGCGGCCATGTGGAAGGTGGGGGAGGGGCAGCCATGAAGCGCAAAGGAACCGTGTGAGGCGTCAGGCAATCGCGCAAATGCTGGTACCTGCACGCGAAGAGGAGGGAGTGAGGTGGAGGCAGTCTGCCTCCATGCGGAGAGAGGGGGGAGCCGAGTGCTAGAAGGATTGGTGGTGTGTAGCCTGTCATCCCGCCCGTCCTAGACTCACTATGGTATCGACTTGCCTCGCACTTGCCTTCCCAGGCCCCTACCTACCGCACCTACTCGCTCCAGCTGCACGAAGCCATTCAAGAGCGGCACGAGGCGCAGGCGGCGGCGGCGGCGGCGGCAGAGGCGGCGGCGGCGCGGCGGCGGCGGGCCAGCGGCACCGGGTCGATTAGCGGCGGCGGCAAGAAGGGCGCAAAGGGCGGAAAGGGCGGAAAGGGGAAAGGTGAGCAGCAGGCGAACAGCAGCAGGGGTGGAGGTCGTGGCGTGCGTCCCTGCCTTTGCTACTGGTATCCGCCTTGCACTAGTTGCGATTGCTGCACTTGTGATCTGTGACTGTGACTGTGACTGTGGTGTTGGCAGACCAAGCAGAACGTTGAGGCGAATACTATGCAATTCTCGTGCTTGAGTCCTGTAGCTGGGCGTGACAGGGCAGGGCGGGGACCGTTGCTACAGCCTGCTACAGTTACCAGCACGGCATTGGAGCTAGCAGTAGGGCGCAGGAGCGGGGCTTTGGCTCTCGTTGCTGTCCCGCGAAAGGCGTCTGCCTCGTGCTTTTATTGACCTGCGCTGCAGACGCCAAAGGCGACAAGTCCGACAAGGAGGAGCGCGGGGGCAAGGCCAGCAGCAGGAGCAAGGACGGCCGGGCGTCTCGCACAGGGGACAGCCGTGGGACCACCGGCAGCGGGACTGCAGGGGCGGCGGGGGCGGCAGCGCCGGGTGCGGTGTGGGGCGCGGGGCTGGTGAAGCTGGACGCAGCCACGCTGCGGCAGCTAGGGGCGCTGGACCTCAAGACTAGGAAGCTGGCGGTGCAGTGGACCGATTTCGCGTGCGAGTGCAGCATGAGCTGCTTCCAGGTATGGGTTACAAAGTACTAATAGGATACAACGTGTTGAGGGTGTCTGTGCCTCTGCACAGCTGCGTTATTGTTCAACGCGAACTGGGTGTAGCGCAGCGGGCGGAGTTTGCGTGCGACTGCAGCATGAGCTGGTTACAGGTGGGGAGGAGGGACAGGAGGCGGGGGGCGGTGGAGCACCAGGGGCCACTGACTGATGAGTGGCAGGAGGATGTGTACGGGGGATGGGATATGGGATGCAGCTCACGAGCACGGACTCCGTACGACGCGGTTACCGAAGAACGGCACAGCCGCAAAACCCCGGCCCGGAGTCCAGCCACTGTTGCTTGCGGTGCAGTGTTTCATGCCCAACGTCGCGTAACCCGCCTCGCCTCGTGCCCGTGCCCCAGATGGGGCAACTGCTGCGGCTCCTGCCCGACTTTGAGCTGCGGCTGCGTGTGCTGGTGGCGCTGTGGCCAGCCATTTGGGTGAGAGAGATAAGGAGGTGTATTAGGCGGGTTTGTATTAAGGGGTGCGTGTGCTGGTGGTGCTGTGGCCGGCCTTGTGGGTGATGAGGGGCACATATGGGTGCGCGTGCAGAGGGGTTGGGCGGAACGGAAGAAAGGAAGGCTGAGGGGAGGCGGTGGGCCGCGGAGGGCGGAAGGAGAAAGGAACGAAAGAGCTGTTACAACGCGCCAGCAGCAATGACAGTCGCGGGAGCTGCAGGCTTGCCACCTGTGCTTGTAACCCATGTGACTCCGCGCACGCCAGACTGCAGTCCGCAACATCTTGTACCGCCTCAGCAACCCGGCAACCAAACACTTCTACCCATGCGATCCCATCTTACAACATGCTTGTCCGCAGGACCGCGGCAACGTGCTGGACCTTGTGCTGGACCGCAAGATAATCATGTTTGCGTGGATATGTAACACATGATTGCAATAAAAATCGCTTGCAGGACCGCGGCAACGTGCTGGACCTGGTGCTGGACCTCGACCGGCCCGTGGTGCTGCCGCCGCCGCCCGCCAAGCCGCCCACGGCCATGGACCTGCTCACCAAGGTATCGGTAGCAGGGGGGGGGGGGCATAGGGGTTCGATGGGGGGAGGGGGCCAAAGCAGCCTGCGGGGGCGGCCTGTGGGAGGGCGCTATTGGCAATTCATCCTGTACAGGTGCCTTGTTTCCCAACTCTCCTGGCACGGGGCCCGGGGGGAGCAGCCGCGGCAGCAGTGGCGGCAAAACCACAGACCCCCCGGGGCCAAGATCGGCAAGGGACCGCACGCACGCCAGGGAGTACAGCTACCGGCACCTGCTTCCCCACACTGCCCGGCGGCCCAGGACTGTGACACGTGCCAGTAGCGAACACCGGACGCCGGCACCCCGGACTTGTCCCTGGCCGCGAGAGTCCTAAGCTCACAACTCCTGCCGCCTGCTTCGCTCCGCAGGGCAGCGCCGTGCCTTCGTCTCCTGCCACCGACGCGCTCACGCCCAAGGGCGCAGCGGCGGCGGCCGCGGGCGCAGGCGGCAAGAACCCTCTGGGCGGCGCGGCGCAGGCGACACCCGCCGGGCCGCCAAGGATTCCACCCAAGGGCTTTGTTCCAGGTGTGTGCCGCACTGTAGACACAACCGGTATGAGGGAGAAGGGTCGAAAAAGCACCAGCCAGCCGGCCCGGCTGGGCAGCTTGCTTACCGTACTGCAGTTCCGAGTACCCAGTGCGCGTTGCGTTGCTGGTCTTACTACCGCTCCGCGTCCCGCACGCCCCTGCGCCCATAGCACGGGCCACGAGCTGTTGCTGAGTTCTGCGTTACTACACTCCACAGTGGAAAATGAACGCAAAGTACCTCGGTGCTGATCATTTTCTGCTCATCAACGCATCACATCACACTCGCCCCACGGCCCCGCACGGACGACGAGCTGCTGCTGCTGCATGCTGCTTACGGTATCTCAAATTTGTAGGTGCCGTGTTGAGATGCCGTGATGCCGTGTTTGATTTTTCAAGATCAATGAGGTCTCTACTCAACATGTCCGCGTTCCCCCTAGGCCCCCGCACTGGCGATGAGCTGCTTCTGCGTGTTGCCGGCGCCCTGGGCTGGCGCTCGCTGCTGCTGGTGTGGGCCACGCCGGGACCGCTGGCGCGCCTCACGCTGCACATGCACCTGGGGGCGATCGACCAGCTGCAGGTGCGTTGCGTGTATTAGCGGGTGTGTGTATTAACACGTATGGGGTGACCGCCAGCTCTTGGTGTTGCGCGTGCACCTGGAGGCCATATGCCAATTGCAGGTGCGTGTGGGTTAGCGGTCGTGTGTATTAGCGAGCACGGGGTGACCACCAGCTCTTGGTGTTGCAAGTGCACCTGGGGGCACATGCCAGTTGCAGGTAAGTGCGGGAAAGCCAGACTGGTGCAGTAACAGCACGCGTGTTTTGCGTATCCTAGCTGTCACCCACCGCGTCACCTACAGGCATCCCGTCTGACGAACCAATGCTGTGTCCCGCCCTCCACTGGCATGCAGGCTGTGGCGTCGATATGCCGCTTCGCCAACAGGTGGGGCACCGTAGGGAAGACGGGGGCATGGTAGGGCCACCACTTCGCCTAGGCTTGCTGATTACCAAGGGGTGTAGAAATCCTCCCTCTCGTGCACAAGCGCTTCAGCCCACAGTCGTGTCGTGCCTCGTGCCACATGTGCATAGTGGCACGGTTTCGCTGGTTTCTCGCCGACAATTATAATCACGGGGTGTGCGTTGGCCGCACCTATTCCAAGTTGCACCCCAGACGTTAACCCACATTGCTGCAACCCGCACCCCATGCTTCCAGCACCACACGCTCACCCATACCACACCCTCAAACATACCCATCGTCCGTGTGCCCCCAGGTGCCGCCACGCCACGGGGCTGCACGCGTTGACGCGTCCCTGCTCCTCTCCCACCACAACTCTACTCCACACCACATGACATCACCTCACGTTAACCCACACCACCTCACGTTAACCCACGCCCCCCAGGTGCTACCACGCTACGGGGCTGCAGGTGGTCACGGGCCTGGCGTGCGACGGCGAGGCGCAGGACCTGGAGGAGGCGGAGGGCCTGCCGGACGGTATTTGGGACCTGGTGGGTAACAGCAGGCATCAGGTACCAACCCCATGCATGTGCCATACTGTGCATGCTTGCATTTGCCGACACCCTGGGGGCTGCCGGACGGCATGTGGAGCCTGGTGGGTGGCGGGTAGTCGGTGATCCACTGTTGCACTGTGGGCAACAGCCGGGGTCCATAACCGGACCGAGGCCCAGCGACACAGTTGGTGTGGAGCACTGGTACAATTCAAGTTTTTTCCGCACGCAGCTGTGCCCGGGAACTCCCTGCTTATGCCCACCGTAGCTCACATGCTGCTGCTGCTGCACACCCATCCTGCTAACACACAGGTGCTGTCCCGCACGGTGCTGTGCCTGGACCGTCCCGAGTACGGCACCGTGTCGCTGCAGCTGGGGGGCATGTGCCTGGAGGCGCAGCAGGCGGTGGCGGCGGTCACCATACAGGTGGGGCCGGCACTGTGCAATCTGTGGCCGCGAATCTTGGCCGGAAAGGGGTTGGGAAGTGCCAGGCCTGGATGGCTTGGTGTGAAAAGTATTGCCTATGTCGTGCGCGGACGCTGTTGGGCTAGCTGCAACCACTTAGGCTGCCCTCCTTTCTTGCGCCGCCGTCCCCACGCAGGCCGTGTGGCGCGGCTACTGCGTGCGGCGGCGCATGCGCGAGGCGGTTGTACGGCAGGCGGGCTCCAACCGCTGGCGGCGCGCCGTGCTGCTGCTGCGGCACGTGGGGCGGCTGCGGCTGATGCGCACGCTGGCGGCCGACCTTGACATCAGCAGGGCGCAGGGGGAGATGGAGCGGGGCTACCTGAGAATGTGAGCGGGGGCCGGGGGTGGGAAGGAGGGAGGGCAGGGGTAGGCGGTCTACTTCGGTCTACTTGGGGGATCGGTGGGACGGCAACCTTGATCCTCAAACGGTGGGGCTCACGGCAGGGTGGAGTAGGCTATGGTGCCTAAGGATGCGGGCCCAGGGTTTGGGGGAGTTGGTAAATTCAGTGTGTTATCTGACGGTCCGCCTGCATGAAGTGGTTAGCATGTACGGTAACAGTGGGGGCTCTCGTTGAGCTCTCAAGTACGCGGGCGCATGGCACAAGTGCATGACAACCCTCCTGCTGCTGGCTCCCCCCGTGCCCACAGGTTGTACGGACCTAACGCGGCGTGACGGAGTTCATGCCACCCAGGCCAGTTGGCCTAGCTGCACACCAGACAAGGCTGAGCTACCGGTCCAGTCATGTTGTACTGTATCAGCGGATGTACGTGTGCGGTACCGTATCCTTGCTAACTTGTCACGTACGGAGACGACGAGCTCGATCTCAGCAGCACGGAGACGTACGACATGCATGTGTTGGCGTGTACCGGCAACTGAGCTGGGCGGAGGACACACGTGGCTCAGGCGCATTTTTACAGCACCCAACAGTCTTGGTTTGTATATGTCGCTGAGCCACAATACTGATAGATAATGGGGAGTGTGCGCGCGCCTACTGTTCGGGTGTAGGCTGTTGTGTTCGCAAGCGAGCGGTTGTCCAGGCATGCTGCATTGTTAGCCCCATCTGATCCCATGAGCTCTTGGTCCTTAGCGCAATCGCACGCGTGCGGGACTCAAGTTGTTACCAGGGCGTGCTACGTTCCGTTTGCTTCACAATGCACGGTTCTCCTTGTACGGCGTCCGGGCCAAATGATGGCACTTCGCCTGTGCTGGCCATCGTCATATCCTATCTGCATGGTTACCGGTTCGGTAGGCTGCAATGCACGCACTGAGCAGCTGAGGCCACCGTCCCCCTAGACCCCGTCCCCCGTTCCCCGCGCGGTCGCTGGTGTTCAGCCTCATACACCGCAGGGGAGCGCGTGTTGCGTGCCAGTAGAGCAGGGATGAGGAAGGGAGGCCCTCTACTGTAACATGCACGCATACCGGTAAATGTGACAGCCAAGCGGTTGCAAATTGCGTCTCAGATTTATGCATTGCGCCACGCACGCATGGTAAAGAGTAAGATACAGACCTGTGAGCACGTGCGTGCCACTATGCACCACGTGTGCGAGCCTACCGTACTCATCACCAACCCTGGTGCTCGAGCATGCCTTTGAGCCCATGCATCCAGCATCCATTCGCGTACCGCCATCGTTGCCATGCTCCAAATGCACAAGCCTAAGCGCACAGTGTCGTCGAAGCGCGTACCAAAAGCGCCACTGTGTCAGCAACACGTGTCGGTCAACCAAAGCGCAGAGCACGAGTTTGAACCCTCACTCCAACCCATTGTCACCTGCGCAAAATAAGCCCACACCAGGACCTCACACCGTCATTGCATGTCTGGCAGTACGGCATTCCTTACGAATACCGTACAGCAGGGAAACCAAGGAGGATGAGGAAACACGTGCCAAAGAACACAAGGCAGGTACCCGGTACGTGCCGTAGGGCATCGTTGTGCGTGTAAATGGCGCGGGGCTCTGGACCCAGGACTCTTGCCCAACTTTGTTTCCCATGCCCGTGCGAGTCAGCGCACAAGGCGCGCACCCCTGCATCTGATGCCCCACCTGCTGTCCAAAAATCTATAATACCGTACCTTGCGTGCACAAAGATTGAATTTTTGCGTTTGTTTGAGCGCCGCACAGGGCAGTGCGGCCGTCCACCCGCCGCCCCCAACTTCAACCAGGTATGTCCCCTGCTTCAACTTCAACTTCAGCGCCAACGCCTGTGGCCAATCAACCATTTGCGATCGAACAACTACCATATCGGTACGTCCGCGCCAGCAACAACCATAAAGGGCTCTGCTTCGCCCCGTTTACTTCTTCTGCAGCTGGGCGACCGTGTACGGGTCCACCGTGACCTTGTTGTCGGCCAGCGCCTGGCCGGGGGCGGTGTAGGCCTTGGTGGATGGGTTGAAGCCCGTGACCACCACCGTGTAGTTGGAGTAGGTGGTGACCGCCAAGTCCAGCTGGTCGGCCAGGGTCTGGACGGGTAGGGAAGCAGGACGCAGCGGCTAGCAGCAGTTAGCCCACCGCCGGACACATCATCACGCAAGTCTCGCCCCCGCGTGCCGGAACAAATCCACTGCGTCACTCATTGCATCACTGTTGGTAGCTGGCAGAATCCCTTTTCTAAAGGACTCAAAGGCCCGCAGGCGGTCCAGCAGCCAGGCGGCGCGCTACATGTGCTCACAGCTGCTGGGGCCAGTCCCTTCCCCTCCCTGCCCCACTCACGTATGGGTCAATGTACCCGATGACCTTGGTGTTGTACATGGCCTTGAACTTGTCCATGCGCGACTTGATGGTGGCGTTGAGGGTCGCGTCAAAGGGCTTGTCGGAGAAGGCGGCGCTGAGGGCGTAGTTGCTGGCGTTGAGCTTGCCGTACAGCGACTCGGAGGCGGCGCGGATGCGGCTCTCGTACACGGCCAGGTCCTTGGCCATGGTCAGCGAGGGCGAGAAGACGCCCAGCGCGAACACAGCAGCCGAGATGAGTGCAGAGTTGATGAGGGTGAACACCCAGGCCACCACCTGCTTGGCCAGCAGCCTACGGACGGACGAAGCCCACACGGGGGAGGGGCGGGGGGAGGGAATTGTACGGCTGGTGAAGGGATGGAAACAAACGGTACCGAAATCGCGGTATGCTCGAGTGGATTTGCAGCACGCGAGTTGCGACATAGGGTCAGCGGCGCAGCAGGTGCTTTACATGACAGGTGACCCACTTGTAGTTGACGCCGGTCTTGACGTTCTCCACGAGGCCCACGCCGACCTCAGCGCCGGTGATGCACTGGGTGGTGGACACGGGCAGGCCGTACACGGACGCCAGGGCCACGGACAGCGAGGTGGCGATCTCGGCGCAGTAGCCGCGGGAGGGCGTGAACTTGGCCATGCCAACACCCAGCGTGGCCATGACCTTGTAGCCGAAGGTGGCCAGGCCCACCACGATGCCAGCGCCGCCCATGGCCAGGATCCAATAGGGCGACGCGGCCTCGTTGGTGGCGACGGACCAATTGCGGTACACGTACCTTCAACACGTCAAAGTAGTACAATCCACGCAGGCAGGGCGCCGGGTCAGCAGCAATGTCCTACTCCACAAGCACGGTGATCTGTAATTCGGTTCACGCATTCGTGCCAGGACTGATTGGTCAGCAGGGCCTGGGCAATCCTGATGCAGTTAAGCTGGGGTTACTTGGGACGGGCTGAGTGCAGTTGCGCGCGTCCCGCCGGGTAGGCAAATGTGCTCTCCGGACCTGGCTGATCACACGCCAAAGCACGCAAAGGACACCGAAGTGCATGGCAGAGCGCATCATTGTCTGAAGGGCATGGCAGTGCAAGGCCACGCTACGCACCAGATGGCTGCGAAGGGCCCCACTGCGTTGGCCACGTCGTTGGCTCCGTGCGCAAACGACACGGCGCAGGCGGAGAACACCTGCAGGTACTTGTACACCTGCTCCGTCTCGGGGTCAAACAGCTCGGCGGCGGCGTGGATGTCGTGCACCTTTTGAGAGTGCTTCACGTCCTGCGGGCCGGGGAAGAGGGCAAGCAAGGAGCAGCATCATAGCAGCAGCAACCCGGACGGAGCCTCAACGCTGTGGCAGGCCATGGTTGTGCCGCGAACAGTGAGCAGCAGCCCTCCGCGGCCACACTCGTCCGCTCACACGGCCGCTGTCCAAGCCACACCCGCAGCAGCCCGCGCTGCAGCAAGCAAGGATTGCACACGCAGGCGGCGGATTTGCGCTCCGGTAGCGAGTTGGTGGCGCCCTGGCCTGCACTACCGGTACCGTACGTACGTTGCCTTGAGGCACATATGCACCGCTTACCTCGTGGATGTTGACCTCGAGGCCGTGCGTGGCCGCCTTCTTCAGCGAGTTCCAAACCTTCATGGCCTTGGAGCTGGGCTCGGGGGTGGCGGCCTCCTCGTCTTGGGGCTGTCTGTCCTTCGCGGCCTCGGCCTCGGCGGCCGTACGTGCGTGGTTGTCCATGTCACGCTTCACGGTCCACTTGAGCAGCCAGATGCCAGGGAAGACGGCGAGCAGGAACACCGCGCCACCGACAATGGCCGCCACCCAGGCGGCCTTGTCGGACTTCCACATGAGCGAGGACTTGGCGCCCTTGAACAGCACGAAGAAGATGTTGATGAACACTGCAAGGAGGCGGCGGCGGGATACCAAAGCGGGGTTACCAAGCGCTGCAGCAACGGCGTGCGGTACGGCCATGCACGACCATGTACTGCAGTGTACGGCAGGCTGCAAGAAGACACACGTTTAATACGAACACTGCGCGGAAATGCGATGCAATGCACGCTATGACGAGGAAAGCGCAACTACTGCAGTAGGTACGATAGTACGGTGGCGTGGATTGGCCATTTGGCATTCGGCACGCACGCACAAACTACCACCGGTAACGCCATGCAAACGGTCGCACACTACGTTCACATACACGACAACACGAAACGTGCGATCGGCGCAGTGGTCCCGCGGCGTCCAGCGGCAACGGGTCTGCGCCAGCGTGCCCCGCGGCTAGGCAGACACGCACGCACGTACGTGCGCACCTGTGATTCCGACCAGGAAGGGGTACGAGTAGATGGCCCACGTGGTGCTGTTCTCTCGACGCAGGATGATGAGGCGGTTGAAGAAGAACAGGAGGCCCGAGATGATGCCGGACAGGATGGGCGACACGAACCAGGAGCACACCACGGGCACCAGGCCCTTGGAGTAGGGGAAGGTGTCCTGGTGGTCGTTCCACACCACGGCGTCCTTGCCGCCCCACACCAGAGCGTACCCGATAATGCCGCCAACTGCAGAGCGGTGTTTTTAGGTAGGAGACCAAAACTGTACATTGTATGTATGTTATATATGGACATTGAGGTCGGGGGATGGATGAGAAGCTTCGGCCCATGGACGCGTTTGGCTCAAGGAGGCGGTCTCGCTGTGGGGTGCACAACCGCTACAACGATCGTAGAGAGCGACAGTTGTGGATGGAGTAAAAAGGCCAATATTCTGCCTGCGCACGCGTTATGCCAGCTGTGTCGAGCATGTTTGTAACAAGGCCGACGGACACGTATTTCAGTACATGGTGACGTACGCCACAAGCAACTTACTGACGGCGTGCGTAGTAGACACGGCCAGGCAGAAGTATGTAGCGATTACGACCCACACGGCAGCGGCGAAAAGGGACACAAGCATGCCGAAGGCGAAGATCCTGCACGTCATTTGCACCCCAGACAGAGCAGGGCACACAAAACCCATAAGGTGGTGTGCCTAGACATACAGCATTCCAGTGGCCCTGCCTCAGCGCAGCGTGCCTTTGTAACTGTGAAGCAAGGTACCAGTCCTGGGTGCAGCACAAGCACGTACAGCAGGTACAGTAAGTCCACCAACAGACGACGCAGGGCAGGGGACGGGCCGGGGACAGGCAGCGGACAGGGGAACTCCGTCCCCTGACGGTGCGGACGCACGAGGGCGGCCTGGTGCCTACGAGCCGCCCCTTAGTATGACGCACGGCAAGCACAGCTTTAATTACTGAGTTGTTGTGTGCGCGTCAATAGTTGGGGAGGAGCTGTGATGCCGGGTACCCACTCGGGATTATTCAGGAAGGCTCCAGGGCGCGCAATGCCGCCTGCAATCGTCTTGGTCACCTCGCCTCCCAGACCAACAGCGCCAGAGAATTCAAATACGGCCGCAATCTGCGTGTTGAAAGCAGTCGTCAAGGGCCACTGCCGTTTAGTAGCGGAGGATGGTGATCGGTACGGCAGGTGGCATGCCATGCACAATGGCTGTAGCATCTTCAGCTAGCCCTCTCCTGCTGGCGCCCGGACAAAGACTGCTTGTGCCCATCAGTCCCCATGTGACCCGCTGTGACTTACCGCATGCGTAGTCTCTGACGGCACCCTATGCCTCGGTAGCAGCACGCAAGTGCACAATCATGACTTGTGCATGGCCCATGACCAACGCAGCAGTGATAGCCCCGAGCTCGCATGCAGCAGGGCACCAGCTGGCGGGGCCGTGCGCAGCCGCCGTACGTGCAAGCCTCACCATGCAGGCCTGCTTCAAGGTGATGGTCTTGGCACCCACAGACGTTCCAAAAGCATTTGAGACGTCTGGGGGACGGACATTGGAAGGCGGTCAGCATCCTTTCTCGGGTCGGCGGTGCAAGCCATGGCCGTGCCAGGAGGGGCCGCCAGCAGGCGGCAGCAGGCAGGGCAGGCTCCGAACTCCTACCGGAGGGCACTGTGCGTGCGCTTACCGTTGGCACCGATACCATAAGCCATGAAGAAGCTGCAATGGTAAAAGGAACAACAGCGAGAGTGGAGCAAGTCCAGTGGTCCATGCCAGAAACCGAGTGGTCGAGTCGTCAGACACCACCAAGCCTGCGATGACGCTACGGTGGTGGGGAGCGGCGGCGGCTCCCGCGCTAACCCGTGCACGATCCACCTTACCTCATCAGGGCTCCCAAGATGACGATCCACAAGTAGTCCTGCAGCCGACGAGTGGGAGCGCACACGCACGGGAGCGTTTGGCGCGGCCCGAAACGTGCACGCAAGCGTTGCGCGCTGGCATGAGCGCGGCGTTCTTACATCCCAGTGGTCCGGATACATTCTCCAACTTATTTATGGTATCGACGTGGACGGACGAGGGAGGCTAAAATGGAAAGTCAGGCTACGCCGCAGCGGACAGTGTGTCTAGGTATTGACCGACGGAGGGAAAGGGGAAAGTAAGACTAGGCTGACTCGAGAAGCAAGTTGACAAACACAAACGCACAGAGCATTGCTGTCACAGCAAGACAGAGCGCAGAATTTCGCGGTGGCCGTCCAAGGTCTTCCGAGAATAGCAAGACTCACTGTACGGCAGATACCTTTTATAAGCAACTGATGCGGTATCAGTTGGTTGACAGAGGAAGTAAGCTCGATAGACGCGCTTTGCTCCATGTGATTTGTGACTACTTCTACAAGTCCACTTGCGTCGACAGGCCAGCCGCGAGGTGGTGCCGTACGGGTTTCCACTGCTACGCCTCCGCAGAGCACGTCTTACACGCTTTGGTCTACCTCACATACCCACGTGCAAGCTACCGCACCGCACGATCTCCCTGCTATGAGCCGCTGCAAGCCATCACACACACATGCAGAAGTCATGTAGACTCCTCAATCCAGCCAGTCCAGCTTTCCACGCACACTTGCCACGACCAATGGTCCACGACCCACGGGTCGGTGCTACAATAGTCGCTCGGTCCGCGCTGCCGTACGCACGGCCGCGACGCCACAACGCATGATCCACAATCTGACGACTTGTCGTACACCTGCGCGTGGCAGCCGGCGATGGGCGTAACGCAGGCAGGGCTGCTGGGATCGGGGCTTGTGGGGCAGAGCATGCGGCCTGCGGCGGGCAGGGGCACGTGGCAAGCCGCAGGCGGTGTCTGGTGCAGGGCTGGTGCAGGGCAGGCGGGGAGATGAGCGGGACAGGCGGCTGACTGGTGCAGCGCAGGCGGGGAGATGCGCGGGACAGTTGGCGGCTGGCTGGTGCAGGGCAGGCGGGGAGATGCGTGGGACAGGCGGCGGCTGGTGCAGCACGCAGCTATTTGCCTGATTGCGTGCGCGATGCAGCGGCGGAGTGAGTGCTGTTGATCGATCTCCGGAGTAAGTAGTAGTGCTGTTGATGACTGTGGAAAGGCCGCCAGCCGGCTGCAGAACGGCTGCCAAGCGTTGGCGTACAACCCCGAAAATCAGCTATGACGGGTACTGCGGCGTGGGGGAATGCGCAAGGGAGCCCCTCTGGCACTCTACGGATCCTGTAGATCCACGTGACATCCAAGTGTCTGCAAATGCCGCCAAGATTGTTGCATTACACCATGCATACATGGCATTAAGTAAGAAAGACTACTGTTCTGAGCACGTGCGTTTCCATGCAACTAGCATCCTACATACTTCTCCCAATGCACGAGTCCAAGCGCACGGTCCCACGGTGTGGTCGACGCGCGCACCAAATGTGCCAACACATTTCATGCACACGCGTCGCCCCAGCAAAAGCACAGATCACGTGTTAGATCACAGAACCTCATTCCAAGCCGTCAACCGTGCATAATCCACGCCAAGAACTCACACTGTCATCGCATGTACGGCAGAACGGCACCTACGGGTACCGTACGGCAGGGATCACGAGGAGGATGCGGAAATGCGTGCCGAAGAATGTCGAGGCGAGTACATGCCGACGAGCCCACACGCCTGTCGCACTGCATGATAGTGCGCGTAAAAGGCTCGGGGCTTTGAGCCCAGGACCCTGGCCCAACCTTATTCCCCAATCTCCATTACGAGTGACTGCACAAGACATGCACAGCTGCATCTGTTACCCCCACCTGCTGTCCTACACTTCTATGCCAATTTACTCACACTTACATTGTGTTTGTTCACGTGCGCAGAGAACACACGGCAGCACACGGTGCGTCCGCTACTTGCCGTCCTTAACTTCGTCCATCCGCTGCGCCAACGACTGTACCATGCGTGGCCCACTCGTTGTCAACCAATAATTGCCATACCGGTCAGCGCGTGCAACAACGCTGAAGGGCTATGCCTGCTTGCCGTTTACTTCTTCTGCAGCTGGGCGACCGTGTACGGGTCCACCGTAACCTTGTTGTCGGCCAGCGCCTGGCCGGGGGCGGTGTAGGCCTTGGTGGATGGGTTGAAGCCCGTGACCACAACCGTGTAGTTGGAGTAGGTGGTGACGGCCAAGTCCAGCTGGTCGGCCAGGGTCTGCACAGGTGGAGACACACAGGGTGCAGCGTCAGTATCAACATCATCATCAGCAGCAGCGGTAGTTGGCCCACGCAACGAACACTTGCAGCAGTAGTATTAACTCCGCGTACCTGAACACTCCCACAGCGTCATATGGGTTGTAGCTAAGCGCGACTCTTCAATCCAAGCACCAAAGCCCGCAGGCATCCGTCCGTCCCAGTCAGCGCCGCACGCTGCACGCGCGTGCAGCTGGGGCCAGTCCGCTCCCTTCCCCTTCCCGCCGCATCACTCACGTATGGGTCAATGTACCCGATGACCTTGGTGTTGTACATGGCCTTGAACTTGTCCATGCGCGACTTGATGGTGGCGTTGAGGGTCGCGTCAAAGGGCTTGTCGGAGAAGGCGGCGCTGAGGGCGTAGTTGCTGGCGTTGAGCTTGCCGTACAGCGACTCGGAGGCGGCGCGGATGCGGCTCTCGTACACGGCCAGGTCCTTGGCCATGGTCAGCGAGGGCGAGAAGACGCCCAGCGAGAACACAGCGGCCGAGATGAGTGCAGAGACGATGAGGGTGAACACCCAGGCCACCACCTGCTTGGCCAGCAGCCTGCCAAAGCGCACGTGTGGGGGCAGGGGACGGAGGGACACAGGTCAGCCTGTTCGTATCCCTTGGGCCGTCCGGCTGGCCCGTATGGGCGATACACATGCCAAGCACCTGATACATGTATGAGACCTGCTGGAGGTGGTGGAATGGTATCATCAAGTGGCAATGCATGCCAGCCGCACCACAGGTGCGTTCCACGTGTGCGCCGGTGTGCGCCGGGACACAAGCAACACACACTGGGGCATGCATGCACAACAGAAACGAAGTGCACACCCGGCAGCACAAGCACTCAGCTTGTGGCAAGCTCGCTGCACTGAGACATTGACACACACTGCTCACTTGTAGTTGACGCCGGTCTTGACGTTCTCCACAAGGCCCACGCCGACCTCAGCGCCGGTGATGCACTGGGTGGTGGACACGGGCAGGCCGTACACGGACGCCAGCGCCACGGACAGCGAGGTGGCGATCTCGGCGCAGTAGCCGCGGCAGGGCGTGAACTTGGCCAGCCCCACACCCAGCGTGGCCATGACCTTGTAGCCCAAGGTGGCCAGGCCCACCACGATGCCAGCGCCGCCCAAGGCCAGGATCCAGTAGGGCGACTCGGCCTCCTTGCTGGCGACGGCCCAGTTGCGGTACACGTACCTGCAGAGGCAGTGTTCCGGTCTTATTTGACGGAAAATTCTGACCGCTCATAATTTCGGCGCCT
>VFQN01001177.1_pt1 | contig 45183 bp, 38 predicted proteins | sample 3512371 | NCBI WGS metagenome assembly VFQN01 (sample SAMN10412370, study PRJNA504923) | tailings metagenome | isolation source: Replicate 2 from Balatoc abandoned mine | place: Philippines: Itogon, Benguet | collected 2017-08-28
AGAATGCCATGGCGGTGTTACCTCAACGCTCGGGGGTGGACACGAAGCCCACCTTGCGGATGCCGGCGCGGCGCACGTTCTGCACCACCTCGTTGATCACGGCGTAACGGGTGATGTTGTCCGCGCGGATGTCGACCTGGGGCTGGGGCTGGCGCTGGGCGATCACCGCCAGGCGCGCGTCGAGGGTGTCGCGGTTGACCGCCTCGTCGTTCCAGTAGGTCTTTCCGTCCGCCGTCACCGCGATGGTGATCGGCGGCTGATCGAGTTCCGGCTTCTGTTCCAGGGTGGCCTGAGGCAGCTCGACCTTGACCTTATGCGACATCAGCGGGGCGGTGATCATGAAGATGATCAGCAGCACCAGCATCACGTCCACGAGGGGCGTGACGTTGATGTCGGCCATCGGGCCGCCACCGGAGTTGGAGGAAAAAGCCATGCCTGCGGCTCCTGGTCAGTGCGTGTGCGCGACTTAGCGCTTGGCCGGCGCGTCGCCGACGCGCGAACCGGTGGCGAAGAAGTCGTGCAGGTCGTGCGCGAAGGTGTCGAACTTGGCGTAGGTGTTGCGGTTCGAACGCACGAAGGCGTTGTACGCAAGCACGGCCGGGATCGCGACGAACAGGCCGATGGCGGTCATGATCAGCGCCTCGCCCACCGGGCCGGCGACGGCGTCGATGGAGGCCTGCCCGGTGGCGCCGATGCGGATCAGGGCGCCGTAGATGCCCCACACGGTGCCGAGCAGGCCGACGAACGGAGCGGTCGCGCCGACGGTGGCGAGCCAGGTCAGGCCGTTCTCCATCTTGGCGCTCTCGCGGGTCACGGCCTGGCGCAGGGCGCGGTCGATGAACTCCGAGCGGTTCAGGGCGTCGACCAGGCGGCTGCCCTCGTGGCGCTGGTGGTGGGCCGCGGCCTGGGCGCAGTCAAGGGCGATCTTGGAGAACGGCTCGTTGGCCGGCTGCTCTTCCATGAAGCGGATCGCGTCCTGCGCGTTCGGGGTCTCCCAGAAGGTGCGCACGACGGTGTCGGCGCGCTTGGAGATGACGGCGTTCTTGATGGCGTTGACGACGGTGTACCACCACGAGCCGATCGACATGATGACGAGCATCAGGAAGACCACCCACGAGACGAAGAACTCGCCCGGGTCGGCCAGCATCTCGTTCATCATGTGGGAGAAGCCCATCTTGGTCAGGGCTTCGGCGTTGTTGGCGGCGCCGCCGGCGGCGGCAGCAGCGGTGAGGAGGATGTCCTGCAGCATAAGGGTGCCTTTCTAGGGTGATGAACCGTTGCGGGTTGGTCGTTGGATCAGTTAGCCGGGATTGAACGTGACCGGGACGAGCACGTCGCCGCCCACCTTCTGGCCGTTTCGCATGCCGGGGTTGAACCGCCAGCGGCGCGCGGCGTCCATGGCCGCACGGTCCAGGTTTCGGTTGCGGCTCGACTTGTGGACGGCCACGTTGAGCACCTGGCCGCTCGCGTCGATGGTCACGCGCAGCATGACCGTGCCGCCGACGCCCTGGCGGAACTCCTGGGGAGGATACCGGGGCGGGTTCAGGGCGCGGCCGCTGATGTCCTCGGACGGCGCGAAGTCGGCCGGCGGGGCGGGCGGGGCCGGGGGGGCCGGCGGCGGTGCCTCGATGTCGATCGGGCTCGGGTCGTCGAAGACCACCGGCGGCTCTTCCGGCGGCGGCGGGACCGGCGACGGCTTGGGCTGCTCGATGATGCGCTGGATGACCTTGGGCGGCTCCGGCGGCGGCGGCGGCGGCGGCGGGGGCGGCGGCGGCGGCTCGATGAAGCTGACCTGGGTCACTTCTTCCTTGGCAGCGGCCTTCTCCGGCGGATTCACCGGCGCCATCATCATCATGAACGCGACGGCGTGCAGCGCCACGGCAAAGGTGTTGCCACCGATGCGCGCCCAGCTGATGCCCTGGGGCTGTTCTTCGTACCTGTAAGTCTTGTCCGTCATGCGCGTGGCGGCTCGGGCTCTCGTTCGGTCGGCGGCGGGCGCCGAGGGCCCGCCGGACACCCGGCGGGAACCTGTAAGCTTATATCAAGGGGACCGGTTTACCAACCGTTCAACGGGAGATCTGGGCCAGGGCCTTTCGGGCCTGTTCCGCGGTCTTCGGGTCCTTCATCGCCTCCTGGTAGGCGCGGCGCGCACCGGGGACGTTGTCGCTGTAGAACTCGGCGCGGGCGATCACCATCCACGCCTCGCCCGGGTTCTTCAGGCCCTTCTGCAGGGCTAGCTCGCCGGCCGCCTTGGACTCGGCATTGCGGTCTTCCTGGCCCAGCACCGAGGCCAGGAACAGGGCGAGGTCGCCGTTTTCAGCCAGCGGGGCGCCCTTCTGGGCCGCGGCGATGGCGCCCGGGATGTTGTCGCTGAAGTAGTGCGCCTGGGCCAGCACGGTGTAGGTCTGGCCGTCCTGCGGCAGCAGGCCCTTGGCCAGGCCTTCCTCGATCACGACCGCGGCGTCCTTCTCGCGCTGCATGCCGTAATAGGTGGCGTACAGGCGCTTGTAGTCGTCGGCGGTGTTGAGCAGGCCCTTGGCGCGGGCGCCCTCGAGCAGGGCGGCGGCCTTCTCTTCCTGGCCGGCGTTGCCGTACATGACGGCCAGGGCCAGGATCTGGCGCTTGTCGTCCGGGTTCTTGGCCAGGCTGGCCTCGGCGAGGGAGATGGCCGCGGCATCGTCGCCGGTCTCGGCATAGGCGGCCTGCAGCAGGCGCTCGGACTGCTCGTCCTTGCCCTCGGTGTCGAGCTCGATGGCCTTCTTCAGCGGCTCGATGGCGGCGGCGAAGTCGCCGGCGTTGTAGTAGGCGGCGCCCAGCAGGCCATAGAACTGCGGGTCCTTGGTCTTGGACTCGTCGATGGCGCGCTTGAGCAGGGCGGCGGCCTCGTCGTTGCGGTCGGCATTGATGTAGGCCGAGGCCAGCGAGAGCATGGCGCCGAAGTGGTTGTCGTTCGAGAGTGCGTTGAGCTCGATCGCCTTGGCCAGGTAGTCCATGGCCAGATCGTCCTTGCCGATGCCGATCGCGGCGCTGCCGGCCAGCAGGTAGGCCATGGCCTTGTCGAAGTCCTTGGCGCGCTCGTTGCCGATGATCTCGTCGGCGTAGGCGATCACGTCCTCTTCCTTGCCCTCGTCGTTGTAGGCCTTCTGCAGGCGCTCGATGGGCTTGGCCAGGCGCGGGCTGAAGGCGCCCTTGGGATCCTCGCGGGTCGCCTCGGGATAGGCGGTGGTCGGCTCGGCGCCGCGGGAACGGCGCTGCGCATCGGCATCGCCGGCGGCGAAGGAGAACGCGAGCAGCGCGGAAACGGCCAGCGCGAGGGTGGAATTAGCCTTCATGGAACACTCCTGGGTCCGCGCCGGGCGGCGCGGTCGTGGGTCGCCAAGGGTAAAGGGGAAGCCGGCAAGGTCACAAGACGGTGGGCTGTCCTGTTTTCCCCTGCGGTGCCGTATAGCCCCCGTTTGCGCCCAAGGATCGCGCGCCGGCCGGGGGCTGATCTTAAAACCCCGTTAAGCGGTGCGTTTTCGTTCAGCCTGTGGTCGGGAAATTGGCCATCGCGAAGGCGACGCGCTCGGCCGGGTCCTTCGACAGGCCGGCGCCGTCGCGCAGGGCCTCGACCTTGCGCAGGCGATGTTCGAGGCCGTTGCCGTTGGCCATCTGGATGGCCAGGCCCGGGCGGGCGTTGAGCTCGAGGATGAGCGGGCCCTTGTCGCGGTCGAGCACGAAGTCGACGCCGACGTAGCCCAGTCCGGAGAGTTCGTAGCAGCGCGAGGCCATTTCCAGCAGGTGCTGCCACTGCGGGATCTGCAGGCCGACGATGGTGTGCTCGGTGTCGGGGTGTTCGCGGATGATCTCGGTGCCCCAGACGCCGCGCTTGGTCTTGCCCGAGGGGATGTCGATGCCCACGCCGATGGCGCCCTGGTGCAGGTTGGCCTTGCCGTCGGACAGGCGCGTGGGCAGGCGGATCATCGCCATCACCGGGTAGCCCAGGAAGACGATGATGCGGATGTCGGGCACGCCCTTGTAGCTGACCTTGTCGAAGATCGGGTCGAACTGCACGCAGTATTCGACGATCAGGTGGTCGGGCTGGCCGCCCAGCGAGAACAGGCCCGACAGGCCGTTGCTCAGGTGGTGCTCGAACTCGTCGCGCGACATCAGCGAGCCGCTGGCGCGCCGGTACTTGTCGCCGCGGCGGCCGGTGATGACCAGGATGCCGTCGCCGCCGGAGCCGTGCGCGGGTTTCACGACGAAGCTGTCGCGCCCCTCGAGCTTCTTGTGCAGCTCGGCGATCTCGTGTTCCTCGCGCACCACCGCGTACAGGTCGGGCACGGGCAGGCCGGCCTTGATCGCCAGCTTCTTGGTCAGCAGCTTGTCGTCCACGCGCGGATAGAACTTGCGCGGGTTGTGCATCAGCACGTAGTGCGCGTTGCGCTGGCCGATGCCGACCAGGCCGATCTGGCGCAGCCGCCTGGCGATCTTGAAGGGGTTGAACAGGGCCATGGCTCAGGCCGCCTTGCCGTCCGTGGGCTCGGGCGCGGCCGGCGGCGGCGCGATCGGGTCCGGGTCGCGGGCCAGGGCGCGGAAGCGCAGCAGCTCGTTGAGGCGGTAGCCGGAGTAGCGGCCCAGCAGCAGGGCCAGCGCGAACAGCACCAGCAGCACTTCCGGGTAGACGAACACGAAGTGCTCCAGCGGCGGCCAGCTCATGACGATGTAGGCCAGCGCGGCGACGATCAGGGTGCCAATGCCTTCGCGGATGGCGGTGCCGGCGCCGCGTTCGTCCCAGGCCACCGACATGCGCTCGATGGTCATGGCCATGATGACCATCGGGAACAGGGCGACGCTGAGGCCGACCTCGATGCCCAGGCGGTTGGAGATCACGCTCACCGCGGCCATCAGCAGCACCACCAGGATCAGGATGGCGGTCAGTCGCGGCACCAGCAGCAGGCGCAGGCGCTCGAGGTAGAAGCGCACCAGCAGGCCGGCGCCGACCACGACGACGAACAGGCTGACGCCGGCGACCAGGGCGGTCTCGCGGAAGGCCAGGGCGATCAGCACCGGCATGAAGGTGCCGTAGGTCTTCACGCCGACCAGGTTGCGCAGCAGCAGCATGATGAAGGCGCCGATCGGCACCATCAGCAGGATGCGGTAGGTCTCCTGGGCCTGCAGCGGCAGGCTCAGCAGCGAGTAGCGCACGAGGTTGGCGTCCTGCACCTCGAGGCGGCGCTCGGCGATGGCCATCGCATCGGCGAGGTTGCGGCCGACGGTGAAGGCCAGCGTCGCCGGCGGCGCGCCCTCGATGTCGAGCACCGGTTCGCCGCTGGTGCTCCACACCAGCAGGTCGGCCGGCATGCCCTCGGCGGCGGTGCGCGGGTCCACCAGCGTCCAGGCCAGGCCGTCGTGCACGAGCAGCCAGGACTTGAGGCGGCCGTCGGCCTCGCTGGCCTGCTCGGTCAGGTGCAGGCCGTAGATGACGCGCGAGGGGATGTTTCGGATCGCCAGCAGTTCGGAGACGAAGCGGGTGCGCGCCTCGTCGTTGTCGCCGTAGCGTTCGGCGAGCAGCTGCACTTCCTGGCTCGGCGCGGTCTCGCCGAGGCGGCGCAGCAACTCGCGGGCGTAGGTGACGGTGTTGGAGGAGCGGTCGCGGACCTGGTCGAGCAGGGTCTGGGCGGCGGTGGCGTAGGGTTCCTCGAGCTCGGGCGGCGTCGGGATCACCGGGTCGAAGTCGAACACCACCTGCTCGCGCTCGTCGGCGCGCACGAAGGTGGCGCGGTAGTAGAGGTCCTGTTCGCCGAGCGCGCGGCGCGTGGCCCACTGCACTTCCCGGCCGTCGGGCGTGGCTTCGAGCAGGTCGGAGTAGCCGCGCGCGATCAGGCGCTCGTTGAGCCGGGTCCAGCCGGGGCTGGCGTCGGGCAGCTGCAGCGTGACGGTGTTGGCGCCGCGGCGGGGCGTGTATTCGACGTGCGCCTGCACCGTCCACACCTGCACCTGCGCGTCCGGGCTCACCGGGAACTTGAGCACGCTCCACTTGTAATGCATGGCCGCGAGGGCGGCGGCGATGATGGCCAGGGCCAGCAGGTACAGGTGTCGCTTGCTCATAGGGATCCCAATGACACGCGGCGACGGCGGGCCGCCGCGAAAGTCGCCAGTGTAGCGCCGGCTCAGGCGCCGGAATATGCCAGCATGGCCAGCCCAATCGCATTGGCGACGACGTGCGCCAGGATCGCCGCCCACAGGCGCCCGGTTCGCAGGTAGACCGCCCCGAAGAGCAGGCCGGTCGCCGCATAGACGATGGTCGTGGCGATGGTCTGGGTCCAGGGGCCATCGGCGAAGACCTCGTGCGCCAGCGCAAATACGCTGCTGGTCAGGAGCAGACCCAGGAAGGGCCGTCCGGCAAGCATGAAACGCCTCAGCAACACGCCCCGGAAGAAGGCTTCCTCGGCCAGCGGTGCCCCCACCACGACCACCAGGACGGTCAGCGCGGGCCAGGTCCGGGCGAGGTCCTCGATGGCCTGTCGGTTGCTGGGGGCCAGCGGCAGCCCCAGCGCGGTGGCGAGCCAGGCCAGGCCCTGGACGGAGATAGCAGCGAGCAGGGCAATCGCCAGCGCCGCGCCGGGACCGCCGCGGGCCAGCGAAACGCCCCGGCCCGGTCGCCGCCAGACCCAGGCCGCGATGGCGGCCAACAGGCTGCCGACCAACAAGAGGGCGATGGTCGCCGGCGGGAAGTGCATGTGTTCCGGTCTGCCCTTGCCATCGGACACATACACCAAGTCCTGGACGCGGCAGCCGGTGGCGGCGGCGACATCAGCCTCTGTCAGGTGGAGTGGCTGCCCCGGGGGCGATGTGATTGTCGCGACGAAGTGCTGGAGCGGAGTCTTGTCCGTGGCGTAGCCCTCGAGCAGCTTGGGCGGGATGGGCTGGCCGTCGGGCGCACGAGACGGGGTGACGCTGCCGTGGCTGCGCAGCAGGTCCAACAGTGCATCGTTGCGATCAATGCCGTGCTCGCACGGGGACAGCGTGATCGCCAGGGAATGCGGGCCGCTGAAGCGCGGCTGGAATGGCTCGTGGCGAAGGCCCGCCACGATGAGCCCGATCATGAGCACCACGGTCAGCACGACATACAGGCCGAGGTCGAGTGCGACCTTCCCCAGGACCGCCGCGACGCCGGCGCGCGCCGGCGTTTCCGCGGACTCAGACGTCAAGGTTGGCGACCCGCAGCGCGTTGTCCTCGATGAACTCGCGGCGCGGCTCGACGACGTCGCCCATCAGGGTCGAGAAGATCTGGTCGGCGGCGACGGCGTCCTCGATGCGCACCTTTAGCAGGCGGCGCGTCTCCGGATTGACCGTGGTTTCCCACAGCTGCTCCGGGTTCATTTCGCCCAGGCCCTTGAAGCGCTGGATCATGCGGCCCTTCTTGGCTTCTTCCATCAGCCACTCCTGCACCTGCAGGAAGGACGACACCGCCTGGCTGCGGCCGCCGCGGGCGACGGTGGCACCCGGCTGCAGCAGGCCATGCAGCTGCGCCGCGACTTCGTTGACCGAACGCAGCTCGCCGCCCAGCAGCTGGCCCGCGGCCAGCACCTGGGTGGAGGACAGGCCGTGGTGCTGCTTGCTGATGACCAGCGCGCCGCCGGTGCCTTCGGCGTTCGCCGGCTGCACCTCGAAGGCGTAGCGCGCGCGGCCCAGGCCGGTGGCGTTGAGGCGGGCCTCGAGCGCGCGGCACCAGGGCGCCAGGCGATCGGCGTCGGCGAAGTCGGCGGCCGTGAGCGGCTGCATCTCGAGCATGGCCTCGAGCACCGGCGTGTCGATGCGGTGCGCGAAGCGCGCCGCGGTTTCGCGCGCGGCGATGTAGTCGAGCAGGAGCTTCTCGAGCGCCGCGCCGCTGACCGCCGGCAGGCCGGCGCCGGGCACGAGCTCGGCGTTCTCGACCGCGTTGTTGGCGAGGTAGGCGTTGAGCGCGTTGTCGTCCTTCAGATACAGCTCGTTCTTGCCCTGCTTGATCTTGTACAGCGGCGGCAGGCCGATGTAGACGTGGCCGCGCTCGATCAGCTCCGGCATCTGACGGTAGAAGAAGGTCAGCAGCAGCGTGCGGATGTGCGAGCCGTCCACGTCGGCGTCGGTCATGATGATGATGCGGTGGTAGCGCAGCTTGTCCGGGTTGTACTCGTCCTTGCCGATGCCGGTGCCGAGCGCGGTGATCAGCGTGCCGACTTCCGCGCTGGAGAGCATGCGGTCGAAGCGCGCGCGTTCCACGTTGAGGATCTTGCCCTTGAGCGGCAGGATCGCCTGGGTCTTGCGGTTGCGGCCCTGCTTGGCGGAGCCGCCGGCCGAGTCACCCTCGACGATGAAGAGTTCGCTCAGCGCCGGGTCCTTCTCCTGGCAGTCGGCGAGCTTGCCGGGCAGGCCGGCGATGTCGAGCGCGCCCTTGCGGCGGGTGAGGTCGCGGGCCTTGCGCGCAGCTTCACGCGCACGCGCGGCGTCGACGATCTTGCCGGCGATGGCGCGCGCCTCGTTCGGACGCTCCTGCAGGAATTCCTCGAGCTTCTGGCCGATGACGGCTTCCACCGCCGGGCGCACTTCGGAGCTGACCAGCTTTTCCTTGGTCTGCGAGCTGAAGCTCGGGTCGGGCACCTTCACCGAGAGCACGGCGATCATGCCTTCGCGCATGTCATCGCCGCTGAGGGTGATCTTGGCCTGCTTGGCGATGCCGTTCTGCTCGATGTAATTGGTCAGCGTGCGCGTGAGCGCGGCGCGGAAGCCCTGCAGGTGGGTGCCGCCATCCTTCTGCGGGATGTTGTTGGTGAAGCAGAACATCGTTTCCTGGTAGGCGTCGGTCCACTGGACCGCGATTTCCACGGTGATGCCATCTTTCTCACCCGAGGCTGAGATTACCGTCGGGTGCAGGGGCGTCTTCAGCGTGGCCAGGTGTTCCACGAAGCTGCGGATGCCGCCTTCGTACTGGAAGACGTCGTGCTTGCCCTCGCCGCGCTCGTCCACCAGCTCGATCTTGACGCCGCTGTTGAGGAAGCTCAGCTCGCGCAGGCGCTTGGCCAGGATGTCGTAGTGGAACTCGACGTCGGTGAAGATCTCGGCCGCCGGCAGGAAGCGCAGCTGGGTGCCGCGCTTGGAGGACGGGCCCACCGCCTTGAGCGGGTACACCGGCTCGCCCAGGGCGTACTCCTGCTGGTGATGCTGGCCGTCGCGCCAGATGTCGAGCCAGAGCTTGCTGCTCAGCGCGTTGACGACCGAGACGCCGACGCCGTGCAGGCCGCCGGAGACCTTGTAGCTGTTGTCGTCGAACTTGCCGCCGGCATGCAGCACGGTGAGGATGACCTCGGCCGCCGAGCGGTTTTCTTCCTTGTGGATGTCCACCGGGATGCCGCGGCCGTTGTCGCTGACCGAGCAGGAGCCGTCGGTGTGCAGGGTCACGATGACGTGGTCGCAGTGGCCGGCCAGGGCTTCGTCGATGGCGTTGTCCACCACCTCGAACACCATGTGGTGCAGGCCGGTGCCGTCATGCACGTCGCCGATGTACATGCCGGGACGCTTGCGGACGGCCTCGAGGCCGCGCAGGACGGTGATCTTGGACGAGTCGTAGGTGTTGGTGCCGGGGTTCTGCGGAGTCGTTGCGTCGGTCATTGCAGGGGCAGTCTCGCGGTGGGCCACGCGGGCGGGCCTGGGACCAGGATGGCCACAGCGCGCCTATAAATAATGTGTGCCCGAGTATAGCGCGGGCGACCGCCGGCGGGGCGCGGCGGGGTGTCGGCCCGGTGCACCGCGGCCCGGGGAAACCTGCCCTGCGCGGCCGTCGAAACAAGCCCATCCGGCGTCCGGGGTTTGCGGGGGAAACACCGCCAGGTGGGCTCGGGCCGAACGCGGCAGGCCCGGGCGGGTGCGGGCCCCGGTCGCTGCAGAACCGATCGCTACAGATCCGGTCGCTGCAGACCGGGTCGCTGCAAAGCCGGGCGTCGCCGGCCCCGGGGTGCAGGCCCGGGCACGGCCAGCCAGGGCAGCCCCTCCCGCCGGGGCGCCGGAAGCGCCGCGCCACGGTTCAGGCCGAACCGTCCTCCCCGGGCAGGCGGCGGAGTTTCCCGTGTTCCACGTGGAACCGTGCGTTGGGTGTCAGTGGCCCCGTGAGCAGCGCGGGCGCTTCGGTGGCCGTCATGATCACCTGGGCGCCCGAGGCCAGCACGGCCTGCAGGGCCTGGCGCAGGTGGGCCTGGTCCAGCTCGGAGGCCAGGTCGTCCAGGCACACCAGCGGCCACTCACCCCGGTCGGCCGCGAAGGCCCGCGCCTGGGCCAGCACGCAGGCGAGGGCGGTCAGCTTTTCCTGGCCGCGGGACAGGGCCTCGCGGCCGGGCAGACCCAGGTAGTCCACCCGCCAGTCGGCCCGGTGCGGCCCCTGCCCCGTGTAGCCCAGGGCCAGGTCCCGGTCCCGGGACAGGAGCAGGGCGTCGGCGAGGGAATGGTCGTCCCGCCGCCAGCCGGGCAGGAAGCGTAGACCGGCCTGGCCCAGCTCCGGCAGGAACTCGCCCGCCGTCCGGGCCAGTTCCGGCTCCAGGCGGTCCAGGTAGCTGCCGCGAAGCCGGGTCAGCGCCTCCCCGGACACCGCCAGCTCCTGGTCCCAGGGCACCAGGGCCGAGATCGGTGGCTGGCGCTTGAGCAGGGCATTTCGCTGCTTCAGGGCCCGGGCGTAGCGGCGCCAGATCGGCAGGAACTCCGGTTCCACGTGGAACAAGGCCCAGTCCAGGAAGCGGCGCCGGTGTTCCGCGCCCCCGGCAATCAATTCATGGCTGCCGGGTTCGAAGCTGACGACGGCGAACTCGGCACACAGCTCCGTGAGGCTGGGCGCGGGCACCCCATCGAGGCGGGCCTCCCAGTCCTGGCCGGAGTGGCGCAGTCCGGCGCGCCGGGCGCGCCCGCGGCCGTCCGACCACTCCGCGTAGACCTCGAGATGCGATTGCCCGCTCCGCACCAGCCCGTCGCGCACCCGCCCCCGGAACGATCGCCCGTAACCCAGCAGGTGCAGGGCCTCCACCAGGCTGGTCTTGCCGGCGCCGTTGCCGCCGGTGACCAAGGTCAGGCCGGCCGCGGGTTCCAGTTCGACCTCGGCCAGGCAGCGCAGGCCGGAGACACGCAGCCGGCTCAGGCGCATGCCGCGCCCCGGCCTTCATGGCCTTCAAAACGACACCGCCCGGCAGGGGCCGGGCGGGTCGGGACGCGGGACTGCCGGTCGGTCACAGGCGCAGCGGCATCACCACGTGGCGGCTGCGCTCGTGGCTGGCCTCGCGAACCAGGGCCGAGGAATTGGCGTCGCGCAGGTTGAGCACGACGGTCTCCTCGCGCAGCGCGCTCAGGGCGTCGAGCAGGTAGGTGACGTTGAAGCCAATGGACAGGCCGTCCACCCGGGTTTCCGCCTCGACTTCTTCCTGCGCCTCTTCCTGCTCCGGGTTGTGCGCCACGATGCGCAGCTGGCCCGGGCTGATCTCCAGCTTCACGCCGCGGTACTTTTCGTTGGACAGGATGGCGGCACGCTGCAGGGCGGCGCGCAGGACCTCGCGGTCCACCTTCACTTCCTTGTCGGCGCCGATCGGGATCACGGCGTCGTAGTCCGGGAAACGGCCGTCGATGAGCTTGGAGGTGAAGGTCACGTCCTCCCGGCGCATGCGCAGGTGGTTGCGACCCACTTCCAGCTCGACCTCGCGGTCACCGCCTTCCAGCAGGCGCTGCAGCTCGAGCACGCCCTTGCGCGGCAGGATGATCTGCTTGCGGGTCTGGGCGCCGGCCGGCAGCGGGGCCTCGCACAGCGCCAGGCGATGACCGTCGGTGGCCACGCAGCGCAGCGAGGTTTCACGCAGGTCCAGCAGCAGGCCATTGAGGTAATAGCGCACGTCCTGCTGGGCCATGGCGAAAGCGGTGCGCTCGATCAGTTCCTTGAGCGCCGCCTCGGGCACGCGGATGCGCTCGACCAGGTCCAGGTCCTCGACCGCCGGGAAATCCTTGCCGGGCAGGGTGGCCAGGGTGAACCGGCTGCGGCCGGCCTGCACCGTCACCTTGTCGCCGGACTGGCTGAGGGTGACCCGGCTGCCGTCGGGCAGGGCACGCACGATTTCGAACAGCTTGCGGGCCGGGATGGTCGTCTCGCCGCCCTGGGCGTCGTCGACATCGGCGCGGGCCACCATCTCGACCTCGAGGTCGGTGCCGGTCATGGACAGGCGGTTGCCGTCGACATGGACCAGCAGGTTGGCCAGGACGGGCAGGGTCTGCCGTCGCTCGACCACGTTCACGACCTGCTGCAGGGGTTTGAGTAGTGCTTCTCGCGTCAGGCTGAAACGCATGCGGATCCCCAAGCTCCTAGGTGGATATATCAAAAAATGGTGGCGGTGGAGTCCGGAAAAACGCCGGATAACACACGTAACACCATGATTCTATTAGCAAATACGGCCCGCGTTAGGCTGTGGGTGGCCACTCGGGGGCTGGGGGACAAACTGTGGACAATTTCCAGGGCCTGGAACCGTCCCCAACTTGTCCACAGGCGCTCCCCATGGTTCCCGCACGTGCTTATTCGCTGAGCTTGCGCAGCAGCTTGTCCCAGTCCTCGCGCAGCTTGCCGTCGACCTCGCGCAGTTCGCGCATCACCTTGCAGGCGTGCATCACCGTGGTGTGGTCGCGACCCCCGAAGGCGTCGCCGATCTCGGGCAGGCTGTGCTCGGTCAGCTCCTTGCTCAGGGCCATCGCCATCTGCCGCGGCCGCGCCAGGGAGCGCGTCCGCCGCTTCGACAACAGGTCCGCCATGCGCAGCTGGTAGTAGTCTGCCACGGTCTTCTGGATGTTGCTGATGGACACCGCCTGCTGCTGCGCCCGCAGCAGGTCGCGCAGGGTTTCCTGGGCGAACTCGGCGGTGATCGGCCGGGCCATGAAGTTCGAGCGGGCCGCCAGGGTGTTGAGCGCGCCTTCCAGGTCGCGCACGTTCGAGCGCATGCGCTTGGCGATCAGGTAGGCCACGTCCTCGGGCAGCTTCACCCCGCGCTCCTGGGCCTTGGCGGTCAGGATGGCGGCGCGGGTCTCGAAGTCCGGCGGCTCGATCGCCACGCTCAGGCCCCAGGTCAGGCGGGTCTTGAGGCGCGTCTCGAGGTTCTCGACCTCGCGCGGGTAGCGGTCGCAGGTCAGGATGATCTGCTGCTTGCCGTCGAACAGCGCGTTGAAGGTGTGGAAGAACTCCTCCTGCGTGGTGTTCTTGCCGGCGAAGAACTGGATGTCGTCGATCAGCAGCGCGTCCACCTGCTGGAACTGGCGCTTGAACTGGTCCATCGACTTTTCCTGCAGCGCCTTCATCATCGCGCTGAAGAACTGCTCGGAGCGCAGGTACAGCACCCGCATGCCCGGGTTGTTGCGGCGCATGAGGTTGCCGGCCGCGTACATCAGGTGGGTCTTGCCCAGGCCCGAGCCGCCGTACAGCAGCAGCGGGTTGTAGGCCTTGCCCGGGTTCTGGGCGACCTGCAGGGCGGCGGCGCGGCCGAGCTGGTTGCTGCGGCCCTCGACGAAGTTCTCGAAGGTGTAGTGCGGGTCGAGGTTGCTGGCGAAGTCGGCGCCGGCCGGGGCGCGGCCCGGGGCGGACGCCGCCGCCGGTGCCGCCGGGGTGGCCGGCGCCTTGCGCAGCGAGCCCACGGCCAGGCCCACGGTCGCCGGCATCCCGGCGAAATGGGCGATCAGCTCCCGGATCCGCGCCAGGTAGTGCTGGCGGACCTGGTCCACCACGAATTCATTGGGGGCGTAGAGCGTCAGGCCGTCGGCGTGGGCCTCGGCCTGCAGCGGGCGGAGCCAGGTGTGGACCTCGTCGGCCGGCAGTTCGGCCTCGAGGCGTTCCAGGCAGCGGGGCCAGGCAGCATCCATGTCGTTCAGGGAAATTCCGGTCCACGGCGCCTGTGGGCGCCGCTGTGGATAAGTGAGGGGGCGGGCAGTCTAGCGCCGCCCGGAGCGCTTCGCCACGAGAGATTGCCTTGACGGCCCGCGGGGGGCGCCGCTATCATCCCCGGTCTTTTCCGCCCAAAACATCAACCGGGGTGCCACCATGGCCACCAAGCGCACGTACCAGCCCAGCAACCTCAAGCGCAAGCGCGACCACGGCTTCCGTGCCCGCATGAAGACCGCCGATGGCCGCAAGGTCCTCGCCCGTCGTCGTGCCAAGGGCCGCGCCCGCCTCGCGGTCTGACGTCTTGCCGCCGGCGATGCCGGCGGCGATTCCACGGGCCGTGGCCACGCTCCCGCCCGTCGCTTCCCAGGCCTTTCCCCCGAACGCGCGCCTGCGCGTCCCCGTCCAGTACAAGGCGGTGTTCGACGGGGGAAAACGCCTCAACAGCCCGCAGCTCCGCTTGTTCGCCCTTGTCCGGGCCGAGGCCACCGAGCCGCGGCTCGGCATCGCCGTGTCCAGGAAGGTCGACAAGCGGGCGGTCGGCCGCAACCGCATCAAGCGCATGGCGCGCGAACTGTTCCGCCGCGAGCGCGCCACGCTGCCGGCCGGCGACTTCGTGCTGATCGCCCAGCCCGGCGCCAAGGCCGTGCCCCTGCCCGAGTTGCGCGCGCAGCTGGCCCAGCTGCTCGAACGGGCGCGGTCGTTGAAGCCCCTGCCCCCGACCGGCACAATGCCGGCCTCCGCGGACGCGCCCGTGCGTCCCCACCCGAATCCAGCCCAAGAGTCCTGACGCGCTCCCGGCCTTCCCGCCGGCGACCGCCGCCTGCCCATGAACCAGACCCGCACCTTCCTCCTGATCGCCTGGATCTTCACGGCCCTGCTCCTGTTCTGGGAGTGGAACAAGGCGGCCGTCGCGCCGCCCCCGGCGCCCACCGCGGTCGCCCAGCCGCTGCCCGAGGTCCCGGCCGACGCCGGCGTGCCCGACGCGGGCGCGGTGCCCGATGCCGCCGCCGCGCCCGCGGCCGCCGCCTCGCCAGGCGCGGGCGTCGCGGCCCCGGCCGCCGAGGTCGCCGGCGCGCCCCAACTGGTCGCCGTGCGCACCGACGTGCTCGACCTGCGCGTGGACCTGCGCGGCGGCAGCGTGGTCGGCGCCGACCTGGTCGAATACCCCATCAAGAAGGAGCAGCCGGAGCGCAAGGTCCGCCTGCTCGACCTGGACCCGGCGCGCTACTCCGTCGCCCAGTCGGGCCTGGTCGCCTCCGCCGGCGCCGCGCCCAGCCACGAGGCGCTGTTCCGCACCGAAGACGGCCGCCGCGATTTCCGCCTCGCCGACGGCCAGGACGTGCTCGAGGTGCCGCTGGTCTGGACCGACGCCTCGGGCGTGAGCGTGCGCAAGACCCTCGTGCTCACCCGCGGCAGCTATGCCATCACGGTGCGCGAGGAGATCCGCAACGACGGCGCCGCCCCCTGGCGCGGCTACGCCTACCAGCAGCTGCAGCGCGTCGCGCCGCCGCCGGCCGGCTCCGGCTTCACCAACCCCGAGGCCTACAGCTTCGTCGGCGCCGCCTGGTACGACCCGGTGGACAAATTCGAGAAGCGCAAGTTCGCCGACTTCGTCGAGGACGGCCCGCTCAACAAGGACGCCACCGGGGGCTGGGTGTCGATGCTGCAGCACCACTTCCTGCTGGCCTGGGTGCCGCAGAAGGACGAGCCGCAGCGCTTCTCGCTGGCCGTGCTGGGCGAGGGCGTCCCGCGCTACGTCGTGCGCAGCGTCGGCGCGCCCTTCGAGGTCGCGCCGGGCGCGGCCCGCACCCGCGAGTCCGTGCTGTGGATCGGCCCCAAGCTGCAGGAACCGCTGCAGCAGGTCGCCGAGGGGCTGAAGCTGACGCTGGACTACGGCATCTTCACCTTCCTCGCCCAGCCGATGTTCGACTACGTGCTCAAGCCGCTGCACGACCTGACCGGCAACTGGGGCTGGGCGATCATCCTCACCGTGCTGCTGATCAAGATCGCGCTCTACTGGCTCAGCGCCAAGCAGTACAAGAGCTTCGCCAAGATGCGCGCGATCCAGCCGCGCATCGAGGCCCTGAAGGAGCGCTACGGCGAGGACCGCCAGAAGTTCCAGATGGCGATGATGGAGCTGTACAAGAAGGAGAAGGTGAACCCCGCCGCCGGCTGCCTGCCGATCCTGGTCACCATCCCGGTGTTCATCGCGCTGTACTGGATGCTGCTCGAGTCGGTCGAGATGCGCCAGGCGCCGTGGCTGGGCTGGATCCAGAACCTGACCGCGCCGGATCCCTACTTCATCCTGCCGGCCATCAACCTGGTGGTGATGTACCTCACCCAGAAGATGACGCCGACCCCGGGCATGGACCCGATGCAGAAGAAGATCATGACGGCGATGCCGCTGGTCTTCGGCGTGATGATGGCCTTCTTCCCCTCGGGCCTGGTGCTGTACTGGTGCACCAACGGCATCCTCGGCCTGGCGCAGCAGTGGATCATCACCAAGCGCCACGGCGAAGGGTCGCCGGCGGCGGTGGCGAAATAAGCCTTGGACGCGGATTGACGCGGAAAAGGCGCGGATCAAGACGCCGCGGATCAAAGCGAACAGAAAAGGGGGCGGCCTGGCTGCCCCTTTTCTTTTGCCTCCGTTCCCGGTCGCCGCAGGCTCCAGCCTCCTTGAATTGCTTTATCCGCGCCCATCCGCCCTAATCCGCGCTCATCCGCGTACAGAAAAGAAACCCGCCCGAAGCAAGGACCATGACCCCGCGCGACACCATCGCCGCCATCGCCACCGCCGCCGGCGCCGCGGGCGTGGGCATCGTGCGGCTGTCGGGTCCGGCCTGCGCCGCGATCGCGCGCGACATGCTGGGCCGCGAACCGCGGCCGCGCCACGCCCACTACGCCCGCTTCCGCGACGGCGACGGCTCGCTGATCGACGACGGCTTGCTGCTCTACTTCCCCGGACCAAGCAGCTACACCGGCGAAGACGTGCTGGAACTGCAGGCGCACGGCAGCCCGGTGCTGCTGGCGCGCCTGCTCCGCCGCTGCCTCGCGCTCGGCGCCCGGCCCGCGCGCGCCGGCGAGTTCACCGAACGCGCCTTCCTCGCCGGCAAGCTCGACCTCGCCCAGGCCGAGGCCGTCGCCGACCTGATCAGCGCCGGCAGCGAGGCTGCCGCGCGCGCCGCCCGGCGCTCGCTCGACGGCGAGTTCTCGCGGCGCGTGCACGAGGTCGTCGAAAGCCTCACCGCCCTGCGCACCTGGCTCGAGGCGGCGCTCGACTTCCCCGAGGAAGAGATCGATTTCCTGGCCGCGCCGGAGCTGCACGCGCGCCTGCGCGACGTCGTCGCCGGCCTCGCCGCCCTGCGCGGAGACGCCGGCCGCGGCAAGCGCCTCGTCGACGGCCTGCACGTGGTGATCTGCGGCGCGCCCAACGCGGGCAAGTCCTCGCTGCTCAACGCGCTGGCGGGCGAGGAGCGCGCCATCGTCACCGACATCGCCGGCACCACCCGCGACCTGCTGCGCGAGCAGGTGCGCATCGATGGCATCGAACTCACCCTGGTCGACACCGCGGGCCTGCGCGAGGCGCCCGACCCGGTCGAAGCCGAAGGCATCCGCCGCGCCCGCGCCGAACTGCAGCGCGCCGACCTCGTGCTGGCGGTGCTCGATGATGCCGCGCCCGTCGTGCCGCCGGGCCTGCCTGCGGGCGTGCCGGTGCTGTGGCTGCACAACAAGGCCGACCTGAGCGGCGCGCCGGTGCACGCGGAAGCGCGCGACGACGGCCGGCACCTGTGGCTGTCGGCGCGCACCGGCGCCGGGCTCGAGGCCCTGCGCGCCGAGCTGCGGGCCGCCGCCGGCCTGGGCGAGGGCAGCGAGGGCGCCTTCAGCGCCCGCGCCCGGCACCTCGAGGCGCTGGACCGCGCCGCCGCGGCGCTCGACGTCGCCGCCGCGCAGCTGGGCGTGGGCCAGGGCGAGCTCGCCGCCGAGGAGCTGCGCGCCGCCCAGCAGGCGCTGGGCGCGATCACCGGCGAGGTGGACGCGGACATGCTGCTGGGCCGGATCTTCTCCAGCTTCTGCATCGGCAAGTAGGCCCCGGGGCCGGGCCCGGCCGGGCCGTGAAGATGCGAACCGCGTCACACCGGCCGCGCCGCGCCATCGCCAGCGAAACGTTAAGGCCTTGACAAGGCGGCCAAAGTCTTATGTGCTGAACGTCATGTAGTGTTCATCTTCCCAGGGGAAAACCATGCACGTTCACACCTCGCCCGCCTCCCGGACCCTGCGCTGGGGCATCGCCCTGGCGCTGGCCGCCGGCCTGGCCGCCTGTTCCAAGGACGAGGCCGCCGATCCGTCCGCCGCCGGCCCGGCCGCGCCCGCCGCCCAGGCCGAAGGCCCGAGCGCCGAGCAGGTCGCCGCCCAGGAGGCCGCCGCCGCCGCCGAGGCCGCCCTGGCCGCGCTGTCGGTCGAAGAGCTGCGCAGCCGCGGCAGCCAGGCCCTGCGCGAGCAGCGCCTCTACGCCCCGGCCGGCGACAACGCCATGGAGTACTACCTGGCCCTGCGCCAGAAGAGCGACAAGCCCGACGCCTCGGCCGAGAGCGCGCTCATCGACCTGATGCCGTACGCGATCATCGCCGCCGAGCAGGCCATCGGCCGCGAGGACTTCACCGAGGCCGAGCGCCTGCGCGCCCTGATCGAAAAGACCGACGCCCAGGCCCCGGCCCTGCCGCGCATCAAGGATTCGATCGCCAAGGGCCAGGCCGGCGCCGCCGACCGCGCCGCCCAGGAACTCGCCCGCGAGGAGCAGCGCCAGCGCGACGCCGAGCTCGCCGCCCAGCGCGCCGCCCAGGAAGCCGCCGCCGCCGCCCAGGCCGCCGCCCAGCCGGCCACCCCGGCGCCGCAGCCGGCCGCGCCGCCGCCGAGCCAGCCGGCCACCCCGGCCCCGGCCCCGGTGCAGACGGCGCCCACCCCGGCCCCGGCCCCCGCGCAGCCGGCCGCCCCGGCCCGCCCGACCACCCCGGTCGCGGTGCGCGCGCCGCAGCCGTCCTACCCGCGTGATGCCTACCGCGCCGGCGTCTCCGGCGAGGTGACGGTGGAGATCTCCATCGCCGCCGACGGCAGCGTCACCGACGTGCGCGTGGTCCGCGCCCAGCCGCGCGGCACCTTCGAGCGCGAGGTCACCTCGACCGTGCGCGACTGGCGCTTCGAGCCGATGGACGCCCCCGCCAAGCTGACGCGCACCTTCACCTTCCGCCCCTGATCCGGCGGCGGTGGAATGAAAAAGGCCCGGCGCAAGCCGGGCCTTTTGTTTTGCCTCGCGGATTCGCCAGCCGGCGCCGCCGCGGCCGGCCCGCCGGCCTCAGGCCGACACCGCCAGCTGCTCGCGGTGGTAGATGCGCACGGCCACCCACACCAGCGCCGCCGCCAGGGCCAGCGTGGTGCCGAAGCTGAGCGCGAAGCGCAGCAGCTCCACCGGCTCGCCACGCGCCAGCGACATCACCAGCAGGTTCTGCGAAAGCAGCGGCACGGCCGAGTTCCAGTCCTCGGCGCGCATCGGCGAGACCATCAGGATCACCGACGGGATCATCGGCAACAGCATCAGCAGCGAGAGGTAGGTCTGCGCCTCGCGGTAGCTCTTGGCGTAGGCCGCGACCACCGTCTGCAGGGCCGCGAAGCACATCACCAGCGGCACCATCAGCAGGCCGGCGCGCAGCACCAGCGCGGGGCCGAAGTCCACCTTCATGCCCAGCTTCTCCAGCGGGATGTACTGGAAGGCCACCGCGAACGCGACCAGGCTGAGCATCATGCTGGCCATCGCGAAGCCGAAGGTCGCGCCCAGCTTGCCCAGCACGATGTCGGCGCGCGTGGCCGGGTTGGCCAGCAGCGGTTCCAGCGACTGCCGCTCGCGCTCGCCCGCGGTGGTGTCGATGGCCAGGTACATGCCGCCGAGGAAGGCGCCGAGCACCAGCAGGTAGGGCAGGAAGCTGAGCAGCTGGCCGGCGCGCTGCTGCGTGCTGGCCAGGTCGCGGCCGGCGACCTCGATCGGCTCCAGGATCGCCGGGTGCAGGCCGCGCGCCGCCACCCGCAGCGCCGAGTGCTGGCGGCCATAAGCCTCCAGCAGGCCGGTCAGCCGCGCCTGCGGTGCGCGCGCCTCCTGGTCGGAGCTGTCGAACAGCACCTCGACCTGGGCGGTGCGGCCGGCGCGCCAGTGCTCCGCGTACTCCGCGGGCACGCGCAGCACCGCCTTGGCCTGGCGATCGCGCACCGCGGCCTCCGGATCGGTCGGCGCGTCCTTCACCACCACGCCCTGGCGCACCAGCCAGGCCACCAGGTTCGGCGCATGCTCCGCGCCGACGACCGGCACCTCCAGCGGTTTCTCGGCGCTGGCCAGCTGCTTGTTGATGATGAAGCCCATCATCGCGGCGAACAGCACCGGGCCGAGCAGCGGGCCCATCACCAGCGCGTTGAGGATGGTCTTGCGGTCGCGCAGGTTCTCGGTGACTTCCTTCAGGAAAACAGTGATCGCGGCGTTCATGCCATCAGTCCTTCTTCGCTGCCGATCGCCTTGACGAAGGCGTCCTCGAGGCTGGCTTCGCCGGTCATCGCGCGCAGCTCGTCGGCGCTGCCTTCGGCCACGACGCGGCCGTGGGCGATGATCACGATGCGGTCGCAGAGGGCCGCCACCTCCTGCATGATGTGGCTGGAGAACAGCACGCAGCGGCCCTCGTCGCGCAGCTGGTGCAGGAAGCGGCGCATGGCGCGCGTCGCCATCACGTCCAGGCCGTTGGTCGGCTCGTCCAGGATCACGTTGCGCGGGTCGTGCACCAGCGCGCGTGCGATCGCCGTCTTCACCCGCTGGCCCTGCGAGAACCCCTCGGTGCGGCGGTCGATGATCTCGCCCATGTCCAGTGCCGTCGCCAGCGCCTCGGTGCGCGCGGCGATGGTGGCGTCGTCCAGGCCGTGCAGGCGGCCGAAGTAGCGGATGTTCTCGCGGCTGGTCAGGCGCTTGTACAGGCCGCGCGAGTCCGGCAGCACGCCCAGGCGGCGGCGCACGCCGGTCGGGTCGGCGGCGGCGTCGATGCCGTCCACCAGCACCTGGCCGCGGTCGGGCCGCATCAGGGTGTAGAGCATGCGCATCGTCGTGGTCTTGCCGGCGCCGTTGGGGCCCAGCAGGCCGGTGATGCGGCCGTCCTCGGCCCTGAAGCTGACGCCGTCGACCGCCTTCACGGTGCCGAAGGCCTTGTGCAGGTCGCGAACCTCGATCATGGCTCGGCTCCGTTGTAGGTGGTGAAGAAGGGCGAAGCGCCCAGCGGCGCCAGGCAGGCGGCGTCGAGCGCGGCCGGATCCAGCGTGTCCATGAAGTCCGCGACCAGGCGCATCGTGCAGCCGCGGGTGAGCAGGATGTGGCCCTGGCCGGCGCCGACCAGGTGCCGGGCCTTGGGCAGGCCGTCGAGCACCTGTTCGGCGTAGCGCGGCGGCGTCACCGGGTCGAGTTCGCCGGAGAGCAGCAGCACCGGCGCCTCGATGCGCAGCGGCGCGTGGAACTCCGGGGACACCGGGCCCTTGGGCCACACGCTGCACTGGTTGCGCAGCACGTCGATCAGCGCGGTGCCGAGCAGGCGGCCCTCGTCGCCCGGCTGCGCCTGCAGGCGCGGCGCATCCTCGGCGCAGGCCACCGACAGCTGCATGCCGTGGTTGATCTGGCCGACCAGCGAATCGACCACCAGCGCGGCCTGCGCCAGCAGCGGCGCCGGCCGGCCCTGCAGCGCCTCGTCCACCAGCAGCGGCAGCAGCGCCGCGGTTTCCGGTGCGTAGGCGAACAGCCGCGCGACCACCGCGACCGTGTCGCCATCCAGGCGCATCGCCCGCGGCTTCTGCGTGAGCGGATCGGGCACGTCCAGCGAACGCGGCTCGGCGCGGGCGGCCTGCTGCAGCTCGCGCAGGCGCGCGTACGGGTCGCCGAAGGCGTCGGCGCAGGCCGGCTGGTCCGCGCAGCGCGCCAGGATCGCCTGCAGCGTCGTCTCCAGGTTCAGCGCGTGCTCGCTGCCCAGGGCCAGCGCCGGCGGCACCACGCCGTCAAGCACCAGGCTGCGCACCGAGCCCGGGAACTGGCGCGCGAACTCCTGCGCCACGCGCGTGCCGTAGGAGCCGCCGTAGACGTGGAAGGCCGGCGCGCCGACCGCGACGCGCAGGGCCTCCAGGTCCTTCACCGCCACCGAGGTCGTGTACATCGCCGCGTCGGCGTCGAGCGCGGCCAGGCAGTCGCGCGCCATCTGCACCTGGCGTTCCGCGCTGGCGGCGTCGGTGGACAGTTCGTCGGGGAACTCGCAGGCCAGCCGGTTCGAGCCGCCGGTGCCGCGCTGGTCCATCAGCAGCACGTGGCGCTTCTCGCGCAGCTTCGACAGCTGGTCGGCCATCGCGCCGAAGGCCTCGGTGGCGGCCTGGCCGGGGCCGCCGGCCAGCATCACCAGCGGTTCGGCGGCGGGCTCGGCCGCGCGCGAGGGCAGCAGGGCCAGCTTGAGCGTGATGCGGCGGCCGTCGGGCTGGTCCGGGTTTTCCGGCACCTCGAGCGTGGCGCATTCGGCGCGCGTGGTGGCGCCGGTGCCGGGCCGCGACAGTTCGCAGTCGGTGAACTCCAGCGTGCCCAGCGTACGGGCCGTGGCCGGCGCGCTGGCGAGCAGCAGGAGCAAGGGAAGGACGGATCGCATGGTCACCTCGGTTCCGGGGCGGTGGCCCCTCGAAGGCTAATAGACGATGCCGGGGAAAAAACGTGACAGGCGGGCTCAGCCCGCGGGCAGGCGGGCCTCGAGGCGGGCGATCTGGTCGGCCCAGAGCAGGCTGCCGCCGGCGTCCATGGCCTGGCCGACGCGGGCGCGGGCCTGCGCGATCCCGCGCCGCGCCGCCGCCGTGTCGCCCTCGAGCGCGGCGATGGCCGCCTCGGCCAGCGCCCGGCGCGAGCGATCCACGACGCCGCCCCGGCCCTGGGCGAGCCAGGCCTTCGCTTCCTCGCGGCGGCCGCGGTACAGGGCTTCGTGGATCGCCAGTTCGACCGCCAGCGCCTGGCGGAAGCCATCGGGATACTCGGCGATCCGCGCCGCGACGCGGTCGAACCAGGCGGCCGCCTCGTCCTCGCGCCCGTGGTCGAGCGCGTGGCTGGCGGCGAACAGCCAGGCGGCGACGTCGTAGGGGGTGTCGCCGCCGCCGGTCTCCGCGAGCGTCGCGGCGAGCGTGCCGGCCTCCAGTTCGCGCGGCCGCGTCCCCGCGACCGACTGCCCGACCAGGCTGACCAGGCGCGCCCGCCGCTCGATGCGCGCCGGATCGCGGCGCAGGCCGAGCCACTGCAGGCCGTCGCTCTCGTAGCCGCCGGCGCGCAGCGGCGTCGCGGTCACCAGGAAGATGCCGGTGGAGAGCAACGCGGTCATGCCGGCGTACAGCGCCGGGCGGCCGTCGAGGCCGGCGGCCAGCGCCGCCGCGGCCAGCGCCAGCAGCAGGCTGGCCAAGGGCCCGCCGACGATCAGCGGACCCATCTGCTCGCGCAGCGGCCGTGCGTCGCCGGGCAGCATCGAGGCCAGTCCGCCGAGCGTGCCGAGGTTGAAGACGAAACGCGGGCGCAGGCCGCGCGGGGTGCGCGCGAGCGCGAAGGGCCCGGCGATGAACATCAGCAGGCGCATGCCGCGCGACCAGCCGCCGACCACATGGCCGAACTCATGCACGGCGATCACCGCCAGCGCCAGCACCGGCAGCGCGAGCAGGTCCCAGCCGGTGGTGGCGTCGAGCACCCTGGCCACCGCGCCCGAGCCCTTGCCCAGTTTCCCGATCGCGATGCCGACGGCGCCGCCGAGCACGGCGAACAGTCCGAACACCAGCAGCTGTCGCATCCGATTCGTTCCGGCCATGGCGCGCGGTCCCGGGAAGCCCGCGCCGACCCTAGGGCGATGGCGCGCCACCCGCAAGCCAACCAACGGCAGGGCGCGCCGCGTCCTTCACGCCGCCTGCACGCCGCGCGCCCGGCCCGCCGCAGTCACTTGGAGCTGACGTACTTCTCGCGGCGGATGTGCGGCACCGGCAGGCCCGCCGTCTTCAGGGCCTCGAACATCGCATCCACCATGTTCGGGTTGCCGCAGAGGTAGGCGATGTCGCCCTCGGCCGAGGGGGCGAATTCCGCCAGCGCGTCCTGCACGTAGCCCTTGCGCATGTCCGGCAGCGGGGCGGCCGGCAGCTCGCGGCTGAAGCAGGGCACGTAGCGGAAGCCCGGGTGGGCGGCGGCGAAGGCCAGGAAATCCTCGCCGTAGAGCAGCTCGGCGGGCGTGCGGCAGCCGAACAGCAGCACCACTTCGACGCCGCGCGTGGCCATCAGCTCGGCCAGCCTGGGCAGCATGGCGCGATAGGGCGTGACGCCGGTGCCGGTGGCCACCAGCAGGTAGCGGCGGTTGGCGTCGGCCGGCACCAGGCAGAAGCGGCCGTAGGGCCCGGAGGCCATGATCTGCTGGCCTTCGTCCAGGGCCTCGAACAGCGCGGTCGCCGCGCCGCCGGCGACGTAGCTCACCGCGATCTCGATGGTCTCGCCCGGGCCCAGGGCGTGGTCGTGCATCGTCGCCAGCGAATAGCTTCGCTTGGTCGGCGTGCCGTCGGCGTAGTTGAAATGCACCTGGATGAACTGGCCGGGGATGAAGTCCAGCGGCAGGCCGTCGTCGCGGGCGAACTCGAGATGGCGCACGCTCGGCGCGAGCATGCGGCTTCCGACGAGCCGGAGGGGAAACTGGACGATGGCCAAGCGGGACTCCGTGGGCTGGGACTCAGCGTGCCGCCGCGGGGCGGCCGGCGGGCGGGGCAGGGCCGGTATGATACGGCCCGCAGGCCCCCGGCGCAGCGCCGGCGCGGCCCAGGAGCGCCATGACACAGCATCCCGCGTTGGAGATCCGTGATCTCCGCAAGACCTACGACAACGGCGTCGAGGCGCTCAAGGGCGTCTCGCTCAGCGTGCAGCCCGGCGACTTCTACGCCCTGCTCGGCCCCAACGGCGCCGGCAAGTCCACCCTCATCGGCATCACCAGTTCGCTGGTGAACAAGACCGCGGGCGAGGTGAAGGTGTTCGGCATCGACCTGCAGTCCAACCGCTCCGAGGCCATGCGCCAGATCGGGCTGGTGCCGCAGGAGATCAACTTCAACATGTTCGAGCAGCCCTTCGACATCTGCGTGAACTACGCCGGCTTCTACGGCATCCCGCGCGCCGAGGCCGAGAAGCGCGCCGAGGAGGAGCTGAAGAAGGCGCAGCTGTGGGACAAGGCGCGCAAGATGTCGCGCACGCTCTCGGGCGGCATGAAGCGCCGGCTGATGATCGCCCGCGCGATGATGACCCGGCCGCGCCTGCTCATCCTCGACGAGCCCACCGCCGGCGTGGACATCGAGATCCGCCGCGGCATGTGGAAGACGCTCAAGGAAGTGAACGCCGCCGGCACCACGGTCATCCTCACCACGCACTACCTCGAGGAAGCCGAGAGCCTGTGCCGCAACCTCGCCATCATCGACCGCGGCCGCATCATCGAGCAGGGCCCGATGAAGGCCCTGCTGGCCAAGCTCGACGTCGAGGGCTTCCTGCTCGACATCGACGGCGCGCTGCCGGCGACGCTGCCGGCCATCGAAGGCGCCACCCTGGTCGCCGAAGACGACCACACGCTCGACCTGGAGATGCCGCGCGAGATGGACCTCAACCGCGTGTTCGCCGCGCTGGCCGCCGCCGGCATCCGCGTGCGCTCGATGCGCACCAAGTCCAACCGCCTGGAGGAGCTGTTCGTGCGCCTGACCGGCCAGCCCGAGACGGCGACCCCGGCGAAGGAGGCCCGCGCATGAGCCCGAACCTCGTCGCCCTGAGGACCATCGCCCGTCGCGAAGTGGCGCGCATCCTGCGCATCTGGGGCCAGACCCTGGTGCCGCCGGCGATCACGATGACGCTGTACTTCCTGATCTTCGGCAACCTCATCGGCAGCCGCATCGGCACCATGGACGGCATCACGTACATGGACTTCATCGTGCCGGGCCTGGTGATGATGGCGGTGATCCAGAACGCCTACGGCAACATCAGCTCGAGCTTCTTCGGCGCCAAGTTCGGCCGCCACGTGGAGGAGCTGCTGGTCAGCCCGATGCCCAACTGGGTGATCCTCGGTGGCTACGTCGCCGGTGGCATCCTGCGCGGCCTGATGGTGGGCGCGATCGTGCTGGCCATCGCCATGCTGTTCACCAAGGTGCGCATCCCGCACCCGCTGGTGACGCTGAGCACGGTGGTGCTGGGCGCGGCGATCTTCTCGCTGGCCGGCTTCGTCAACGCGGTGTACGCCAAGAAGTTCGACGACATCGCCATCGTGCCGACCTTCATCCTCACGCCGCTCACCTACCTCGGCGGCGTGTTCTATTCGGTGCGGCTGCTGCCGGACTGGGCCGAGGCGGCCACCCACCTCAACCCGATCTTCTACATGGTCAACGCCTTCCGCTACGGCCTGCTGGGCACCAGCGACGTGCCGCTGCTGACCGCCTACGCGCTGATGGTCGGCTTCACGGTGGCGCTGGCGGCGCTGGGCCTGTGGCTGCTCAAGCGCGGCGTCGGCCTGCGCAGCTGAGCCCGGGCCGGGCGCCGGCGCGACGGGCTCAGGCCGGCGCCGGCAGCCGGAAGAAGGCGCGCGCCGTCGCCGTGGTGGCGGCCGCGGTGGCGGCAAGGTCCTCGCCGCGGTCGCGCGCCAGCTCCTCGACGATGTGCGGCAGGAAGGCCGGCTCGTTGCGCCGGTGCGAGGGCATCGGCCGCAGCGTGCGCGGCAGCAGGTAGGGCGCGTCGGTCTCGACCATCAGGCGCCCGGCCGGGATGTCCCTGACGAACTCGCGCAGGTGCCGGCCGCGGCGCTCGTCGCAGAGCCAGCCGGTGATGCCGATGTAGTAGCCGGCGTCGAGCGCCTCGAAGCATTCCTCGCGCGTGCCGGTGAAGCAGTGCACCACCGCCGGGCCGATCCGCCCCGCGAAGTCCTTCATGATCGCCATGAAGTCGGCGTGGGCGTCGCGCTGGTGCAGGAACAGCGGCTTGCCGGTTTCCACCGCCAGCTCGAGCTGGCGCTCGAAGGCGCGGCGCTGGGCCGGGCGCGGCGAGAAATCGCGGTGGTAGTCCAGGCCGCATTCGCCCACGGCCACCACCTCCGGGTTCGCGAGCAGGGCGCGCATCTCCGCATGCGCCTCGTCGGTGTATTCGATGGCGTGGTGCGGATGCACGCCGGCGGTGGCGTACAGGCCGGGATGCGCCTTCGCCAGCGCCAGGGCCTCGACCGCGCCGGCCCGGCTGGCGCCGGTCACCACCAGCTGGGACACGCCGGCCGCACGCGCGCGCGCCAGCACGGCGTCGAGGTCGTGGCGGAAGCTTTCGTGGCCGAGGTTGGCGCCGATGTCGACCAGGTCCATGGGTCCGGTTCCGTGCAAAGGCCGCGATTCTACCGGCCCGTCGGTCAACGGCGGCGGCCCGGGGACGTTCCCGGCACCATGCGCCCCCGCCCGAGCCGCCGCGTCCTGCCCCTCTTCGTCCTGGCGATGATCGCCGGCCTCGCCGCCGCGCCTGGCCTGGCGCGGGCGGCGTCCGGGCTGCCGGCGGTGGACGCGGCCCTGCAGGACTTCCGGGCCGGGACCGGCACCGCGGACGTGTCCCTGCGCCTGGCCACGGTGGACGGCGAGGTCTATCGCCGCCACGCCGGCGCCTACGACGACGCCACGCGATTGCCGATCGCTTCGGCCAGCAAGTGGCTGTCGGCGCTGGTGCTCGGCCGGCTGGTCGAACGCGGCGTGCTGCGCTGGGACAGCACCGTCGGCGAGTGGTTCCCCGAGGCCCCGCCGGCGACGCATGCGATCACGCTCGCCCAGCTGTATTCGCACACCAGCGGCATCGGCATCGACGACGCGGCCTGCCTGTCGGACCGCGGCACGACCCTGCAGGCCTGCGCGCTGGCGATCCTCGCCGAGCCCCTGGCCTGGGCCCCGGGCACCGCCTTCGCCTACGGCGGCAATTCGATGCAGGTCGGCGGCGCGATGGCCGAGCGCGCCACCGGCCGCAGCTGGGATGCGCTGTTCCTGGCCGAGGTGGTGCAGCCGCTGGGCCTGCAGGCCACCGACTGGTCGGCCTTCAGCGGCCTGCCCGGCTACGTGCCCAACCCGAACCCGCGCGTGGCCGGCGGCGCGCGCAGCACCCTGTCCGACTACGGCCGCGTGGTGGACATGGCCCTGGCCGGCGGCGGCGACTACCTGCGCACCGACACGATCGCGGCCATGGCCGCCGACCGCACCGTCGGCACCGTGGTCGAGGCCACGCCGGTCGAGGGCCAGGGCTACGGCATCGGCCAGTGGATCGAGGCCAAGGACGCGGCCGGCGCCAGCACCCGCGTCTCCAGCCCGGGCGCCTTCGGCTTCACGCCCTGGGTGGATTGGCACAACCCGAGCAATGGCGTGGTCGCGGTGTTCGGCAGCGGGCCTGCGCTGCGCGAGCCGCTGTTCGCGCTCGAGGCCGCCTGCCTCGATGCGCTCGACGAGGACGCCTGGCTGCAGCGCCACGCGCCCCCCGCCGCGTCCCCGGTGCGCGTCGCGCCGGTGGCCGGCCCGCGTGCCGCCGCCCCGCGGCCGGCGCCGTCGCGCCACGCGTCCCCCGCGCGCCACGCGACCCCTTCGCGGCTCGACGCGCGCCGGCCCGCTCACTAGCCTATGGCGGTGAAAGCCGCCGTCCCCGCCGAATTCCCCATCCACGCGATCCTGCCGGCCCTGCGCGAGTCGCTGGCCGCGCATCCGCGCCTGGTGCTCGAGGCCCCGCCCGGCGCCGGCAAGACCACCCAGGTGCCGCTGGCCCTGCTCGATGCGCCCTGGCGCGGCGACGGCCGCATCCTGATGCTGGAACCGCGCCGCGTCGCCGCGCGCGCCGCCGCCACCTTCATGGCGGCGCAGCGTGGCGAGGCGGTCGGCGACACCGTCGGCTACCGCATCCGCTTCGAGGCGAAGGTGTCGGCGCGCACCCGCATCGAGGTGGTCACCGAAGGCATCCTCACCCGCATGATCCAGGACGACCCGACGCTCGAAGGCGTGGCGGCGATCCTGTTCGACGAATTCCACGAGCGGCACCTGAGCGGCGACCTCGGCCTGGCCCTGGCCCTGGACGTGCAGTCGCAGCTGCGCGAGGCCCTGCGGATCGTGGTGATGTCGGCCACGCTCGACGGCGAGCGGCTGGCGCGATTCCTCGATGCCCCGCGCCTCACCAGCGCCGGCCGCAGTTTCCCGGTGGACATCTCGCATTTCCCGGCGCGCCGCGACGAGCCCGCCCTCGCGCAGCTGCGCCGCGCGGTGGACCACGCGCTGCGCGAGCATCCGGGCGACGTGCTGGTGTTCCTGCCGGGGCAGCGCGAGATCAACGAGGCGCTGTCGGCCCTCGGCCCTCTCCCCAACCCCTCTCCGCATCGGGGAGAGGGGCAAGGGGAGAGGGTGCTCTTCCTGCCCTTGCACGGCGAACTGTCGGTGGACCAGCAATCCGCCGCCCTCAACCCCGACCCCGACGGCCGCCGCCGCGTCATCCTCGCCACCAACGTCGCCGAGAGTTCGGTCACGCTGCCCGGCGTGCGCGTGGTCATCGACCAGGGCCTGGCGCGGGAACCGCGCTACGACCCGAACTCGGGCTTCTCGCGGCTCGAGACGGTGGCGATCTCGCAGGCCTCGGCCGACCAGCGCGCCGGCCGCGCCGGCCGCGTCGCCGAGGGCTGGGCATATCGCCTGTGGCCGCAGTCGCAGCGGCTCGAGCCCAACCGCACGCCGGAAATCGCGCAGGTGGAGCTGGCCGGGCTGGCGCTCGAGCTCGCCGCCTGGGGCGAGGCGCAGCTGCGCTTCGTCGATCCGCCGCCGTCGGGCGCGCTGGCCGCGGCCCGGGACCTGCTGCAGCGCCTGGGCGCCCTCGACGATGCGGCCCGCCTCACCGCCTTCGGCCGGCAGCTGCTGGCGCTGGGCACGCATCCGCGCCTGGCCGCGATGCTCAGGGCGCCGACGGATCCGCGCGAAGCCGCGCTGGCCTGCGACCTCGCCGCGCTGCTGGAAGCGCGCGACGTATTGCGCGAACGCAGCGATGCGCTGGCGCCGCGCTGGCAGGCGCTGGCCGCGTTCCGCGCCGGCCGGGCGCCCGGCAACGCCCACCGCGGCGCGCTCGCCGCCATCGACGCCGCCGCCAGGCAGTGGCGCCGCCGCCTGCGCATCGAGGCCGCGCCGCCGGCGGACGCGCCGGCGCACCTGCTCGGCGACCTGCTCGCGCACGCCTTCCCCGACCGCATCGCCCGCCAGCATCCGACCGACCCGCGCCGCGTGATGTTCGCCAACGGCCGCATGGGCCGCATGTTCGACGACAGCGCCCTGTTCGGCGAACCCTGGATCGTCGCCAGCGAGCTGCGCTTCGAGGCGAAGGACGCGCTGGTGCTGCGCGGCGCGCCGGTGGACGAGGCGCGCCTGCAGCGCGACTTCCCGCAGCGCTTCTTCGAGGGCGACGTGGTGCGCTGGGACGCCGCGGCGCGCGCCCTGGTCTCGCGCCGCGAGCGCCGCTTCGACCGCATCACGCTGGAATCGAAACCCGCGGGCCGCCCGGATCCGGCGCTGGCGGCGCAGGCGCTCACCGAGGCCGTCGGCGAACTCGGCCTCGAGGCCTTGCCCTGGACCGACGCGCTGAGGCAGTGGCGCGAGCGCGTGCGCTGCCTGCGCGAGTGGATGCCCGAGCTCGGCCTGCCCGACCTGTCCGACGAGGCGCTGCTGGCCACGCGCGAGGCCTGGCTCAAGCCCGCCTTCGCCGGCAAGGCGCGGCTCGATGCGCTGTCGGAGGAGGAGCTCGGCGAAGCGCTGAAATCCGGGCTCGACTGGTCGCTGCGGCAGAAGCTCGACCAGTTCGCGCCGCGCCGCATCCCCGTGCCCTCCGGCATGGAGCGCGGCGTCGACTACGCGCACGGCCAGCCGCCGGTGCTGGCGGTGAAGCTGCAGGAACTGTTCGGCCTGGCCGACACCCCGCGCGTGGCCGACGGCCGCGTGCCGGTGCTGCTGCACCTGCTCTCGCCCGGCGGCAAGCCGCTGCAGGTCACCCAGGACCTGCGCAGCTTCTGGGCCAACACCTACCCGGAAGTGAAGAAGGAAATGAAGGGCCGCTACCCGCGCCATCCCTGGCCGGACGATCCCTGGACCGCCACCGCCACCCACCGCGCCAAGCCGCGCGGCACCTGAGCCCCGGCCGCGCCGGCGGACGCGACACGTTCATCCCGACAGGCGTAATCTGGCCGCAGGTCTGCAGGTCGTTTCGTTTGTTTCCGCCCACCCCGGAGGTTGCCATGAGCAAGACGAAAGAGATCGTGTCCACCGCCGTCGCCAAGCTCGGTGACGCGAAAGAGGCCTTCCAGAAGGCCGACCTGGTCGGCAAGGCCAGCCGCATCGCCGGCGTCGGCGCCGGCCTGGCCATCGCCAAGAAGGGCGCGGGCGCCGCGGTGAAGACCGTGCGCAAGCATCCGGTCGGCACCGCCGTCGCCGCCGCGGCCCTGGCCGCCGCGGGTGCCGCGGTCTACCTGGCCCGCAAGAAGAAGGCCGCCAAGCCGGCCGCCAAGGGCGCGGCCACGGCCGCCGCCAAGCCGGCCGCGAAGAAGGCCGCCACGAAGAAGGCCGCCGCGCCCGCGAAGAAGGCCGTCGCCAAGGCCGGTGCCGCCAAGCCCGCCGCCAAGCGCGCCGCGGTGAAGAAGGCGGCGCCGAAGAAGGCCGCCGCGAAGAAGTAATCCCGGCCGCCGTGGCGGAACGCGAAGGGCGCCCCCGGGCGCCCTTCGTCCTTGCGTCGTTCCGCGCGGCTCAGTCGCCGAGGTGGCGGCCGGCGCGCAGGCTCAGCGGCCAGAACACCTCGCGCACCGCGGCCGGATCGCCCCAGGCCGCGGTGATCGCCGGCGTCGCCTCGGCCACCGCATCGCGGCCGGTGTCGCGCAGGAAGCGCTGCGCCGCCGACCAGGTGCGCAGGTAGGCCAGCAGGGCGGCGAGGTCCCAGGGCAGGGACATGCCGAAGTGCGGCACCTCGCTGATCGGCTCGAAGGGGAAGTGCAGGTGGCGGTAGCCGTCCTCGACGTGCCGGCGTTCGGGCGGCCAGTAGGGGCCGAGCACGCCCTCGTAGAGCGCGTGGATCGCCGCGTCCACCGCCCGGTCGACGCGGGTCAGGCCATAGCTCCAGATCGCGATGACGGCGCCGGGCCGCATCACCCGCTGGGCTTCGCTGCAGAAGCGGTGCACGTCGAACCAGTGGTAGGCCTGAGCGACGGTGACCAGGTCCACGGTGTGGTTGTGCAGCGAACAGTGTTCGGCCGGCTCGACGCGCCAGTGGATGCGCGGGTCCTGCGGCGCGGCGGCGATCTGCTCGGCGCTCGGGTCGCTGGCGTGCACGCGCTCGAAATGGTGGGCGAGGGCGAGGCTGGCCTGGCCGTTGCCGCAGCCCACGTCCCAGGCCAGGTCGTGGTGCAGGCACTGGTCGGCCAGCCACTGGAACAGCTCGCGCGGGTAGGTCGGCCGGGCCTGGGCGTACGCGGCGGCGTGGCCTGAGAAGTGGTCCTTGAACGCCATGCGGGATCTCCTCGCGCCGGCGCGCCGGCTCAGGGCGTGACTTCGCGGAAATGGCCGGGGGCCAAGCCCTCCAGCCGGTGCGGGCCGACCGCGAGGCGCACCAGGCGCAGGGTCGGCAGGCCGACCGCGGCGGTCATGCGCCGCACCTGGCGATTGCGGCCTTCGGTGATCGTGAGCTCGAGCCAGCTGTCGGGCACCGACTTGCGGAAGCGCACGGGCGGGTCGCGCGGCCACAGCCAGTCCGGCTGGCCGACCAGGGCCTGCACCTTGGACGGGCGCGTCACGCCGTCGTTGAGGGTGACGCCGGCGCGCAGCCGGGCCAGCTGCTCGTCGTCCGGCACACCCTCGACCTGCACCAGGTAGGTCTTGGGCCAGTTGAACTTCGGCGAGCTGATGCGGGCGATCAGCGGGCCATCGTCGCTGAGCAGCAGCAGGCCCTCGGAGTCGTGGTCCAAGCGGCCGGCGGCATATACGCCCGGCGGCAAGCCGAAACCGGCCAGTGTCGGCCGCGGCGGTTCCGTGCGGTCGGTGAACTGGCTCAACACGCCGTAGGGCTTGTTGAAGGCAAGCAGCATGCCGCCAGTGTAGTCCCATGGGACACTTCCTGTCCGCGCCGTCGCCGTGCCCGGCCGCCTCCGCCCACGAACCGCCCCGCCCGCCATGTCCCGACCCCATCCCCTGCGCCGGCTCGCCGGCTTCGCCCGCCCGCACCGCGGCACCGCCGTCCTGGCCTCGGTGTATTCGGTGCTCAACAAGGTCTTCGACGTGCTGCCCGAGCTGCTGATCGGCGTGGCGGTGGACGTGGTGGTGAACCAGGAGGCCTCGTTCCTGGCCGGCTTCGGCCTGCCCGATCCGCTGCACCAGCTGTACGCGCTGGTGGCGCTGACCATCGTGGTGTGGGTGCTCGAGTCGCTGTTCGAATACCTGTACGCGGTGAAGTGGCGCGGCCTGGCCCAGGACCTGCAGCACGCGCTGCGACAGGCCGCCTACGGGCACCTGCAGCAGCTGCCGCCGGCGACGATCGAACGCGAGCGCAGCGGCCGGCTGATGGCCGTGCTCAACGAGGACGTCAACCAGATCGAGCGCTTCCTCAACACCGGCGCCAACGACCTGATCCAGGTGGCGGTGAGTTCGCTGCTGGTGGGCGGCGTGTTCTTCGTGCTCACCGCCGACCTGGCGGCGCTGGCGATGCTGCCGATCCCGCTGATCCTGATCGGCGCGTTCTGGTTCCAGAAGCGGCTGGCGCCACGCTACGCGGCGGCGCGCGAGGCGGCGGGCACGCTGTCGGCGCGCCTGAACAACAACCTGGCCGGCCTGGCGACGATCCAGGCCTATACGGCCGAGGATTTCGAGGCCGAGCACCTGCGCCGCGCCTCGGAGGCGTTCCGGGCACGCAACGCCGAGGCGATCCGCTTCTCGGCGGCGATCACGCCGGTGATCCGCATGGCCATCCTCGCCGGCTTCGTGGCGACGCTGCTCTACGGCGGCTGGCTGACGCTGCGCGGCGAGCTGGGCGTGGGCAGCTATTCCGCGCTCGTGTACCTCACCCAGCGCCTGCTCTGGCCGCTGACCCGGCTGGCCGACATGACCGACCTCTACCAGCGCGCGATGGCTTCGGTGAACCGGGTGATGGACGTGCTGGACACGCCGGTCCCGCCGCGCGGCGCGCAGGTGCCGGCGACGCCGGTGCGCGGCGAACTGCGCTTCGAAGGCATCGGCCACGCCTACGACGGGCGGCCGGCGCTGCAGGGGATCGACCTGGTCGTGCCCGCGGGCGCCACCGTCGCCCTGGTCGGCGGCACCGGCGGCGGCAAGAGCACGCTGCTGAAGATCCTGCTGGGATTCCTGGCGCCGACGCAGGGCCGCGTGCGCCTCGACGGCGCCGACCTGGCGACGCTGGACCCGGCCGCGGTGCGCCGCGCGATCGGCTACGTCGCGCAGGAGCCCTTCCTCACCGACGGCACGGTGGCCGAGAACATCGCCTACGGCGAACGCGTGCCGGATCCGGACCGCGTGGAGGCCGCGGCGCGCGCCGCCGAAGCGCACGACTTCATCACGGCGATGCCGCGGGGCTATGCCAGCCCGGTCGGCGAACGCGGCGCGAACCTCAGCGGCGGCCAGCGCCAGCGCATCGCCCTGGCGCGGGCGCTGTACCGCGACCCGGCCATCCTGGTGCTGGACGAAGCCACGTCGGCGGTGGACAACGAAACCGAGGCCGCGATCCAGCATTCGCTGGCCACCGCCGCGCGCGGCCGGACGACGCTGGTGGTCGCCCATCGCCTGGGCACGGTGCGCCATGCCGACGCCATCCACGTGCTCGAGGCCGGCCGCATCGTCGAATCCGGCACGCACGACGAACTGCTGGCCCGCGGCGGCGCGTATGCCGGTATGTGGAAGCTCCAGACCGGCGACGCCTGAAAAAATGGGGTCAGACGATATTAACGATTCAATCGCGTGTTCGAGGCCGACCGACCGGCCGCGGCACGACCGCGCGGCCCGCTTGCCGGGCCAGTGCGTCCGCAAAGGCGGATGAGCCAACCGGCGACTGCGTCCTCGTCGCCTCGCGCAGCCGCTCGACGTCCGGATTCGCGCGCCCCAGGATCCCGCGCCACCGCACCTGGCGTTGGACCGGATCGCGCTCGAGCGAAAGGAAAACGTCGTGGTCCCGAACCCAGGCATCACGTCTCAACCCCAGGTGGTGGCTGGCGCTCGACCACGGCCAGTCCCACGCCTGCGCGCACAAGCCGGCGCGCACCGGATTCTGCTCGACGTAGGACATGCAGTTGAGCAAGTAGGCGTCGCTGTCCACGACGCAGGAGCGAAACCGCCCCTCCCACAGCGTTCCCGTCCGGCCCCAGCGCCGGTTGACCTGCCGCGTGTAGCGGCCCGCGGCCGATTGCATGAACTTGCCGATGGCGCCGGCCACACCCGCGCTGGCCAGCAGGTGGACGTGGTTGCCCATCAGGACGTAGGCGTGGATGCGCACGTCCCAGCGCTCCGCCGCGCCCGCCAGCGCGATGAGGTAGGCGTGGCGATCCAGCGATTCGCGGAACACCGGGCAGCGGTCCACGCCCCGGTGGGTGATGTGGAGGGGGTAGCCGGGCGGGTCGAGTCGTTCGCGGCGCATGGTGGAAAGCCTGGCCGGAGCACCGGCGCCCCCGCGCCCGGGATTCAGCACACCGCCGGATAAGCCAACGTGCGCTTCAATCGTTAATATCGTCTGACCCCATTTTTGGATACCGCTTGTGAAGCGACTCCTGCTGGCCGCCGCCTTCGCCGCCGCCCTTCCGGCCCAGGCCGAGACCCGGCTCTTCCACGCCGACCGCCTGCTCGACGTGCGCAGCGGGCGCTGGCTCGAGAACGCCTGGATCCTGGTCGAGGACGGCCGCATCGCCGACCTCGCCCACGGCCCCGGCGCGATGATCATCACCACCGACACCGAGATCGTCGACCTGAGCGGCTACAGCCTCGTGCCCGGCCTGATCGACATGCACGTGCACCTCGATTCCGACCCGACCTACGGCGGCTACACCGGCCTGCAGTTCAACGACCGCTTCTGGTCGGCGCTGGCGGTCAAGCACGCCGGCGAGACGCTCGACGCCGGCTTCACCACCGTGCGCAACGTCGGTTCGGATGCCTGGAACGACGTCGGCCTGCGCCAGGCCATCGACGCCGGCAAGCTGCGCGGCCCGCGCATCGTCAGCGCCGCCTACAGCTTCGGCGCCACCGGCGGCCACTGCGACAGCACCTACTTCCCGCCCTCGATGCAGGAAGCCAACCCCTACAACGCCGACAGCCCCGAAGCCGCGCGCCGCAGCGTGCGCGAGCTGCGCAAGTACGGCGCCCAGGTGATCAAGATCTGCGCCACCGGCGGCGTGTTCTCGCGCAACACCGAACCCGGCCAGCAGCAGATGCGCGAGGACGAGATGCGCGCCGTCGCCGAGGAAGCCCACCAGTGGGGCCTGGCCGTGGCCGCGCACGCGCACGGCGCCGAGGGCATCAAGGCCGCCGTGCGCGCCGGCGTGGACACCATCGAGCACGCCAGCCTGGTCGACGACGAGGGCATCGCCCTGGCCCGCAAGGCCGGCACCTGGTTCTCGATGGACATCTACAACACCGAGTACACCCAGGCCGAGGGCCGGCGCAACGGCGTGCTCGAGGACAACCTGCGCAAGGACCGCGAGATCGCCGAACTCCAGCGCGAGAACTTCCGCCGCGCCCACGCCGCCGGCGTGCGCATGGTCTACGGCACCGACGCCGGCGTGTACCCCCACGGCCAGAACGGCCGCCAGTTCGCGCTGATGGTGCGCTACGGCATGACGCCGCTGCAGGCGATCCAGTCGGCCACCGTCAACGCCGCGCTGGCCCTGCGCCGCGAGGACGTCGGCGTGGTCGAAGAAGGCCGCTGGGCCGATTTCGTCGCGGTGAAGGGCGACCCGACCGCCGACGTGCGCCTGCTCGAGGCCATCCCGGTGGTGGTGAAGGGCGGCGACGTCGTCAAGGACGCGCGCTGAGGGCCGCGCCCCGCGCGCCGGCCGGGCCCTCGCCCGGCGCCGACGCGGCGAAATCACTGCCGCGCAGGCGCAGCTGTTCGTCCAGGCGCCGCTGCAGCGCGCCCGAGGGCGGCGCCGGCGCCGGGCCGCCCAGGCGCCGGTGCAGCAGGGTTTCCAGCAGGTAGTACCAGGCCTCGCGCGAGTGCTCGTCGGCCACGCCGTGGTCGGCGTCCGGGTCGAGGAACAGCGTCACGTCCTTGCCCAGCGTGCGCAGCGTCGCCGCGTAGTGGGTGACGCCGCGGATCGGCACGCGCTCGTCCTGGCCACCGGCGACCAGCAGCACCGGCCGCCGCAGCCGGGCCGCGTTGGCGATCGGCGACTGCTCGGCCAGCCGCCGCATCAGCGCCGCGTCGGCCGGGTCGGCGCCGAGGTCGCGCATGCTCGCCGCCATCGGGATGCCCGGCATCATGTCCTGGCCGGCGCCGAGGTATTCGCGCATCACCCAGCCGAAGTCCGCCGGCGGCACGCCGGCCGCCGCGGCGCGGAACAGCGACGGCTCGAACGTGGCGCCCAGCAGCGCCGCGTAACCGCCGAAGGAGGCGCCGGCGATCGCCACGCGCTCCGGATCGCCCACGCCGGCGGCGAGCAGCCAGCGCGTGCCTTCGACGATGTCGGCGAGCACGCGGCCGCGGCCGAAGTCGCCGCGCGCCGCGAACATCAGGTCCCGCCCCAGCCCGGTCGAGCCGCGGAAGTTGGGCTGGAACACCGCGTAGCCGCGGTTGGCCAGCAGCTGCGCGTCGCCGCTGAATTCCGGCCGCACCAGGCTGTGCGGGCCGCCGTGCACGATCACCACCAGCGGCGCGCGCGCGGCGTCGACGCCCGGCGGCAGGTGCACGAAGCCGTGCAACCAGCGCCCGTCGGAGGCCTGCCAGCGCACCGGCCGCTTGCGCGCCAGCACCGCCTCGTCGGGGCGCGGCACCGGCTTGCCGTCGAAGACGAAGCCGGCGTCGGGCAGCAGCTCGCGCAGCGCGCCGTCGGCGCCGGCCAGCCACCAGCGCGCGCCGCGCAGCGTGTCGCCCTGCTCCTGCACCAGCCAGGCGTCGCCGCCGACGCTCGTGCGCAATATGCGGCCCGGGAAGCGCGCCTGCAGCGCCGCCAGGCGCGCCGCGTCGGCCGGCTCCAGCGCCACCTGCCGCGGCACCGTGCTGCGCCAGCCGAGCAGGCGCGGCCGGCCGTCGCGCGGATCCACCGCCAGGTCGGCCAGGTCCGCTTCGCCGGCCGGGTCCTGCATCACCCGCCGCAGCGCGCCCTCGCGCGAGACATGGAACAGCGCCGACAGGTCGCCCTCCGGATTGCCCCACAGCCAGGCACCGCCGTCGGGCGCCACGCCGACCGGCTGGCAGCGCCGCAGGCGGCTGCAGGCCAGCACCTCGTGCATGCCGCCGTCCGGATCGACGCGATGCAGGGCGTGGCGCGACGCCACCGCGAACAACACCCAGGCGACGCGGCCGTCGGCCGCCAGCGCGAGCTCGACGATGCGGCGCGGATCGTCGAGCAGCACCGTTTCGCGGCCATCGCCCGCCAGGCGCAGCACGCGCCAGCGGCCGGCGGCATCGGCGCGCGCCGGGCGTTCGAGCAGGAGCACGGCCTCGTCATGGCCCGGCGCAGGACCGAGGAACTCGCGCCGCGACAGGCCACCCAGCACGGCCCATTGGCCGCCGCCGCGCTGGCCCGCCACCGGCAGGCGCGCCAGCTGCCGCGGTTCGGGCAGCAGCAGCCAGCGCCCGTCGCGGGTCCAGGCGAGGTCGGTGGCGGTGGTGCGCGGCAGCACCAGGCGCGGCTCGCCGTCGGGCAGCGCCTGCAGCCACACGCTGGTGCGGCCGCCGCGCTCGAGCAGCCAGGCCAGGTGCCGGCCATCGGGCGCAAGCGACACGTGGCGCAGCTGCGGCTGGGCCAGGAAGGCGGCGCGCGGCAGCGGCGGCGGCAGCGGGCGCGCGCGTTCGACGGCCAGGGCCTCGCGCAGCGCGGCGCCGGCGTCCGCGCCCGCATCCGCATTCGCCAGCATCGGCAGGGCCAGCAGGGCGATCGCCACCCAGCGCCGGCATCGGGTCCGGACGTCCATCACGCGCTCCTTGAAGGTCGGGGCTCAGGCCGCGGCGGGCAGGGCCGCGGGCAGCGGGTCGAGGGATTCGCGCCGCGGCACCAGCCACCACAGCGCCATCAGCGCCGGCAGGCCCAGCAGCGCGCAGCCCAGGCACCAGGCCAGCCGGCCGCGGCCCGACAGCGCGGCGCGGCGCGAGCGCAGCACGCCCAGCAGCAGGGCCAGCAGCATGCCGCCCGCGCCGACGGCGGTCGCCAGCGCCGGGCGCGGCGGCGGGGCGCGCAGGTGGCCGGGCTGCGGCGGCGAGAACAGCGGGCGCAGCGCGCCCAGGCCGGTGCTGATCGCCGGCGACATCCACCAGGTCTGCCAGGTGAACACCGGGCCGTAGCCGGTCGGCAGCTCGCGCCGCGCGATGTCATCCACGCGGCCGTCGCCGTGCACGCGCAGCAGCTGCTGGAAGGACGGGCCCTCGCCGTTGTGCCGCAGCCGCGTGAGGGTGAACGACACCAGGTGGCCGTCGAGCAGCTCGAGCACGTCCACGCGCGTGAGGTTGCCCACCGCGCCGGGCAGCGGCAGGCGCTGGCGGGTCGCCAGCATCGCCTCGCCGAGCCGCAGCGGGCGCGCGTCGTAGAGGTAGAGCGCGCGGTCGCTGAGCAGGGCCAGGCGATCGCCCGTGAGCTCCAGGCCCGCGATCATCTCGCCCGCCGGCAGCGCGATGCGCGGCAGCACGCGGCCGGTCTCGGCGTCGTACTGGTGCACGGTGCCGCGGCCCACCAGCAGGCCGGCCGGGCCGGGCAGCGGCGGCGAGGGGAAAGGCGCGTCGCCGTCCACGCCCAGCATGCCGACGCGGCCCGGCTCGCCCACGCGGTAGCCGACGAAGCGGCGCAGGTCGTGGCTGAACACCCAGCGCAGGCGGCGCTCCTCGTCGTCGAACTCCATCGGCGCGAGGTTGGTGAGTTCGCCGTAGCGCGGGTTCTCGGGCAGCGACAGGCCCAGGGTCTGGATGTCCGAGATCGCCGCCTGCTCGCGCCACAGCGGCGCTTCGGTCGCCGTGCTGCCGGCCAGGCCCATCGCCAGCAGCGCCGGGCCCTCGGCCTGGTCGGCTTCCTTGGCCGACCCCGGCACCAGCGCGGGCAGGTTGTTCGGATGCGAACCCTGGGCGATCCACAGCAGCTCGGCCGCCGTGCCCGCGGCCATCAGCAGCAGCCACATCATCACCGTCGCCGGCGCCACCGCCAGCAGGGCGCGCGCGCCGCGCGGCAGCGAGGACAGGTCGGGCTTGAAGGCGACCAGCGCCAGCGCCAGCAGCCAGGCCAGCACCAGGCCGTGCAGCGCCAGCACGCCGGCGCCGGTGGCGTAGGCCGCGGGCAGCAGGGCCAGGAACACGAGCGGCGCCGGCGCCGCGCGCCGCGGCAGCAGCATCGCCGCCGCGCCGCTGAGGTAACCGATCAGCGCGTAATCGAAAGCCGCCAGGCACAGCAGGCCGTGGCGCAGGTCGAGCACGCGCGGCGTGGCCAGCGCCTGCCAGGCGGCGGTGGCCAGCAGCGGCAGCAGGATCGCCAGCGCCAGCAGCAGCGCGCCGGCGCCCAGCAGCGCCAGGGCGATGCGCCGGTGCGCCAGCGGCCGGTGCAGCAGGTTCAGCCAGGGGTTCGGGCGGCGGTAGCCACCCATCTGGTACAGGCCCAGCAGCAGGCCGGTCAGCGCGTACACCGCGCCGAAGACGTAATAGACCTCGGGCGGCTGCTGGGCCAGGTCCACCACGCGCGCCAGGAACACCAGCGCGCCCAGGTGCAGCAGCGCGTACACGCCGGCCCAGGCCAGGAAGCGCCGGCATTCGGCCTTGAAGATGTCGGACATGTCGGGATCCCGGGTCAGGCGGCGGCGGGCGCCGCGTGGTTCTTGGCGAGGAAGCCGTTGACGGCGCGGTCCAGCCCCACCGGCATGCGGTTGACCGACCGCGCGCCGGCGGCGCGCAGGAAGCCCGCGAAGGCCTCGTCCTGGTCGAGCACCAGGTAGTGGTGCAGGCCGTCGATGCGCTGCACCTGCAGCAGGCCCGGCACGGTGCGCGGGTCGGGGCCCTTGAAGGGGATGTCGGCCACCCAGTACGACACGCGCGCGACGAACTCGTCCGGCGCCGACATGTTCCTCAGCTCGCCCTGCTCGAGGATGATCAGGTTGTCGGCCACGCGCTCGATCTCGTCCATCTGGTGCGAGCAGTAGATGACCGTGCAGTCGTCGCCGGTGTTGCTGTACATCAGCGCCTCGAGGAAGGCGCGCTTGGCCACCACGTCCAGGCCCAGCGTGGGCTCGTCCAGCACCAGCAGCTCCGGCCCCTGCGCCAGCGCCAGCGCGAGGTTGAAGCCGGCGCGTTCGCCGCGCGAGAGTTCGGACACCTTCTGCCGCGGCAGCACGTGGTAGTGGCCGAGCACCTCGTCGTACAGGCGCGGGTTCCAGCGCGGGTACAGCCGGCGCTGGGCGGCGGCGATGTCCTCCACGCGCATCCAGCCGGGCAGGGTGTGTTCCTCGTTGACGAAGCCGATGCGGCCGCGGTCGCCGGGCGTGAGCCGCTGGCTGTCGCGGCCCAGGATGCGCGCCTCGCCATCGGTGGGCGCGAGGAAACCCAGCAGGATGCGGAACAGGGTGGACTTGCCGGCGCCGTTGGCGCCGACGATGGCGTGGATGCGGCCGCGCGGCACCTGCAGGTCCAGTCGGTTGAGCGCGAGCTTGCGGCCGTAGCGCTTGCTCAGCGCGCGGGTCTCGATGACGAAGTCGGACATGGTCGGCTCCGCTCAGGCCCGCTTGCGCGGCGCGAAGGCGCGCAGTTCGGCGTCGATGCGGCCCAGGACCGCGTCGGCCGGCAGGTCCAGGGCCACCACGTCGTGCACGAAGCGGGTCACCGCCTCGTCGAAGCGCTTGCCGCGTTCGGCCTCGCTCAGGCGCTGGCGCGGCGGCGCCACGAACAGGCCCAGGCCCTGGCGCGATTCCAGCCAGCCTTCGGCCGTGAGTTCGGCATAGGCCTTGGCCACCGTGTTGGGGTTGATGCCCAGCTGCTGGGCCAGGCCGCGCACGCTGGGCAGCTGGTGGCCGAGGGAGAGTTCGCCGGTGGCGATCTTCATCCTGACGCCGTCGACGATCTGCCGGCTGATGGGCCGGGCGTCGCCGGTGGCGATTTCGAGCATGAGGGCTTGGGTGCGGGCCATGATCCGTCCTAACTGTCCTATGTGTGCTAGGACAGTAAAGACAGCCGGCGGGGCCTGTCAAGGCCCGGGAGAGTCCCCCCGTCGATCACGCGGGGTGGAGCGGGGGCGGGTACCGGAGCGGCGGGCGTTCGCTGGACGCTCGGGACGGCCCGAGCTCATCGCTACTCGATGGTGCAGGCGTCAACGACGATGTCCATGCGGCTGACCAGGCGCCATTTGCCATTGGCCTGACGCACCCACGTGCGTTCCATGCGCGTGGTCGTCCCGTCCATGGAGCTGCCGCACGACTCAATCTTTATCGTGTCGCCCGGAAATATGTTCCTGTGGTCCCACGGACCCGGAATGTAACCCTCCTCGCACCCGGTGGTGTCGCACAACTCCCCGACTTTCGCAGCGGCATCGCCCGGCGTGCGGCACGTCGTACGCGTCAGCGTCACCTTCAGGGCGAAGGCGCGCGGGGGCATCCGCGGTTCGGCTGCATCCTGACGGCTGAAGGGAATGACCTGCTCCGGCGGCACCGCGCGATCGAGGAACTTGTAGAGTTCGCTGCGAGTGACGTCTCCCGTGACAAGCTCAGAACGCTCCGACTTCGTGCAAACGGACTCCGTCGTCGACCCCCGCGGTCGCTCCGTGCCGACAGGCCGTACGGCAATTTCGCCCTCGGTGCTCCTGCCCTCCTGCGCGTACAGCGCGACGAGGACAAGGCCAGTGATCAAGAACCTCGCCGAAACACCCTTCATCCTTGCCGCCTCCCCGTGGACACATTGCGGTCAACGACAGGGGGGGCATCTGGCGGCCAGGGGCGGCCGGGCAGGACCGCCCCGGGAAACCCGATAAGAAAGCCCTCCGCGGGGGAGGGCTTTCCTGGCGCCGCGGTGCGGCGTGGCCTCACTCGGCCTTGGGCTGGCCCTCGGCCGGCGCCGCGTCCGGGCTGGGCTTCACGAAGCGCAGGGTCATGCGGTCGCTCTCGCCGATGGCGGCGTACTTGGCGCGCTCTTCCTCGGGGTGGTTGTTCGAGGGCGGCAGGGTCCACACGCCGTTCGGGTGGTCCTTGGTGTCGGCCGGGTTGGCGTTGACCTCGCTCTTTTCCTCGAGCACGAAGCCGGCGGCGGTGGCCAGGCCGATCACATAGTCCTCGGGCAGGTAGCCGCTCTCCTTCACCTCCTCGAAGGTCTTGCCCGGCGCCGCGCGGTGCTCGACCACGCCCAGCACGCCGCCCGGGCGCAGCACTTCGAAGAAGCCCTTGAACATCGCCGCTTCGTCGCCCGACATCGTCCAGTTGTGCACGTTGCGGAAGGTCAGCACGACGTCCATCGAGCCCGGTTCGCCGAACACCGGCGCCTTCGGGTCGTACTCGACCAGGGTGGCGTTGCCGTACACGTCCGGGCGCTCGGCCAGCTTGGCGCGCAGCTTGTCGTTGTTGGTGGCGTAGTACTGCTGGGCGCGCTCGCTGCCGGCCTTGGCCGGATCGACGAGGGCGCCGACGTAGCGGCCCTTGTCCTGCGGCAGCGGCGCCAGGATCTCGGTGTACCAGCCGCCGCCCGGGCTGATCTCGAGGATGGCCTGCGAGGGGCCGACGCCGAAGAAGGCGAGCGTTTCGCGCGGGTGGCGGGCGGCGTCGCGCGCGACGTTGGCCGGGTCGCGCCAGTTGCCGGCGAGGATGGCGTCGAGCGGGTCGGCCGCGGGTTCGACGGCGGGCGCGGTCTCGGCCGGCGCGGCGTCGGCGGTCGTCGCGTCCGCGCTGGCGTCGGCCGGCGGCGCGGCCTCGTCGGCCGGCTGGCAGGCCGCCAGGGTCAGCGCGAGGGCAAGGGCGAGCGGGGTGGCGGTGAGGCGCATGCAGGGCTCCGGGTGGGCTGGGGTGGAAAGGCCCGGAGGCTAGCACGCAGTGGCGTTAAGTCCCGGTGGGCAGGCGATCGTCATGCGGAAGGCGCATGATCCCCCTTCCCTCCCGCGGACGCCGGGAGGTGCCGGCGCCCGGCCCCGGCCTGCGGCCGCGCGCCGGCCCGCCCCGATAAGCAATCGCTATGGGCCCGTTCGGAAAAAAGAATTTCACCTATCGAACCGACGGGATCAATCTGTTTTCTCAACCACCGGTCCACCCACCCAGGAGAGAACCATGAGCAGCGAATCCAAGTGCCCCGTCCACCACATCGGCATGGGCAAAGGTCCCCGCAACCTCGACTGGTGGCCGAACCAGCTGGACCTGTCCCCGCTCACCGTGCACTCGTCCAGGACCAACCCGCTGGGCCCGGGCTTCGACTACCGCAAGGAATTCCAGACCCTCGACCTCGACGCGGTCATGGCCGACCTCAAGGCACTGATGACGGACTCGCAGGACTGGTGGCCGGCCGACTACGGCAACTACGGCGGCCTGATGGTGCGCCTGACCTGGCACGCCGCCGGCACCTACCGCATCCATGACGGCCGCGGCGGCGCCGGCACCGGCGACCAGCGCTTCGCGCCGCTCAACAGCTGGCCCGACAACGGCAACCTCGACAAGGCCCGCCGCCTGCTGTGGCCGATCAAGAAGAAGTACGGCAAGAAGCTCAGCTGGGCCGACCTGCTGGTGCTGGCCGGCAACGCCGCGATGGAAGGCATGGGCTTCAAGACCTTCGGCTTCGCCGGCGGCCGCCCCGACATCTGGGAGCCGAACGTGGTCGACTGGGGCCCGGAGACGAAGTGGCTGGCCACCAGCGACACCCCGGGCAGCCGCTACAGCGGCGAGCGCGACCTCGCCAACCCGCTGGCCGCGGTGCAGATGGGCCTGATCTACGTGAACCCGGAAGGCCCGGACGGCAAGCCCGACCCGCTGGCCTCGGCCCGCGACATCCGCGAGACCTTCGCCCGCATGGCGATGAACGACGAGGAGACCGT
>VFQN01001178.1_pt1 | contig 45127 bp, 69 predicted proteins | sample 3512371 | NCBI WGS metagenome assembly VFQN01 (sample SAMN10412370, study PRJNA504923) | tailings metagenome | isolation source: Replicate 2 from Balatoc abandoned mine | place: Philippines: Itogon, Benguet | collected 2017-08-28
AAAATAGGTCTCCGATAATCCCATAACCCTTCTCCTGAAAAAAAAAAAAAAAAAAAATACATCGACCAGGCCCAGGGTATCGTCTGCTCACGTGTTCACTGTTGAAATGCACACGGACGACGGAATGCAGTGACTGCAGGTGGAATAATGCGAACAGTCTGAAACCCAGTGGAGAGTGAACGCACATCCAACATCTCAACGTGCTCCAGGTGCTTGGCTACCCTGGTCTACCACACCCTCCCTAAGCCCCCACAACATGTTATAGCAAGCAGGGCAGCTCAGCTCGCCCTTATGGAGCCAGAGGAGCCCGCCTAGCGCTATGATGTTATTAGTTAGTGTAAGCGCAGCGTCAGCCTCCAGTATCCGCTGTTGCAAACGCCTGGCCTGGCCTGGCCGTACTTGAGCTTGTGGTCATAACACCACCATCACAACTGTAGTAGAGGACGTCATGCACCACGGCATGCAGTCTAACCCACCCAAACGGCGACCACCCTTACCGCCGCCGAAGGTGCACGCGATCACTGGGCAAGCTGTGCAGGCTCAAGCCGCCTTCTATCCTGGCAGCCTTGAACCCCTCATACTACGTACCCTTTCTCAAGCTGTCGATACATGCGCCATGCGCTTTGTCACGCCAGTTGACTATTCTTACGGGCTCACATTATCACCTCAATTACTCAATAGTGTGTGCACCCACGCACCAAGCATGCCGTAAACCACCCACAACATGCTGTACCGTGCGCTGCTGCTCACCTGAACCATGCCCTCACTCGCACCGCTCCAAAACCATACCTTCATTCGCGCCACACCCTACTGACTCGCTCAGCCCTTCCAACCATATCCGAAGGGCCCCTGCTGCGAAGCCCCCACGGACAGCTAGTAAGCCACGCACTAACCGTCTCCCCCACACACCTAGTCAGCTACATCCTGCTGCCGCTCCCCCCCGCGCACAAACCCAGCAAGCAACGCGCCGCTACAGCGTGACACCTCCGCGCATACCTGCTCACCGGTAGCCATGTATCAAGTGGTTTCTCCCGCTACACATCTGTTCACATGCCCTGCTACGCCTGCACGCCCCTCTGCCTGGCCCACTGCGCCGCCAGCTGCGCCGCCACGCGGCGCCATGGCGTGGGCTGCCAGCCCAGCAGCCGCCGCGCGTTGGATATGTCCACAGGCCAGTGCACGTCCGTGTACACCAGGTTGACTGCAGCAGCACAACAAGCACGGGCAGGCACATGGCGGCAGGTCAGCGAGATTGGTACGGTACTTGGGGACAGGCTGGACGCAAAACCGAGACGTTGTTGTACTGCAAGCACCGAGTACGAGTGCATGTAGGACAAGATATAGTCACTGATTCACCAAACAGTAGCACAGCGTGGTGGCGCGCTGGCCTGCGCGTGGTTGTGGCCGGTGGCGACGCATTCAAGGCCCCCTGAAACAAAAGCCTAGCAAGCTTGCTCTTCCATGCATACAGCACCCGTTTGCGTGCTGGCGGCGAGGCTGCCCTAGTCGGTTCCTGCTTTGGCCACGCGTACCACCCACGGTGCCTACTGTCTGTCTGCCGGCCCGCCATCTGCCGTTCCCTTTGGTCTCACCCTTGAACAGCCGCGGGTCAATGACCGCCACGCCGAACACCCGCCCCGTGAACTCGTTGACACGTGCCAGCCCGCCGATCAGCCACCGCGGCACGCTGCCCACCACAGGCATGCCGTACGCGTTGACCGCCGTACCACCACCCCGCTGCCCCTGGCCCTGCCCATGCGCCGCCGACTCGCCAGACCCGCTGCCGGCGTCACCGCTGCTGCTGCCGCCTGACTGCTGCAGGGATGGCAGCGGGGGAAAGGCGGTCCCGCCCGCAAAGTCCGCATACAGGAAGGGGTCCGTGATGGGGTCGTGCGACAGGTGGAACGCGCGCCCGGCAATGGCGCTGCCGTCGTCCTGCTGGCTCCCCTCTTGCTGTCGCTCCTGCTTCTGCTCCTGCCGCTGCTCCCCAGCGGTGCTACCGGACTTGGACGTGGTGGTGGTGGTGGCACTGGTGGCAGAGGCGGGGGAACAGGTGGGGATCTGCAGCAGGCGCTGTATCGCCATGGCGTGTGCGCGACCCGCGTCCTCCACCCACACCACGGGGGACAGGGCGGTGCCGGGGCCCACATAGGGCTTGCCCTGCAGCACGTTGGTCACGATGCCCTGCGGCCAGGACGGAGACAGGGGCAGGGGTGAGGTTCGCTACTGGCGGCAGAGAAGGGGGCTACTGGAGTCTGTGCGGCATAGGGCACGTCCAGGAGCACGTTGGTCATGATGCCTCTGGGCGCCTGGGGGCACACGGTGGGTAGGGCGGAGGCGGCCGGGTTGCGTTGCTGTCGTGACACTCGCGAGGGGCGGTGCTGCCATCTAAGCAGGGCAGTGCAGGTGTGCGCAGTGCTGTCCCGGAGGGTACCGATACCAAATGTGCATCTTAAGGGCAGGCCTTTCGGCTGCCGTGCCAGGTGCCTGCAACATGTGGTCTACGCCGCAGATGGCCCCCGATGGTACCATGTTCACGCTGCAGCCATGCGGTACGCATGTTGCCAGTCCAAAACATAACCAGGATTCGGGTTGCATCCCTTGAAAGCCACAAGGCCCATGCATCCCAATGCACACCCCCATGCAGTCCAGCCGTACCACGTCGTTGATACCGTAGATGCCTGCCGGGCGCAGCGCCACTGTGCGCAGCTGCTGGCAGTTGGCCGACAGCACCAGCTGCTCGGCCATGGCCTTGCTGCACGGCAGACAGCGTGTGTTGTTGCAGGACACAATCAGCTGCGGCGGCAGATGTCAAAGGCCAGGCCGGTCCTTGCGCAAGCATACCGGTATGCATTGACCGGGGGGCATGCCAGATGCCACCGGGCGACGAGATGAAAGGGAGTTATGGGCAAATCTCTACACACACAGCAGCTGACTGCAGCAAAGACCATTTGAGAATGGGCAGACTGGCCTGAAAGCTCCCCCGGCAGCGTCATCAGCCCAACCACCACCAACTACCAACCACGCAGTGGTCCCCATCCCACCCTTTGCCAACCCACCTCCTTGCGTACTCCCCGTTGAGTCGCTCCGGGGGCGGCAGCGGTGCGTCCTCCAGCGCGGGGGGCGGCACAGGCTGGGAGGCGGGCGGGTTGGTGGCGGTGTCCAACGTCACCGAGGCTGCAGGGAGGGGAGCAGGAGGGCAATGTCAAGTCAGCCCGCAGCCGTGGATAGCGCCGTGGGGTAGCAGCCGGGAGGTGGTCAAGCGCGTCGTTGGGCCCGTAACCCACTGTCCCCATTGCCTGCCAGCTGCTCGTCCATAGCCCCGCAAAGACGAGACCTTCCCAGGCACGTGCCCTTAACTCGCCGCACAAGCACACCCTCGACGAGGTATACAAGAGCGCCAATATGGGAGGTCGCAAAGCAGGCTGTTGGCGGCTCACGGTGTTGCAAACCGGTGCAACGCGAGTACCAAGGGAGGAACCTACCCGATGAGGTGTACACCAGCGCGGACACGCCCATCTCGACGCATCCCTCCACAATGTGTCTGGTGCCCTTGACATTGACCCGCTCCAGGAGCCCGGGTGGTGTGGTCACGGTAGCCAGTGCGGCAGCTGTGTGTACGACACCGGTGCAGCCCTCGAGCGCCTTGAGCACGTGGCTGTACGAGCACACGTCGGCCTGGATGTACGTCGCGTCGGGCAGGAGCGGTCCGAAGCGGTCGTGTACGGCAGCGTCCATGACGACAAGCTCGACATTGGAGCCAAGGATGTCGTGTATGTGACGTACGATAGTACTGCGGGAACGTGGGAACTGCGTTGGTTATGCAGTGTGCGTGAAGGGGCCGAGCGGGTGCACAGGGCGGGGAAGGGTGCGCTGTGTAGGGAAGGGGATGTGTATATGCACAGCGCGGGGGAGCGCAGAGGCCTCCTTCGGTGCGCTCTGCAGGGACCGGGCTAGGTGAAGAAGCATGCAGAGACGCAGGGCGGCATGGCGGTGCAAAGCAGAGAGGACGTAACTCCGTGCTGTAGTTCGATGGACAGGGACGAGGCAAAGGCGTGGTAAGGTAAGGGGCCAACCCTCCACACCCGTCCGGACGTAACCCGGACAAGAAGACGAGCAGACGGAGATGCCCACGGACACACGAAGCTGTCGAGATCATTTCAACATCACGTTACAAACTCGTATACACACCTGCCTAGGAAGCCGCAGCCTCCTGTGATAAGGACTCGCTTCCGGTCCTTGCTGCCGTTCGCAGCGCGCCTCTCCTGGACCACATTGTACACCAGTTCCTGAGCAGATTGCTGCAATATTTTCTGGTTTCGAAGGTATGCAAGGCTAGCTGCTGCCCCAATCGCGCCAATCCCGCCCGCCAAGAGCAACGTTCCGCTCGATACAGTCATCGCAGGAATCACCGCGCAGCTTGATCACGAATAAGTAATAATTTTACTACAGCAGCCTTTGTACCTTTCCAGAGCAAACCCGTCATCCATCCGGGCACATGCAGAAATTTACTGATTGACAACGGTTTACAACAAATGACGAATCGTTAAGCTAATGAGTGGTGCTGTCTCTTTGAAGCGTTGATTGCAGCATCATCTGTCCCCGAACGGGGCTGCCCTGAAGGGCGCATCTCCTGTTGGTGGCTGGGCCGGTACAGGCCATGATCCCGGCGTATAGCCTCCTTGAGAGCATCGCAAACAAAAGTGGCGTCTACGCCATGCTCCTGCGCCTCAGCGCCCCGGCCTGCTACCAGTTCGCAAGGCACCTGCTGCGCTGCGCAGCACCCGCAGCAGCAGGAAGCCCTGCTGCGTCCACAGTAAGCCCAGGGAGTGTGGCAGAGGAGGCAGCGGGAGCAGGTCCCCTGACAGTGGCGCACCCCACATCGGGACCGCCTCCCGCCTGCCGCGGATCCCTCCCGTCCCTACCCCACATCCGTGCCAGCCAGCCGCCCTGGTGCCTCCAGCACACGCGCCCCTACTCCGCAGCTGCTTCCAACCCAGGAAAATCTCCCCCGCCAACCCCAGTCAGTCCGCTATCAGGTGTCACCGGGCGCCTACTGCGACAGCACCCCCGGGTGCACCCACAGCCTCCGGCGCAGCAACCCCCACGCGAAGACAGCGGTCCCACCTCTCCTCCCCATGCATCCCAAGCAACCCAGGCGAGGCTCGAGCCCCCTTCGTCCGCGAAACAGGGCAACATTGCACCGGCGCAGCCGCGTCAGCACAAGCTCCAGTACAAGCTGACCCCCAAGGAGGAGGCAGACAATGCCGAGGCCATGGCAGAAGCCATAGTCCAGAACGCCCAGCGCCGCCCGCCCCTGGCGAACAAAACCGGCCGCCTCACCCGCCGCCCCCCGCGCACCGACTCCGCCCCCCTGCCCACCCTGTCCGCCTGCCCCGACATCCTCTCCCTGTCCTACCACCTGAACCGCAACAGCTACACCTACAGCCTGCACCACATCGCCGTCGCCCTCCGCACCTTAACCCACGTGATAACCCACGGCCCGGCCGCCAGCAGCTTCCCACTGGTCCAAGACCCTACCACACCCACCCCTCCCTCCCTCACCCCGGACACTGCCACCGCCACCGCCACCGCCACCGCCAGCTATGTTCCCGACCATCTGTCACTCTCCACCGCCGCAACCCACGCCAGGCGGCTGTGCGTCCTGGTGGCGACGCAACCCCTGGGCTATGAGAAGAACATCCGGCACGTGGCAGCGTGCCTGCAGGCGGTTTCGGACCTGCCGCCCGCCGTGGCCCGGTACGACCGGTACGGCGAGCTGGCGTGGCCCTTCCTGAAGCGCCTGGCGGGCGCCAGCTGCCTTAGCAGGCTGCGGGAGGAGCCGCCGCAGGTGGGGGCTCGCTGGTCGTTCGCAGCTAGAAGGCCGCACTCGGGCAGCAGCAGGTGGCATGCTATCCAGGGAGGGGAGATACCCACAGAAACTGCTGTTTGCGTTCTGTTGCCGCTCGGTTTCCAAGCATGAGTTGCTGCATGCAATTTGGATGCAGGTGCTGGTGTCGCTGCTGGAGGCGCTGGCACGGCTGAGGGCCCGCACCTGGGGTGGCGCGCAGCTGGGCAAGGCGGAGACGGCAGCCCTGGAGGAGGTGGGGGCGCATGGGGCGTGCCTTTCGTGGTTTGACCCATGGCTTGCGTGGCAACCCACATGGGTGGTGCGGGTGTTACTTGCAGCAACACGTGCGAACGGGCGGCAAGACTGCAGGCGGACGAGGCCTCCGTTTCATGCGGTTCCACATTGTATGGACTACGTCATGCGGCAAGGTGCGTAATAATCCTTGCCGTGCATGCGCGCCGCCGTAGGTAGCCAGCCGTACAGTGGCGGCGCTGCAGGCCGCCCTGAGCCAGGGCCAGGCCCGGGGAGAGGGCCGCGGAGAGGGCGGGCAGGAGGCAAACGACGTGAGCACCAAAGTGGTGCTCACGCTGGCAGCTGCGGCCGTGGACCTGCCGCAGCCGCCGTACCGCCTGCTGAAGGTAGGCGAGATGGGGCGGGCCGGGGGCGGGGCGGTTGACATGCGGGGTACCGTTGGACACGGGGTGACGGAGACCGGTTCGATGAGAAGACGTTGGGAGTCTTGACAGTCGTGACTGGTCGTGAGCACCAAAATGCATTGTATCCGGTCACGGCTTTCAGGATACGCATTACATCTCGGGGCCAACAAGCTTGGCAAGTGCGAAACGTCTGCGCGCAGCTACTGTACCTCGCACAACACCTTGCAACGCCCCGATGCCCGCTCAACCCATGCCCCTTCCGCCTTCGTGTGCCCTACCGCAGCTGGCGCTCCAGCACGCCACGGAGGTGTTGCTGCCGCAGGGCCGCCTTAACCCACACGACGCGGTGCAGCTGCTGTCCTCGTACGGCAAGGTGCTTGCCGTACAGCCGGGCAGCAGCGAAAGCGGGTGCAGTCCAGCTAGCGGTGCAGGGGCATCGGCCCCTGGGGAGGCATTGCCAGGGACTGGGGCTGCGGCCGCAGGGGCAGGGGTTCCGCCAGGTGTCTCTGGCCCAGCGCACAGCAGCCCCGGGGCGCAGCAGCAGAAGGAGCGAGACCTGGCGCAGCAGCAGCAGCAGCAGCAACGGGACGCCGGCCTTGCGCGCCGTGACCACAAGGCGCTGGCTGATGCATTGCTGTCAGACAAGGCGGCTGGGGCTGGGGAGCCCAAGGGAGGGAAGAGAGCGGCGAAGGACGGCGGCAGCAGTGCGGTGTCGCAGCTGGTGGTGGCGGCGTGCCGGGGGCTGGGCGCTCTGTCGGGAGGGGAGGTGGCGGAGCTGGTGGTGGCGCTGGGGCAGCTGGGGGCCGGCGGGGTGCTGCAGGGGTTGACGGAGCGCGTCACTCCGCGGCTGCTGCAGGAGCTGCCCGGGTGAGGCAGGGGCTCTGCTAGGTGGCGGTACACACCGCATAGACTGAGCAGTGTTGTGGCCAATTACTTGCTGGGCTTGTTGAGGTTCCTTGGGAGCAGCGCTGGGGCTGGCTGGGGCTGGTTCAGAACTTGGTGGGCCGTGCAGGGCATCGCAGCCGTTGCACTGTCTGGGTGCGTTACGTGAAAGCGATGAGCATTTTTGGTAGAGCACGCAACGGTACGCTACACGCTACCAGATCAGCTGCAGCTCCCAAGCCTCCTCCTAATGTGCAGTTCGTGCCGTGCCTTTCACTGTTACAGGCTGACCGTGGGGCAGCTGGCGGGCGTGGCCCACGCCTACCACACGCTGGGAGTGGCCGAGCCGGGGCTGCTGCAGGCCATTGGCGACCAGGTGGGAAGGGTGCCGCGTGCCCATGCTGCCCTGACTCGTGTGTACGGCACGGGGGGAAATGCCATGCAGCCCGAGCTGCAGGCCATTGGTGATACGGTGGGCACGCCGCCGCGTGCAAGGGCGGAGCGGTGCTGGGCTGGCACGACACCAGACGTGTCATGTGCCAGGGGTGCGTGCTCTACGGCGCATAAGTGAGGCTACCCAGTCACGAGCTACTACGGTACTGCCCGCTGCGTCCGCCGTGCGTGGCATTGGGCAGGCATGCTACTGTTGGAGCCTTGAGGATGTTGCGGATCTGGTAGAGCGCCGCCGTGTGGAGTTGATTGCAGGCGTGCGTCCGCGCACTGATCTGAGCTTCGGTAAACAACCTCCCTGCACGCACTTGTCTCTGACCAAACACCGCCCTGCCTTCGAACCACGCAGATCGCCTCCTCGTCTCCCACCCTCGACGGCCATGCCCATGCTGCCCTGGCACGTGTGTACGGCACGGAGGGAAGTGCCGTACACGCCGAGCTCCAGGCGCTGCTCCAGCGGCAAACTGGAGTGGTGCAGGACCTGGAGTCGAGGCGTGCAGAGATCGCGGAGAAGGAGCGGGAGCGGCAGCGGCTAAGTGCAAGTGCAAGGGTTTATATTTTGCGGGATGGATCGCGGTTTGCGGCGTAAGTACAAGTACTCTGGCTTGGGCAACAGGCATGAACCATGCGGCGAAGCCGGGCATTTTATCCTGTATCCCGCACACTGGGAGTCGGCCAAGCCGCCTCCAGGGGCGCTGGCAAGCCCCCGGGGGCTACTGGGGGCCCAAAGGGTTGCCAGACAGCTTCAAGACACATACGGACGGGCAAGAGCAGGTTGAGCTGAAAGCCGGATTCGGGCTTAAGAGGCGAACCGCCACCACAGCCGCAGCGTAGAGTAGCAGAGGTTGCTGGCAGACGGATGCAGTTGGAAAGGGCGGCAGGTTGGGAGCACTGTCGAAGTTTGCTGGCTTGCGGTGTCAAAGGTGTACATGTTTCGCGACGCATTCCTATTGAGCGTTCTTCTTACGCAATTGCGACTTTGATTGGCCTTGCCATGGCATGTGGCCTTGGTTTACACTTGCCCGAAGCAAGTGCTTGGGCTCCACACCTCCGTGAACCAGTGTCACAGGAGTGTGGTGGGGATCTGACCAGATGGGTTGGCAGAGGTTGAAGGAGACGGGATGCATGGTCCCGGCAAGTGAAGCTACTGCATGACTGCACGAGACATAAACGTGGCTTTGCAGAAGTTAAGTATCCGTATGGCACGGTGTTCGCAGCTCAGTAGCGAGTAGCGAGTGAGCAAACATGATGTTGGCGTCTGATGGTGACGGATGGCCGCCTCATGGGCACCCCCCCCCCAAAATAAAGGGTTCGTGCACACACTCGAACACTGTCCGGGTAATGCTGCTTATCGCATCGGCAGTACACTACTCCAGATCACACGTCCCCGTGACAGCCACAGGCTCGCCTTGGCTTCGCACATCTGGGTTGGCTTACCGGTAGTTGCAAGGGCTTTCAGCGAGGAGCACAGGTCGGGGGAGCGGGCAGGTCTGCGTGGAGTGCACCAGGGGAGCTCCCCTGGAGTGCACCTTCCATGTAGCCACTGTTGTGGCTGGACTCGTGGTTCATGAGGGGTAGGTATGCTCTCCCCTGGGTGCATAAGAGATCCAGGGAATCCGGCAGAGACATGAAGCGTTGCGTGTGCCGCCCCCGCCCCCGCAGCCCTGGAGTCGGCCCAGCTGGCCCCTCAGCCACGCAAGCAAGGGCAGGACATGGCCACACCTGTGTGGAGCGTGGAGGGCTCTGCGGTGCATCTGAGGGGTTTCTGGATGGCGGGCCCAGAAGGTGCAAGCAAGGCCGAGCTGGACCGAGCACCCTCGTGCAGCGCAACGAAGGGCGTGAATGTTGCCCAAATGTATGGACCACTATACACTGGAAATCCAAGTATCAGTGCCGGTATTGTGCGCGAACGCAACACATAAGAGGTTAAGACCTGCTCCCTTGGCAGCAAACAGTGTGGCTCCGGCAGCAGGGGCCGGCATCCCCTGCCCGCGTGCCCGGTATGGTGCAGCAGGCCGCCTAAACCCGTCCGTGCCCGTCGGGGTGCCTGGTACGCAGTGCACCTGCGTGCACTGATCAAACTCCATTCACGTCCTTCACCGTTTTGCGAGCATGTCACATGCGTTATCCAGAGCGCCATGCGGCTATGCAGATGTTCCCGCCAACTGAACCCCACCCCACCAGAAGCGTCACGCACTCAGCACCTCGGCACCAAGTGCACCCGGGCATGGATCCAACCTTGGATCCCGCTGACCCTTCATGCTCCCGAGGCGTCACATAGTTCGTGTGATGAAGAACGTGATACTGTACAAGATGTTACTACAAGCTGTCCTTGGCGACTTTAACAATGGAAATAACCTTTGCACGGACGCATAGCAATATGCGACGACTGACTTTAATTGACAAGATGTGCATGAGGATACTGAAAACTCTAATACATGCAGTTCGGTAAAGCGTTCTGACCGGCCGGTCAAACACGGAGCAGGCAGCATGGCGGGGCAGCAGCTTGCGCTCGCTACTGATGTTCGAACAAACCTGTTCCAGAGGGCGCTTGCATTGCTTGATGACTTCCAGTCGGGCCTGGAGGATTTTCAGCTCGGGGGCCTTGCCTCAGGCAACGACAGCTCCGGGGTTGGAGGTGCACGCACCTCGTCCGCGCAGCTCGCCTTGATCCCTGCCGGAAAGGGTGTAGCTGACGCGGGTCAGTCCCCCGGTGGGGACACCGTCGAGGAGGCTCTCAGCACGTTTGTGGTTGGCCGCTCAGCCTCCACACGGCGGGCTGTCGACACAGTCGCACACATCCACAGCGAGATAGAGGCAATTCTGTCGGAGTTTGAAAGGGAGTTCCCTCCTGAGCCTATTGAAGCATGGAAAAGCAGATGGGAGCAGTCAAGCAGCGGGGCTGCTGGCCTGGCGCTGCCATCAGAGGACGTCCTGCGTATGGCGGCCGCCACCACTGCAGCAGCTGCACGGTTCCGCGTGAGGGCCGCAGAGGCTGCACAGGGGGCACTGCAGATGTACGATGCTGCAGCGAAGCAGGTACGGCTGCGTGCTAAAGCACAACTGTGGCAAATGAGGCTGGTAGCCTCTGCTAAATATACCATGCTTGCTTGATGCAGGCTGCCGCCGCAGCCCAGGCCACGACCCGTGCGTTAGAGCTGCAGACCGCGGCTGAGCAGCACTCCGCCAGCGGCAACCTGGCCCAGGCGCTCGACGCCATCCGCCAGGCCAACAGGTGTGTTCCTGGAGCACTCTTCCCGACATGGCAGACAGTATACTGCGCTAGCTCTGGACTAGCAACGAGCCTGCAACGCGGTGCACAGTTGGGTCAAAGCTCGTTTCCAAGGGTTGCCGCCGTTTCCCTTTGCCAGGCTGCGGGATGAGTCTGTGGAGGCCGCCCGCAACAGCCGGCAGCTGCATCAGGAGTACCTGCGGCTGCGGCGGGAGGCGCAGGAGGCCCACGCGCAGGCGGATGCCGCCATGCGCCACGCGTACCGCCTGGAGCGGGACGCGCTGCAGACCTCTTCAGAGGCCGCGGCCCGGGAGCTTGCCACGTGGGTCTCGTCCCTGATTCGGAGCTAAGCTGCCTCTTAGGCCAGGAGCTTTGATTGTTGAGGGAACAATGCAACTTAGCACGGGAGCACCGCTGCTGCCTGGGCGCTCGCCTTGCAATGCATTCAAGCTGCTGACGCCGCATTGCTTGTGTGCAGTTGGCGTGATCGGTACGGCGCGCTGGGCCGCCAGCTGGATGGCCTGCGTGGGCAGGCCGCCTCCTGGGACAACGAGGCCGAGGCGGCCTTGGCAGCAGCCAAGCAGGCGCAGCAGCAGTCGGAGCTGGAGACCGCAGCGGGGAACTACGACCTGGGGAAGGCGCTGATGGAAGAGGCGATAAGGTACGTACCTGGCACAAGCACCTCCCAGCGTGAGGGTGCAGCCGGCAGGAACCACCCGCGCGCATTCTCCCGCTCAACGTGTCTGCCAGCTGTCTGCCATGCAAGCGCAAGCTCTATGCGTTGAAAGCGTTGAACCTATAGCCCCTTGTGGCTCGCTGTCCTGGCTGCAGTGCCCAGGAGCACGCCGGGTACGCCAGGGCGCAGTCTGCCGCCGCACGGGAGACGGTCCAGCGCCTGCTGCCGGACTACCGGTCTGCGGAGGAGCGCCTGGCCGTTGTGGAGCAGCAGGTGCAGCAGCTCGCCCAGCGGCAGGACCAGCTGCAGCAGGCGGTCGCATTGCAGCGGCAGAGCAGGCAGGTCCCTCGCTTGCCGCATTTGTGCCTGCTGCTGTTGTGCGTGCCTGCTGCTGGTGTGTATGACTGCTGCTGGGCATGTCATAGCGTAACCCGGTACGCCTACTCGCACGCACAAGGAAGGGCCTTGGGATTGGTAGGTCGCTCGCTCGCCGCGCGTATGCCTGCTACTTTGACCTTCGCAACCCAACCCTGTGCACCTTCTCGTATGCACAACCAGGGTCGCCACAATGTGCTGCTGTCGTGTTTGTCGAATACCGTACAGGCTGCAGGAGGAGACCAGCGGCCTGACAGCCCTGCGCGCCACTGCCGAGAGTGCGATGGCCCTGCACGACGAGCTGGCGGCGGTGTACGAGGAGCGCCTTCAGCAGGACCAGCGGCTGCACGATGAGCTCCTCAGGTGGGACTGGCGCTTGGAGACGACACCGGCATGCTTGGCGGTTAGACATTGTATGGCGAGGTGTGCCAGACCGGATGGAGCGTATCTGCTGCGGACGAGTGTTGACGGATGTCGGTCATGCATGTAGGCAAGGGCGTACCGCTGAGGCTGACGCGCTGTTGGTGCACATATCCACGTGGCGGGAGCTCCTGGACGTAGCGCGGCAGAACCGCGAGACCAGCCGCAGCGAGGCAGCCGCCATCCAGGCCCGGCTGCAGCTGCTGAACGGGCAGGAGATCTCGCCCAGCGTCCCTGATGCCGAGCTGGTTGCGGCAGCTGGTCATGGTTCGGGCGACAGGCCTGGCGGGGAGCAGGAGGGGTCTCGAGCTGCAGCGGAGGGTTTCGACGTCCTTAAAGGTATGTGCGTAGGGCTCTCCTCCATGTGGATTGGCGAAGAATACCTCAGGCGGGCAGGGTGCTAGTCTACAGGAATGAGCAGGAAGTCGGAAAGGGAAGGGCCCCGAGCACTTCTTTTAGGATTGCTACTTCGGGTCAGGGAGTCGCCCCATGACACGCCGCTCCTGTAAATGCATCGTTTGTAACCCACAGGTGCGGCCGATAGGACAGCACGAGCTGCCCGGGCAGCCGCCCTCATCACGGAGCAACTGGTGGTGAAAGCGCCTCCCCCGCCGCCACTTCCAGCGCCGGACGTCTCCGAAGCAGGGCAGGCGCCTGCGACGGATGCGCTACTGCAACAGACGGAGACGCATCACCAACGCGTGGCGCGGTAAGTCCACAGTCCCGGCATGCCTTTGAAAGCGACAATTTGCCGCGAGAGGCGGTGCTACCTGTGGGCAATAATGCATATGTACGTGCCCAGTGCAATGAGTGCGCCCTGATGCATGTGGGCCATCATGCCGTAATGCTGCACCCCGTGGCCAATGTCTACACCACGTTTGTGTGCGGTATTCCTTCCTTGTAGGCTTTCGCAACAGCTACAGCTTCAGCGGCGGCGGCTTGGGGATGAACTGCAAAGCGCCAGCGGGGACGGCGCATCATCCTCTGACGGGGCGCAGGTGGGCAAGGCTCTCCGTTGGGATTGCAAAATCCTGGGAAGGAACTGAACGAGAGGCCGGCTTCGCTGCAGCCGCCGCCTAATAGAGTAATACAACTGATGTATGCAGGTGGACACCGAGGCGCTTCTCGACAGCGTGGCGGTATCGCACGTGGTCGGCGTGATGGAGGCAACCCGCCTGCTGCAGGCCTGGAAGCAGCGCGTAGAGAAGGTCCGTGGGGTGGGGCGCAGTGTCGCATTACTTGTAAGGCACCCCTTCATCCGTAGCCGCAAATGCACGTTTTGTGCCTCTTTGACCTTGACTAAGCGCTGTAGCACGCAAGGTAAGACCTAGATGGGCCGCATGCAAGCTTCTATGTGCCCTGGCCGCAGGCTGCTGTGGGTGCGGAGGAGTGCCGCCGCAGCTGGAAGGAGCTCGAGTCCACGGCCGGCCAGCACGCGGACGAGGCTGTGCGGCTGGAGGAGCGCGCCCTGGCGCTGGAGCAGGCGGGAAGGCCGGAGGAGGTGCGGGACTGCTGCTAATTCCTCGCGCATCCTGTCTGGGTTGCTGTACCCTAACAACCAACTGCCTTTCGCTTGCTGGAGGAATGCTCATGAACTGAGAAGCCGTGCTTTCTATCCGTTGTATCAACTGTGTTCGTACGTGTATCCCTGGGCGAATGGCCACCAGGCGGCTGCCACCATGGCCCAAGCAGACGAGCTGCACCGGCGGGCAGAGAAGCTGCGGCTGGAGGCGGACCGTGCCAAGGCCGCCCTGGGCATGCACGAGAAGACGTCCGTGGACTCCAAGGAGCAGTCACGGCTGCTGATGCAGGGGCTGCATGACGTGGAGCACGCGGCCGGGTGGCTGGAGGCGCAGCTGCAGCAGCAACGGCAGCAGCAGCAGGGACTTCGCGAGGGCGACGGCAAGGGACCCTTGGGGGAGGACGGGGGCCGGCGGCAGCAGCAGGGGGAGGAGAGTGCCTTGCGTTGGGCGCTGGGAGGTGCAGCTGGGGTCGAACCGCAGTCGGTGGAGCGGGGCCTGGCGGAGGCAAGCGGCCAGCGTCCGCTGCCAGAGCTGCCGGAAGGGCACCGGGGCCCTTTTGCTGCTGGGTAAGCCGGAACAGGCTGTGTGTTGGGCGACTGCGGCCGCCATACCGGTTGTTACTAACCTTGTTTTTTCCTCGTTCGCGTACAGGTCTGGCATCATCAACGTGGGGCAACAGCTGTCTTCAGGCGCTGCGCTTGACCACGGGAGCACGGGGGGCGACGCGTACCCGCGGCTCGCCTTCCCAGCGTCCTCTTCCTTTAGGCGCACCACGGATGGTGTCAGCACCAACCCCTCCCAGGTGCGCATTTCCGCCGAGTAACCGTTCCCTTTTTTCGTAGGACAGCCATGCCGGTCGCCACCTGTATGGGCCTTGATAGCTGCAACGCGCGTTACAGCTTGTGAGACATGACCGTGCTTGGAAACCCCTTGACCAACTAACATGCTCCGCCCCCACAGCAGTTCTCCGTCGTCATGATGGCGTCTCCAACCATGCTGTCCCGGGAGTCCAGCGAGTCTCGTTCGAGCGTGGACGCCGCCCCGTCCCTTGCTGCCGGGGGCAACGCAACACGCGTCACGCTGGCCATGGGCCTGGGCACCATCGGCGGGAGCACGGCCAACGCCGAGCCCGCTGCTGAGCCCTGGACCCGCCAGGCAAGGTTCCCCCCTTACGCCCATGTCGTTTCCTACTTGCTTTTAGACCACCCCTTCTCCCTGATTTTCACGCTACACACCGCTTCCCGCCTAAGCTCACGCGGTTGTTTTTATGACTCTTCGTGGCCCTGTCATGCCCTCCGATTCACCAGGGGCCAAGCGGTGGGCAGCTAGACACTGAGATGTCCAGCGCAAGCCTCCAGCTCGACCTGGCACCGTCCAGCAGCACAGTGGGGCTGGACCTCGGCTTGGGCTGGGGCAGCGCCGGCGGGGGTGGCCCAGCGGCGGGCGCGGAGCAGCAGCAGCAGGGAGACAGAGAGGCTTCGGACGCTGAGCTTTCAGCCCAGAGCGCCCAGCATCTCTCTGCACTGGCCGCTGAGCTGCAAGGCCACGTGTCCTCGGCGCTGATGGCCCAACCGGAAGTCAGGTACGGGTTCCCACACTAGCCTGAAGCAGCTCTTGAAAGTTTCAACTGCGTTGTACAGTACTATGTTAGGTATGCGATCTCGACGGTGAGCGGTTGGCCGTTTCTGCTTGCTGCAGGTGGGAGGGTTACAGTGTGCTGTCCGGGGCGCTGGGAGCCTCGACCCCGGACGAGCAGGTGCTGGCGTCGGCTGCCAGCGGCTGTGCGGCGCTGCAGTCCCACGCCCAGGAGGCGGCCAGCGTAGCTGAGGGCCAGCTGCACCGGGACCAGGATCGCGCGACGCGTTGCCGCAACATTGCGGCCGCGGTGGAGGCTGTAGGCCCGGCGGCGTGGGTTGCCGAGGCAGCAGGCCGGGCGGCGAGCCGCTGCGATGCGGCGTCGTCGTCGGCGCTCCTCATGGTGGGTTGCTGACCACGACCCGCCCGGCGTTTTGTTCGTCACACTGTATCGCCTATCTTGCAGTTATGTTAGGACTAACCCCTGTCTGCACTGTGCCTTCAGGTCGAGGCCTTGCACCTCCACGCCGATTGCCAGGGCGCCCTCGATGCTGCGGCCAACGCCTGCCGCCGCTGCGTAATCGCGCTCCGGACGGCGCAGCAGGACGCCCGTGAAGCGGCTGCAGCCGCCTCCACCGCGAGTGCCCAGGCGCAGGACACTGTGGGGGTAGAAGCAGAGCTGCAGCAGCAGGTGGGGGCTGCTGAGGCCCAGGTTGCGCAGTTCGAGCAGCAGGGGGGTACCGCGCAGGCGTTGACGGCTCGCTTTGAGCTGCAGCGGCTGCGCAACAAGCTGGCTGAAGCGCAGGAGCACACGGCGCAGCTGCGGGCCGCCAGCGACATGGCGCAGCACCGGGTGGAGATGATGCGGACGAAGGTGCGCGGGCTGGGTGTGTGACCTCTGCTATCTGCACCAAAAGCCCCTATCCTCCCTTTGTTGTGTTGGTGCAGCGTGGTAACGGGCATGCCCTTGGAATTTCTTCAGGATTCCGAGGCGACTGGCAATTTGCAGCGCGCGCAGCGGGCATGCGAGCTGCTGTGCGACGCAGGGCAGCGCGCGAGCCAGGCTGTGCAGCTTGCGCTGGAGGCGTACGGGCCGGCGGAGGAGGCCGTCGCGGCGGGAGCACGGGCAGACCTGGAGCTCCTGCAAGCTGGTACGTTCTCGTTGTATCTGACTAATGCTATTGTTTCAGTTGCGACACAGGGATGCAGATCGTCGCGATATGACCATTGACTCACATGCATCGCCAACTTTGCAGGTGGTTCCCTACCCGGGTGGCCGCAATCGGCGGTGGAGGAGCTACTGTCGCAGAGCGCCAGCACAGGCCAGCGCGCCAAGCAGCTACTGGCGGAAGCACGCCAGCTCCGGGATGAGGCTGAGGCTGCAGTGCGGGCTCCAATCGCGCGCCCGCCGCAGCCTGCCTTTGGCAGGCACCTTCTGGCCGAGGTACGGCGCACGAGCGACTTCTGGTTGTGCTGTACATCCGGCTCATCTGCTTGGTGTTACGGGGTCCTTTGGGGCCCACGTGTAAAAACGGAACGCGCCAAAGCTGTGCTGCACCCGTATGCTGCTCCCCTACGCTTTCGCTGCAGCCTGACGACGCCTACACCTCCGGGCAACAGGTGCCTACCCTGCCGCTGGATGCTCCAGTTCCGCCCCGGGACCGGACACCGGCACCTTCAGGCCCAATGTCGGTCATGGGTGCCGCGGCATTGCTGTCCGCCTCAACCCAAGGCGACCAGTCGCAGGTTCGCCCCAGCTTTGCCTCGTGGGCCTCAACCCAGGTGGGTGCAGTATGCACAAAGGTAGAAGGGTACAATTGTCAGTCGTCCTCCTGCGTGCACAAAGATGCTCCTACGTATAGCCCTTGTGCAAAGCGCAATCCTCGGACACAAGTTGTTGTCCGTGGCTTGCAGGGCACGGGAGCTCCTTCGCTCCTATCCGGAAACCCCGCTGGCATCCCAGCTGAGGGCCACCGGCTATCTAGCCCGGAGCCACCGGTGCCTGACATCCCGCAGCTAACAAGCTCCCGCTTTATGCAGCCTATCCAGCGTCTTGAAGCCGCAATCGAGCAACTCCAACGCAGCCGCCAGCACGAGCTGGATCAGTTGCGCTCAAGCGCGCAGGAGCCCGGTGGTGCAGGCACCCCGGAGCAGGACCTCCGCGCGCTGCAGCAGACCCTGACGGGACAGCGCCACGCCGCTGAGAGCCAGCTGGACGTCTTGAAGGTGAGGCATGTAAATCATGAGCAAAACTTAAGCGGCGCGAACCCTAGACATCGTTCTTCCCTTAAGCCACGTGTTTGTGTCGGTCTCCCCCAAGCACCCAGCCCTTGAAGGCATTTTAGCTCCCACTCATGGCACCTCGTGGCTTAGTTTAAATACAGCTGATTGGCTAATCACCCTCTCTGGCGCGGAATCAATTCGCAACAATCCGGTGTTGCTGTGCAGGCAAAGCAGGCACAGCTTCGAGATGCGTCGCCGGCGGAGGTGCAGGCCACGCAGGACCGGCTGCAGACACACGAGCACCACGTGTCCATGTTGCAGCTGGCGCTAGCTGCGTGTGAGCAACTGACGGCGGGGCGCGAGGCGCTGCAGGCAACGCGCCTGCAGCAGCGGTCGGTGGAGCTGGAGGGGCCGCACCACGAGCGTGTGGCTGCTGCCTCCTCGGCATTGGTGGAGGAGTGCAGGCGGGCGGAGGAAGAGCTGGAGCGGGAGCTGCTTACGGCGGGGGCAAGCAACCAGGTGCGATTATCTGCGGGTGTCCTCGACGGTGCTTTCGCTTATTGCAAACGACGTCAGGAAAGTGCGTAGCAGATACGGGGAGCGCATGAAGACGAGAAGCGCTTCTGACGTGGCATGTGCCGGTTTTGCAATATGTACCAGGACCTGGCGGGTCCGCTACGGCAGGAGCTGGAAGGCGTCAAGGGCCGGCGGGAGCACTGGGCCAGCGTCGCGCAGCAGGCGCAAGAAGATGCCGCGGCCTCAAAGGCCCAGCAGCGGCAGCTGGCTGAGCGGGGGGCGGGCGAGGAGCTGTTGGTGCAGCTGCGGGAGGAGTGGCTGCACGAGGCGCGGCAGGCCGCGGACATGGCCGCAACGGTCAAGTCTTGGGAGCAGCGCGTGGAGGAGGTGGGCGCCTTGAGCTTGCAGTCCAGCTTTGTTCTATCCTTTGTGCGCATCTTGCAGTATGCTTGCCTCTATGCTAGCTTGACACACAGCGCACCTGTAGACCATGGGTTCAACGAAACTGCGCCTGGTGCGTGCAATGTGCAGGTGCGCAAGGGGCAGCCTAAGCAGACCCCTGCTGCTATCACCGAGCAAGCCGATCAGGCGGCATTCGCTGCTGCTCGTGCCGAGTCGCTGGCATCCTCTGCGGAGGAGCACAGGCAGGAGGCGGTTGAGCTGTCGCGGCAGGCGGCGGACCAGCGGGACGACATGCAGCGGCTGGCCGCAGCGGGGAAGCAGCTGGAAGCGGATGCGGCGCGGGCCATGGCAGACAAGTAAGGCTCTCCCTATGGGCTGGGCGCGCCTTTTGATATCTGCCCTAGCACGGTGATGCAAAGGAAGCTTGTGCACGCGAGACTGAAGCAGTGCCGAGTACCTCCTGAACTGGTTTTGTTTGTGCAGCTTGCAGGAGCAGGCGGACGGCTTGGCGGAGCAAGCGCATCACATGGAGCGGGAGAGTGTCCGGCTTCGCAACGAGGCCCGCGAGCTGCAGCAGGCCTCCGGCTCGGGGCGGGCCTTGGCAATAGCTCAGGCGGAGATCCTGGACAAGGTGGGCGATACGGGCCGAGCATGGTACCCCATACTGCGCGGCACCGACCGCGGTCAGTAAGATGCAACATGACTGGCCCTGTCCGCGCGTTAGGGGATAGTTGTGATACACTTACGTAGGTCATGCGGTCACAGGTGACTAGCGCGCACCGGACAGCGGCAGCAGCCCTGCAGTGGCGTCGGGCCGCGGCGGTTAAGCTGCAGGAGGCGGCGCAGGGACAGTCCCAGGCGCTGCAACACCAGGGCGCCCTCGCAGACAGCGAGCAGGAGCTTGCACGCGCCGAGGCAAAGGTATGACCAGGGGGCCACAACGTTTTGTTATGGAGACCTGCGTTAATTCATGGCGCGCGGGAGTTGCCAGCGGCGTAGGGGAGTTGGATGGGCAGCTGGGCGTGCTGTCAGTGGGCGGGGGAGGGTGAGGTGGGCTGGCGTGCGGCAACTGCGGCTGGAGGGGCGGCGTGGTGCGGTTGGGCTGGGCGGGGGACAGGGGCAGCCACTGTAGCGTGTGCCGTACCAGTAACTCGCCCTTTCGACTCCACATCCCTGGTGGCTTCTGCAGGTGCTAGCCGGACCAGGCGGTACGGGCGGTGCCCTGAAGCCAAGCGATCTGGCCTCGCACATGATCCTTGTGGCGCGTGCCAAACAGCATGCTTCCTCACTGCGCAGCGCTGTCAACACGGCGCAGCAGCAGCTAGAGGCGGACCGGGACGCAGCCGCTTCCGCAGCACGCGAGGCAGCCAAGGTATGTCCATCCGCTGTTAGGCAGGTGGTGTTTGTTTGTCTGCTGCCTCTGTCCTGGTCCAGCAAGATAGGCAGTCATGCGCGTGGCAGGCGTTCCGCAAAAGTGTGAAATGGTAACGACCCTACTGCGCAGGTGGAGGATGACTTGGAAGGCATGGAGGCGGCGCTTCGAGAGCTGGAAGGCCGGGTGGGTACCGCTTATGTGTGGTATCCGGGTTCGTGCGGCGTATCCCTCCTGTAAAGAGCGGCGTGAGTTTCTTTTGTCCTTCTGCCTTCATGCAGGTGGCCACCGGCAAGGTCTTGGCACCAGACAACTTCGCTCTCGGCAGCGAGCGGCCTACATCGAGGGGCACAGACCTGCAGTCCAACATTTCCTTCGGCAGCCGTCTGGCACAGCAGGTGAGGAGGGCCGTCCCTTCACCTTCCGGTATGCCTACCGCAGGGAAGAGCAGGGTTATACACATGAGCACCTCCGCGCCGTTGCCTCCCCCACTCTGCCTCCTTGCACCGTCTCAGCAACTGCCGCCTCTCACACACTCCGGTCACGCGCAACAGCAGAACGCATGGCCCTCTTTGCCTCCCCTCCAGAGCTCCGCCGACATCTCATCGCCAGACCAGTCCCGCCGGCTGCTGGCTGCGCCCTCAATGCGGCAGCCGGACTCACCCAGGGCCAAAAGCCCCCTGCAGCGCTCCTCCTCCGCCCGCCCGCTGCGGCCAAGGTCCACCGGCAGTGCAGCCGCAAGCCTGGAAGGACTGGGGCAGACCCTGCAAAAGAATCCTCCGCCACGCCTAGTCCTGGCCGACAGCGGCAGCGCTAACCCAGCTCCTGGCGGAGGGGCAACAAGGTTCCAGCCGCCCGGCCCTGCAGGCGATAGCGGCGGGCCCCCACGCGTGATGCTGAACCGCTCGCCTCGAGCACAGACGGTCGACGGGTCCGTGCGGCTAGCCACCTTTGGCGTTGCCCTACCGCAGCGGCAACAGCAGCAGCCGCTTGCGACCATGGACGGGCCGCATTCCCCACGCGGCTCTGCAAGCGGAGCGACCTCGCACCCTTTGGCGCCCCTGTCGCCCCGTGGGCACCCTGCTGGGTCAATGCCCACGCCCCGTGCTAAGTTGCCATCGCAGCGTTCGTTTGTGGGGCAGCAGGCTCTTCGCACCCAGGCCTATGCTCCTGACCCTCCCTCACCATCCGCCGCCGGCTACACCCAAGGCGCGGGCGCCATGAGCCCTTCTCGGGTTGCTCTGTCACGTAACGCCTCCCGGCGGCTTGCCCTCACCCGGGAGTCGTCCTATCTCAGCTCGGATGCCGACGAAGTCGAATCACAGCAGCACTCGCAGGCGCCGCCCCAGGGCTCTTTGCTGCATCCGGCCGCCTTCTTGCGCTTGCCTTCTATGCCGCGCCAGCACTCTGTGCCCCTGGCGGTGCGGGTCAGCGGGTCAGGCGGCCCCGGAGAACGGGACAGCTACGTGCCAACCATTCAGGACCACGGTGACCTACCTGCTCCAACGGCCGGCGCGTTGCTGGACCAGGTGAGCGACATGCATGGCTATCGCGGCAAATACCGATTAACCTAATGAGACGGCTTGGCGTCCAAAAGGAAAGTGTTCAATAGCTTACGCTCACCTTACTGACCCTTTCACCTTTCGGTCCCGCAGGTGGCTGGAAAGCAGCTGCGTCCCTTATCCAACGTCAAGCTTGCGTCTCCGCCCCGCGGAGCCTCGAAAGCAGCGATTTTGAACGGACTCGCAGACGGGACGCTCCACCACAGCGGTGCTGAGGGCAGGCCTAGCAGTGCCGGCGGCAGCAGCCAGTACGGAGCGGACGACACTGGGGAGCAGGCAGACCAGCAGCTGACCAGCAGCCTTGTGTACGGAGCCGAGATGGAGGTGGACGTGGGCCCGGATGTGGAAGAGGAGCACCATGACGATGAGGCGGCCGAGCCCGATACCAAGATGTATCGTTCCGTCAGGCAACGGGTGAGCCACGTACCTGGCGGGACCTGTCGTACTGTGGCTGGAGGGTTGATTTGAAGCGGAAACCATTTGGCATGTGCTGTACTGTTCCTGTAGGGGGCACGACTGGTTAAAACAGTGCACATCGATCCTATCAGCCTTAACGGACTCTCTGCCCCGTACTGCTGCAGTTGGAGGAGCTGGAGTCCCGTATCATCGTCCTGCGCCACCAAGGGGACACCGCCAACATGGCCGCGGAGATCCTGGTCCGCAAGCACGAGCAGCTGAGGGCCGACCACGAGGCCGAGCTGGACCAGCTACAGCAGCAGCAGCAGCAGCAGCTGCAAGCGGGGCAGCACCGCTCTGTGACAGGCAGCGGTGAGGGCGGGTTCGAGCTAGGGCCTCAGCACCTGCAGCAGGTGGCCATGATGGAGCACCACGATGCCATGATACACCTCAAGGAGGCGGAGGGCTCCCTCTGCCACAAGCAGGTGCGGGCCGCTTGATCCCTCCCGGCAATCGCCTTCTACCAGGGCCTGGCTCAAGGGTTGCTAGTCCTGCATTGGGTGCAGTGCGTGCCACCTCTGCGTACGACGCTTCAACTGCGCCCGTTCGCACCTGTCTGGCATTCCAAACGTTGCCCCGTGCCCAACTTGTTTCGCCATGGCGCCCAGGCCGACTTGCTGGAAGAGGAGGCGACCGCCTGCCGTGACGCGCTGCACTATGCCGCGGTGGACGCCCGCATGCGGCGGGAGCTGCAGCGCCTGGAGCGGCGGCAGGACAGCCTCGCGTCCAGGGCGCAGGTGCTGGTGCTGCGCGCCCGGGCCTGCGAGGCGGAGGCTGTGGACGCTGCTGAGTCCACGGCCCTGGCTGAAGCCAAAGCCCGAAGGTACCGGCAACACGCATGATGCGGTGGCGCTTGAGGGGACGTACCGTGTACTGGACGCCTCTCTTGCGCTCTTCGTTGGTGCTGACGGAAGCGTGTAACTCGTGTGCAGGGATGCCCCGGGCTACAACGTTACGCTGGAGCAGCAGCACCTGGAGCGCTTTGCCCAGGAGCGGCGGCGCCGCTGCGAGGCCGCCAAGCTCCAGGCCGCGAAGCAGCGGGCAGAGGCGGCCCGGCTGGCAGGCCTAGCCAAGGAGGTGGCCGCGGAGCGCCTGTACGCTGACAAGAAGTCCACGTGCAACAAGGTAGGCAGCAAATGCCAACGCTTGCTCCTGGTTGCCGCACGACGATGTCCTATGTGCACCGATGTAGGGTACTCGCCTGCACACAAAGCTTACGCAGGCTCATGTTTGTCTTTACACCGTAACCGCAACGGCCCTGCAGTCGCTGTACCGAGCCGCTTTGGACATCGCCGACGCGTGGGAGCAGTCCGCCAAGGTGGCAGCGCAGGCGCAGCACTACCGGCTGCTGGCCCTCAAGCACCATGCGGACATGCTGGCAGCGCGCCTAAAGCAGCAGCAACAAGAGCAACACCACAGCGGCGGCCGCGACTTCGACTCATCGCTCACCTCGCGCGTCGGGTCAACGACTGGAACCTTTATCATTAAGCAGTGAGTCATTCGCAGCAGTGATATTGCAGTGTTCCTTTCTGGTGGGCACGGAAAGTATGCCGAGGGTATCGGGTCTTGGCTCTTGGGTTAGCAATCTACAGTTGTGTTGCCGTACTTGCTTTGGCATCATGTGTTATAGCTACGTTGCAGTTACGGAATCTACACTGATGACTGCAAGTGACCCATATCTTGCCTATGTCGTGTGTCGAATCAGTGTGGCCAACGCTTTGGGCCCCGCAGGATCGCATCCTCTGTTGCCGTACCCAGCCGGTCGCTGCAGGCGTCCGCAGAGGTGCTCCAGTCGCTCGCCAAGTTGGCGGACGCAGCAGCAGACAGCATCTCCTCCTGCCTGGACGAGATTACTGGCAGCGGCTCGGACGCCATCCGCGCCGTACGCATCCGCGCGCAACAGCTGGCCCGCCTAATGCAGCTGTACGACAGCGCCCACGCGGTGGGCGACGACCTCACAACCGTTTCCGCCCAGCAGCCCCGCAACCACGAGCAGCAGCAGGACCACCAGCAGCAGCAGCAGCAGCCGGGTCAGGGTACGGCTTCCTCCGAATCCGGGAAGCGCCTGGGGCGCATAGCAGCCCTGGAGGCCTTGGTTGCTGAGCTCGAGCTGGCAGGTGCACGGGCGGGGGAGCTCCGCCGCATGTGCGTGGAGGCGGCGGCCGCACATGCAGCGCTGTGCGATATGAGGTCGGAGCCAGGCACCATGCAGGCGCAGCTCATGGGCCACCGGGACGCGCTGCTTATGCCGGAGGACAAGGAGCAGGTGGACAAGCTGCAGCGGCAGCTGACAGCGGTGGAGGTGCAGGTGCCCCTGGCACGGGACCAGCTGGGGGTGGCGCTGCAGGCGGTGGAGTACGCTCAGGCAGCTTCCCAGCTCACCGAAGGTGGGTTGCGATTACAGGTCCATGCGGCAGCCTGCACGTACGGCAGGCACCTGCGTGGTCGTCTATGGCGGTCTTCTGACCAGCTGCAGAGAGTGTTGTCTTCCTGCAATAACGAGCAACGGGTTGAAAGGATGTCGTACTTTGCCCTGTCCCCCGCTCTTCTCATACTGAGCAGCGTACCGAGACCTGAACGCGTCGGCTGCTGCGGCCGGCGACGCTGCGGAGCAGCTGGAGGGCCTAGTGGCTGTACGGCAGGAGGAGCTCGGCCGGCTCAGGGGTCACTTGCTTGGCGTGCAGCAAGAGGCGCATCTCCTGCGCGTAAGCACGCAGCCCTTTGGCCATAGCTATTGCCTTTTGGGAATGCCTAATGAGTTCCGGCGTTAGCGGCATCCACATGCAAACACGCCTGGCCAGCTGTTGTCATCTGTGTCCGTATTCTAAGTGAAGCATATCAGTACCCCTGTGAATCCAGCCTTAACCCACACCACTCATCACGATGCATCTGCAGGCCGGCGGCAGCAATATGCAAGCTGCTGCTGCGGACGAGGCAGCCCGTCGCTTGGCGAAGGACACACTGTCAGCGGACGGCCAGTTGGAGGCGCTGGTGCAGGAGGTGCAGCTCAAGCGCAGCGAGCAGGCCCTCAGCTCCAAGGCGGCGGCCGACATGCAGCAGGTGGCGGAAGGCAGCTCGGAGCTGGCCCTGCTCCTACACCGCATGGTGGTGCAGCAGCACCAGGCCAGGGAAGCGAGCCGCCGGGCTCAGGAGCTGAGCCACGAGCGGGACAGGTACGGAGACACAGCGCGTAAACTGGTTTAGGGGCTACTGGTATGCTGACAGCTCGGCTCGACCCTTCTTATTGATGCTGACTGCTTTTGAGGGCGTCTGAGCCACGCACTCACATCAGCGCTCTGCTGTGTGTCGTACCTTCTGCAGGGCCCTGGAGGAGGCCAAGGCCCGACAGCACATGGCGGACGAGGCCAGCCGCCATGCGGAGGCGCTGCAGCACCAGTCCCTGCAGTGCCGCATGGTAGGTCCCCGGCTAAAGGCCATGCATAATATTTCATGTCCATGTGTGTCCGTCGCCAGCCTGTACGAATCTCCCTTACCACTACACGCACGATAGAGCGTAAGCAGGCGATTATGCTTGCCTCATGGTGTGCAACGCAGGAGCTGGAGTTTGCGACTGCAGACGCACGCCGCGCCGACGCTGAGCAAGCCCGCGCCGAGGCGAACGAGCACCGCACAGCCGCGGCGGCCGCCCGCCACGTGGCGCAGTCCACGTCGCAGCAGCTGGCTGCGGCGGTGCAGCACCGGGACCTGGTGCTGCGGGAGGTGCGCCTGCTGCACCAGGCGGCGGGGCACCTGCAGGAGGCGCTGTCGTGCATGAGGGACAAGCACCACCTGGAGAGGCGGCTGCGGGACCTGGAGCACGAGCGGAAACTGCGGGGGCCCGCGCCTGCATCCGCCCCGACGGAGGGTCCCGTGGAGGATGGTGGAGCGGCCCGTGGTAGCAAGGTCGATGACGTCGAGGTCCTGCGGACGCAGGTACGGCATTGCACCCGGGTGCTCAAAAGAAACGTCCTGCAACAATGGCAGTTGGTGCGCCGCCCATTCCGGAAGGACGTGGACTATGTCGGTTCTCCTTGCGCCTGTGCGCAGGTCGCTGCCAGCGTGTCCACCATCAAGCACCATCAGGCCTCCAAGGCGTCATACGTGCAAGCGGCCGACCTCATCCACGCTGCCGCGACAAGCCGCCGCCGGGTCGCGGAGTGCATCACCCAAGCGGACGCGGCGATGGAGGCTTTGGTCAAGGAGCGTGTGGCGGCGGCGGCAGCCTCTGACTCGGGCGCATTGGCTTTGGAACAGCAACTCAACCCTGCAGGGCTCATTCAAGTCCCCAATCAGGTACCCAGCATCGCTGCAACCGGAGCATTTGCACAGCTCAGCTCCGGCTCGACGGCCTTGACCCCCAACAGCGGGCCTTCCTTGCGTCTCCTTCACGCCGAGCTGCACCACCGCTGCCTGCGCAACAGCTTGCCCACGCTTGAGGCCATCGCTGCTGCTGCGGAGCAGGCTGCAGGCTCGCGCGTGCAGCAGGTGGAGCTGGCGGACCAGGCTGCTGCCCTGGTGAACGACCTTGCGGACAAGATTCTGGAGGCCGAGGCGAACGCGGAGGAGGCGGGCAAGCTCGAGGCCGCGGCGCGGGCGGCCGGCACCCTGGACGAGGATGACGAGGAGGTGCTCAAGACCAAGCTGATGGTCAACGCCCTCCTGCAGCGGGTGCGTTTCGGTTGCGCCTGACTTTTGTCACGCCTTCGCAATGCACCAGGGCGAACGCCGTCACCCTCTTAAACTGTCTGTTGCAATGGTCTTAATGCTGATTTCTGTCATCGGGCCATTAGACATCCGCCTGCACGTGTGCGCATGCAGGCGGAGACCAACCGCGGCGAGGCGGCCGCCCTCCAGGGCCGCATCCGTGAGCTGGAGGCGCAGGAGGCGGCTGCCCGGGCGGCTGCAGAAGAGCACGAGGCAGAGCTGCGGCGGCAGCAGGAGGCGCAACGCCACATGCTGGACGCCCTGGACCTCACCTCCCGCATCAGCGACATGCAGCAGCAGCAGGAGGAGTGGGCCGCACAGCTGGGAGCGCTTGCTGCGGAGGTGGCCCAGCTGGAGCGTGAGACCAGCAGCTTGGAGAGCAAGGCGGTGCACATGCGGCAGCAGCTGACCAGCGCTAGCCACTCGGCCAGCTCCGAGGATGTGGCCAGCCTGATGGTGGTGGCGCAGCAGATGGGCGCCAGGGCGGTGCAGCACCGGGCGCAGCTGCAGCAGCCAAAGGCGGAGTACGAGGCCAAGAGGGCGCACGGGGAGCGGCTATGTGGGGATGTGGAGTTCGCGCTTCGGCGCGCTGAGAATGTGCTCGCGGCAAGCGAGACGCAAGACCTGGTGGGTTGCACAGGACCGCGTGGCGTGCATTTCACAGTGTATAGCTGTTGCCGTACTTTAAAGTGACTGCCTCTGAGTGGTTTGATGAGGTTTGTTTACCGGCAGCTCCTGGCTCATTGCGTGTTGTGGTGTGACCGGGCGCAATTCCTTGTACTTGTAGGTACGGCAAGCAGCGGAGCAGGTGGCCCGGCTGCAGGAGGAGCTGGCGTCCGTGTCGTCATCGCGTGCGGAGACGGAGCGCATGCTCCAGGAGCTGCAGCAGCGGCACAACGAGCTCGCCGATGCAGCCGGGACGGACGTGTCCCTGACCACCAGCGCGGTGCACAGTGCGGCAAGGTAGGCAGGCCGTGCGGGCCCAGCACGTCTGCAGGCCATGTGTGGTGGCCCGAACTACCGGTAGGCACACCGTGCACCGGATAACCTGTATCAGACAGACTAAAGGGGCAAAAGCGGCAAGCTGCACCTTCAGTCCGGCCCACAACTGTGCGCACCTGAACTACGGTGACCCGGCATGACTGACCGCGCCATCTGTGTGTGCCGTCCCCCGTGCAGGAATGCCCAGCGCGCGAACGCCTTGCAGTCGTCCATAGAGCTTGCACAGCAGATGCTCGACATTTTCAGCCAGCGCGAGCAAGTGCTGCAGCAAGCGCTAGAGGCGTGGCAGGACGCCCGCGCCAGCCACTGTGCAGTGCTGCGGGAGCAGGAGATGCAGCTGCAGCGGGCGGACTGGCGGGCGCGTCTAGAGCGCGTTTGTGGAGAGCTGCGGGCAGCAGCGGCTGAGCATGAGGGCAAGGCAGCGCAACTTCGAGGTGCCCAGGGCGCCTTGGATAGCGGCGCTGCGGTGGCAGGGAACGGAGGCGGCCAGAGCAGCGTGGAGGAGGTCCGGGATGAGGCTACCGCAATACGGTGAGCGCAACGCAGCCGTACCTGCCAGCTAGCTTGACGGTGTTGCCTTTGGTTCTACAGCTTGGATGCCACGTCTCGATGACTAACCTACGTGCGTCCCTTCACACTACGCTCACTACCATACCGTTCCACTGGTGCAGGGTTGCAAAGGCGGCGGCTGCACAGCGCGCCCTGGCAGACACGGAAGTAGCGCTCGCTGCACGCGCAGCAGCCCTGGCAGAGGAGGCAGCTGCCGCCATAGCCCAAACCGACCGCGCCACCAGCCTTGTCGCAACCGCGCTGCCCCGGCTGAGACACGCCAGCACCACAGCCGTCTCAGTAGCCCGCCTGCAGCTGGAATGCGCGGGGCTAACTTCCCAGCAGGGCGGTGAGCTCACAGCCATGCATGCGGCGCTGGGAGCTGTCAGCTCTCTGGCGGCTGACATCCAGGTGCGGCTGCAGGCGGCTGAGCAGCACACGCGGGCGGGGCATGCGGCAAAGGCGGCGGCGGCGCGCGGGCAGGCGGCGGCAGCGCAGGAGGCCATGCAGCGGGAGCTGCGCGACGCACATGCTCGTCGGGAGCGGCTGGGGCAGCTGCAGTCTCAGCTGCTCGAGTCGATGCGGCAGATCCAGCGGGTGGGTAACGACAGATCTGCATTTGCCTTCACCGCCAACCGCATGCGAATTATGGTTGGCAGTATGGCCAATTCGTGTTGTACCCTTGCGCTTGGACCAGTGCAGCGCAATACAAGTCGGTGGGCCGTGCTGGTTGTTGCCCGTTGTGCAGGCTAAGGCCCAAGTTCATGTGGACGCGGAGCGGGCCACGGTTGCGGGCCGCGCATCCGAGCACGCCCATGCCGCCTGCGAGCTGCTGGCCACGGCGGCAGAGCGCTACGGGTCCATGATGCAGCTGGCCCGAGAGGCGGCGGGCCACGCCCAGCGGGCTGATGTTACGCGCAAGGAGTGCATCGCATCCAAGCAAGCTGCTGCGCAGCTGCAACAGGTGGGGCAGGGCGTGAGCTACGGAGCGGCAAAGTAACTAAACTGGAAACGGTCAGGCTGTGGAGAGCGAGGTCAGCGGCCGGCGAGAAGCCAGGCAAGAGGCAGGGGGAATGCAGCGGCCAGATGAAGGGCGCGCGCGCTGCAGAGCTTGACATTCTTTGCCTGCGCTCGGTCCTCTTACCACTCTGTTCCTTTTGCTGCCCTCCGCTGATTGTAGGGCGGAGGCCATGCTGGGTCGCTCGAGACGGTGGTGGAGACGCTTGAGCAGTCATCCACCCAGGCGGATGCGGAGTCCCGCCTGGCATTGGCGCAGGTGTCACAGGATGAGGACCGTGCCGCGACTGCCCGCCTCATGAGCCAGGCGCACACCAGCCTGGCGTTGCTGCTGTGCACCTGGCTGCTGGGGCACATGGAGGACCAGGTCGCGTGTGAGCAGCAACTGCAGCTCATGCGGGGCCGCACGGCAGTGCAGCAGCGCAGGCTGGCCGCCGCCCGGGCGCTCCTGCGGGACCGGGAGGAGGAGATGGGCCGCCTGGATCAGCAGATCGAGGCGAACCGGGTGAAGGAGCTGCTGCTACGCCGGGTAAGCGCGCCATGCAGTAACGTCGCACCTCAGCCGTGTCTAAGCGCCACCTGCAGCGAGCTTTGCGCTGTAACCCTTGAGGAATCTGCACCAGTTGCGGGCATGAGGCATACTGGCAGCAAGTGCGCACTGTGAGCGTGATGCGCTCTACTGCTACTCACCCGTTATTAATCTGCCCTTGCTACAGGATGGCTGCGAGGCGCAAGCCCTCCTACGGCAGGAGGGGATTGAGCTCCTGGCCGCCCAGCTGGCGGACTCGGCGGCGGCGGTCGTCCAAGCGCAACAGCGCGTGGCGGCTCTGGAGCAGGAGGCAGCCCTGCTGATCAGCCTGGAAGCAAAGGTACGTTGGGCAGCCCATCTTTGCAAGCAGACCTCGCAGGTGCCAGCAAAAGATCCGCATGGCAACTGCTGAGACGCCCGTAGTTGCTTGCGTTTGTGCGACGCCCGGCCTGGGAGAGGGCGCTATGGCGATTTTGAAGTAAGCTGGACATGAAGCTGTTTGGTGGATTGCCGCAGGAGGAGGCCCGCCTGGGCCTCATGGAGCAGCTGGTGCGGCTGAGCCGCGCCGCAGCCGACCACCTGGCTGAGGCCCTGTCGGCGCACCAGATGCACGACGGCTGCGTCCGGTCGGCAGCGGCGGCGGCGGTGGCGCTGTCGCAGCTAGAGGAGCAGCAGGTCCAAGCTGAAAAGCGGTAGGTGGGGCAAGAACCTGGGTTGAGCAACAACAGCGGGCAGAGCGCGGGTGCCGGTACCACGGACAGATCTCGTCGCCACGCATCCCAGCAGCATTATATTATACCAGTACTCTTATTCATTGGGGCATGCCGTACCGGTACGTGTGCGCCCTGCAGGGTCCAGGAGCTGACAGCCACGTGCAAAGCGCAGCAGCAGCTCACGGCGGCGCTGGCCTCCCGGTCGACCGCCACAGCACTACCCCGCGACCAGGACGACGACGCGGGAGCGGCCGCGGGCCCAGCTCTGGAGCAGCTGCTGCAGGCGGCCAGCACAGCGCAGGCGGAGCTGGCGGTCGCACGGCGCCGGCTGGCCCAGCTTGAGCAGCGCGTTGCAGCCGCCCGGGCGGACAGCGTGCAGGCGGAGTTCCGGGCACAGGGCAGCCAGCTACGTGTAACCACGGTAAGACGGCAGCAGTATGGCCTTTCAGGACACCATCCTAATGCTACCGTACCTTGGCTCGGCTTGGCAAGCACGGCGCTTGACTTGAGTTTTGTTTTGCGGTGATCGTTGTGCCCGATCCCCGTCTGACCTCAACACGCTGTGCACGTCCCTTTCAGGCAAGCCAACGCGCGGAGGACGCTCAACAGCTCCTGGGCGTGCTATCCGCCCTGCCGGGCAGCTCACAGGCCATGGAGCCGGACGACCCCGTTGCACGTGCCACGTCAGCACCCAACAGCCGCCCAACAGCGACCCAGCAAGCCCTTGGCTCTGGCAGCACAACGGGAGGAGAAGGTGTTTCGGGCGTCGCGGAGGCTCCTCAGGCAGCAAGCCCAGGCATCCTGGCCGTAGCACAGCTGCACTCCGTCACGCTCCAGGCGCTAGCGGAGGCTGCCTCTCGCTTCGTGGACTCGCTGGTGGTCTCAGCTGCTGCAGATGAGGCGCGGAGCCAAGCGGTTGAGTCCACACGACAGGCTGCTGCAGCAACGGAAAGGGTACGGGACTTGCAGCAGCGAGGACAGCAGGCGGTCAGGGAGGAGCAGGCGGCGGACGTGTTAATCGGGGTGGAGCGGCTGCATTACCAGGAGCACACAGCTCGGGGGACGGGGACAGCGCAGCCGGTGCTTGGGGTGGCGCGGCAGCAGGGCCCGGGAGCTGAGGGTGCGGATGAGGGCGGCGTGGATGGGGGCAGCAGTGCTATTCTGGCGCTGGAGGTAGAGCGGCTGGGCCACGAGGCGGCGTACCAAGAGGCCATGGCATCGCAAAAGCGCAAGCTGGTCAGTTGTTAGGGGCCTCCCTTGTCTCCTGCTGGTGCTTCTTGTAATGCTTATTGACCGTTGTTTGCGTTGTGCAAAAGTACTCACTCAACACCCATTCAGATTTGCGTTGGCTTCCGGAACCGCCTTTCCCGAGTACTCTAGTAAACACAGAACGCCTCGTGCCTTTCTACAGCCAAGTAGCCGTGCCTTTCCAAATCACCCAAATCCCTTCGCTCTGCCTGCAGGCATCCTGCCTGGAGCTCCACCACAGCCTGCTGCGCCGCATGTCCGACGCCGTACTCGACATGGCCCGCCACGGCATCAGCGCAGAATCAGGCCTGGCGCCGGACCGCCTCACCGCCTACGAGGCGGCAACCCTGCTTGCCACGTGCCGCCGCCTCGCGCGCCAGCACACGGCAGTGCTGTCCCTGGCCCCCGCCTTGGAGGACTGCTCCCGCACAGCGGCCGCCATCCAGGCCAGCGTGCAGTGCATGGCGCGGGCCTGGGCGGCCAGGCAGCGGGAGCTGGGCCAAGCCGCAGAGCAGCTGCAGCTGCGTGGGACGGCCGGGCTGGGCCAGCAGACCGTTACACCCCGAGGCCCGCTCAACGATTTGGGTTTGAGCAGCGGGAAAGCAGCTGGGACAAGCAAGGCGTTCGGTGCTCCTGACCTTGCTGATACAACTAGGACTGTGGACGGGGGAAGCGTGCGGGCTTGGGAGGACGGGGGTGTAGGTGGTGAGGATGACGAGGAGCTGTTGCTACAGCAGGCGCAGGAGCTGGACGCGCTGGCGGGGCAGCTGCGGGAAGAGTGCGAAGCTGCGGGGGCGGAGTTTGAGGAGCGGTGGGTGGAGGCGTGCATTGCGTCGCCGCGGGGGCCTGCGCGCTGGCTGGCGGCGGCCGCTGAGGTCTCGACCGCAGGTCAGGAGGACGATGAGCGGCACGCGGCCGCTGACCCTGCCCTGGGGTCAGGCAGGAAGGCACCGGCGGGTGCAGACCTGAGGGGCCTCAGTGACCTTGCGAGGAAGCTGTGGCTTGAGGACCGGCACCAGGAACGCGACCAGGATGGGGACCGGGAACGCGACCAGGACCAGGACCGCGAGCCGGCGGATGGAGGGTCCAGGGGCAGCGGCTGTGAGGGCAGCACGAGCGGCAGCAGCGGCGGCGGCGCCGGCAGCGGGGGCAATGCGGGCGGAACAGTGCAGCGGGAGCTCTGGCCTGAGCCGCTGGCGGATCTGCTAGGCTTCAACACCGGGAAAGAGGCCCCATCTAAGTCCCCCAGTGAGGTGGTGCAGTCAGTGCGGCATGACACGGCGCGTGAAGACACGGCCGAAGCCCTGCGGCAGCGCGCCGCGGAGCTGAGGGCCTCCTGGCAGACGGCGGCTGCTGCTACGGCGGCGGCGGGACCAGGGGCCAGCAGCCAGCGGGCGGAGTACACGCTGGGGCACTGGAGCCCGGGGGAGGATGCAGCGGGCGCAGCAAGGCTGGGTGGGCCGGTACAGGGGTTTCTGAGCGGGGCTCATAACTCGGGAGTGCGACCTGGCCTTGCGTCAAGCGCCCGTAGCGCTGACGTTAGGGCTCAACGGCCGGCAGCTGTGCCTGCAAGGGAGTCCTCCCCGGTACAGGTGAATCTGACGGGCCTTGCTGCCTACGGCCTGCACCAGCAGCCGCGGAGCACTGCTGCCTCTGCCGGACAGCTGCCTCCCGCAGCCCAGACGCCTGCACCTGTCCAGGCACAGGAGCAGCAGCAGGTCGTGCGGCCGGGAGGGCTTTCCTATCAGCACTCCGTTAACCCGCACTCAACGCACCACCGCGAAACCGAGCCTACCGTTGGCGCGCCGGTGCCGCGCTACCTTACGCAGGAGTACGCGAGGTCTACCCCTGCAGCAGACAGCGACGCGGCATGGCCGACACGCGCCTCCCCGGAGCGCATTGCAGACTTGTACGGCATGGGCCGGGCCCCTGGGGACCGTCCTGCCTCCGCAATCCGGACGAGCGGAGCGCCACGGACAGAGATGTGTTTGACTCCGGACAGCCCCGCCAATACCGACTCACGGAGTGTCTCAGCAGCTGGCGTGTCAAGTTTTTGCAAGGCTGCTGCGCTGGGCCATGCGCCAGCGGCGCTGTCCGTACCGCCAGCCACGAGTCGGTCTGTGAGCAGTGCCATGGATAGCCTGCCTCCCCCATCCCTACCGACCGACAGCCGAGAGGTGTCCAGTACAGCCGCACCGCCGGCCATCAGTGCAACCGGCAGCACTGCCGCCCCTCCGACGCTTAGGGCATCCACCACCAGCGCCTACCCTCCTGGCGGCTGCACGGCATCTTCAACTGCAGAGACAACGCGGCAACAGCAACACCAGCATTCCACGCCTTCACATGCCGTCGTACGCACCCCACGCGAGGCCAGCTCGGTAACAGCTACGGTCATCACCCCAGGGACGGAGGCCACCAGCGCCTATGCCAGCCACACTGACCCCACCTTCCCAGCCAACACCCCTTCCTCACCCCACCTAGCACCCTACCAGGGTCACCACACAGTCCCGGCCTCTGCAGCTCTCCGCCTACCACCCGACCCAGCTTCCCTGCTGCAGCCGCCCGCGGACGACGGCCCTGCCACACCTCCCTTGCCGCGCGTTCCCCTTCCCGACGATCTCACCCCCTCCGACTCCGCAGCCCTGGGCGAGCTGTGGTCCCTCGCCGCGCTGCACTGCCAGCGCACGCAGCACACGCACGAGGGCGCCCTGCAAACCCTGGAGAAGCGCTGGGAGCGATGCCAGGCGCAGCTGCAGGTCCTACAGACCGAGGAGCTGGCGGCACGCACGGTGAACCGGGCGGCCGAGGCAGCAGCAGCAGCCGCGGCAGCCAGCCGCTGGCAGCGCCACGCGTCTGACCTGCAAGCCGCCATGCGTCGCCACAGCTCCGAAACCACCCGTCTCCGCGCCCTCGCGCTGCGTGCCACCGCCACGTGTGAGCGGCTGCAGCTGCTGGCGGCAGCCGCTGCCACCATCGCAGCCCGGTCCCCGCCGCGGCCCGGAGGTGGTGGGTACGATGGGAGGGTGCGTGGAACGGGTGGGGTGCTTGATGCCCTGGTGGCACGGGTGCCACGGCTGCCGGGCTCGACCCTGGCGCGCAGCGGCGTGCTGCAGGCGCTGGATGGGCTGCATGGGGAGCTGGCGCAGCATGAGGCGGCGCTGGCGGCGGCGGCGGGGGACGCGCAGCGGCGCAGCCAGAAGGTGTTCGCCAAGGCGGCTGAACGGGGCGAGAAGCTCAAGCAGGTGAGAGGAATGGCGGAAGGGCAGCATACGGCTGTATACCTGCCTGCGGCATGCTTGCTGCCGCGTAGCGGGAGTCCGGTATTCAAGAAGGTCAAGAGAAGACCCCAAGCTGCATCCTGTTTACACGTGCCGGTTGGTGTAGATGTTGATGCTTTGCGTGTAATGTCAACTGGTGCAGATGCTGCCAACCGGGCGGTCGGCTCACGCGGGCGCAAGCGCTGCTGAGCACACGGCGGCCCTGGTCAAGCAGCAGGCGTACGCGGAGCAGGCCGCCGCTCTAGGCCGCCAGGCCGTGGAGCTCTCTGCCCAGGGCCGGTCCCTGCGGGACGCAGCGGCGCGGGTGGCCACTCAGTGCACCCTGGTGGAGCAGGCGGCGGAGCAGGCGCAGCAGGCGGCGTCTGTAGGCATGGAGGCGCAGGCCGCCCTGCTGCGTGGGACAGAGCTCATACTCGTGGAGGCCATGTGGGCCGTGCTGCGGCCAGGGACCGGGTATGGTGTGGTGGGGCAGCGAGGGGAGGGTGTGGAGGGCTTGGTGCCCTCGCAGGTGGGGTTTGACGAGCTGCTGGAGGCTTGTCTGCCGCCGGGCGTGTGTTTTAACGCGGCAGAGGTGGAGCTGCGTCGGGGGGAGGAGCTGGCTCAGCGAGGGCTGCAGCTGTTTCAGGGCTGCAAGGAGCCGCTGGCGGCGAGGGCGGGGGCGTTCGCGGCGGCTGTGGATCAGGCGGCTGGCCTGGTGTCGGCCCAGGCGGCGAAGCAGGTGGAGCAGCGGAAGGCGCTCCTTGCACAGGTACGTTGCAGGCTAGGCACAGCACGAATGGCTGGGTTGGGTAAAATCCGAATCGGGTGGTTCCTTTAGAGCTGCATGGTGCATGTATATGGCGCAGCTTTGTTGTTGTCTTCGCGCAGCACGAGGTCCCTACCCCGAGCTGTGCGCTGGCCAAGCTGTAGCTCACCGACCCGTACGCCCCGTTGTGTCCCACCGTTCAGGCCGAGGCTGCCGTGCTCTGCGTCTCCCGCGCCAACGCAAAAGCTTCGTCCGCACGGGACAGGAGAGACTCCACCGCAGCCGCTCGCTACGGCCAAGCGGCAGAACGCTGGGCCAAGCAGGCGGAGCGGTCAAGACGGGAGGCGCGCGCAGCAGCAGCTGCAGCCGAGGCGTTCACGACGCAATCACAGGGATTGGCGGGCCAAGCCGCGCGTATACAACCGGCAGTGGTGGCGATTGATGGGTATTTGGATGCGGAACTGGATGCGTGGGCTCGGGCGGCGCTGGCACAGGTGCGGCTGGCACGCCCAGGGACATGGACAGGGTAGTCGGCGGCAGCAGCAAGCGGCTTAGTAAGTACTGTCGGGCCATAAGATTTGCAAGACTGCAGTGCGATGCTGCTATGATGATTGCCCCTGCCGATATTAAGTTGTACCTAAAATTTGTAGTAACACTAGCTATAGTAATCGTCATATCTTCCTAGGCGCGGCGGCGCCGACGGATTGTCTTCCTCGGGACGGTATGTATACCGTCGCTATGTATATATATCGGGCTAAAAAAATTTTCGGAGCATCGCCACCGCCCCTCCTGCCTTCCTGTGCCCAACTATAACTATTACAGCAGCGTTTCTTCTATTTGTTCCGCACCTCAGAGCCTCTGAGCCTGCTCTCTCGGCCGATGGCGCTTGGGAAGTGCAGCGGGCGCGGTCGTCGCCCCGCAGCACACAGCAGGCCTCGTACACTTCGTACAGCTCACCGGGGCCCCGCTACAAACACTATGAATACTTGTATCTGCCGGTTCAAATACTGTTACCACACACACCTCGCGACAGGCTGCGCGTCCCACTACCATTTGCGTCCGTTTCACCCAACCTGTTTAGCTGCGATACCTAGACACCCCATACAGTACTTGAGGACTACATCCTATGGCGCGCTTGCGCCTGTTCCCTGCCATACTGGCGAGCCTGTTAACAGGCTCGCCAGTATGGCAGGGAACAAAAACGTTTTTCGGTGAGGCATGCTGGCCATTGTTGACCTCCCCGCGCCTCTCCGACTGCCACGCGCCTTCAAGCCCCACTACGCAGTAGGACAGCATATCAACAATGCTCTTCTTCCTTTCTGTAGGCTCATGCGATGCCAGGGACTTCCCCATGCCCTCGTCTCCCGACCGTTCCCGCTCCCGTCGCTCGTCGCGGTCCAACGCTGCTGTCTCTGCGGCCGCGCTCTTCATCATTGGCCTACTAGTCTTCTCCTTGTTTGCTACGGTCAGCGCTGGAGACCAACGCAAGCGAAGTAAGTTGGTAGTATTGTGTTCGAATTCGCACATGCTAGGCATGTTAGTCACGCGTCCATATGTCCTTTACCTTCCTAAACCCCTTTTGCCTAACAAATGTCCTATGTGTTATCTGCAGAGCCTTCCGACAAAAACCAAGGCTCCGCACAAGATGACGACGACGACAAGCAAGGAAGCTGGCAAGCGCGCCCGCATCGACGACGTCGCCCAAGCCCCTCCCGCCGCCCCTATCGTCCCAGCCATCCCCAATGCCACCGGCAACCCTCAACAGTTCATGCTCCTCATGCAGCAGATGATGGCCATGGTGAGTTACGGCACTGCAGCGGCCTATTGGGAATCCCTGGGGAATCACCTTTTGGCACGTGCCTCCTGCCTTTGACACACTCTCCCCAACCAATGCCCGGTGCAGATTACTGACCCATTTCGCTCACCCCTCTGTCGTTTTTGCAGATGATGCAACAACAACAACAACAAGGGACTACCGCACCCCATGTTTCATTCGGCAACCCGTCTGCGGCTGGCACCTCCAACACTGTCTATGTCGCCGGTCCAACTATCACTAAAAAAAAAAAAACTCTGGCTCCACGCAACACCGCCGCCCCTGCCAACAACACTGCGCCGCCCAATCGTGAGTCTGGGGGTTGGGTTTGCGCATGCACCGACCAGGACGTCAGTACGTACGAAAGGTTGTCTGGGGAGCTACGGGTGTTTATGTGTGACGCTTTGGACAAGGCCGTCATGTGCCCCATGTGTTCGCGTGTGTTCCTAGGAGACGTTACGTGCAAAAAGACATTTGCGTCCAAATTCAAGTGGTATGTCCTTAAGCCGGGTCAACAAGTAGATACACTGCCAGGGGTCATTGAGTGCCCCCACAACAAGTCTTGGGTCAAGGTCAAACACGGCAACACAGTACGTATATGCAACCTTTGCTCCGACGCTCACAAGCACAACAGCCCCTCCGTCCTATCAAACTGGCTCACTGGGCCAACTGACCTGTACTTCAGGGCATGGGTCATGCGGGCCCCCTATGCATTCCGTGCGTCCCTCTCGTTCCTAGTCCCCACTATTAGCTTTGGAAACATCACTCGCCAGTTTGAGTACATGCGCACGGAAGGCGTCATAGCGGGGACCAGCCTGGACCGTGTGTTCATGGGTCCCTTGGTGGGTTCAATCAGTAGCATCTCCGACGCTGGGAAACAGGGCATTACGTATGCGCTAGGCCGCTTCAGGCAGATCAGCCGCTACTTCCGCCAATACCAGACGGTGCATGAGATCGCCACTGACAGAACAACCTTTCCAGTAGTCGCCCCAGCTGTGGTTCCCGCCCTAGCTGAAGCTGCAGACCGCGCCCCCATTCCCAACCACGTGCAACAGCGGGAAGGGGACATTGTTGCCACTGCCATATCACACCACGTACACCTCAACCGTTCTGCGTTACCTTCTGATGGTACGGCACCTGATGACATAGAGATGGGTGTGGCCACAACGTCCTCAGGTGCCACCGAACATATTCATATGATAAACACGAGCACTGACGTGCCCACCCCCGAGCACGCCATCTTCCCGTATTTGTTCCCCAACGATACTGGTGCTTGGCACTGCACCCATCGCCCTAATTCCCGAAACTCATATGGGTCGTACCATGACTACTTTCAGTACCGGACCAACTACCAGTGGCTGACCCCCTTCACACGTGACCCTGCATGGTTATGCCTTGGCTACCAGCTCAAGTGTAAGCAGTGCATGCTCAATAGCGGTGTCTCGTGCGAGGTGTCAGCTGCGGCATGCGACAAGTTTGACTTGGACATAGAAGATACCCTCCGCATGCGCCGTACAGTGCCAGCTAACGTAGTGGGCAGCCCCCAGTACATGTGGTCCTTGCGGTCGCACGGTCGCACTGTCACTTGCAGCGTGGGACAGACAATGTGTGGGTGGGGTACCTAATGAAGTACTGCATGAAAGTGGACACCAAGGGTGCTGTGGCCGTGGATGCAGACTGCCTGCATGCCTTTGGGCTGGACGAAAAGGTCAGCCTTGGGGTGCTGCAGGCATGCGCTGCATCCCTGCACGCCAAGGTAGTGTCCGTCAACGAAGCAGCTTGGATTCTGCAAGGCCGGCAAATCGTTGAGATGAGCCCCAACTTCGGCTACGTGTCCTTCAACTTAGACGCCCCCAACCACCGCAGTGTTGAGTTTGGCCAGTCTGGCGGTAGGCACATAACTGACGCGTACTTCAACCGGCCAGTACACGTGGACGAGGTGAAGAACGCAACCGTTGTAGAGTGGAAAGCAAGATACTTTATCGAGCCCACTAACAAGCGGCAAGAGGGCTGGGTCACGGAAATGGAAGACAAGCGTCACCTGTACCGGCACAAAGTACCGCAAGTCCCCGTTTACCGAACCTATGGTCCGCAGGACGGCGAGCACTTCTACTTTACAGAGCTATTCGAACGCTTTCCCTTCACATCCATGCACGAGGCATTCGCCACCACGCAGAATAAGACAAAAACATGGTGCGAAGCTGCGTGGCACCACGGCCTTTTCAAAGCCGACGCAGACATCACTACATGGATACAAACTGCGTTCAAGTTCAAGTGGGAAAGCAAAGTGCAGGAGAAGGGGTTGGATTTCGTAGCAGCAGAACAGCCCGTGGCCTCCATGCTCGCCCTCCGTACCCGTATGCTTGGCGAGCAGGCGCTGTTGGACGAAGATCGGGACCAGCTGCGCAGTAGCCCTACGGACAAGCTATCGGACTACTTTGCGTCTTGCCTAGAAGGCCGCCGCTATGCCCCCACGCCCACAGCTGACGAGGTGTCCCGCCTGTGCGCCCAGTGTGCGACAGACCCCGACCAGCAGGCTGTGTTGCAAGTCCTAGACAGCCCAACCCCAGCACAGAAACTGTATCGCATCCAAGGTCCTGGTGGCCATGGCAAAAGCCACGTGCTGCGAGCCCTCATAGCCAAGGCAGTTGCTCAGGGGAAACGGGTGATAGTGTGCGCCACCACTGCCAAGGCGGCCCAGCTGCTAGGGCCTGCAGCCATGACTGCGCACCGTGCGTTTGGGATTCAGGGCGGCCAGTGGATGCCCTTGAGTCACCCTACCATGGAGTTCTTCATCGAGTCAGCTGACATGATAGTGCTAGACGAGGTCAGCATGGCCTCACTGGGCCTACTGCAAGAGCTCCACGCACGCTGCATCATTGCACAGCCACACAAGCAGGACCTGCCATTTGCTGGGAAGCTCGTCTTCCTGTCAGGTGACATCCACCAGTTGCCAGCTGTGTGCAGCCGCTGCCCAGCTGAGGACCGCTGCATCCACCAACCGTACCGTTGGCCCATGTGGGATAAGTTCCAGGCGCTCGACTTGGGTACCAACCACCGCTGCCGTGTGCAGGCGTGGGTTGATGCGCTCAACAACATACGCACCGGCCAGCCAACTGACGACACCCTTGCCCTCCTGCAAGGCCGTGTGGTGGCAGCAGGGACCGATTTCCCCTTTGCCGACTTCCCCAACGCCATCATCTTGGCAGGCACCAACGAAGAGGTCGATGCGTACAATGAACAGCGTGCACGTGAGCTGTACCCTGCCAGTGCTCTGACCACCTTTGAAGCAAAAGACACCATACCACACGAGCACCGCCTCAGCGACAAGGACAAAACCTACCTAAAGAAGAAGATGCGGGACCTGGGTGTGCTGCCTGAGCGCTTAGTCCTGGCCGTTGGCATGACAGTCATGGTCACTCGCAACCAAAAGCACCCCGCAGTTGCCAATGGGGAAACTGGGGAGATTGTGTCCATGTCCGACAACGCCATCCAGCTACGGCTGCCCAACCCCTGCGGCGGGCAAGATGCCACCCGCCTTGTCACCATACAGCGCGTTAAGGAAACCGTGTACGCAAACCGCAACAAGCTTGAGCGGTCCATGTTCCCCCTGTCCGTTGGGTTTGCGCGAACGGTGCACAAGGTCCAAGGCGATACCTTGTCCTGTGTCGTAGTGGTGGACTTTACCAATATGGCACGGCTGGGACAGGCTTACGTTGCCCTCTCGCGTGTGACGGACATAGCCAACCTGTACATCCTACCAGCGGGCCTGCAGCTCACCCCACAGCACTTCAACCCGCACGTCCCTCAGCACCTGGTAGGCCAGGAGTATGGCCAAGCAGTAGATGCGGATGCGCCCATAGCGCCCGGGGACAACGAAGCAGACATCGAGCTGCCTTAGCCCTCAGCGGGCCCATAACGAACGAAGCCCTGTTCATTTCCTATTTGATTTTGTTTCATATTCTTGGTAATGAGCATTTGATGTAGCTGGGTGTCCTTAGAGGTCCTGGTCGGTGCATGTGCATGCCCTGTCCCTCAAACGCCACGCTGCCGGCCCTGCCTACAGGCCAGTGCAAGATGGCCGCGGATTGTGGCCTGTCCATGGAGGAGTTCAGCTCCTTCTTCATCGGTGGGGACGGCGACCAAGACGACCGGAGGCCCAAGCGCACGGCTGACCCCAACGCCCCTTGCACCGAGCACCAGGAGAAATACCTCAACGACATGGGCATCTTGCCTGTTGACATCCCCAAGACCTACGGCGAATGTAGCGCGCTCATCGAGAAGCACAAGGCTGCCTACCAGCAGGCAAGTGATCCTCCGTTCCTTCGTTTCAAATAGTATGTGTTTGTCCTGACATGCACTATCCTTGTGTGCGTGGAACTTCGCGTTCTTCGTCGCTGCCCCCCGACCGCCGTACATGCTCGATATGACTTCCCAGCCTATGACTTCCCAGAGCACCTGCCTTCCTGCACCTTCATGCTCTTACTTATACTATGTTGTGTCTGCATATGCTTTGCAGTGGCGCGACTCGCACGGAGGCTCCAAGCCACCATCGGGGCGTCAGCGTGAGCGGCTGGTCGAGCGCGGCATTGACATCACCGACAACATGACTCGTGAGGAGGCCAGCGCGCTGCTGGAGGAGATGGCGGAGCTTGACCCGCCCACAACTGGGCAGCGGGACCTCCTGCGGCGACTGCAGGTCTGTCACGGCCTGCGCGCCCTGGCCATGCACAGCTGTATGCAACAGTGCCCCCGGCCAGCCAAGCCCAACCTCACACAAGCACTGTGGCAGTTGTTCGAGGCCTATAGTGACCATGTGGACACATGCATTAGGTCTTGGCGGCGTATGAGTACCTGGGCACGAGCGCTGTGCATCTTCTACTGGCACGGGGTGGCGCTGGTGCTCAACTTCTGGTGCAAGTTTGCATACCTCCTCCTAGCGCACATGGGACTGACCAGCCGGCCCACAATGACGACCCCGTGCAGGTGCCGGAGTCGGAGTGGCCGGCAACGAAGACAGAGGCGCACGCCTGCATCGCCCACCAGTTAGAGCTGAGGAAGCGGGCTAGGCCGGGTCAGATTGCGTGGATTAAGAAGGAGGCGCCGCACATTCCCGCTGCCACGCTGAATAAGCTCACTGCAGAGCAAGCTAGTAACCTCATTCAGCAGATAGGTAGGCAGAAGCGCAAGTCGGGCAAGGGATGCACACCTGCCAAGCACGGCCCCAAAGGAGGGGGCAAGGAGGGGGAGGATGGCAAGGATGGACAAGACCCCCCCGCGCGTGGTACCGGTGCATATTAGGTGTTCGTTGTGCCCCCCAAGCTGCGGCTAATCCGGACTGCAGTGCCTGGCCACCACTGCAGAAAGGAGAAGCCAAAGTACGGGTGTTTGGTCCCACTGCATACTGTTCATTTTGGTGTTTTTCCTTGTGTGCAACTTAGCCACGACTACAAATCTTGCCTATTACGCCCAAGTGCGTACATTTCTTGTGCTACTATTGCACCACATGCCATGCGATGCACTTTGAGCCCAGTTTTGGCTCCACATTCACGTACTATAGCTGTGGGGACATGTCCACTGCGCTACAATGAACTGACAAACTGGATGTGCATACACACCTACACGGCCTGGCCATACGCCTGGTGATACGTTCCATTTGTAACATATGCTGATAAAAAGCAGGCCCACACGTCCACGGCCACTTCCCCCAAAGGGGGCCAGGTGGGGCACATGGGGGCGGCATGCCCCCTGGGCCCCACCGACAGCCCCCTGTGCATCCTGTCGGTCTTACTCCACGGCTTTCCTACCAGCCCCTACCCAGCTGAAGGCAGGGGCGTCCAACATATGAAGGCACGATGTCAAATGCAATTACGCTGCGGTCGGAATGCCTGCGCGCTCGCCGAGCTCACAAAATTGGGCTCAGGTGGCGGGGTATTGGCGATAGTACAAAATCGTAACCTTTCGGCGTTGATAGCGCGTTGCTGTACAGTAACATAAGCCAATACATCAAGTTGTAGAGTAAATGTGATTCTATGTAACAAGCGAATTAGGGTGCGTGAGTCCTCCGCTGTGGGTCGCCCGTCATTTTCAGCCGAACAACCGCACCAACTCCCTGTGAGCGAGCAGCACGCATCATGTTGCGCTTGGTCATGGTGTAGTATCTTAATTAATTATTCATTATAGCAGTTCTCGCGCATCACCAGTCCACCTCTTGCATGCTGGCCAACAAACGCCAGCGACATGTACAACATCGCTGGCGGGCGTCCGCATGCCCCATATATTGGCCTGGGGGCGCACCCTTCCTCAGTCGCACCAACTCATTGTCTTACACTTGAGTTGATCAACTCAAGCGCTTGCTGATCTGGGTCAGTCTTCTCTTTCGTGGAGCACTAACCGACCATTCAGGGTGAGCATCATCGTCGCGACATGAAGCCGAAGCCCTGCAAGCCGAAGCAAATGTGATAGGAATGCAAAGCCTGTCTCACAGCTGCTTGCAGGTGAACTGTTAGTCGCAACTTGGCTGAGAAGTTACTCACCTTGCATGCCGGCGACCTCTCCCTCCAGACGTGCCCTGCGTGACGGGCAAGACCAACATGGCGAGATCTACCAGCACCGCAATGGTGCTACTGGCCATCATGTGAGTAGATTGGCTCTCGCCATTTTAGCGTGCGCACCTTGACCGTTACTACAATTCGGGCTTCGCAACGCCGCGAATGTAGGCACCTTACCTACGACAGCCTCGCTTTCAACCTTGCAGAAGTCGTGCACTGACTCCTTTTGTAACATGCGTCGCATTGCAGGGCCATAGCAGGCACCGTTGCGGCCACCAACGGGCACGATGACCACGACTCTTACGGCAGTGACAAGCCCTCGTGGGGCCACGATGACCACCAAGATGACGACCACGGCTATGGTGACACGCCCTCGTGGAGCGACAAGCCCTCCTCCAGGCCCAGCTGGAACGACAAGCCCACCTCCAAGCCCTCTTCTTACTCTGACAAGCCCTCGTCCAAGCCGTCATCCAAGCCCAGCAGCTACACCGACAAGCCCAGCCACAACTGGCCTGCCGTGAAGCCCTCTTCCCGCCCCGCCTCCCGCCCCTCTTCGTACGACGATGAGAAGCCCTCCTCCCGCCCCGCTTCCCGCCCGTCTGGCGACGGTGGATGGTACGAGGACGACAGCAACGATAACGGCCACGGCCACGGTGGCAAGCCCTCTTCCCGCCCCGCCTCCCGCCCCGCTTCCCGCCCCTCTTCGTACGACGATGAGAAGCCCTCTTCCCGCCCCTCTTCCCGCCCCTCTACGTACGACGATGAGAAGCCCTCTTCCCGCCCCTCTTCCCGCCCCTCTACGTACGA